>Ga0208243_1000849_pt1 | contig 12829 bp, 12 predicted proteins | sample Subbio2Aug_QV12A_FD_184826 | JGI IMG/M metagenome (GOLD analysis project Ga0208243, IMG submission 184826) | Serpentinite rock and fluid subsurface biosphere microbial communities from McLaughlin Reserve, California, USA - CR12Aug_QV12A (SPAdes) | ecosystem: Environmental > Terrestrial > Deep...
CGGCGTCGCGGATGCGCGCGACCTCGACGTTGAAGGCGTAGAGCGAGAGCAGCGCCTCGCGCCGGTCCTCCGGTGCGTAGAGCACGGCAAGCCAGCGCTCGGGATCGGCCGGCCGGACGATCTGCGTCAGGTGATCGGGGGTGATCGCCATCTCAGTCGACGGCGATCAGGGCGGCTGCCACCGCACGGTCCTCGGCGAGCAGCACGTTGTAGGTGCGCACCGCCGCACCGGTGGACATCGGATCGGCCGAGATGCCCGCGGCGCGGAAAGCCTCGCGCAGAGGCTGCGGGATGCGGCGCAGTTCCCGCCCCATCCCGACGATCAGGATCTCGATGCCGTCCGCTTCCGCCAGCAGTCGCTCGAAGTCGCCGGCCACGAGCCGTTCCGGGTCCGCCGGCTCCCAGCCATGGATGCCGGAGGGCAGACACATCAGCGAACCGCGATGCGACATGTCGGCGAAGCGGAAGCCGCCATTGCCGTAGGCGTCGAGCGGCACGCGCCCCGGGAAGTGGGCCTCCCGGATGATCATGCCCGCCTCTCCGCCATGATCAGGCCTTCGAACCCTCGACCTGTGCCGCGTCGTCGGCTTTCGCAGCGTCGCCCTCGCGGGTGAGCGTGCCAGGCCTCAGCTTGAACAGGATGAGCAGCGGCGCCGCGATGAAGATCGACGAGTAGGTGCCGAAGAGCACGCCGAACAGCATGGCCGCCGTGAACGACCGGATCACCTCGCCGCCGAACAGGAACAGCGCGGCCAGCGCCATCAGCGTGGTCACGGACGTCATCGTGGTGCGCGACAGCGTCTCGTTGATGGCGATGTTGAGCAGTTGCGGCAAGGGCATCTTCTTGTATCGTCGCAGTTCCTCGCGGACGCGGTCGTAGACGACCACCGTATCGTTGAGCGAATAGCCGACGATCGTCAGGATCGCGGCGATCGAGGACTGGTTGAACTCGATCCCCGACAGGACGAAGAACCCCATCGTGATGACCACGTCGTGGATGGTGGCGATGATGGCGCCGACCGCGAACTGCCATTCGAACCGGAACCAGACATAGACCATGATCAGGGCGAGCGCGACGATGACGCCGATCGTGCCCTGGGTCGCGAGTTCGCCGGAAACGGTCGGGCCGACGGTCTCGACGCGGCGGATGTCGTAATCCTGCTCGAGTTCGGCCCGAACCACGACGACCGCGCTCTGGGTGGCGTTGTCGCCGCCCTCCTGCGCCTGCACCCGGATCAGCACGTCCGTATCGGCACCGAACTGCTGCACCTGGATCTCGCCGAGGTTCAGGTCCGAAAGCCGGCCGCGGATATCGGCGACATCGGCAGGGCCGCTGCGGGACTGCACCTCGATCAGCGAGCCGCCCTTGAAGTCGATGCCGTAGTTCATGCCGACCGTCATGAACAGCACGACTGCGCCGACCGAGAGGACGGACGACAGCGTGAATGTCCAGCGCCGCATCGCCATGAACGGGATGTTCGTCCGTTCCGGGACGAGGCGAAGCGGAGCGCGTGGCAGTTCCTTGGGCTTGGCGCGCCGCACCCAGGCGGCCACCAGCCACCGGGTGAGGGTGAAGGCGGTGAAGACGGTGGTGACGATGCCGATGGCCAGCGTGACGGCGAAGCCCTTCACCGGGCCGCTGCCAAGATAGAACAGCACGACGGCCGCGATCAGCGTGGTGACGTTGGCATCGACGATCGTCGCCATCGCCCGGCTGAAGCCGGTGTCGATCGACTGGATCAGGGACCGCCCGATCCGCCGCTCCTCCCGGATGCGCTCATAGATCAGCACGTTCGAATCGACCGCCATACCGATGGTCAGAACGATGCCGGCGATGCCGGGAAGCGTCAGCGTGGCGCCGAGCAGCGACAGGAGCGCCACGATCATGGCGACGTTGGCGACGAGCGCGATGTTGGCGATGAGCCCGAGCAGCCCGTAGACGGCGACCATGAAGACCACCACGAGGACCGCCCCGATCACACCCGCGATCTTGCCGGCGTCGATCGAATCCTGGCCGAGACCCGGACCGACGGTCCGTTCCTCGATGATGTCGAGCGTGGCCGGCAGCGCGCCGGCGCGCAGGAGGACGGCGAGATCGTTGGCGCCCTGAACGTCGAAGCTTCCCGAAATCTGGCCGGTACCGCCGAGGATGGGCTCGCGGATCTGCGGCGCCGAGATGACCTGGTTGTCGAGGATGATGGCAAACAGCCGGCCGACGTTCTGCTGCGTGGCCTGGCCGAAACGGGTGGCGCCCTGGGTGTCGAAGCGGAAGGAGACGACCGGCTCGTTCGTGCGCTGGTCGAAGCTCGCCTGCGCGTCAACGAGATTCTCGCCCGACACGATGACGCGGTTCTCGATCAGGTAGGGGACCGGCGGATCGTCGGTCGAGAACATCACCGTCGAACCGGCCGGCGGACGACCCTCGATGGCCTCCTGCACCGGCATTGTGCTGTCGACCATCTGGAAGGTCAGCTTGGCGGTCTGGCCGAGGATGTCCTTGAGCCGCTGCGGATCGCCGAGGCCTGGGACCTGGACCAGGATGCGGTCGTCGCCCTGCCGCTGGATGATCGGCTCGGTCGTGCCGAGCTCGTTGACACGGCGGCCGACCACCTCGATCGACTGGGAGAGCGCGGACGACAGCCGATAGGTGATGCCGGCATCGGTCAGGGCGTAACGGAGCAGGCCCGGCTCCGGTTCGGTGAGCTCGAGTTCGTTGATCGTGCCACCGGCGAAGAGCCCGGCCGAGATCGGCTCGACCAGGGAGGCGAGCGCTTCCCTGGCCCGGTCCAGGTCGCCGGCCTCGCGGATGCGGACCTGAACCGTGCGGCCGGTTCCCGAAAGCCCGGTATAGCCGATGCGGGCGTCGCGCAGCAGGCGACGGATGTCGTCGCGCGTCGTCTCCAGCCGTTCGTCGATCAGGTCCTGCCGGTCGATCTGCAGCAGGATGTGCGATCCGCCCTGCAGGTCGAGGCCGAGCGTCATCTGGCGCTTGGGAAGCCAGTCGGGCAGCGTGGCCAGCGTGTCCCTGGAAACCAGATTGGGCGCCGCGAAGACGACGCCCGCCACGACGGCCAGCCAGATGAGGATGGTCTTCCAGCGCGAGAAGTAGAGCATGTCGCAATCCGTCGGGCAGAAGTCAGCGACCGTCCGCCCGCAACGTGTTTATTTCTTGGCGTTTTCGTTGGCGACCGGCTCGCCCTTGACCCGCACGTCGGCGATCGTGCCGCGCAGGGCGGTGACCTTCAGGCCGTTGCCGAGGTCGATCTCGAGTTCGTTGTCGTTGATGACCTTCGTGACCTTGCCGAGGAGACCACCGCCGGTGACGACCGAATCGCCGCGGCGGACGGCGGCGAGCATCTCCTGGCGCTTCTTCAGCTGCTGGCGCTGCGGCCGGATGATCAGGAAATACATGATGACGAAGATGAGGACGAAGGGCAGGATGCTGATCAGCATGTCGGGGCCGCCCCCAGCCGTTTGCGCATAAGCCGGTGTCACGAACATCTAGGTCTCCTGAAGATTGGGATCAGGGCGTTTTCCGGCCCCTCCGAAGGTGCGCGGAATATAGTCGCTCGCACCGCCTTTGCAACCGACAAGCCGCGTGAACGCCGTGCTTTTGCCGGGCTTCGACGCGTGTTAGAGCGCCGTGCGACGAATGGAGGATGCGCGAGCGTGACGGACAGCCTGAAGACGGAGACCCTGAGCGACAAGATCGACCGGCTGATCGCGGCCATCGAGCGGCTGGCGCCGGCGGCACTGCCGCGGTCGGACGTCGAGGCGGCCGACTGCTTCGTCTGGGATGCCGCATCGCGCGTGCTGCAGCCGGTGGAGCGGGTCAACCGCGTCGGGATCGGACTGATCCGCGGCGTCGACCGGGTGCGCGACATCCTCGTGGACAACACCGAGCGCTTCGCTGCCGGGCTGCCCGCCAACAACGTGCTGCTGTGGGGCGCACGCGGCATGGGCAAGTCGTCGCTGGTGAAGGCCGCTCATGCCGCCGTCAACGCGGGACGGCCGGCTTCACCGCTGAAGCTCGTCGAGATCCACCGCGAGGACATCGACAGCCTGCCTGGTCTCCTGACGATCCTGAAGGCGTCGGAGCACCGCTTCGTCCTGTTCTGCGACGACCTGTCGTTCGACCATGACGACACCTCGTACAAGTCGCTGAAGGCGGCGCTGGAGGGCGGCGTCGAGGGCCGGCCGGACAACGTGATCTTCTACGCGACGTCGAACCGGCGCCACCTGCTGCCGCGCGATATGATCGACAACGAGCGCTCGACGGCGATCAACCCCTCGGAAGCGGTGGAGGAGAAGGTGTCGCTGTCGGACCGCTTCGGCCTGTGGCTCGGCTTCCACAAGTGCTCGCAGGACGACTACCTGGCCATGGTGGACGGCTATGTCGGCCATTACGGCCTGAGGATCGGTGCAGACGATCTGCGCGCGCAGGCGCTCGAATGGGCGACGACGCGCGGGGCGCGGTCGGGCCGCGTGGCGTGGCAGTTCGTGCAGGATCTCGCCGGCCGGCTGGGGCAGCGCCTGGAGGGCTGAACGGCAGGCTCGGGGCGCCGGCTCGTCCGGCGCGCCCTGCCCTATTCGAGGAACTTCGACGGGTCGACGGGCGCGGAATCCTTGCGCACCTCGAAATGCAGCTTCGGCGTATCGGCCGAACCGCTCATGCCCGAGCGCGCGATCTCCTGGCCGCGGCGGACCTTGTCGCCGCGCTTGACGTTGAGTTCGGAGGCGTGGCCGTAGACGGAAACCAGTCCGTCCTCGTGGCGGACGAGCACGGTGTTGCCGAACTCCTTCAACCCGTCGCCGGCATAGATGACGACGCCGTTCTCGGCCGCCTTGACAGGCGTGCCTTCGGGAACCGCGATGTCGATGCCGTCGTTGGTGCGGCCGCCGGCCGAACGGCCGTAGCCCTCGATGACGCGGCCGCGGACAGGCCAGCGCATCTTGCCGACACCCGTCGCCTCCGGCGCGATCGCCGCCGTCTGGGTGACCGCTTCCTTGATCACCTTCTCGTCGCGGGTCGGCGGCGTGTAGGCGGTGACGGGGCTCGGCGCCTGTGCCTTCGCGGCCGGCGCGGAACTCGTCGTGATCGGATCGACCGACGGAGTGGCGGGTCTGGCAGCGGCGACCGTTGCCGCCCCGGCTCCCGGAACCGTCAGCTTCTGGCCGATGCGCAGGTAGCCGTCGCCAAGATTGTTGGCCGCCTTCAGCTGTGCAGTGGTGGCGCCGGTCTTGCGGGCGACGGAGTTCAGCGTGTCGCCGGAGACGACGGTGTAGACGTTGCCGGCGTTGGAGGTGGCGAGCCGCGTGGCGGTGTTTGCCGCGGCCGGCGCTGCGGCCTGTTCCTTCGGCTTGGGCGCCTGGGGCAGGACCGCGACCGCCTGGCCGGGCGCCGGAACCGGGCGCGGCGCGTTCGGCGAATCGTTCTTCAGACCGCGCGTGGAACTCGCGGCGGCGACCTGGGGGTCGTTGTCGGGGGCCGAGACGGGCGCCTGGCGCGAATAGACGTAGGTCGGGATGACCACCTTCTGGCCGGCCGCCAGCTCGCTGGCCGAGGCCATGCCGTTCGCCTTCAGGATCTCCTTGACCGGCACGCCGAAGCGCTTGGACATGTTGTAGAGCGTCTCGCCCTGGCGCACGGCGACGACCGTGCCGCCGACCTTCGACCAGCCCTGCTGCGCGGAATCGGCGGCCGCCATGTCGGCGGCGGGCGCGGCGGTGCCCGTCATCGTGCGGTCGAGCTCGACCGGAGCGCGGGCGACCTGGACCGGCGCCGGCTGTACGGGTGCCGGCTGCACGGGCGCGGGCTGGACGGAAGCCTGCTGCACGGGGGCCGGCTGGGGGGCCGCCGTCGGCGGGAGCGAGGAGCGCTGGATGCCGCCACTGGGAGCCGCGGCGGCGTAGCGTTCCCCCTGGCTGCCGTAGGCACCGGCCGCCGGCGCCGCGGCCGCGCGGGCATCGCCGGGGAACGGCTGCCGGGCATCGTTCCTGATGATCGATCGCTGGTTGGCGGTCGAGCCCGTCAGGAGATCGTCGGTGAAGACCGCCTCGTTGAAGCGGGTCACGCCGGAGCTGCACCCCGCCAGAAAGGTCGTGGTCGCCAGTATCACGGCAAAGCGCGAAAGACCGCGCCCGTTTGCCCCCGAAACCCTCATCCGCATCGCTTTTACTCGCGTATACTCGTTACAGTACGCCGCGATTAAAGCGCGTTAATCTTACCGGCCGGTTAAGCCCACCGGAAAATCGTGAAATCGCCTCAGATCCGCGCAGCGAGGCCGGGCAGCAATGGCTGGAGGCGGACCTTGCCGATGTCGTGCCGTTCGAAGCGGCTGCCGACCTTGGTCAGGCGCGCCACCGCCTGCTCGCCGTCGCCGGGGCCGATCGGCGCGATCATGACGCCGCCGGAGGCGAGCTGGTCGACATAGTTGCGCGGCATGCTGTCGAAGGCCGCCCAGGAGACGATCCGGTCGAAGGGCCCCTCGCCTGCCATGCCGAGCTTCGCGTCCGCCTGGCGCAGGATCACGTTGCCGACGCCCAGCGCGTCCAGCCGGTGGCGCGCCTGTTCGATCAGCGTGCGGTAGCGGTCGATGCTGACGACGCGGGCGCAGAGCCTGGCCATGACGGCGGCGGTGAAGCCGGAGCCGGTCCCGATTTCGAGCACCCGGTGCTGCGGATCGAGCGACAGCGCGTGGATGACCTGCGCCTGCAGGTCGATGCCCTCGATCACCTCGCCGCAGGCGATGGGAACGAGCCGGTCGGACCAGACCGACGACTGCCACTGCGCTCCGATGAAGTTGCGTCGCGGAACCTGCTCGATCGCGCCGACGAGATCCTTGCCGGCGATCCCCCGGCCGCGCATGCGCAGGAGGAAGGCCGCGAAGCCCTCGCGCTCGTCGGCGACCGCGTTCATCCGATCGCGCGCTCCAGCGGATCGCGCAGCTCGTGCGCGGTGAGATCGAGATGCATCGGCGTGACGGAGACGCAATTGTCGCGCAGCGCGGCGAGGTCGGTGCCCTCGTGTACCTCGGACGGCTCGCGGCCGAAGCGCAGCCAGTAGTACGGGAAGTTGCGGCCGTCGCGGCGTTCGTCGATCCACAGGCCGTGAACGCGCTTGCCCTGGCTGGTGACCTTCGTGCCCACCACGGCTGCGGGGTCGCAGTTCGGAAAGTTGACGTTGAGGAAGGTGCCGGCCGGCAGATCGGTCCGGATCAGCTTCTCGAGCAGCGCCGGGCCGACCGCCTCGGCGACCTCCCAGGGCACCATCCGGCCTTCCTCGGAGAAGGTGTAGGCCTGGGACAGCGCGATCGAGCGGATGCCGAGGAGCGTGCCTTCCATGGCGCCGGCCACCGTGCCCGAATAGGTGACGTCGTCGGCGACGTTGGTGCCCGAATTGATGCCCGACAGGATCAGGTCCGGCGGCGAGTCCATGATCTTGCGCACGCCCATGATGACGCAGTCGGTCGGGGTGCCGCGCAGCGCGTAGTGCCGCTCGTCGAGCTTGCGCAGGCGCAGCGGTTCCGACAGCGACAGCGAATGGGCGAAACCCGACTGGTCGGTCTCGGGCGCCACCACCCAGACGTCGTCGGAGAGCGCACGGGCCATCCGCTCCAGCACCTGGATGCCCTCGGCATGGACGCCGTCGTCATTGGTGATGAGAATGCGCATGTCTTGGCCCTGTTCTTTCTTAAGGTCTGGCTCGCTTGTGCCCGGCGATACCCCCCTCTGCCCTGCCGGGCATCTCCCCCTCAAGGGGGGAGATCGGCAGCTTCATCTGCCGCGCGCATCCTGCGACGTCCGACAGAGCGGGGATCGCAGAAAACTCGGATCTCCCCCCTTGAGGGGGAGATGCCCGGCAGGGCAGAGGGGGGGTCTCGCAAGGTGGAACCATATCCGGTCAGACGGTCCCTTCGCCGGCTCCGATCCGCTCCAGCCCGCCCATGTAGGGGCGCAATGCTTCAGGAATCGTCACCGAGCCGTCCCCGTTCTGGTAGTTTTCCATCACCGCGATCAGCGCGCGGCCGACGGCGACGCCGGAGCCGTTCAGCGTGTGGACGAAGCGCGGCTGGACCCTGCCCTGCCCTTCCTCGGCCTTCGGCCGGTAGCGCGCATCCATGCGGCGGGCCTGGAAGTCGCCGCAGACCGAGCAGGAGGAGATTTCGCGGTAGGCGTTCTGGCCGGGCAGCCAGACCTCGATGTCGTGCGTCTTCTGCGCGCCGAAGCCCATGTCGCCGGTGCAGAGCACCACCGTGCGGAACGGCAGGCCGAGGCGTTTCAGGACTTCTTCTGCACAGGCGGTCATGCGCTCGTGCTCGGCCAGCGACGACGCCTCGTCGGTGATCGAAACGAGCTCGACCTTGTAGAACTGGTGCTGGCGCAGCATGCCGCGCGTGTCGCGGCCGGCCGAACCGGCTTCGGAGCGGAAGCAGGGCGTGAGCGCGGTGAAGCGAAGCGGCAGATCGGCGACGTCCTGGATCTCCTCGCGGACGAGGTTTGTGAGGGGCACTTCGGAGGTCGGGATGAGGCCGAGACGGGCCTCTCCATGTTTCGCAAAAAAGAGATCCTCCTCGAACTTCGGCAGCTGGTTGGTGCCGAACAGCGCGTCATCCTTCACGAGCAGCGGCGGCTGCACCTCCGTGTAGCCGTGCTCCGTCGTGTGCAGGTCGAGCATGAACTGGCCGAGCGCGCGTTCGAGCCGGGCGAGCTGGCCCTTGAGCACGGTGAAGCGGGCGCCGGAGAGTTTTGCGGCGCGCTCGAAGTCCATCAGGCCCATGGCCTCGCCGAGCTGCCAGTGCTCCTTCGCCCAGTCCATCCGGCGGGGCTCGCCGACGCGGCGCAGCTCGACGTTGTCGTGCTCGTCCTTGCCGACCGGAACCTCGGGCAGCGGCACGTTGGGCAGCACGGCCAGCGCCTGCCTCAGGGCCTCGTCGAGTTCGCGCTCGCGCGCCTCGCCGTTCTGGATGAACTCCTTGATCGTCCCGACCTCGGCCTTCAGCGCCTCGGCACGCGCCATGTCGCCGGCGCGCATGGCGTTGCCGATCTCCTTGGAGGCGGCGTTGCGGCGTTCCTGGCTCTGCTGCAGCTCGGTCAGGTGGGAACGACGCGCCTCGTCGCGGGCGATCACGTCGTCGACGACGGACTGCGCCTGCCCGGCCGACGAACCGCGCCTGACGAGCGCGTCGATGAGGGCCTGCGGGTTTTCGCGAATCCAGCGGATGTCGAGCATGGCGGGGTCTGGTCCCTGATGCGGCGGGTGGGTGACGGGGTCCCTGCGGCGCATGGCAGGGGACGGGAAGGCCCTAGACCGCAAATCGGGGCGACGCAAGACCGGGACGGATGCGGGGACCGTGCGGCGTTGCGAAGCCCCGGCGGTGGTGCGCGGCATTCGGGCGGCCTCGGCGCGCGTGGACCCCCACCCCTTGCCCCTGCCCTCAAGGGGGAGGGGGACGGCAGGCGTCGCGCGGCACCGATCGGCGGAAGGCGTGGTGAAAACGCTGCAGGATCCCCCTTCCCCTTGAGGGGAGGGGTAAGGGGTGGGGGTCGCCTCGCGCAGACATCCGAGGCGGCAGACATGCGCGTCGCATGTGCCGCCGTGCCCGCGCCTCAACCCGCCTTCGGCTCCGCGGCGGCCTGGGCCTCGGCCGCCTCGCGCGCCGCCTCGTCCTCCTCGGCCTTCGCCTTAGCGGCTTCGGCCAGCGCCCGCGTCTTCTCTATACGGCGGGCGAGGATGATCGAGATCTCGTAGAGAAGGATCGTCGGCAGAGCGAGGCCGATCTGGCTCACCGGATCCGGCGGGGTCAGCACAGCGGCGACGACGAAGGCGATGACGATGGCGTATTTGCGCTTGTCGACGAGACCGGTCGACGTGAGCAGCCCGACGCGGGCCATCAGCGACGTCACCACCGGCAGCTGGAAGACCAAGCCGAAGGAGAAGATCAGCGTCATGATCAGCCCCAGATACTCCGACACCCGCGGCAGCAGCGAGATCTGGATCTCCTGGTCGGGCCCGACCTGCTGCATCGACAGGAAGAACCACATCACCATCGGCGTGAAGAAGAAGTAGACCAGGGCGCCGCCGATGGCGAACAGGATCGGAGAAGCGATGAGGAAGGGCAGGAAGGCGCTGCGCTCGTTCCTGTACAGGCCGGGCGCGACGAACTTGTAGATCTGCGTGGCGATCAGCGGGAAGGCGAGCACGAGGCCGCCGAACATGCCGAGCTTGATCTGGGTGAAGAAGAACTCCTGCGGGGCGGTGTAGATGAGGTCGACCTTGGTGGCGTCGAGCCCGGCCCAGGCGGTGGCCCACTGGAACGGGATCACCAGCAGGTTGAAGAGCTGCTTGGCAAAGAAGAAGCAGACCAGGAAAGCGACGAAGAAGCCGCCGATCGCCCACATCAGGCGCGTGCGCAGTTCGATCAGGTGCTCGATCAGCGGCGCGGAGGATTTTTCGATATCGTCGTCGGGAGAAGTCACGAACGGGCCCCGGAAGAGCTGGCGGCCGGCCCGGAAGCCTCGGCGGCGGGATGCGGTGCGGCTGCGCCGGCCGAAGGCGCGGCGGAAGACGGCTGCGCGACCGGGCCGGACGACGCGACGGGGGACGGCGCGGCCACCGGCGGTACGGAAGCCGGCGCGGGCGGCACGGCTGCCGGCTCGCCCGGCATCGCGGCCGGCCCGGCCTTGGCGGGCTCAGCGGGTGTTGCCGGCGCATCGGCCGGAGGCACCTTCGGCGGCTGCGGCTTCATCAGCCCGTCGAGCCCGGCACGCACGTCGGACGCCGCCTTCTCCATCGGGTTCAGCGCCTTGCGGATGTCGGCAGCGGGGTTGAGCCTGCGGGCGGCGTCGATCGTCGACTTGACGTCGTCGAGCTCGGCCTCCTTCAGCGCCTCGTCGAACTGCTTGCGGAAGTCGCCGGCCATCTTGCGCAGGCTGGACGTCGTGCGGCCGAAGGTGCGGAGCATCTTCGGCAGGTCCTTTGGCCCGACGACCACGATCATGACGATCGCGATCACGAGCATCTCCGGCCAACCGATGTCGAACATGTCTTACGCTTCCGGTTGAGCGGTCCGAGCCCCAGGCGTCCGGATCAGGACTTGGGCGCCGATTCCTTGGCGGCCTTCACGGCCTCGTCGTTGCGGTGCTCGACGACGCGCGCCTTTTCGGCCTCGTCCTCGTCCGACATGCCCTTCTTGAAGCTCTTGATGCCCTTGGCCATGTCGCCCATCAGCTCCGGAATCTTGCCGCGCCCGAAGAGCAGCAGCACGACCACCAGGACGATGAGCCAGTGCCAGATGGAGAAGGAACCCATGATAATCCTCTTCCGAACGATGAACGTTCACTTAGTTAGGCGCTATCGGCCCGTCTTTCAAACACAAGCACATCAGACTTTCGCACCGAGAGCCAGACCGCGCGCGCTCCCGGAGACAAAGCGCCACACCGGATGCGCGCCCTGACGGGAACCTCGGCACCGGACACGGCGAGTTCGAGCGCCTCGGAGTCTCCCAGGAAGCGACGGGATATCACCCTGGCTTCCGTACCGCCATCCCTTTCATGCGCCTCGATGGCGGTGAGCCGGACCGCGACGGTGGCGTCGGCGCCGGTCGCCAGCCCCGGCGCCGCGAAGGGGCCGAGCGGAGTGTCGACCCGCCCGTCCCGCGCCGTGGCCTCGAAGACGTTGAGCTCCGAGAAGAAGCCCGCGACGAAGAGGCTGGCCGGCTTCTGGAACAGGTCCTCGGCGCGACCGGCCTGCACCAGGCGGCCGTCGCGCAGGAGCGCGATGCGGTCGCCCATGCGCATGGCCTCCTCCGCGTCGTGGGTGACGACGATGGCGGTGGCGCGGCTCTGCCGCAGGATCGCCAGGGTCTCGGCCCGGACGCTGTCCTTGAGCCGGGAATCGAGGCCCGAGAAGGGCTCGTCGAGGAGTAGCACTGCCGGGCGCGGGGCGAGCGCGCGGGCGAGCGCCACGCGCTGCTGCTCGCCGCCCGACAGGATGTGCGGATAGGAGCCGGCGTGGTGCTCGAGCCCGACGCGGGCGAGCGCGGCCATCGCCTCGCGCCGGGATTCGGCCGCCGACAGGGCGGTGAGGCCGAAGCGGACATTGTCGAGGATGGTGTAGTGCGGAAACAGCGCAAAATCCTGGAAGACCAGCCCGATCGAGCGTTTCTCGGGCGGCAGGAAGACGGAGGGGCCGGCGATCTCGCGGTCGTTGAGCAGCACCCTGCCCCGCGTCTGCGCCTCGATGCCGGCCGCGATCCGCAGGAGCGTCGTCTTGCCGGATCCCGAAGGACCGAGCAGGCAGAGCACCTCGCCGGGCTCGGCCGTCAGCGACACGCCGCGCAGCGTCTCCGCGCCGCGGCCGAAGGAATGCCAGATCTCGTCGAAAGCGAGCTTGGCAGCGAAGCTCACACCGGTGGCGGGGCGCACGCCGCGCGTGGCGGGTTCGGTACCGGCGGGTCCCCTGCCGCTGCGCCCCGTGCCGGGTCCTGTGCTGGATTGCGTCATCGATGCTCGTCGCGGCCGTCCCGGCATCCTGCGGCCGGGGTGCCGTGGTCAACCATCCCCGCCGCGGGGTGTCAACAGGCCGAGTTCCTCGAGGTCGATGTCGGTCAGCGGATCCTCGTCGTCGGTCAGTTCGTCGGGATCGGCAGGGGGCAAGGGCATGGAGAAGTTCGAGGGCATCCGCACCGAGAGCAGGCCGGCTCCCTTCAGTTCGTCCATGCCGGGCAGGTCGCGCAGTTCGGCGAGGCCGAAATGGTCGAGGAAGGCGGTGGTGGTGCCGTAGGTGACGGGACGGCCGGGCGTGCGGCGGCGGCCGCGCATCCTGACC
>Ga0208243_1000851_pt1 | contig 12775 bp, 11 predicted proteins | sample Subbio2Aug_QV12A_FD_184826 | JGI IMG/M metagenome (GOLD analysis project Ga0208243, IMG submission 184826) | Serpentinite rock and fluid subsurface biosphere microbial communities from McLaughlin Reserve, California, USA - CR12Aug_QV12A (SPAdes) | ecosystem: Environmental > Terrestrial > Deep...
CGCCGGTTGCCGAGCCGGTCTTCGATATCGGCTCCGCTCTCGTCCTCATGCGCGCCTATCAGGCGGCGCGCTTCGGCCATCTGCTGAAACCGTTCGGCGACAGGATGGATCGCACGGCGCGGCTCAGCCTGACCCCGCAGCCGGAATTGCACACCTACGACCGGCTGAAGGACGCGGCGCGGGCGCGCACCGACATCTTCCGGAGCGTCGAAGCGCTGTTGGCCGACGTCGACGTCGTCATCACGCCGACCGTGTCGACGCCGACCCTGCCGGTCGATCAGCAGGCTGACGGGCCGCTCATCGTCGATGGCATCGATCGGGGGCCGCTGCGCCAGTCCTGGTATCCTTACACGATCCTGTTCAACGCGAGCGGCCATCCGGCGATGTCGGTGCCGGCCGGCCTCTCGGCACAGGGCCTGCCGATCGGGCTGCAGATATTCGGCCGCTGGCACGCCGAGGACAGGTTGCTGGCCGTCGCCGCCGCACTCGAAGCCCTGAAGCCCTGGGCGCATCACTGGCCGGCCGCCGCCGGCGTCGGGAGGCACTGATGATCATCGACTATGCCAGCCGGCCCCCCGTTCCCGAATTCGGCCCCAAGGGTGCCGGTCATCTCGCGCGTTACCGCGAGGTCTATTCGAAGAGTGAGGAGGCCGCGGAAAAGCTGCAGGGTGATCTCCCCGGCTATCTGTCGGAATACGACAAGGCCGGTGTCTCCTACGTCTGCGTCAAGGCGCGCGACCTCGAGACCACCTATGGCTGGCGCATCCGCAACGAGGATGTCGCCGCCTTCTGCGCCGAGCACGGCCCGCGCTTTATCGGCTTTGCCGGCGTCGATCCGAACAAGGGCATGACTGCGGTCAGGGAACTGGATCACGCGATCCGCAACCTCGGGCTGCGCGGACTAAACCTGCAGTGCTTCGAGCACAAGCTGCCGATCAACGACCGGAAGATGTACCCGCTCTATGCGAAATGCATCGAGCTGGACGTGCCCGTGAACATCCATTGCTCGATCAACTTCGCCACCTCGACCTACATGAAATTCGGCCACCCCATGCTCCTCGACGAGGTGATGGTCGATTTCCCGGAATTGAGGGTCTGCGCCTCGCCGCCAGGATTTCCCTGGGTACATGAACTGATCGGCGTCGCCTGGCGCCACTCGAACGTCAGGATCGGCCTGGTGGCGGTGAGGCCGAAATACCTGACAATCGACGGCTCCGGCTACGAGCCCCTGCTGCAATATGGCCGCACCATCCTCAAGGACCGCATCATCTTCGGCAGCGCCTATCCGCTCGGACCGATCGGCCGCGCCGTGGCCGAGGTCGAGGCCCTGCCGATCGATGAATCAGTCAAGCGCCTGTGGCTCCACGACAACGCCAAGGCTTTCCTGCGGCTCTGAGGCGGGGGTCGCCGCTGGGGTGTGTCGCTGCGAGGAGCAGCGTCCGGGCTGCGACGGCGGTTACGGATCCCGTCCGAGCAGCGCGCGATGCCACGACAGGGATATCACCTCCGCGAGGTCCGCCGCATCGAGCCCCGTGTCGAGGCCGCGGACGAACATGTCGTGCAGGAGCTTGTCGACCATGGCTATGCAGCCGAGTGCCGTGGTCAGCATGGCGGTCTCGCTGAGCATCCGCCCCGACGGCGCCTCCCGTTCGACCGCACGGACGATGCGCCTTGCGAGGGCCAGATTGGACTGGAGGCCGAGTTGAGCGAACTCCTCCAACTGGTCGGCCAGCTGGCCCTGGCAGCGCATCAGGCCGATGTTCCGTCGGTAGACCTCGATGTAGTAGGCCGTGCCGAGGATCAGGCGCTCGAAGAATGTCTGGCCCGGGTGCCGTTGTGGACGATGCTGGCGGATGGCCTTCATGAACGACGAGAGAACGTCGTGAGCGATGGCCCGGCGATCGTCCCAGTGGAGATAGAAGGTGCCGTGGGCGAACCCCGCGCGCTTGCAGATGTCGGCGACCTTGAGGTCGTTGAAGCCCGATTCCTGGATCAGTTCTGCGGCGGCCACGAGGAATTTCTGCCGCGTCGCCTCCGACCGGGGCATCTTCCCCGCACCCTCGATCTCGGCACGCAGCACATCGGAAAGCGTGAAACCCAAAGCGATCGGAGCGGTCGACATGTCGCGATCCGCAGCCTTCTTCGTCGACCTGCCAGCCCTTGACACCACCAGGATCCTTTCCAATACTGACGTTGATATCAGTTTCAGAAAACGCCATGCAACCCTCCATATCACATCCCCCGGGCGAAGGTGCAGGGTCAGCCGGTTCGCCGCTGTGTTTTTCGCGGATCAGCAAGCGGTATGGCGACGTGGTCGCCCTCCAGGACTTCAGCCTGGATGTCGCGGCCGGCGAGTTCGTCACCTTCCTCGGCCCGTCGGGCTCGGGGAAGACCACCGCCCTCAACATCCTCGCAGGCTTCATCGAGCCGACCTCCGGGGAGGTGACCATCGACGGTGTCTCGATCACCCGGCTGCCGAGCGAGAAGCGCAATGTCGGGATGGTGTTCCAGAGCTATTCGCTGTTTCCGCACATGAACGTCAGGGACAATGTCGGCTTTCCCCTGCGCATGCGCGGCGTGCCGCTCGCCCGTCGCAGCGCGCTGGCGGAAGAGGCGCTCGCCATGGTCCGCCTCGACGGGTTCGGCGACCGCAAGCCCCATGAACTCTCCGGCGGACAGCGGCAGCGCGTCGCCTTCGCCCGCGCCGTGGTCTTCGAGCCCCGCGTTCTGCTGATGGACGAGCCGCTGGGCGCGCTCGACCTGAAACTGCGCGAGGCGATGCAGGACGAGATCCGGCAGGTCCAGAGGCGCATCGGCTGCACCGTGATCTACGTCACCCACGACCAGGGCGAGGCGCTCGCCATGTCCGACCGCATCGTGGTGATGAGCGAGGGGCGGATCGAGCAGATCGGAACACCCGCCGCCATCTACGACCAGCCGCAGAACACCTTCGTGGCGAAGTTCGTCGGCGAGACGAACATCCTGCCCGGAACCGTGGCCGGCGGTGCCCTGACCCTCGGCGGCCGGTCGTTTCCCGTCACTTCGGAGCGGGTCCCTGCGGACGGCTGGAGCGGCACAATCGCCCTGCGTCCCGAGCACTTCTCGCGGGCGGGCGGGGCGGGCGCCACCATCTCCTGCACCGTGGTCGATGTGGCCTTCCACGGCGGCACCTTTCGCTATGTGGCCGAAAGTTCGGAATTCGGACGGCTGATCATCCAGGAACAGCGCGTCCAGGGGCATCGTCCGCTCGCGCTCGGCGAGACCGCCGAACTCGGTCTGAGCATCGACAAAGCCGTCTTTCTCACCAGCTGACCCGCACCTCACACGATCGACAGGAGGCCTTGATGACCCAGATGAACCGGCGAGACCTCGGGAAATTGGCCGTCGCCGCTGCCGCGCTCGCGTCGCCCGCAATCCGTCCGGCGGGCGCCCAGAACGTGACCATCACGGTCAACGGCTCCGGTGGCAGCCTCGCGCGCACCATCGAGCGGCTCTACGAGAAGCCGTTCACGGCGCAGACGGGCATCGCCATCCGCGCCACCGCTCCGGTCTCCGTCGCCAAGCTGAAGGCCATGGTCGAGACCGGCAACATGGAGTGGGATCTCACCGAGATGGGCGCCGCCGACATGGTCGAGGCGATCCGCAACAACTGGCTCACCGAGATCGACTGGTCGATCGTCGATCCCGAGACGAAGCTCCCCGAGATCGCTCGCCAGAAGTTCGGGATGGTGACGTCGACCTTCTCGACGGTGATGGCCTATCGCACCGACAAGTTCCGCGGGCGCGCGCCGAATTCGTGGGCCGACTTCTGGGACGTGAGGACCTTCCCGGGTCCGCGCTCGCTGCAGGACGGTCCGATCCACAACCTGGAATTCGCGCTCATCGCCGACGGTGTGGACAAGGACAAGCTCTATCCGCTCGACGTCGACCGCGCCTTCCGCAAGCTCGACCAGATCAAGCCCCATGTCGCCACCTGGTGGACGACCGGCGCCCAGCAGGTCCAGCTCCTCCTCGACGGCGAGGCCGTCATGGGGACCGTCTGGAACGGCCGCGTGACGCCGCTGAAGCGAGAGGGCAAGCCCGTGGAGCTGTCCTGGAGCGGTGGCGCCCTCCAGCTCTCCTACTGGGCCGTTCCGAAGGGTGCAAAGCACCCGCGCGAGGCGATGCGCTACATGACCACCCGCCTCGATCCGGAGAAGGGGGCCGAGTTCGTCAAGGAGGCACCCTATCCGGGGTTCATCCCCGGACTGGTGGAGCGCCTTCCCCCCGACGTCGCCCGGCAACTGCCGATCCACCCCGACAATCTCGCGGCCCAGTACCGGTTCAGCCCCGACTACTGGGCGGAGCATCGGGCAAAGCTGACCGAGCGCTGGGCCGCCTGGCTGCTGCGCTGATCAACCCGGTCGAGAGGCTCGTCCCGTGACACTCAGCACCCGCTGGATCGCGCCGGCACTCGCATTGCCGCTGGTGCTGCTCTTCGCGATCTTCTTCGTCGTGCCCTTCCTCGAGATCATGCGCGTCTCCTTCGCCGGAGCCGGAGGCGCCATGACGGGCATCAGCTGGCTCGCGACGTCGCCCATCTTCTCGATCGTGTTCCTCAACACCCTGAAGCTCAGCGCCACGGTCACGTTCTGGTGCCTGGTCCTCGGCTATCCCGCGGCCTGCTTCATCGCAATGCAGCCCGAACGTCGCCGGGGACTGCTGCTGGCGCTGATCCTGTTGCCGTTCTGGACCAGCGTCCTGGTGCGCACCTACACGTGGTCCCTGGTGCTGGGGCGCGAGGGCATCCTGAACGCGTCCCTCATCTGGCTGGGGATCACCGAGGGTCCCACACGCTTCATGTTCACCCCGCTCGCGGTGCACCTCGGCATGGTGCAGATCCTCCTGCCGGTGGCCATCCTGACGCTGGTCGCGGTGATGACGGAGCTCGACCCCGGCCTCGTCCGGGCTGCGCGGGTTCTGGGTGCGTCTCCGTTCCGCGCCTTCTGGCACGTGTTCCTGCCGATGACGACGCCCGGCATCGTCGCGGCGACCATGCTGCTCTTCATCCTGTCCCTCGGCTTCTACATCACGCCGGCCCTGCTGGGTGGCCCGCGCCACCGTACCATCGCCAACCTCATCGACGTACAGGTCAACCAGAACAACGACTGGACGACCGCCTCTGTCATGGCGCTCGTCCTCCTGCTCACCACGATCGTCGCCGTCGCCGTGCTGCGCTGGCTCGTTCCCGACCGCAACCTCTACGGGAGCGCGCGATGACCGACCGGCTGACACGGGCTCTGCTGGCGGCCTGGTTCGGCGCCGTGGTGCTGTTCCTGCTCTTCCCTCTGATCTTCCTCGTGCCGCTGTCGCTGAACGAGTCGGAGATCCTCTCCTTTCCGCCGCAGCGATGGTCGACCCGCTGGTACCAGGCGCTCTTCACCGATCCCTCGTGGAGCGGGGCGCTCTGGCTCAGCCTCAAGGTGGCGGTCATGGTGACCGTCGTCTCGGTCGTCGTCGGCACCGCCGCAGCCATCGCCATCGTCCGCTACCGGCTTCCCGGCGCGAACTATCTCTATGGCCTGTCGATCGCCCCGCTGGTGGTTCCCGGGATCGTCATCGCTCTCGGCATGTTCATGGTCTTTGCACGCCTGAAGTGGCTGGAGAGCCTGACGACCCTCGTCTTCGCCCACAGCGTCGTGGCCGTGCCCTATGTCGTCGTGGTCGTCGCCGCGGCGCTCAGAAACCTCGACGAGACGGTCGAGCGGGCCGCCCGGGTGCTCGGCGCGGGCCCCTTCACGACCTTCTGGCTCGTCACCCTGCCGGCGCTGCGCCCAGCGATGATCGCCGGCTCGATGTTCGCCTTCTTTGCCTCCTTCGACGACCTGATCATCACGATGTTCGTCTCGGGAGCCCTCGAAACCCTGCCGCTGCGCATCTGGAACGACCTCAATCTCCGTCTCGACCCGACGGTCGCCGCGGCCGCCTGCGTCATGGTGGGCATGTCCGTCGTCGGCCTCGGGCTGGCGGAGATCATGCGCAGCCGGGGCCTGAAACGCCTGAAAGTGGATGCATCATGATCGACGACGAACTGGAAGAGGCCCGCAGCCTGCGCGCCGCCGTCGAGGCGCTGCCGTTTCCCGCCAATCTCGGCGCCTTCATCGACGAACTCGCCGACGAGATGGGCGACGCCGTCGCGGCGAACTTCTTCGACGGCGGGGAGACCATCACCTATCGCGAGATGGCGGCACGGACACGCTCGCTGGCGGCGGGACTTGCCGGACTCGGCATCGCTTTCGGCGACCGCGTCGGCGTCATGCTGCCGAACATCGGCGCCTTCCCGCTGACCTGGCTCGCGCTGGCCCGGCTCGGCGCCATCATGGTGCCGATCAACGTGCGCTACACGCCGCGCGAGATAGCCTATGTGCTCGACGACAGCGGCGCCCGCATGCTGGTGACGGAAGCAGCGCTCCTCGACGAGGTCAGGGATGCACCGGAGCTCGCCGGATTTGCCGCCCTCGCCAACCCGGTCGTGCTGGGGGCCAGCCGGTCCGGTCATTCCTGGACGGCGCTGGCGCAGACGGACGCCGCCGGTTTCAGGCCGGCTAGGGAGCCGGCCCTCGATGACCTCATCAACATCCAGTACACCTCGGGCACGACGGGCTTTCCCAAGGGCTGCATGCTGAGCCACCGCTACTGGCTCACCCTTTCGCGAGTCGCGGCCATGCGGGCGAACGGCGTCGTCAGCAACGTTCTCGCCGCCCAGCCCTTCTACTACATGGATCCGCAGTGGCTGCTCCTGATGGCGATGCGCCTGCGGGGAACCCTGTTCGTCGCCGCCAAGGCGTCGGGGACCCATTTCCTCGACTGGATCCGCAAGTACCGCATCGAGTACTGCATCTTCCCGCAGATCGTCCTCAAGCAGCCGCCGCGCCCGGACGACGCGACCCTTCCGCTCAAGGTCGCCTCCGTCTTCGGCCTGCGGAAGAACATGCATGCCGAGCTCGAGGCCCGGTTCGACGTCATCGCCCGCGAGAGCTTCGGCATGACGGAGGTCGGGTCGGCGCTCTACACGCCCTATGGCGCGACATCGATGGTCGGCAGCGGCACCTGCGGCATTCCCTCGCCGTTTCGTGAGGCGACGATCCGCGACGAGGACGGCAACGAAGTCCCGGCGGGCGAGATCGGCGAGTTGTGGATCCGCGGGCCCGGCATCCTGCAGGGCTACTGGAACAAGCCGGAGGCCAACCGCGACAGTTTCCGGGAGGGTGGCTGGTTCCGTACCGGCGATCTCTTCCGCAAGGACGAGCGCGGCTTCCACTATATCGTCGGCCGCATCAAGGACATGATCCGCAGATCCGGCGAGAACATCGCCGCGCGGGAGGTCGAGGCCGTCATGCTCGGCTGGCCAGACGTCCTCGAGGCCGCCGCCATCGGCGTGCCGGACGTCGACCGGGGGCAGGAGGTCAAGGCCTGCCTCGTCCTCAAGCCCGGCGTCGACGCGAAGGCCTTCGACGTCGCAGGGTTCCTCACGCACTGCACGGCCCATCTCGCCCCGTTCAAGGTGCCGCGCTTCGTGGAGCTGCGCGCGAGCCTTCCCAAGACGCCCTCGGAGAAGGTCGCCAAGCACGTTCTGGTCGCCGAGCGCGAAGACCTTCGCCAGGGCGCCTACGACCGCCTCTCGGGCTCCTGGCTCCCCCTCTAGATCGCCCCGACGCACCGCCGCCGACATCAACAGGGAGGGATCCCGTGCCACTGCACTACGAAAAGAACGGTCACGTCGCCGTCTTCACCATCGAGAACGGCACGGTGAATCCCACCACGCCGGCCATGCATAAGCAGCTGTTCCTCGCGCTCAAGGATTTCCAGGCGGACACCTCCATCCGCTGTGGCATCCTGACCGGAAAGGGCGAGCGCGGGTTCTGCGCCGGCGACGATCTCAAGGCCCCGATGAAGAGCGGGCTCACGGCGAAACAGGAACTGACCGACCACCTCTGGCCGCACAACGACGAGGGCGAGGAGCCGAGCGACTTCTCCTGGTCGCGCGACGTCCTCGCCATGGAGCGGTTCAAGCCGATCATCGGCGCGGTCAACGGCTGGTGCCTCGGGCAGGGGATGATCTACCTCCTATCGCTGACCGACATCCGCATCGCCTCGACCAATGCCAAGTTCGGATTCCCCGAGATCGCCTATGGCATGGGCGGGGCAGGGGGCACCTCACGCCTCGGCCTCCAGGTTCCGCATACCGTCGCCATGTGGATGCTGCTCACGGGGGATGCGATGGAGGCGGAGGAGGCGCTCTCGTGCCACCTCGTCAACAAGGTCGTCTCGCCCGAGTCACTGATGGACGAGGCCCATCGCGTCGCCGAGCGCATCTGCCGCCATCCGCCCCATGCCGTGCGCGTCGAGATGGAAGCCTATCTGCGGTGCCGCGGCCTGTCGCAGGCCGACGCCCTGGCCTTCACCAAGCACCTCTACCGCGTGCAGCGGATGGGGCTTCGCGAGGACGGTTCGCGGCCCGACGCGTTCCTCTATCGGCGCAGCTGAGCCTTCGCCATGCCCATCGAAAGCATCGCCGAGGCGGCGTTCCGGTTCTCCCGGTCCTTCGGCGCCAGCCTCGGGACGCCGCTGCTCCGATCCCTTGCGATGGGGCAGGCACTCGATTGCGATCTCCGGTTCAAGGCTGAGAACCTGCAGCGCACCGGCTCGTTCAAGTTCCGCGGCGCCAGCGCGAAACTGTCGGTGCTTCCGCCTGACGCCTGCTCGCGCGGCATCGTCACGGCCTCGTCCGGAAATCACGGCCTCGCCTGCGCCGAAGCCGGGCTGGACCTGAATATTCCGGTGACCGTTGTCGTGCCTGTGACAGCTGCCGCGAACAAGGTGGCGGCCATCGCCCGGCGCGGGGCCGAGGTCATCCACCACGGCGAGGAGACCGGCGCCTCGGAGCGCTTCGCCCGCACCCTCGCGGCGGATTCAAGTCGGACCTACGTCTCGCCCTACAATGATCCCGACATCGTCGCCGGGCAGGGCACGACCGCCGTGGAGCTGATCGCGCAGGCGCCGCGGATCGATAACGTGTTCGTCGCCATGGGAGGCGGCGGGCTGATCGCCGGGATCGGCGCGGTCCTCAAGGTCCATGACCCGGCCATCCGCGTCTTCGGGTGTTCCGCCAGCGCCTCGCCCGCGCTCGCGGCGTCTTTGGCAGCGGGGCGCGTCATGGCGGTCGAGCACCGGCCGACGCTGGCTGATGCCGTCAGCGGCGACATGGATCCCGATGCGATGACCCTGCCGATCGCCCAAAAGGTGATCGATGAGGTCGTCGATTGCGACGAGGCAGCGATCAGCCAGGCCCTGGTTCGTCTCCTCCTCGAGGAGCGGATGCTCGTCGAGGGCGCCGCCGCGCTGGCGCTGGCGGGGTTTCTCCAGGTGGCGGAGCGTCTCAAAGGCCAGACGTCGGTCGTCGTCCTGTGCGGGTCGAACATCAGCGCGGACAAGGCAAGGCACCTCCTCTGCGATCCGAGGCCGTCATGACAAACACGCTTCTCGATGCGCGTGATCTCGACCGCATCACCCGCCTGCGTCGCGACCTGCACGCCCACCCGGAGCTGTCGCTCAAGGAGGAGCGGACGGCGGGTGTGGTCGCCGGGCTCCTGCGCGAGTTCGGGCTCGAGGTCACCGAGCGGATCGGGGGCTTCGGCGTCGTGGGGACGCTGAGGGGCACGGGTGAGGGAGCCCCCATCGCCTTTCGCGCCGACATGGATGCGCTCGCCATCCACGAGGAGAGCGGGTTGCCCCATGCCTCGACGAGGACCGGGGTCATGCACGCCTGCGGCCATGATGGTCATACCGCAATGCTTGCGGGGGCGGCGCTCGCCCTGTCGCGGCGTGGACCGCCGACCCGCGACATCCGCTTCGTCTTCCAGCCGGCCGAAGAGCAATTCGGCGGCGCCCGGCGGATGATCGCAGACGGCCTGTTCGACCGCTTCCCGGCCAGTGCCATCTACGGCCTGCACAACGCGCCCGGCCTTCCTCTGGGATGTTTCGCGACCCGTCATGGCCCCATGATGGCGGCTGCCGCGGCCTTCCGTCTCGTCCTGACGGGTGCCGGCGGTCACGCGGGCAGTGCGCCGCATCGCGCCTGCGACCTCACCCTCGCCCAGGCCGAATTCGTCATGGGTCTTCAGACCGTGGTCCGCCGCTCCTTTTCCCCGCTCGAGCCCATCGTCCTGACGGTCGGCCATGTCGGCGGTGGCAGTTTCGATGCGCCGAACATCATGCCCTCCGTCCTGACCGTTTCCGGGACGGCGCGGTGCTTCGACTGGGACCTGGCGCAACTCCTGTCGCGCCGAATTGAAAACCTCGCGCAGAACGTGGCGAGCATCCACGGCTGCACGGTCACTGTCGAAGTCGACTGGGAAGCCCGCCCTCTGGTGAACAGCCCGCCTGAAACCGGGCGGGCGATCGCGGCCGCGAAGTCTGTGGCCGATCACACCGAGGTGCGGTCCGACCTGCCGCTGACCACTGGCGGCGAGGACTTTGCCGATTTCCTTGCCCACGTGCCTGGAGCCTACATGCTCCTTGGCAATGCCGGCACTCCAGACTCAACAAGGTTGCCGCTCCACACGGCGAGCTACGATTTCAACGACGCAGCCATTCCCCTTGGCATCGCCTACTGGGTTTCGTTGGCTGGCCTACCAGATTAGGCACGGTGGATGTAAGCGGTATCGGTTTGCTGATGTCGTACATGAATGGCGTTGGCTTTACTTCAGAGCACTCAAATAATGAGGTCCAACGCCTCTAAGGGACCCGCTTTGGAAGCAGTCTGCCAACTTCTCGCATGGACCCATTAAAGGCCCGCGGTGTCGGGTTTGCGTCTCTATAGTGGGATATCGCGGCCATGACAGCCGGAAGCGCGAGTCAGGCCGGCCAGGCCTGCGCTCCCCCGTCCACCCTGAGGACCTGGCCCGACACAAAGGCGCCGAGGGGGCCGGCGAAGACTTCCACCAGGCGGGCCACCTCGTCAACGGTGGCGATCCGGTCGAGGGTGCCGTCCTCGACAAGGCGCGCTGGATCGACGGCGCGCGTGCCAAGGAAGCGGCTGGTGCGGGTGTCGCCGGGTGCGATGCAGTTGACCGTAATGTCATAGGGGCGCAGTTGGTCGGCGAGGCAGCGGGTGTAGTGGGTGACGCCCGCCTTTGCCGTGGCATAGATCGCGCCGTTAGTGCGCCCCTTGAAGGCGGCGACCGACCCGATGGTGACGATACGGCCGCTGCGGCGTGTCATCATGCGCGCGGCGACGGCCTGGCAGACAAGGATTGTTGATATCAGGTTGCGGTCGATGACCGCCCGCATGTCCGCCTCGCTGATCCCCACTGCGTCGTTTGGGTCGGGCTTGCCGCCGCGGGCGGCGATGTCGCCGCCGGCATTGTGGACGAGGATGCCGACGGGGCCGAGCCGCGCCTCGGCTTCGCCGATGACCTCGGCGATGTCGTCGGTACGGGTCAGGTCACCGAGGAGGCGGACGGTTGGCACGCCGTGGGCGGCGGCGACCTCCTCCGTCACGGCGGTGAGTGTGGTGCCCTCGCCATACTCAGCGGGCCCATTCTCGCGCATGCCGTGGAGCGCGACGGCTGCGCCCAGAGCGGCGAGGCGTTCGGCAAAGGCGCGTCCGAGGCCGCGACCGGCTCCCGTCACCAGGGCAGTCTTGCCGGCGAGCGGCCGGTCTGTTGTGATCGTCATGGCGTGTCCTCGACAGGGTAGGATCATTCGTCGGCGAGACTGAGGCTGACAGCAATGGCCTTGACGAGGCACATCGGCGCGACGATGCCAAGGTTGTTGGCCAACCCGACGATCGATGCAGCAAGCCGGTACGGTCAAGGTGGAGTTCAGCGGTATGGGGCGACGCAATCCGATCATCGAAGGGTGAGGGGACTTGCGTTGCCCCGCTGTAGCAGCGGCGGCGCAGCGCTGGACAAACGTCGACCGAATGTTGGACATCTCAACAGGCGATAATGCGAAATGGCCGGGGGGCAGCCCTTAGCGATCAGGGTGATCGCTCTCGGGACCGCCGGTTCTGGGCCAAGGTCTCGTCAGATCCGACGCCATTTCGCCAGTCCCAGGAAAGTGGGTCCGAGATTGATGACAAGCGCAGCCTACGAGGGCGTGTTGAAGCCGGTGCTCTCCATCGCCGACGCCCTATCCGTCGTCGAGGACGGCATGACAGTTATGATCGGCGGGTTTGGTGGCGCCGGATCGCCCATCGAACTCGTCCACGGCCTGATCGATACCGGCAAGCGCGATCTGGTTGTGGTGAATAACAATGCCGGCAATGGCCAGGTTGGCTTGGCTGCCCTGATCCGCGAGAAGCGTGTCCGCAAGATGATCTGCTCGTTTCCGAGGTCGTCGGATTCCAGCGCATTCCGTGAGCGCTACGAGATGGGCGAGATCGAACTCGAGGTCGTTCCACAGGGTACCCTGGCCGAACGCATCCGCGCGGCCGGTGCGGGTATCCCTGCATTCTTCACCCCCACGGGTTTCGGAACACCGCTCGCGGTGGGTAAAGAGGCTCGGCAATTCGGCGGTCGAAGCTACATCATGGAATACGCCCTGCCGGCCGACATCGCTCTGGTCAAGGCCGCGCGAGCCGATCAAGCAGGCAATCTGACCTTCAGCAAGTCGGCCCGCAATTTCGGACCGATCATGTGTGCCGCTGCCGCGACTTCCATCGTGCAGGCAAGCGAAATCGTCGATGCGGGGTCATTGGATCCGGAAGTCGTCGTGACTCCAGGCATCTTCG
>Ga0208243_1000852_pt1 | contig 12763 bp, 10 predicted proteins | sample Subbio2Aug_QV12A_FD_184826 | JGI IMG/M metagenome (GOLD analysis project Ga0208243, IMG submission 184826) | Serpentinite rock and fluid subsurface biosphere microbial communities from McLaughlin Reserve, California, USA - CR12Aug_QV12A (SPAdes) | ecosystem: Environmental > Terrestrial > Deep...
GTTCGTGGGCCGCGAGGCGGCGCTCAAGGCACGCGACGCTGCCCCGCGCTGGACCTATCGCCAGTTCGACATCGCCACCACCGACGCCGAACCTTGGGGCGGCGAGCCGGTGATGCGGGATGGCCAGGTCGTGGGCTACCTCACCTCCGCCGCCTTCGGTCACCGTGTCGGACATTGCGTGGCGCTTGGCTACATGCGGGGCGAACACGCCGACACCACCGACGGCCTTTACGTCGACATCCTCGGCGACCGCCGCGAGGTGACAGTCCGCACCACCGCCGCATTCGACCCCGATGGCCAGCGCATGCGCAGCTGACCAACCCCTTTCCCAAGAAGACCGGGCCAACCGGCATCTCAACCCTCAACAAGGAGAACCCAATGCTGAACCGTCGTTCCCTTTTCGCCACCGCCGCCGCCCTGATGATGACCTTCACCGCCCAGGCCCAGACCGAAGGCGTCCTGCGCGTTGCGATTTCCACCGGCTATCCGCCCTTTGACGTGCTGAATGCAGATGGCACCTATGGCGGCTTTGACGTCGAATTCGCCAACCTGATCTGCGAACGGATGAACAGGACCTGCGAGTTCACCGACATCGAATGGGATGGCATCATCCCCGGTCTTCTGGCCAACAAGTACGATGTCATCATCGCTTCGATGGGCATCAACGAGGAACGGATGAAGCAGGTCGACTTCACCGAACCCTATTACAAGGGTCCCTCGGCCCTGATCGCCAAGAAGGACGCGGGCTTCACCGCCGACGAGGCGGGCACTGCCGGCAAGGCAATCGGCGTGCAGCGCGCCACCGCGCATGAATGCTATATCGGCAAGCATATGACCCAGGCCGACATGCGCCAGTACGCCACCTCGGAAGAGGCCTATCTCGACCTGCAGGCCGGCCGGATCGACGCGGTTCTGGTCGACACGATCCCCGGCGAGGAATGGCTGAAATCCGACCCCGCCAACGCCGAGGCCTTCGCCCCGATCTCGGCCGATCTTTACGACATGGAATGCTTTGGCGTCGGCCAAGGCATCGCGCTGCGCAAGGGCGAGGATGCGCTGAAGGCGGAACTGAACGCCGCGATCCTGAAGACGCGCGAGGATGGGTCCTATCTGGAACTGTCGAACCGGTATTTCGGCCGCGATATCTACGACTTCTGATCCTTGGGAGGGGCCTGCGCGGCCCCTCCCCTCTCCTTGAAGGAGGCGTCGGATGGCAGACCTTTGGGAGTATCGCTGGCTCTTGCTTCAGGGCACGGGCATGACCCTGCTTCTGGGCTTCAGCGGGCTGATCCTGTCGCTGATGATCGGCCTTCTCGGTGCTTCGGCAAAGATCGGCGGCGGGCCTGTCGCACGGCGGATCGCCGGGGGCTACACGACCTTTGTCCGGTCTGTCCCCGACCTTTGCATGATGCTGCTCCTGTTCTTTGGCGGGCAGACGCTGATGAACAAGCTGGGCGCCTGGACCGGCTGGTGGGAATACATCGAGGTCAACGCCTTCGCCGCGGGCGTCATCACCATCGCCTTCATCTTCGGCGCCTACATGACCGAGACCTTCCGGGGCGCCTATGGATCGATCCCGAAGGGCCAGTTCGAGGCGGCATTGGCCATCGGCATGACCAGGCGCCAGATGTTCCGGCTGATCACCTTTCCCCAGCTCATGGGCTATGCGCTGCCGTCCATCGGGGTGAACTGGATGGTGCTCTTGAAGACCACGGCACTGGTTTCGGTGCTGGGCCTGCATGACCTTGTCTTCTTCGGCGTCTCGGCCGGGAGGTCCACCCGCAACCCGTTTGCCTTCCTGATCGCGATCATGGTGATCTACCTGATCCTGACCGCCCTGTCTGACCTTGTCCTCCGCGCGTTGGAGCGGCGCTATACCAAGGGAAGGATGCTGCGGACATGAGCACCGCACCCGACCCGATTGCCGACATCCTGGCCGCGATCACGGCCTTCTCCGAAACTTCGGCACCCATCGACTTTGTCCTGATCCTGTCGCACTGGGACATCTTCCTGCAGGGCATGCTGAACACCGTGGCGCTTGTCCTGGTCGGCCTCTTCTTCGGCGCGCTGATCGCCTTGCCCATGGCGATTGCCCGCTGGCAGGGGATGCCCGTCGCCTCGCCGCTTGTCGGGGCATTCGTCTATGTCTTTCGCGGCACGCCGATGCTGGTGCAGGCCTATGTCATCTACTACGGCCTCGCCCAGTTCGACTGGATCCGCGACAGCGTCCTATGGGTTGTGCTTAAAGAACCCTGGTGGTGCTGCGCCATCGCCTTTGCGATCAACTCGGCCGCCTACCAGGTGGAGATCTATCGCGGGGGCCTTGATGCCGTGCCGAAAGGCGAGATCGAGGCGACCATCGCCGTCGGCATGACCCGCACCATGGCCCTGCGGCGCATCATCCTGCCTTCGGCCCTGCGGCGCTGCCTGCCGATGATCGGGAATGAGTCCCTGTTCCTGCTGCACGGGTCAGCCATCGCCTCAATGCTGACGGTGATCGACGTGCTGGGCGCGGGGCGTAAGCTGAACGCGCAGTACTACCTGGCCTACGAGGGCTTTCTGGCCGCTACGGTAATCTACATGGTCCTGGTCTTCGGGATCACCCGGATACTTGCCCTGGTCGAGCGACGGACGATGCAGCACCTGCAGCCGCAGGCGACGTGATCAATGCCGCGTGTTGGACAGGAACTGCCGGAACCGCTCGGTCGCCCCGGGACCAAACGCTTCGTTCGGGGGCAGTTCCAGATCGACCTTGCCCTTGTGCATGTAGACAACCTTGGTCGAGACATCGCGGGCAAAGCCCATTTCATGCGTCACGACAAGCATCGTGCGCCCCTCATCGGCCAGCCCGCGCATCACCTTCAAGACCTCACCCACCAGTTCGGGGTCAAGCGCGCTGGTCGGCTCGTCGAACAACAGGACATCGGGGTCCATCGCCAGCGCCCGGGCAATCGCGACGCGCTGCTGCTGGCCACCCGAAAGCTGGGCGGGGTAATAGTCCTTCCGCTCCAGAACACCGACGCGGTTCAGAAGCGCTTCAGCGCGCTCCCGCGCCTCGGCTCTGGTATGGCCCAAAACATGCACCGGGCCCTGCAAGACATTCTCGACCACCGTCAGGTGAGACCAGAGGTTGAAGCTTTGAAAGACGAACCCCGTGTGAAGTCGCAGGGCACGTTTCTTCTCTTCCGGCACCGGAGCGCCGCCCAAAGTCACGCTGTCCGACTTGATGGTAATGGTGCCCGCATCGGCGGTTTCCAGGAAGTTCAGACAGCGCAGAAAGGTCGACTTGCCCGACCCGGACGCCCCAAGGATCGAAACCACATCGCCCTGCGCCGCAGACAGAGAGATACCGTCCAGCACCCGGTGTGTTCCGAAGGATTTCTCCAGTCCCGTTGCCGAAATTCGGGTCTCAGTTCGTTGCATCTTTGGTCTCCCATTGCTCCGGTAGGATAGCGCAAACAACAGAAATTTGCAAATATTATCTATATAGTTCAGATAGTTAATATCGCCCAGCGGGACAACGGCGGCTGAGAAAGGCAACCGCAATGGCTGACAAGCGAGCTGCTGCAGGACGCGTTGATTTCAGTGTCCGTGAACCCCGAGCGGCGCAGGGCACGGACGGCGCGCAGAAGCGTGGTGAGTATGAGGTTTTTGCGACCTCTCGGCTGGCATGGTTGGCCGCGCTGACCCGGTACTCCTTAACCAGGAGTCCTTCGTTTCAGATTGGTTGGCCATTTGCCAGCACGTGCTCTGGCCTTGACGCTCAACTGCCTCACGCCCGCCTTAGCAGAAACTGCATCAGCCGCTCGCTCGCCCGGGTCGGGCTCAGTTCTCCCGGGCGCAGGTCATACCCCCAACCGCTTGGAATATGGCCCGGGAACGGCTCCACCAGCAAGCCACGCCGGATGTGGACCTCGGCCAGGGAGGCCAGCGTGACTGCGCAGCCAAGGCCTGCAATGGCCATTTCCAGTGCCACGTTGGAACTATCTGTCTTGAGCCCCTGTACCAGCGGGAGGTCAGGGATGCCGTGGTGCCGGGCAAAGGCCTCCCACAGTTCCTGCCGGCCAAGAATATGGATCAGCCCCTTTCGCAGCACATCGGCCGGGGCGCGCATGGCATCGGGCCCCGTCAGAAAGTCGGGCCTGCAGACCATGACCAGCAGTTCCTCACCCAGACTCTCTCCGACAAGGAGCTGGCTGACGTGGCGGGGAATGATCCTGAGGTCGACGATCTGCTCGGTCGTTTCTGCCCAGATCGTTGCGTGGACCGTGACCTCGACTTCGGGATTCTCTTGCCGGTAGGCCACCAGCCGCTGCGGCAGCCAGTTGGTGGCGAGGCTTGCCGGGCAGGCGATCGTCACTTCCTTGCGGTGCCGGACCGTCTGCACCTGCCCCGTCGCCACGTCAATCTGCGCCAGCGCCCGCTGCAGCGCCGGAAGATAGGCCGACGCCACCTCGGTCAAAGTGAGGCTGCGCGGCGCACGGTAGAAGAGCGGGCGCCCGATGAACTGCTCAAGCGCCCGGACATGGCCCGAGACGGCCGCCTGTGTCATCCGCAGCTCCTCCGCAGCCTTGGTAAAACTCAGGTGGCGCGCCGAAGCTTCGAACGACCGGATGTAGTTCAGGGGGGGCAAGTACTTCATGGGCTCTCTCCTGCCTCCAGACTAGTCGATACCCCGGATCCGGGCCACAGATTATGCCCCGGAATAACTTGGGTTCTGGCCCCCGTTTCGCTTTCGTGACTTTGACCGGCCTGCCCTTAGGCTGCGGCCAAAGGCGAGGGTTCAGGATGCGGGAAACACGACGAGGGCGGCGCGAGAAGGCCGGGGCCTGCATCGCACAACTGCCGTGGGAAGCCGTCCGCAACCCCTATGCGCCGATGGAGATCCTGTCCCCGGACCAGATGCAGGACCTGCACGACACCTCGATCCGTATCCTGAAGGAACTCGGCATCAAGGTGATGGGCGCCAATGTCCGGGCGCTGTTCGCAGCTGCGGGAGCGAAGATGGACGACGAAGGGGTGGTGCGGATCGACGAGACCCATGTCGAGGCCGCACTTGCGACTGTCCCGCGCCAGTTCACCCTGACGCCGCGCAACCCTTTGAAGCGGGTGACGATGGGCGGCGACCATTTGGTCTTCGGGCTGGTCGCGGGCCCCCCCAACGTGCATGACCGGGTGAATGGCCGCCGCTCGGGGAACCTGGCCGACTACCAGAACTTCATCCGCCTCGCGCATCACTTCAACACGATCCACATGATCGGCAACCAGGTGACCGCGCCACAGGAACTGCCCGCGAACAACCGGCATCTCGACACCTATTTCGCCAACCTCACCCTCTCGGACCTGACCTGCCACTGCACCGCCATCGGGCGGGGCCGGGCGATGGACGGGATCCGGATGATGGCCATCTCTCGCGGGATCCCGCTCGAAGAAATGGCGCAGGACCCCGGCGTCATCACCATCATCTCGGTCAACTCGCCGCGCCTTCTGGACGATGCGATGGGCGACGGGTTGATCGCCATGGCCGAACATGGGCAACCGGTCACGATCACCCCCTTCACGCTGATGGGGGCAATGACCCCGGTCTCGCTGCCCGCCGCCATGGCGCAGCAGAACGCCGAGGCGCTTTTCGGCGTGGTGCTCACGCAACTGGTGAAGCCCGGCGCGCCGGTGATGTATGGGGCCTTCACCTCAAACGTCGACATGCGCTCGGGTGCGCCTGCCTTCGGCACGCCGGAGAACGCCAAGGCCAACGTCATCGCCGGTCAACTGGCGCGGCGCTACGGCCTGCCCTACCGGACCTCGAACGCCAATGCCTCGAATGCGGTGGACCTGCAGGCTGCCTATGAGACCTCGATGGCCACCTGGGGCGCGGTGATGGGGGGTGCGAACCTGATCTACCACGCGGCAGGCTGGCTGGAGGGCGGGCTGACGGCAAGCTACGAAAAGCTGATCCTTGACGTGGAAATCCTGCAGAACATGGTGGAATTCTTGCGGCCCCTGAAATGGGATGCCGAGGAGCTTGGCTTCGACGCGATCCGCGATGTGCCTGCGGGCGGCCATTTCTTCGGCGCGGCGCACACAATGGCGCGGTATGAGCGGGCCTTCTACCAGCCGATGCTGTCGGACTGGCGGGGCTACGAAAACTGGGCAATCGCCGGGGCGAAGGACGCCGGCGACCGCGCGACCGGCCTTTGGCAGCAGGCGCTGGCCGAGTATGAAGAACCGCCGATGGACCCCGCCATCCGCGAAGAACTGGAAGCCTATGTCGCCAAACGGCGGGAAGAGATCGGCGATGACGAGCCCTGAGACCAAGCTGAAGTCCCACGCCCAGGCTGTCGTCATCGGGGGCGGCCTTGTCGGCTGTTCGATCCTTTACCACCTGACGAAGCTCGGTTGGACAGACGTGGTGCTGCTGGAGCGGTCGGAACTGACGAGCGGGTCCACGTGGCACGCGGCGGCGAACATCCACGGGTTGCACGACTCGACCAACATCAGCCGACTGCAGCACTACACGATGGGGCTTTACAAGGAGCTGGAGGCCGAGACCGGCCAGGGTTGCGGCATCTTCCAGCCGGGGTCGCTCTATCTGGCGCAGACCGAGGCGCGGGAGCATCAGCTGCGCCTGCAGGCCGCCAAGGCCCGCTACTACGGGATGAACTTCCACGAGGTCAGCCGGGACGAGGCAGAGCGTCTGCACCCCTTGGTGAACTTCGACGGCATCCGCTGCATCATGTATGAACCTCAGGGCGGCAACGTCGACCCTTCTGGCGTGACCATGGCCTATGCGGCGGGGGCCCGGGCGCGGGGCGCGCAGATCCATCGCAACTGCCCGGTGACAGCGACGCGGGTGCAGGCGGACGGGTCGTGGGTTGTCGAAACGCCGTCAGGGTCGATTCATACCCAATGGGTGGTGAACGCCGCCGGATTGTGGGCACGGGAAGTGGCCGCACTGGCGGAGATCACCCTGCCACTGATGCCGACCGAGCATCAGTATTTCGTCACCGAAACCATCCCCGAAATTGCCGCGATGGACCGCCGCCTGCCCTCGGTCGCCGACCGGGATGGCGAGTACTACCTGCGGCAGGAAGGCCAGGGCCTGCTGGTCGGCGCCTATGAACGCGACATGAAGTTCTGGGCCGAGGACGGCACGCCGCAGGGCTTCGGGCATGAGCTTTTCGCCGATGACCTTGAGCGGATCGAGCCCAACATGCTGCGCGCGATTGACCGGGTGCCTGTCGTCGGCAGCGCCGGGATCAAGCGGGTCATCAATGGCCCGATGATCTGGTCGCCAGATTCCTCGGCGCTCTTCGGCCCGGTGCCGGAGTTGCGCAACTATTTCTGCTGCAATGGGATCATTCCGGGTTTCTCGCAGTCCGGCGGCCTTGGGCTTCTTTCGGCGGAATGGATCGTCGAAGGGGAGCCGAAGCTCGACATGTTCGGCTGGGACCTTGCGCGCTTCGGGGCCTGGGCGGGCAAGGCCTTCACCAAGGCCCGTGTCCGCGACCAGTACGCAAACCGCTTCAAGATCCATTTCCCGAACGAGGAACGGTCTGCAGGCCGTCCGGTCCGGGTTCGGCCGATCTATGAAATGCAAAGGGCGATGAGGGCCGTCTTTGGCCTGAACTACGGCTGGGAGCATCCCCTCTGGTTCCCGGCCGAAGGGGAACCGACCGAGGAAACCATCGGCTTCGAGCGGCAGAACTGGTGGGGGCCCGTGGGCCGCGAGGCGCGGATGCTGCGGGACCGGGCGGGGATCATCGACATCTCGAACTTCGCCCGCTACCGGATCAGCGGGCCAGAGGCGAAGGATTGGCTGGACGCTCTGCTGGCGAACCGGATCCCTGGCCTGCCGGGCCGGTCCTGCCTTGCCCCCCTGATCGGCAAGCGCGGCGGGATCGCGGGGGATTTCACTGTCACCTGTCTGGGTAACGGCGACTATTTCATGGTCGGCTCGGGCATGGCGGAGCGCTATCACAAGCGGTTCTTCGATGCGGTGCCCCTGCCTGCGGGGACGCGGTGGGAGAGCGTGACCGAGGCGATGGCGGGGTTCAATGTGGCCGGGCCTCTGGCGCGGGACCTGCTCAAGAGGCTGACCAACGCGGACCTGTCGAACGAGGTTTTCCCCTTCATGCGGTCGGCAAGGATCGACGTGGCGGGGGTCCCCTGCATCGCGCTCCGGGTCAGTTTCACTGGCGATCTGGGGTGGGAGCTTCATTGCTCCGAGACTGACCAGGCGCGGCTTTATGGGGCACTTCTGGAGGCGGGCAAGGCGGTGGGAGCGGGGCCGGTTGGCAGCCGTGCGCTGATGAGCCTGCGGGTGGAGAAGGGCTACGGATCCTGGGGGCGGGATTACTCGCCCGAGTACTGGCCGCAGGAAACCGGGCTGGCGGGGCTGATCAAGATGGACAAGGTGTTCCTCAACAAGGCAGCATACGCGGCCATCGCGGACCTTCCCCCGCGGGAGGTCTTGCGGACGCTGGTGATCGAGGCGACCACAGCGGACGCGACGGGGAACGAGCCGGTCTTCGATCTGGAGGGGAAGCCTGCGGGGAAGGTGTCTTCGGGGGCCTATGGGTATCATGTCGGGCAGTCGCTGGCGCTGGCCTACCTGCGGCCGGACATTGCGGCGGGGGCGGAGCTGGAGGTCATGGTTCTGGGGCGGCCGCATCGGGCGAAGGTGCTGGAGGGGGCGGCGTTTGACCCGGAGGGCAAGCGTCTGCGGGCATAGTGTCCACGGTGGACAAAAGCTGGAACTACAGCAAGATCAATAGCTTGGTTGCGAACGTTAGGGATCTGTTAAGGTCTGGCCAAGGCCATATCCAAGAGGTTCTGAGCGGGTTTTCCGGGGGTCAGGCCCTCGGCCGCAGCGCATAGGGCTGTGGCCCGCGCGGTGCTCAAAACCGGGTCAGCGCAGGCGTGGAACTTCTGGCGCATCTCGTCGCGGCTGACCATCGCCTCGGGGTCGCCGCGGGCTTCGGTGGGCGGGGATTCAAGGCGGGTGCCGTCCTGCAGCACAAGCACCGCATGGGCGAAGCGGCGGGCCGGAAAGGCGGCGTTGTAGGCGTCGGATTCGGTGACTAGCATGCCTTCGGCCAGTCGGCGGATTTCCGGGTCGGCGAAGGCGGCTTCGGTGATGTCTTCTGCCCCGATCGTCCCACGCACGGCGGCGACGGCGGCGGGGAAGGCGGTGGAATACTGCGCCTCTTCGGTCGTGGCAGGCGTCCGGGTGGCAAGGCGCAGGGATTGGTGGAAGGTCACGATCTCGATCCGCGCGACATCGGTGGAGCTAAGCCCGTGGCCCTGCATCAGCGAGAGGACAGCCTGAACAGGCGGCTGCGCCCAGCGGCAGACCGGGAAGGGTTTGTAGTATTGCTCCATCACCCGCCAGTTTTGTCCGAGGTCGCCCCAGAGGTCGGCCACGTCATCCCCTTCCGAGGTGATCGCGGGGGCGCCGGTGAAGCCGGACCGTGCGAGGTAAGCGGCGGAGACCCCAGCCATGCCGCCCCAGCCGGAGCCGTCCTTCAGCATGGTCGGATGGTCGATGCAGCGCATCATCTGGCTGCGGGGGCCGTGGTATTCGGCGATGCCAAGCGCGTGGCGGGTCTGGTCCGCCGTCAGCCCCAGATAGCGCGCACCGATGGCGGCGCAGGAGAGCGCGGTCCAGGCCCCGGTCGTGTGGTAATCGCAGGCCGTGCGGTGAAGGGCGATGCCTGCCCGGGTGCCGATTTCGTAGCCGAGGAGGAGCGCGGTCAGGAGGTCCCCACCGTCCAGCTTGCCGGTCGCCTCCGCCATCGCCATCGCGGCGGGAAGGGCGGCGCAACCGGCATGGCCCTTGGTCAGGCGGTGGCCATCGTGGGCGTCATAGGCATCGATCACCATGCCGCCTGCCAGCGCCGCGCCTGCGGGGCTGACCTTGCGGCCATCCATCAGCATCCGCGCCGGAGCGCTACCGGGGGCGAACTGGTCGGCGGCATGGTCGCAGATGATGCGGGCAAGGCGGGTGCCGATGCCTCCAGTTGCGACGCCCAGCAGGTCGACAAGGAAATCGCGGGTGCGGTCCTGCACCGGGGCGGGAACGTCCTGCCAGCGGAGGCCATGGATGAAATCGGTCAGCTGCATGGCGCGATCCCTCAAAGCTCAGACAAGAGTGTCGGCCAGCCCGAGGGCCGCTTCAAGCTCATGATGCATCGGCAGGGGGTCAGTCACCTGGCGACCGTGGTTCAATACGACCCGGTCGGCCTGATCGCGCGACAGGACGGTGTTCAGGCTGCGGGCCTGGAAGATGACCAGATGGGCGGGCAGGCCTTCGCCAATCCGGCCGAGGTCGGGGCGGCCGATCAGGTCGGCAGGGGTGCGGGAGGCCATGGCAAGGCTGCCGGTCAGCGGCTCATCGGCCTGGAAGACGCGGATCGCCTGTTTCAGCGTGTCCAGCATGTCGTGATCGCCGTAAGCATACCAGGCGTCTCGGCAATTGTCGCCGCCGATAGCCAAGGGCAGACCGGCGGCGCGGATTTCATTGGCCGCCGTGACGCCCCGCCAGCGCGGAGTGCGGTTTGGTTTGCGATCCATCAGGTACATCATCGGGGTCGGCATCGAGACGAAGGCGAGGTCGGCTTCCCGGGCGAGCGTCAGGGTCTGGTCGATCACCTCGGGCGGCATGAGCGACAGGTTCACGCAATGGCCAAGGACCACCCGGCCCTGAAAGCCCGACCGCATACGGGCGCGGGCGATTTCGGGGATTGTGAAGGAGGAAAGATCCTCCGTCTGGTCGACGTGGAGGTCGACGTCGAGGCCGCGTTCTTTGGCCAGTGCAAAGAGGCGGTCCAGCGCGTGGGCAAGCGCGTCGTAGGTGCCGTTCTCGCCCCGGTCGAGCGTGTCGGTGACGCCGCCGAGGATACCGCCCATATCGGCGGCAAGATCGGCGAGGGCGCGGGAATCGTCGCCGACCCAGGCCTCCATCGCGCAGATGGTGACGCCTTGCAGGTCAACCCGGCCCGACCATTTCGCGCGCAGCCGGTCCAGCGCGCGCCAATGGTGCTTCGAATAGGCCAGCGTTTCGCTGTCGACATGGCTGCGGAGCGCCGCGACGCCGTGGGCGTAGGCGCATGCGATGCCGAATTCCATTCGCAGGTCGAGGTCGGCGTCGGTCCAGCGCGGCCAGTCTTCGGCGGTCAGAGAGAAGCCACCGTGGATGGTGCCGTCAGGGCGGACGCGGGGAATGGCGTGGCCGCAGTCGAGATGGGTGTGCATGTCGATGAAGGCGGGCCAGAGGTGGCGGCCTTTCAGGTCGACACGGGGGCCTGCGTCGGGCGCGGTGCCTGCGGGAAAGAGACCCGCGATGCGACCCTGGTCGATGAGGAGGTCGAGGAGAAGCGCGCCTTCGGCGTCCTGACGTGCTCCCAGAGGTGGCGTCACGACCAGTTCGGCCGGGACGCGCGCATTTGTCAGGACAAGGCAAGGGGTGTCCGGAATGGACAGTCGGTGGTCTTGCATCAACGTGCCCCTTGCCTTCTGCCTTGGTCCGCTCAGAACCCGGCCTTGATCTGCTCGAAGGTTTCGAGCTGCATTTCCCGCTGGTCTAGGTCGAACGGGAGTTGCGGCAGGGTCGGCCCGTTGATCGGCCCCAGGCCCGCGGCATCAAGGACCGCCGGATCGATCAGCTTCATGCCCGCAGCGTTGGCGTGGCCATAGCCGATGTTGGTGACAAGAACCTCGGCCGCTTCCGGGCGGATCCAGGAGTTGACGTAGTCGTAGGCCTTGTCCTCGCTGCCCTTGCCGTTCTTCAGGTTAACAAGGCCGCAGAACCAGGTGGTCACCCCTTCCTTGGGCGTGCGCTGGTAGCCAACCGGAAAGCCTTCCTTCTGCAGGATCGACAAGCCATCCGGCCAGGACCAGGCGACCTGAACCTCGCCCGATTTCATCAGCTGGGCCATTTCGGTCGAGGAGTTCACGTAGGCGCGGACACCGGGATGCACTTTGCGCAGCCAGTCGGCGGCGGCGTTGAACTGGTCGTCAGTGACCTTGGTCCAGTCGGTGACGCCGGTGGCCAAGTAGGCCAGCGCCCAGACGTCGTCCGAGGCATTGGGCATGGTGATCTTGCCGGCATACTTCGGGTCGGTGAAGACCTGAAGGGTCGAGACATCCTCGGCCGGGACGGTTTCGGTGTTGTAGGCGATGGCGGTCGCGCCCCAGTCGGCGGGGATGATCCAGACCCCGGCCTCGTCCTGGATGACCGGAGAAGCCAGGAATTCCGGCATGATATTCTTGAACTCGGGGATGCGGGAGATGTCCCAGGGCTCGATCAGGTCCATCTCGCGGTACTTCGGCACCATCTGGGCGCAGGGGTGCGAGACATCGGCGCCGAAGCCGGTGGTGGCCTTCTGGAAGGTCTCGTCATCCGAGGTGACGAAAGCATAGGTCGGCCGGTCGCCGTGTTTCTCCTTGTAGGGGGCGAACATGCCCTCGGCGTCGAAGCCAGGCCAGTCGGTGACGATCAGTTCGGGGTCATCGGCCTGGGCGGCAAGGGGAAGCGACAGGACGAAGGACGCAGACAGAAGCAGGCGGGTGGTCTTCATGGCAGATCTCCTTTGCCCGTCGTAATCGCGGGGCGGTGGCAGGGTACGAAGGCGGCGGGTGGCCGCCTTCGGGGTTTCATAGGGGTTGTGCTCAGGCCTCCAGCCAGACGCCGCCGAGATCCATCTCGAAGGTCTGGTGGACGCGGTAGCCTTTCAGTCTGGGGGTCGAGTGCGAGTAGACGTTC
>Ga0208243_1000856_pt1 | contig 12687 bp, 10 predicted proteins | sample Subbio2Aug_QV12A_FD_184826 | JGI IMG/M metagenome (GOLD analysis project Ga0208243, IMG submission 184826) | Serpentinite rock and fluid subsurface biosphere microbial communities from McLaughlin Reserve, California, USA - CR12Aug_QV12A (SPAdes) | ecosystem: Environmental > Terrestrial > Deep...
TAGATAAAAAACCGCTAGAAAGGGCTCAAAGTAAGCCTCAATTTCTAACAGTTTTTATGTTTATTGCTATTTAGTGGTCAATTCGGTATTTTCCCGATTGACCCAGAGCTTTAGATAGATAAATTTTGTATTTGTTATATAGACAGAACACCAATGCTTTTAAAGGCCCTAGAAGTAATGCCATTAAAGAATTTAATTAAATATCCTAAAGTGAGTGGAATAATTAGAGTTCCAACAGTAATTGGCCCGCCAGCAACTAAGGCTATAGCTACAAAGGTGCCCTCTATAATGCTTCTGGTAAAAACTATACTTAAATTAAACCTTTCCATTAAAGCCATCATCAATCCATCAATTGGAGATTTTGGAAATTCAGATATAATGTAGGTACTAATTCCTAAGCCTACAGCTAAAATTCCGATGGCTGATATTATTCCTTGATATAATATCAGCTCAGGAACAACAAAGGCTTTTAAAGGAATATATAACCAAAAATCAATGGACCAGCCGTTAAATAATACCGTTATTGCAGACCTATATTCTAGCTTCTTCTTCCCTATTATAGCTTCTAATATCGCTATTATGAATTGTACAGCAATTGACCATGTGCCTACAGTAAAGCCTAGTTTTTTGTTTAACCCCACAGATATAGCATCAAAGGGAGTAATAATAATACCTCCTTTTATTAAGAGAGCAATACCCAATCCTAATAGCATCATTCCTGTTATATAAAAGCATGTTCTTTTAAAGATAATAATCTCCCCCTTCTACATTAGTAGATTATATAATAGAGGAGTGAAAAATAAAAGGACAGGTGTCTTTAAATCTTATAATCCATAGAAGCAATAAGTGCCTCTTTTTGCTTCCTTGTGAGCCTTCTAATCGCAGCCTCTCTTTTAAGGGCACAGCTTCTATCCTGCTGCTTCTCCCAGTAAACCAGCTGGGCGGGAAGTCTCCCTCTGGTATATCTTGCTCCAGTGCCATCGTTATGAGCCTTTAATCTAGCCTCCAAATCTACTGTCCAACCAACATAAATTGTATTATCACTACATTTTAACATATAGGTGTAGGGCATTTTATCACTCGCTTTAGCATTAATTTAATGATATTCTTTTGACATCGAAATGCTCTTCAATTTTTTCAGCCATCCACTCATGGCAGGTAAAGATAAATATTTGTCTCTGACTACTGATTTCCTCTAATAACTGGAGATTGCTATTTAATCTATCCTCATCCCAGTTAATGAGCAGCTCATCAAAGCAAATAGGAAGGGGCTCATTGTTTTGGTCTAGGTGATCTATTAAAGAAAGTCTTAGAGACAGGTATAGCTGATTTAAAGTACCCTTACTCTCATTCTCGCCTATCCTCCTTGGAGAAGGACTTTCAGCCTCCCTTAGGTAAATAGCTGGTGTTCCTTCGTTATCCTCTATAAAAATATTGGTGTATCTTCCCTGAGTTATTATATTAAAGTATCTGGAGGCATTCTTCAGGACATCTGGTTGATTTTCAAGTCTAAATTCCTCATCAGCTCTCTTTATAATCTCAGAAAGCAGGAGTAGCCTGTCCCTCTTAAAGCAAGCAGCCTCCAGCTCCTCCTCCAAAACCGCTAAATTACTTTCTAATTCATCAAGAGTTAAAGCCTCCATAAGCTGCTGCATTTTTATTTCTATTTCCTTCCTTTCAACCTTTAGATTCTTTAGCTCCTCTTCAATATCCTCCAGCCTTGCTTCTCCCTTTTCAACCTCAACATCCCCTAATAAGCCCTGTGCTTGAAACTCCAGCTGTTGTAATCCTTTAAGAGAGGAATAGGCAGACATGTGTGATAAACGCTCCTCTAAAAGCCTGATTTTGGCTTTTATTTTATTATTTGACTCTAAAGCCTCCAGACCAGCCCCTATGCTACCCTTACCTAATAGCATAAGCTTATCCTTATAACTCTGAAGCCTTTCCTGAAGCTCCAATTGCTGCCTTTCACCTACCACTGCTTCCCTTGAAAGTCTAGCAATATCCGCTTGTAGTCCTTCATTTAAAACCCTCTGTTTTTCTAAAAGGTCTAGTTTATCCTTTAAAGCAAATATACTTTCCTTAATGCCCTTAGGCTCTATTGCCTTGGCCTGCTCTAGGAATTCAGTTAGCTCATGCTCCAAGGCCCTGTAGGAGGCTTCCTTTTTGTGAAATTCCTTATTCTTGTCCTCCAAAAGCTGATGTAGATCCTTAACCCTCATCAAGGAGGTTAAAAACACATCCTGACTATGGTCAATTATTATTTCTGGCACAGGAATACCCTTAAGTAGCCCTCTTAAGTCTGCCCATACCTCCTGAAGCTTATTTGTAATAACTTTAATTTCAGCCTCCAGCCGATCAATATTATTACTTCTTGCCCAGCTATCACTATATTCCTTCTGCATTTTAGTATTATTTATCATGCCTGTAATTCCAAAAATACTGATAAATCCAGCGATTAGCATTGCAGTTGTGTTATTAATAAATATCGAAGCTACTAATAGCGGAAGACCAAGGAGGGCTGTAGCAAGGTAGCCCTTTGATTTTTTAGGCTCTACCCTCTGCTGTCCTTTAATCTCTAATACCTGCTGCTTTTCCTTCAGCTCCTGCTGAAGCTTTTTATTTATCCCCAATTGAGCCTGCAGCTCTAAATAATTAATACTTCTAATGCTTCTGTATATTTCAGCAGTAGGCTCCTCTTTTAGGATGGTCTTGGCCTCCTCCTGAAGTCTCGATGCTGTTTTATCTATGTCCTCCTTTAGCTTCTCTAAGTCCTCCTGCATCGTCACAAGCTTTCCAATATCACTCAAATAGCCATTTATCCTATGCTTATTCTCCAGTATTACTTCATCCTGTGATGTAGTTATGTAGGTAAGCTCTTTTTTTTCTTTTATAGCACTTTCCTTTACTTTTATTTCCTCTTCTAGCCTCCTCAGACTATTCTCCAGCTCTCCTAAAAGCCTTCTGAGGTCAGGGGGTAACAGGTCTGATAATTCATCCAAAACGATTCTACCCTTAAGCTCAGCTATTTCCTTCATAAAGCTTATTATTGGCATAATTTCCTTTGCCTTTTTAATTGAGGACTTCAGATTAAATCTTTCTTCAACCAAGGCCTCTAGTAGATCGTTTATTTCCTTCAATCTATTATCATATTTTCTAAGCAGCTCTTCACGATTTAAGGCAGCGTTCTTTTCCTTTTTTAGGTCCTTAATTTTATTTTCCAGCTCCTTGATTAAATAATTGCCCTTTCCACTTTCTCTATATAGCTGTGCTGCTTCGTCATTGATATCCTTTAAGACCTCTCGAGTACTTCTGATAAGCTCATTTCCATAGTTGGCCAGTAGCTTATCCTGTACCTCCTCCCATGCTCGCCCTTGTATATCAATTAAATCCTCTACCCTTAAGGAATACACCTTATTGAAGATTTCCGAGGAAATATGCTCAGCGTAGGGAAGCGGTGAATTTTTAAGCTCAAGAAGCTTATCTCCAACTGTTACCTGCCCCTTAGGTGAGCTGAGAAGTCTTCTATAAACCTCTGCTTCTCCATCCCTTGTAGTTAGCTTTGCGCTAAATTCTATACGTCCATTTTTTCTTGAGGAATAGGGGTGAGCTTCGCTTTTTACTGGCGAAAAACCATATAGCAGACTCTTAATTAAATTAAAAATAGTTGTTTTTCCAGCCTCGTTTTTACCATAAAATAGTGCTACCCTAGGGTTAATTTCTAGTATTTCTCTTTTATCATCAAATTTACCGAAGTCAATTATACTTAAGGCTTTAATTTTCACTATTTATCACCCACCATTCTACCAATAGCCTCTACCTCTAAGCCCTCTAGAAGCCTTTTAAAATATTGCTCCTTAGCCTCTTGAGACCTTATACCCTTACTAATGAGCCTGTTAATTTCAAAGTCCTCCAGACCTTCTGTTGCCTTCAATCTATCTATATTAGCTAATACCTTTGACAGCACATGCCTTCCATCCTTGAGGAACTCTGTATTATATGGCTTCAATAGCTTATCCACCTTAAGCTCTACCGCCAACAGATTAAGACTATACTTTAAATCCTCCTGTAGCTGTAATAGATTCTCTGAATCCCTCAGCTCCTCCTTTAGAAAGCAAGGACCCTCCAGCTCTAATCTAAGGATAAGCCTTTTTTTGATATTATTATTTACTAAGTAGGTGTCTATTGTAGCTATCAAATTATTCTTGAGATCGTTGTAATTTGTAATTTCACTTAAGTCCTTGATTTGAATGGATTCCCACTGGATAGTAGAAAAGCTTCTAAACTCAACCTTTACGTAGTTATAATCATCAATAGTAACTATCAGTCCACCCTTTTCTCCAGTTTCCCGGGGGTGCCTTCCTTGAAGATTTCCACTATAATAAATCCTCTGCTTTTGGCTTACCTGCTGCCAAACATGAATATGTCCCAAGGCCCAATAGGTATAGTTTTTATCCTCTAGGTCCTCCTTGGAGCAGGGTAAATATCTATCATGCTTTTCAACACCACTGGCATTGGTAACCATTGCATGCACCAAGCCTATATGGGGCACCTCTTCATTGCTCCTAGGGAATTGCGCCACCAGATTTCTAGCTTCCTTCTTTGATTGATGCCCTACACCCACAATTTTAGCTATTGTTGCCCCTTCACTGTTTGTTAGCTCATACTCCTGAACCCTGTCATCCTTATATAAATATACATTGTCGGGCCATTTAATCATGTTTGCCCTATAGCTCTTGTCCCCAGGGTCATGATTCCCGGTAGCATAAAAAACCTTTATATTTGCCTCTCGTAGTCTGTTGAAGGCCTTTATTAAATATTGCTCTGTTTGAAAGGAAAGCTTGTCATTGTCAAATAAGTCCCCTGCAATAAGCAGAGCATTTACCTCTTCTTCGATACAGGCCTCTATTACATTCTCAAAGGCCTCCTTTAAGCTTTCCCTCAAAAGTGCCCTAAGCTCTGGGTCACTGGAATGAAAGCTAGTATCTAAATGTACGTCTCCTGTATGAATAAATTTTAGCATTTATCTTCTCCCCTTTTTTACTACCAAACAGCAATGGTACCATCGGTTCTTGCTTCTGTACCACCACATAAAACTCCTTCTTCGTTTGTCCAAATAATCTGTCCTCTGCCAAAGACCCCATTGTCTTTTTGAACAATAATCTCATGGCCCCTCTCGACTAAAGCCCTTATTATATCTTTAGAAACACTAGCCTCCACCTCTACGGTTCTATCCTTAGACCAATGCCACCTTGGTGCATCTAAGGCCGCTTGTGGATTCATTTTGAAATCTATTGTATTCATAATTACCTGCAGATGTCCCTGCGGCTGCATGAAGCCCCCCATTACTCCAAAGGGCCCAACAGGCTTATTTTCCTTCGTTAGAAAGCCTGGAATAATTGTATGGTAGGTCCTTTTACCACCCTCTAGACAATTGTCATGCTTTACATCAAAGGAAAAATTATGACCTCTATTTTGAAGACTAATTCCAGTACCTGGTACCACAAGACCAGAACCAAAGCCCATATAATTGCTTTGTATAAAGGATATCATATTTCCTTCTCCATCGGCAGCAGCTAAATACACCGTTCCGCCCCTTGAAGGACTTCCCGCCACTGGTAAAAGAGCCCTTTCTGTAATTAAGCCTCGGCCTTCTTCCCCATAGGCCTCTGAAAGCAAATCCTGCACCTTTACCTTCATACATTGAGGGTCAGTTATGTACTTATGTCCATCAGCAAAGGCAAGCTTTATAGCCTCAATCTGCCTATGATAGGTCTCTACGGCCTCTCTCTCTTCAAAGCTAAAGCCCTTTAAGATATTTAATGCCATCAGAGCGATAATTCCCTGCCCATTAGGTGGCAGCTCCCAAACCTCATAGCCCTTGTAGCTTACCGAAACAGGCTCTACCCATTCAACCTTAAAGTCAGCTAAATCCTCTTTTCTAATAAAGCCACCATGCTTTCTCGAAAAGGCATCTATTTTATCTGCAATTTCCCCATTATAAAAGTCCTCAGCATAGCTTTCTCCAATTCTTCTAAGGGACTCACCATGGCCCTCCGATGACCATAGCTCCCCGATATGTGGCGCCCTGCCCTTTGGTGCAAAGGTTTCAAACCACTCCTCAAACTCCTCCCCTTCAAGGCTTTTGCTGTAGATTTCAAAGGCCTTTGCCCAGTACCTTCCTGTAGCTGGGGATACCGGGTATCCCTCAACAGCATATTTTATGGCAGGCTCCAGCACCTCTATTAAGGGTAAGCGACCAAAGGCCCTCGATAGCTCAGCCCATGCCCCTGGAGCTCCCGGAACAGTTACAGGTACAAACCCAAACTTAGGTATTTCCGTATAGCCCCTCTCCTTAAGTGTTTTAATAGAAATTAGCTTTGGGGCTGCACCACTGGCATTTAGACCATGCAGCTTTCCCTTAGACCATACTCCTAGATTCATGTGGATAGCTTAAAGCATCAAAATTCATACCCCATAACCCCCTCATTTTTTCTTTACTTTATAAATTCAAGAACAGCTGTTTGTTTTCCTGCTAAAATTCTTCGAAAATAGAAATAAAATGGAAAGTGGGGACGGTCCTTTCTTTCCAAACGTCCCCACTTTCCAAAAATAGACCGAAATCGTCGATTTCGGTCTTTGTGTTAGTATTCTTATAATACTATAACAGATACTCCATCCGGCACAACTGTTACAGCTGCATCTACACCCTTGATTTCATAGGCCATCTTTAGAGCCTCTTCTAGGGTATAAGCATGAAGCATCTTCATATCCTTAACCATTTGTGGGTCACATTGGTCTGTTACCAAAATTACCTTATGCTTTATAAGGATTCTGGCTAGGATTTGAGACTCCCATTGGTCTGGAATTGTGCTTTCCATTGGAATCTGCATGATTTTATCCATAATTGACTGGGCAGTTGGGTTTTCTATGAAGGTATCATAGAAGGCCTTTCCTCCATGTCCATCGTTACAGGCAGCAGCTATAATTATTACAGCATCTTCCTTTGCTGTAGCTTCAGCAGCCGTCATTCCCTTAACTGCCTGATAAATATTTTGATCCAGTGGATATCCACCATTTGATGTAATTGCTATGTCAGCAGGAATTGCCTTAACGCTGGCAAGCTCAGTAACGAATTTACAGCCTTCTGCGTGGGCTAATTCTCTGTCTCCAGCGAAGGCGTTGATAACTCTCTTCTCTGCATCAATTACAACATTAAGTATAAAGGCTAAATTAGCAACCTCTGCAGCAAATATCATATCCTTGTGTATTGGATTTCCTTCTAGAATACCTGTTCTTGCAAATTCACTGGCTATAAACTTTGAACAGTGGTTTGCTAAAACAGTTGTTCCTGAAGCTACACCAGGAAGTACACTCTTTCTGCCACCAGAGAAGCCAGCAAAGAAGTGGGGCTCAATGAAGCCCTCAGCTACTAGTAAATCTGCCTCCATGGCAAGCTTGTTTAGTATAAGCTTACCACCGGAAGGTAATATACCTACCTCTACCATACTGTCTTCATCACGACAGTCGTGATTTACAAGCTTCTCATTCTTAACTATATCCTCGCCATACTTATTGATCATTTCCTCAGGTGTAGTCAAACGATGAAAGCCAGTTGCTATTAAGATGGTAATGTCAGCCTCAGGGTTACCGCTTCTTATTTCCTCTAATAATAATGGCATAGTAATTTTACTTGGTACCGGCCTAGTATGATCACTGGTGATAATAACAACCTTATTTTTACCCTTTGCTAATTCCCTTAATCTAGGTGAGCCTATTGGATTTTCTAAAGCCTTTCTTGCAATAGTTACCTGATCGTCTTCTGTTTTAAAATGATGAGCCTTAGATTCTAATACTCCCAAAAGATTTTTGTCTGATACCTCCAAGTCTACAAATCCCTTGGAATATGGTATTTTAATAATTGCCACTAGCATTTCCTCCTTTACACTACCGTAAGATGATTAGGTTGCAGCCCTTGAAGAAATTAGCTTTGGTCAGGGCTACAACCATATAATTAAATTATTTACTAATTTCAGTCAATCTTAAATATTTATCGGAATATTCAAAATTATTCTAAATCTAAGTCAAAGATTTTACCTGGGTTCATTATATAATTTGGATCCCAAGCCATCTTCACAGCCTTCATTAGACCTAATTCAACAGGGTCCATATTTTCAAGCATGTATTTTTTACGTTTAATACCAATACCATGCTCACCACTTATCTTACCACCGAGATTTTTAGTAACCTCATAAAGCTCTCTTAAAGCCTGTGGTTCAATGTGATGCCAATGCTCCATTGTGTGGTTTGGATTCTTTACTAATGTAGCATGAAGGTTCCCATCACCAGCATGACCATAGCAGGGAATCTTGATATCATACTTCTCTGAAATACGGTCTAATTCAGGAATTATATCAGGAATAGCTGATATAGGAACAACTATATCCTCTAAGCTCTGGATTGGACTTACAACCTTAAAGGCTTCAGCTATATTTCTTCTAACACTCCAGATTCTCTCTTGAGTAGTATAGTTGTCAGCTACATAAACCTCTATAGCGCCATTTTCCATACATAAATCACCAACAGCCTCTGCGGCTAGCTCTACCTGCTCTTGATTTGTTCCATCAATCTCAATTAATAGCATTGCTCCGGCCTCTTGATAAGGTAGGCTCTCATTTAAATATTCGCATGCAGTTTTAACAGATAATTTATCCATAAACTCCATACTTGTAGGAATAGTTCCTCTAGCCATTATTACAGGGACAGTATCTATAGCGTCCTTAGGCGTCTTATATAGCACCAATAGATTTGATTTAGCCGTTGGTAAGCCTGTAAGCTTGATGGTAGCCTTTGTAACTATACCAAGGGTTCCCTCTGAGCCTATGATTAATTGCTTTAAATCATAGCCCGTAACGTCCTTAGATAGCTTACCACCTAGGTTTACTATTTCACCCTGAGGCGTAACCAGCTCCATTGCCATTATATATCTACCAGTAACACCATATTTAACAGCTCTACCTCCACCTGCATTTTCAGCAATATTTCCGCCAAGGTAGCAGGTCTCTAAGCTCATAGGGTATCCTGCATAGAATAGTCCCTTTTCTTTTATAAGAGCATTTATTTCATTTGTAACTATGCCCGTTTCGGCAGTTAGCATCATATTGCCATAATCTATATCTAAAACCTTATTCATTTTTTCTACAGACAGTAGAATTCCACCAAAGATTGGGATAGCTCCACCGGATAAACCACTACCTGCACCCCTTGGAGTTATTGGTATTAGCTCTCTGTTAGCAAGCTTTACTATTTCCGCAATTTCTTCAGCCGTAGTAGGAGTTACTACTACCTCTGGCATATGTCCATATTCCTCAGCATTAGTTTCATCGTGGGAATAGGCCTCCATTTTTTCTTCATCACTGAAGACATTCTTTGGTCCAACTATTTTCTTTAATTCTTCAACTATTTCTAAAGTAACGGGATTGTATCTCATTTATTTTCCCTCCTTCTTATAGACATCCAATCTAGCATTAAGCTTCGGAATCACTTCAAATAAATTTCCTACGATTCCAAAATCAGCTAATTGGAAAATATTTGCATCCTGGTCCTGATTGATTGCAATAATATATTCAGAGGTCTTGATTCCTGCTAAATGCTGTATTGAGCCTGATATACCAGCACAAATGTACAGCTTAGGTGAGATAGTTTTACCACTAAGTCCTATTTGATGTGGATACGGTAGCCAGCCTCTATCTACTGCATCTCTACTAGCTCCTAAAACTCCATCAAAATGCTTTGCTAAATCCCGTAGTAAAGCAAAGTTTTCAACCTTCTTCATTCCTTTTCCGCCTGCTACTACTACTTCTGCTTCTTCAATATTTACAAATTCCTCTACATCCTTCCTAAAGCCCACCATTTTAACTCTGTTGTCCACCAGCTCATCCTTTAGCTCTAATCTAACTATTTTTCCCTGTCTGCTAGCATCAGCAGCTAAAGGCCTGCTGGACTTAGGTCTAACAGTGGCCATTTGAGGGCTGTGATCAGGAGTTTTAATTGTCGCCATGATGTTTCCACCGATGGCTGGTCTTGTTTGAAGTAGATGGAAGGTCCCATCCTCTATATCTAATTCAGTACAATCTGCTGTTAAGCCTGTACTTACTTGAATTGCTACATATGGCATTAGGGTCCGACCACTGGAGGTAGCCGCCGCTAATATCGAATGAGGGTGATATTGCTTAATTAAGTCAGAAAGTACATTACTATGGGTCTCTACTATAAAATTTTCTAAACGAGGATCATCTACAAAGTAAACCTCATCTGCGCCTCTATGAATCAGCTCCTGCAGGGTTTCATCAGATACGTTACTTCCCAGTAAAACAGAGCATAGCTTTGTGTCCATCTTATCAGCTAGTTTTCTACCCCTGCTCAATAACTCAAAGGAAACCTCTCTAAGCTTACCTTTGCTTTGCTCAGCTATTGTCCATATATAACTCATCGATAATCCCTCCTATATCAATTCTTTTTCTTCTAAGAATTTCATTAATTCATCAATGGCCTCATTGACACCTTCCTCACCTGCTGCCTTAACTAGCTTTCCACCTCTTGTTACCTTTGGATAACCAATCTTAACAACCTTAGTAGGAGATCCCTTTAAGCCAATATAGGATTCCTCCAAATTTAAGTCAGCTGCAGAAAGAGTTGGAACCTCACTAACTCTTGCCTTCTTCTTGCCCCTTAAAGTTGGTAGTCTTGGATTACTGATTTCCTTTACAACAGTTAATAAAGCTGGAAGAGGCATTTCTAATATTTGATAGCCCTCCTCCACAAGTCTTTCAACGGTTATACTTTCATTATTTATTTCATCAATCTTGCTTACATAAGTAGCTAGAGGGATTCCTAACCAAGCCGCAATACCAGGTCCTACCTGACCAGTATCACCATCTGTTGCTCTTTCACCGGCTAAAATCAAATCATACTCTCCTATGTTTTTGATTGCTTGGGATAAAGTATAAGAGGTAGCCCATGTATCGGCTCCGGCGAATTTTCTGTCTGAAATTAAAAAACCCTCATCGCAGCCCATTGCAATAGCTTCCTTCAATGCCTTAGTTGCTGATTGTGGTCCCATTGTACAAACAGTTACCTTACCGCCAAGCTTTTCCTTAAGTTGAATTCCTGCTTCTATTGCATAAAGATCTAATGGATTAATTACACTAACAACACCCTCACGAATCATGGTACCTGTTTCTTTGTCCATCTTTACGTTACTAGTTTCGGGTACTTGTTTAATTGGAATAATAATGTTCAATTTCATTCCCTCCTAATCTTTATTGAAAACAAATTCTTCTCGGAAACTATAGCTATGTATTAGCAAGAACATTTGGCATATGTGGTTTTTTTTTTACTAAAAAAATAAAAACTAGTACATACTAAAGCCTATAATAAAACTTGGCCTATGATTACGCATACCTCTATACGAAATTAACAAAGTTATTTTATTTAATCAGCTTTTGTTAGATCGTTATGTCGTATGCTATACTAGTAAATGTTTGATGCGGGCTGGCTTGAGGCCAACCCCCATCAATAAATTTTAGTCATTGTGATAGCTAGTTAATTCCTTTTCAACAAAATCTAAGTGATCAAACATTTCCTGCTTTGCTCGTTTAGGATTACCCTCCTTAATTGCCTGATAGATATTGTAATGCTGCTGATAAAGCTTCTCGGCATTACCCACTTTATTATACAGATATTGCCTACTTGTTCGCATGTTTTGAACTAATAAATCAGATATTAGGCTCATCATCTTCATAAGCATATTATTCTTAGTGGCTTCTGCTATACCATAATGAAACATAGCATCATTTTCTTCACCTAAGCTTTTTAGCTTAAGATCCTGTTCCATTTGAGCTAATGCCTTAGCCATTTTTTCTATATCCTCTTCCTCAGCTCTAAAGGCTGCCAACTCAGCTGCATCCGCCTCCATCATTTTTCTGACCTCTAAAAGCTCTAAACTTGCTTCACGATCCATCATCATAAATAATGCTAGGGGTTCAATCAGAACCTGCTCAGATACATCGGAGATAAAGGTTCCTTCTCCCTGTCGACTTTCTAGAATTCCTAGAAAATCCAGCGCACTCAGAGCCTCTCTTACTGAGGTTCTACTTACTCCAAGCTTATCTGAAAGCTCCCTCTCAGACATCAGCTTGTCGCCAGGCTTAAGGTCACCCTGTCTAATTAGCTCCTTTATCTGTTCAACAATCTGTTCATAAACTCGTTTAGTCTTAATCGGCTTAAACAATTTACCAACCCCTATCATCTGTATAGTACACTGATGTTATTGATTCCACATAGATCATTGAATTCCTTCTTTAGAACAATCCTGGTACTACTGCCATCGCAATATAAGCAAAGATACCAGCAACAAGTGCGTAGATAAAGCAAGGAATAACGTTTGTTCTAATAACCTTACCCTCTTTACCTAAAACACCAACGGTAGTACATGCAGCAACAACGTTATGAATACATATCATGTTACCAGCTGCTCCACCAACTACCTGAAGACCAACGATAACTAATCTTGACATACCGATTTGGTCAGCAACTCCAAACTGGAATCCAGAGAAGAGAATGTTAGACACTGTATTACTTCCTGACATAAAGGCACCAAGAATACCTATAAATGGTGCGAATATT
>Ga0208243_1000858_pt1 | contig 12656 bp, 9 predicted proteins | sample Subbio2Aug_QV12A_FD_184826 | JGI IMG/M metagenome (GOLD analysis project Ga0208243, IMG submission 184826) | Serpentinite rock and fluid subsurface biosphere microbial communities from McLaughlin Reserve, California, USA - CR12Aug_QV12A (SPAdes) | ecosystem: Environmental > Terrestrial > Deep...
GCAACGAACCCGCCGCGACGGAGTGGTCGACCGGCTCCGGCACCTTCAGGACCGCGAGGCCTCCGAACAGCGCGAGCCCGCCGACGACCGACAGTCCGAGCACGGCAAGCCCGCCCAGCCCGCCCGCCGGCCCGAACCCGATGGCGAAGGGCAGAGCGATGGCGATCAGCGTGCCCGCCAGCGTCAGGCTCTCGCGGAAGCCGGCGATGCGCGCCCTTTCGGCATAGTCGCCGGCGAGTTCGGCACCCCAGGCGGTGTAGGACAGCATCGCGCCGGTGAAGCCGATCGACAGCACCATGCCCCAGGCTGCGAGGTGGAGCACGCCCGCGCCGGCCGGCGGCCAGAACAGCATCAGCGCCGACAGCGCGCACACCGGCAGCGACACCGCGAAGACCGCGCGGCGGCGCCCCATCGCCGGCTGCCAGCGGTCGGCGAGCCAGCCGATCAGCGGGTCGTTGACGGCATCGAAGATGCGGACCATGAGCAGCGCCGCGCCGACCGCGCCGAGCGAAAGCCCAAGCGTTTCCGTATAGTAGGTTGGGACGATGATGTAGAGCGGCAAGGTCAGCGCGGCGAGCGGGAGGGCCGGCAGGGCATAGAGCAGGAGCAGACGGACAGGCATGGCGGCCCCGACGGCTGGAGGTTCGTCCGTCTTGTACGCTGCCCGGCGCGGATCGGTTGCCGGTTTCGGCCGATCGGCGGCCGCCGGAACCGGTTTCGCGGGCTGCCGGCCGCTTCGCCGTTCCAACGCCCGTGCGAAAGCGCTATGTCTGTGCCGATGGGACGAGGGACGGCTCCGTGCGGCGCATGATGCTTCTGGTGGGATTGGCTGCGGCCCTGGTCGCGGCCGCGGCGATCGGCTGGTTCGCCGGTCCGCGCGTCGCGCGCGACACGACCGTCACCTTCGACCCCGCATCGGTCGGCGCCGACCTCGACGCCTGGCTCGCGGAACGGGAGGCTCGCGTTCCGGGCATCCGGCAGGGGCTCGAGAAGGAGATCGTCTGGGCCTTCCCCGCCTCGAAGGCGCGCACGCCGCTCGCGATCGTCTACGTCCACGGCTTCTCCGCCTCCAAGCAGGAGATAAGGCCGCTGCCCGACCAGGTCGCCGCGGCGCTCGGCGCCAACCTCTTCTACACGCGGCTTGCCGGCCACGGGCAGGACGGCGCGGCCATGGCCGGAGCGTCGGTCAAAGCCTGGGTCGACGATTTCGCCGAGGCCCTGGCCATCGGGGAGCGGCTGGGCGAGCGCGTCGTGGTCGTCGCCACCTCCACCGGCGCTTCCATCGCCAGCTGGGCGGCCACCGAGCCCGCCTTTCGCGATCGGATGGCGGGGATCGTGCTGGTATCGCCCAATTACGGCGTCCAGGCCGGCGGCGCGGGCCTGCTCGCGGGCCCGTGGGGACTGCAGATCGCGCGCCTGGTGGCGGGAGACGAGCGCAGTTTCGAGCCTGCGAACGACAGCCACGGCCGCTACTGGACGACCCGCTACCCGATCGAGGCGGTGATGCCGATGAGCGCTGTCGTGGCGATGGCGGCCGAAGCGCCGGTCGAACGCGCCGCGGTGCCGGCGCTGTTCGTCTTCTCCGATGCCGACCAGGTGGTGCGGCCGGACCTGACGCGGGCGATCGCCGCGCGCTGGGGCGCGCCGCACGCGCTGGTGACGGTCGAGGATTCCGGCGACCCGTCGAATCACGTGATCGCCGGCGACGCGCTGTCGCCCGGCACGACGGCCCGCCTTTCCGCCGCCGTCACTGACTGGGTCCGCGCGCTGCCGCGATAGGGCCGGCCGCAGCCGTCGTTGCTGGTCCGGACGACCGGGGCGAACCTCAGCGCGCCATCAGCGTCAGGCAGGGCGGGTTCTCGATGATCGAGCGCGTCGTGCCGCCGAAGATCATCTCGCGCAGCCGCGAATGGCTGAAGGCGCCGAGCACCAGCAGGTCGGCGTTCCTGGCGCGCACGGTGCGCTCCATCACCTGGGCGCGCGACCAGTCTCCCGAAGTCGCCGCCTCGACCGTGACCCGGACGCCATGGCGCGTCAGGGCGGCCGCGATCTCCGCGCCCGGCAGCGGCGTGCCTTCGCCCGCGATGGGATCGATGGTGAGCAGCGTCGTCTCCTCGGCCGCCATGAGGAAGGGCAGCGCGTCGAAGGCGGCGCGCGCCGCCTCGCGCGAGCCGTTCCAGGCCACGACCGCGCGCTTCACCTCGGTTCGGACGGACCGCTCCTTCGGCAGCAGCAGCACCGGACGGCCCGCGCCCTGGATCAGGGTATCGATGTCCGGCGAGCCGCCCTCCCCGCCGCCGTGGCCGGCGATGACGATGTCGCCGCAGCGCGCGCTCTCCAGCGCCGACAGGGCGCTGTCGCCCGAGAAGCTGCGCAGCGCCCGCCACTCGAAGGACAGGCCGGTGCGGGAGAGCCGCGATGCGAACAGCGCGCCGAGCCTCTCCTCGCGACCGCGGTTGATGTCCTCGCCGGCGCCGATCAGCGTGGCGTCCGGGAAGCCCATCGGCGAGGCGATCGGCATCGGCAGCGGTTCGGCATGGACGCCGACCAGCAGCGCGCCGAAGCGCGACGCGAGCCCGACGGCGGCGTCGAGCATGGCCGGCGCCCCCGCCTCGTCCTGCAGTACGGCGACGATCGTCTTGTAGGTCATGGGACCACTCCTTCACGGCTGGGAATGCCCGAGCCTAGCACAGCTGCGGCGGCCTGTGCGGCGCTTTCGGCGGCACCGGCGGCGGTTCAGGCCGGGGGCGCGGCGCGCGCCCGGTCCGCCACCATCGCCTCCACGGCTTCGACGGCGGGCGCCAGTGCGGCTTCCGAGCGGGCGCGCACGACGAGCTCGGTCCAGAACCTTCCGTCGAGATATTTCGGATAGGAGCCGATGATCGTGTCGGGATGCGCCTTCTGGATGGCGCCGAGCGCATCGCCGATCGTGCCCTCGCCGAACGGGCACTGCACGGTGGCCGAGATCAGCTTCGTGCCGGTCTTCAGCGTCGGCACGACGTTGTCGAGCATCGCCTGGAAGATCGACGGCACGCCGGCCATCACGTGCACGTTGCCGATGCGGAAGCCCGGCGCCATCGAGATCGGGTTGTCGATGTGGTCGGCGCCGCGCGGCATCCGCGCCATCCGCTTGCGCGCTTCGGTGAACTCCATCTGGCGCGCCGCGTAATGCGCCTCGAGCATGGCATAGGCGCGCTCGTCGTACGCGCAGGGGACGCCGAAGGCCTTCGCCACCGAATCGGCGGTGATGTCGTCATGCGTGGGGCCGATGCCGCCGGTGGTGAAGACGTAGGTGTATCGCGCCCGCACCGCATTGATCGCCGCGGCGATCTCGTCCTCCTCGTCGGGGACGATGCGGACCTCCTTCAGGTCGATGCCGATCGCCGTCATGATGTCGGCGAGGTGGCCGACGTTCCTGTCCTTGGTCCGGCCGGAGAGGATTTCGTCGCCGATGACGACCATGGCGGCAGTGACGATCTCGGACATGCAGGCTCCCCGGAAGACGTGGAACCGACATAGCGCCGGGCGGCCCCGGCAGCAATGGCGTCGCTTCGGTGAACGAACCGTGCTGCGATCCCCCTGTTCCGTTGACGACGGGTCCGCCCTAGATAGCCATTACACCGGGACGGCGCCGCAACCTGCGGATGCCGGCGGCCCGGCAGGCGAAACCGAAGGAGACAGACATGGCGAAGGTACTCGTTCTCTACTATTCGAGCTGGGGCCACATGGAAGCGATGGCGAAGGCCGCCGCCGAGGGTGCGGCTGAAGCCGGCGCGACCGTGACCGTGAAGCGCGTTCCCGAACTCGTTCCGGAAGCGGTGGCCAAGGCCGCCTACTACAAGCTCGACCAGGAGGCGCCGATCGCCGACCCGCTGGAGCTCGAGAACTACGACGCCATCATCTTCGGCATCTCGACCCGCTACGGCGCGATGTCCTCTCAGATGAAGAACTTCATCGACCAGACCGGCCCGCTCTGGGCCAAGGGCGCGCTGATCAACAAGGTCGCCTCGGTCATGGTGTCGACCGCCACCCAGCATGGCGGCGCCGAGTTCGCCATCATCTCCACCCAGGTGTCGCTGCAGCATCACGGCATGATCATCGTGCCGCTCTCCTATGCCTACCAGGGCCAGTCCGGCAACGACGTCGTCCGCGGCGGCGCGCCCTACGGCATGACCACGACGTCCAACACCGACGGCTCGCGCATGCCCTCCGAGCAGGAGATCGAAGGCGCGAAGTTCCAGGGCAAGCGCGTCGCCGAGATCGCCGCGAAGCTGCACGGCTGAGCCGCGCTGCACGGCCCGTCTGTCGGGCGCAGGACTTTCGGGGCGGTCTTCGGGCCGCCCCGCTTCGTCTTGCCGTCCCGGCGAGGCCCATTGATCTTCGCCGCGCGCCGGGGCAGACCTTCGTCGGCCGACGCCCGCCGGGCGGACCGGTCCGTCCGACGCAGGAGACCCGCCCATGGCCGTGCTGATCTCGATCCTCGTCCTTCTGCTGCTCGCCGCCGCCGGCTGGCTCGGCTGGAACGCGCTCGTCACCCGCCGCCTCGCCGCCGATGCCGAGAGGCGGATCCCGCGCATCGGCCAGACGGTCGCGGTCGGCGGCGACACGATCCACTATGTCGACCAGGGTTCGGGCCGGCCGATCCTCTTCGTGCACGGGCTCGGCGGCCAGCTGCACCATTTCCGCCAGACGCTGTTTCCGGCCATCGGCGAGGGCTTCCGCCTCGTGGCGATGGACCGCCCCGGCTCGGGCTATTCCACCCGCGTGTCGAGCGGCGCCCGCCTTCCGCAACAGGCCGAGGCGATCGCGAAGTTCATCGACGCGGTCGGGCTGGAGAAGCCGCTGCTGGTCGGCCATTCGCTCGGCGGGGCGATCGCGCTGCGCGTCGCGCTCGACCATCCGGACAGGATTTCCGGCCTGGCGCTGATCTCCCCCCTCACCCATTACGTGCCGACGCCGCCGAAGGAGTTCGGCGGCCTCTACATCCGCTCGCCGCTGCTGCGCCGCATCGTCGCCGCGACGCTCGCGGTACCCGCCGGGCTGAAGACGGCGCAGCAGACGCTCGACTTCGTCTTCGGTCCGCAGCCGGTGCCGGAAGACTATGCGATCGGCGGCGGCGGCTATCTCGGACTGCGCCCCAGCCATTTCTACGCCACCTCCTCCGACATCGTGGCGGTGGAGCAGGACCTGCCCGGCCAGATGGAGCGCTACGGCGAGATCAGGATGCCGGTCGGCATCCTCTTCGGCAGCCGCGACCGCGTGCTGCACCACACCCGCCACGGGCTGGCGATGGAGGGCAAGGTGGAAGGAATCGACATCGAGATCCTCGAAGGCATCGGCCACATGCCGCAATTCGTCGAGGCCGGGAAGGTCGCCGGCTTCGTGAGGCGCATGGCCGGCAAGGCGTTCGGCGGCTGACCAGGTGGCGCCTGGCGTCCCGTCGCCGCGCCGGCCGCGTGCCGCGCGACCTGGGACGGGCGTGACTGGCGCGACGGTCCTCGGCGTCCCGACACTGCCGCCTTCGCACGCCATCGCCGCTTGATCCCGCCCGGCCGACCCGCTACCGCTGTCCCGGCTGCCCCCTTGGCGGAACAGGTAGACGCAAGGGACTTAAAATCCCTCGGCTTCGGCCATGCCGGTTCGATCCCGGCAGGGGGCACCATCGAGCCGGACGATCTGCGGGGTGCGTCCCGGTGGCAACGCATGTCCGGCCGCAGGCCGCGCCGTCCGGGCGGCCGCAAGGCATCGCGGGCGACGTTGGCGGCTCACATCGCCTCGAAGGCGAGAGGCAGGCCGGGTTCGATGCGGTCCATGCCGGGCGGCAGCAGCGCGATGCCCTCGGCCTGCGCGATCGCGCGCAGGCTGGCGGAGGAGCCGCGGCCGAGCATGGCGAGGCGCGGCAGGCCGTCGGGGGCCGGATCGCCGATCCGCACGGGCACGAATTCCGTGCGGTCGGCCCGCTTGGCATAGGTGAAGTCGGCCACGGCCCGTGTCCAGACCGGGGCGGTGCCCGACAGGCCCGCCAGCTTGCGCAGGGCCGGCAGTGCGATCATCCGGAAGGTGACGAGCGCGGCATTGGGATTGCCGGGCAGCCCGAGGAAGAGCGCGCTTCCGAGCCGCCCGACCTTGACCGGCTTGCCGGGGCGCATGGCGACCTTCAGGACGTCGAGCGCGCCGCCGCCGGAGCTGACGGCCGAGGTGACGTGGTCCTCCTCGCCGGCCGAGACGCCCCCCGTCGTGATGATCGCGTCGCAGCGCTCCGCCGCCTCCGCCAGGACCGCGGCGATTTCGGCGCGCGTGTCGGCGACGATGCCGAAATCGATCACCTCGGCCCAGCGGCAGCCGTCGAGGCTGGCGGAGAGCATCACGCGGTTCGAGTTGAAGATCTGGCCCGGATGCAGCCGCTCGCCCGGCTCGCGCAGCTCCGTGCCGGTGGAGACGAGCCCGACGCGGATCCTGCGGCGAACCGCGATCGCGGCCATGCCCTGGCCGGCAAGCAGCGCGAGGTGCCCGGGCTTCAGGAGGTCGCCTGCCCGCAGCAGCATGTCGCCGCGGCGCACGTCCTCTCCCGCGATCCGCACGTTCTGGCCGGGACGCGGCCGCTCGCGGATGACGACGTCGTCGCCGTCGACGGTGCATTTCTCCTGCATGACGACGGTGTCGAAACCGTCCGGGAGCGGCGCACCCGTCAGGATGCGGACCGCGCCCCCGGCGGACGGCCGGGGAGCATCGCCGGCCGCGATCCGTCCCGTCACCGCAAACCGCCACGGACCCTGTCCACGCACATGATCCCCCTTCACCGCATATCCGTCCATCGCCGAGGCGTCGAAGGGCGGCAGGTTCAGACCTGCGCGAATCTCTGCCGCCGTCACGCGGCCGTTCGCGGCGAGCAGGTCGAGCGTCTCGGTCTCCGCGACCGGTATCGCGGCGGCGGCCGCCTTGGCGGCGGCGATGTCCACGGGCACGACGGTGCCGGTCGCGCCGGCGTCGCAGGGATCCTGCGGGGATGCTGCAGCCAGGGTCATGATCGCTCCTGTCGACCGGAGGGGGTGCCGCCGGACCCTGTGGCCCGGCGGCACCGTGCGGAGGTCTCAGCCGGCACTGTACTCCATCGACTTGAACGAGAGATCCGCCGCCGAGGCCGGCGCATCCGATATCTTCCGGATGTTGGCCCAGGTGTGCTTGTAGTTCGGCAGGATCAGCTCGTTCGTCCCGGCATTGACGATGTTGCCCTGCGCGCCGTTGGGGGCGCCGAACACCATGAAGGTCTCCTTCCGCCGCGCCGTCGGCGTCGGATAGACCAGCGCCTGCGTGGCGCCGACGTCGTTGAAGACCTCGACCAGGTCGCCCGCCTTGACGCCCAGCTCGGCCATGTCCTCCGGGTTGATCTCGATATAGGGGATCGGGAAGCGGTCCGAGACGAAGTCGTTGGCCTTGTCCAGGAACCAGTTCTGCCAGATGACGTTGGCGCGGCCGTTGTTGATGAGGAACGCGAAATTGTCCCTCTGGTAGGCCTTGCCCGCCGCCTGCAGCCCGCGCCACTCGCCGCCGCAGAACAGCGCCTTGCCGTCCTCGCGGCCGTGGCGGGTGAACCTGCCGTCGGTGTAGAGGCGCTTGGTGCCGACGAGCCTTCCGTCCTCGAAGCCGACGACCGGCTCCTGCACCCCGTCGTTGCCCATGGCGCGCAGCCGGTCATAGGTCACGTCCGGATTGGCGGAGTGGTAGCCGTCCATGAAGGCGTCTTCTTCCGTCTTCCAGTCGTAACCCTTGAACTGGTCGGCATAGGCGTCGCGGCCGTCCTCCCGCAGCACCCGCTCGAGGTGCTGGGCGATGCCGGCCGCGATCAGGCAGTCCGGCTTGGCGTTGCCCGGGCCGTCCATGTACTTCTCGACGAGGCGCATGCGGCGCTCGCCGTTCATGGAGGTCAGGTTCATCTCGCCGGATTCCACCGCCGGCAGGATGACGTGCGCGGCCTGGCCGATCTGGCTGTGGATGATGTCGACGTTGACCGAGAAAAGTCCGCCCGCATTGACCGCGCCGACGATCGCCTCGACGAGCTCTTCCCGCGTCGCGCCCGCATGGGCGTCCATGGCGTCCTTCACCATGTTGGTCCGGCGGTTGTATTCGCGCTTGAACTCGGTCGCGTTGAGCGTCGTCTTGTAGTGGTCGTTGGCCCAGACGTGGTGCACCTTGCCCCGGCCGGCGATGATCAGCTGGTCGATATAGGGCGCCGGCCGCCCGACATGGGCGTCCGAGGGCCGGAAGTAGCCTTCCTGGTGACCGCCCAGACGGCAGACGCCGCCGCCCTCGCGGCCGATGTTGCCCGTGGCGAGCCCGATGTTCACCAGCGCGCCGATGACGCGGTAGTTGTCGTTGCCCCAGATGATGCCCTTCTCGTAACCGGTGGCGCATCTGCGGCGCGAGCCGTCCTCCTTCGGCCTGGCGATCCATTCGGCCGCCTTGACGATGTCGGCCTCGGCGAGCCCGGTGATCGACGCGCCCTCGGCGAGCGACATCCTGCACCTGGCCCGGGCCATCTCGAAGGAGCCCAGTGCGGCCGGATGCGCCTCGTCCGGCGCCACCGCGACATCGCCCTGGAAGGTCGACGCGGCGATGAAGTCCTTGTCCACCCAGCCCTGGTCGGCGATGTAGGTGAACAGCGTGTTGAACAGCGCGAGATCCGTGCCGGTCTTGATCGCCAGGTGCAGCACGTTCTCCGCGCCCGCCTCCACTTCGCAGGCATTGGCGGTCACGGTGCGGCGGGGATCGACGATGATCACCTTGGCGCCGTTGCGCATGCCCGGAACCATGTGGTTCAGGAACAGGTTGGTCTGGCATTCCAGCGGGTTGGTGCCGACCAGCATGATCGTGTCGGCCAGCGTGTAGTCCTCGTAGGCGTAGTTCAGTTCGTCGACGCCCATGTCGCGGGTCGAGTGGACCTCCGAATTGTAGGCCGGGCGGTTGTGGATGCGGCAGTTCTTCACCTTCATCGAGCCGAAATAGAGCTTGCCGGTGCCCCAGGTGTTCTCGTAGCCGCCGGCCGAGCCGCCATGGTCGAACATCGAGACGAAGAGATCGTCTTCGGCGTCCTTGTCGACGACGCGGGCGGTGACGCGGGCGACGAGGTCGAGCGCGTCGGCCCAGCTCGTGGGCTGCCAGGTGCCGTAGCGCCAGACCATCGGTTCGGTCAGCCGCTGCTGCTGCGTGCCGGTCTTGTCGGAGCGGCGGTTCTCCGCCATGCGCGCCCCGCGCACCGAGCCGAGGCCGGAATTCACCACGCAGCCATGGTCGGGCTTGATGACGAGGTGGACGTCCTTCCCGTCCTGCTTGACGATGTTGTACATCGACGGCGCATACCAGGCCTCCGTCTCGGCAGGCTGCTGCTCGGCGAGGTCGACGCCGAAGGCGTTTGCGGCGGCGGCGGTGCCGCCCTGCTTGTTCACCGGCCAGGTGTAGGCATGGTAGCCGCAGCCGACGATGCAGTAGTGGCAGGTGACGTTGTGCTTCTTCGCATCCGCCGGAATGATCGGCAGGCGGTCGATGTGTCGCTTGTAGGCCATGGTCCCCTCCCTCAGAGCACGTTCGACAGGCGGCCGTAGAGCAGTTCGTCCACGCCCTCGGCGTAGATGTCGCCCTTCTCGTCCACCCTCAGCGCGTATTGCGGCAGGTTCTGCGTGGCCTGGCCCCAGATCTGCTGGCCGCCCGCCTCGCAGTCGAAGCGTGAATAGTGGCCGGGGCAGTTCAGCGTCCGGTCGGCCGCCACGTAGTTCAGCGGGAAACCCTTGTGGGGGCAGATGGTCGAGAAGCCGACGATGTCGCCGTCGGGCCCGGCGCCGCCTTCCACGCGGGTGCCGAGCTTGATGAGGACGCCGGGCGCGTTCGCATCCGGATAGGCGACGTCCATCGGCTCGTTCGGCTTGAGGTCGGCGACGTTTCCGAGCCGGTTCGAGGGATAGTCCACCCGCGCCAGCGCCGCCGCCCTCGCGGGGCTCGCGGGGAGAGCGACGCTCGTGGCGGCCCCGGCTGCGGCGAGCGCGCTCCCTCGCAGGAACTGCCGGCGCCCGACATCGACCAATTTGCTGCAGCGATCCATTCCATCCTCCCTGGTTCGCGACTGGCTACGGGGCGAAGGGAGCAAGGAGGGTGCCATTCTCCATCCGGCGGATGAGGCGAGCGAATACAGGGTGTTGCAGAACGCGCCGAAGCGCTATGTCCGGATTTCCGGACATGCTGCGCCGCCGTTGGTCCGGAACGCCGGACGCGGCCGAAAACTGCGGATTCCGGTCGATTCCGGCCGTCCGGGAGGCTATTCTGTTGGCCGGGAGGACCAAGCACTTGACCAGACGATACCCAGCCAGGAGCCAGGGTCTCGACCGCCGTTCGGCGCTTTGCTTGTGCGGCAGTGCCGTCGTCTCGCTCGCGCTCGCGCCCGGACGGTCGCTGGCCCAGGACGGCTTCAAGTTCGGCCTGACCCCGGTCTTCCTGTCGAACGATCTCGAACTCCTGGCCCTGCTGCGTGCCTATCTCACCGAAGCGACCGGGGAGCCCGTGGAACTGGTCAGCCGCCGGACCTACCAGGAGATTACCGCGCTGCTCGTTGCGGGCCAGCTCCACGCAGCCTGGATCTGCGGCTATCCCTACGTCCAGTTCAGGTCTGAGATCGATCTCGTGGCGACGCCGTCCTGGCACGGGAGGCCGCTCTACCAGTCGTATCTGATCGCCGCCGCCGACAGGCCGACCGATCGGTGGCAGGATCTGAAGGGCGACATCCACGCCTTCTCCGACCCCGACTCCAATTCCGGCTTCCTCGTCACCCGGGCGCTGCTGGCCGAGAACGGGCTGAAGCCCGAGGGGTTCTTCGCCCGCACCTTCTACACCTACGGCCATCGCAACGTCATCCGCGCCGTCGCGTCGGGCCTCGCCCGATCGGGCAGCGTCGACGGCTATGTCTGGGACGTCATGCGCGAGATGGAACCGGACCTCGTCGGCCAGACGAGAATCGTGCGCCGCTCGGAATGGCTGGGCTTTCCGCCCGTTGCGTCGCCCCGGGCTCTCGCCGGCGATCCGCGCATCGCGCGGCTGAAGGAAGCGCTGACGGCGATGGACCGCCACGAGCAGGGCCGCAAGGTGCTGTCGCTCCTGCGGCTGGACGGTTTCGTCGCCGCCGAGCCGGCGCTTTTCGACACGATCGCCGCCAAGGTCGATGTGGTGAGGCGCTTCGGATGAGGTCGTTGCGTCGCCTCCGCGCCATCCCGGTCTCGTACCGGGTGCCCGTCCTGGTGGCGCTGCTGATGGTGACGATCAGCGCGGTGATCTCGGAGCGGGTGCTCGACCGGCTGTCGCGCACGCAGGAGGCATTCCTCGACGGTCTCGCCGGCAGCTATCTGGACGGGTTGACGGCGGCCGTCCTGCCGGCCGTGCTGCGCGGCGACGTCTGGGAGGTCTTCGACGCGCTGGACCGGTCGCAGAAATCCTACCAGGCGCTGTCGCCGATCGAGGCGGTCGTCACCGGGGCGGACGGCATGGTGCTGGCCGCCACCGACCCGACCCGCGTGCCCTCCTTCTCGGAACTCCCGCAGGCCTACGCGTCGCGCTACGGCGCGAGCACCGTGACCTTCGACCGCGACGCCGACATCGGCTTCGCCTACCGCGATCTCGTCCATCAGGGCCAGACGATCGGCGCGATCCACACCGCCTTCGACGCCTCGCACATCTTCGCCGAGCGCCGCGAGATCCTGGCGACGCTGCTCGTCACCAACGGCGTCCTGGCGGCGGTCTTCTCGCTCGGCGGTTTCCTTCTGGTGCGCCGCATGATCGCACCGATGCGCGTGCTTGAGGACCACATGCGTTCCGCGGCCAGGGGCGTCGCCGAGCCGATCCCGTCCCGGGATTTCCCCTCGCGCGACGGCGAGGTGGCCAGCCTCTTCCATGGCTACAACGCGCTCGTCCACGCCGAACGCGAGCGGGCGAACCTCGCCATGCAGCTGGCCGAGGAGGAGAAGCTCGCGAGCCTCGGGCGCCTGGCCTCCGGCATGGCGCACGAGATCAACAACCCGCTCGGCGGCCTGTTCAACGCCATCGACACGCTGAAGACCCACGGCCGGACGCCGGGGGTCCGGGACACCTCGATCAGCCTGATCGAGCGCGGGCTGAACGGCATCCGCGAGGTGGTGGAGGCGGCGCTGGCCACCTATCGGCCGGAACGGTCGGTCCGCCCGCTCTGCGCCGACGATCTCGAGGACGCCCGGGTGCTGATGAAGCCCGAACTGCGGCGCCGGCGGCAGCGGCTCGACTGGCAGGTCGACTGGCCCGCCGGCTTCGTCGTCCCCACTCCCGGCGGGCCGGTGCGGCAGGCGGTCCTGAACCTGCTGCTCAACGCCAGCGCCGCCACGCCGGAGGCCGGCACGATCGGTCTCAGGGTGGATCGGACGCCGGACCGGCTGACGATCTCGGTGGCGGACGAGGGACCGGGCATGCCCCGGGAGTCCGTCGCCATGCTCTGCGACGAGGATCCCGGCCCCGCCATCCGGGCCGGGCGCGGGCTCGGGCTCTGGATGGTCCGCCGGATGCTCGACGCCTGCGGCGGCAGAGCCTGCGTGGAAGCCCGCCCTCTGGGCGGATCGGTCGTCACCCTCGTCCTGCCGATGCGGGAGGCG
>Ga0208243_1000859_pt1 | contig 12637 bp, 10 predicted proteins | sample Subbio2Aug_QV12A_FD_184826 | JGI IMG/M metagenome (GOLD analysis project Ga0208243, IMG submission 184826) | Serpentinite rock and fluid subsurface biosphere microbial communities from McLaughlin Reserve, California, USA - CR12Aug_QV12A (SPAdes) | ecosystem: Environmental > Terrestrial > Deep...
GGTGCCTAACCCGAAATTCGCTTCTTCGCGAATTTCGGAAAGACAATGGCCCATTACGCGGACGGCAGCAGCCGTTCGCGCCCGTGCTGGACCACTTCGGCCAGCCAGTCCTTGCCCGCCCGCACCCGCGCCAGGTTGTGCGTATCCTTGTGGGTGACAATCCAGAAACTGCGCAGGATGCGCCGTTCCGGCAGGACCGGAACCAAGGCCGGATCGGCATCGCCGATGAAGCACGGCAGCACCCCCATCCCCGCCCCCGCCGCGACCAGCCGATGCTGGGCATTGATGCTGGACGAGCGCAGCGTTGCCGCCAGGCCAGGGTGCAGTTCATCCAGATAGCGCAGTTCCGGCGCATAGAGCAGATCGGGGATGTACCCGACCAGCCGGTGCCCCTGCGCCAGTTCCGCCGCGCGCGTGGGCATCCCCGCATCGGCCAGATACGGCCGACTGGCATAAAGCCGCAGTGCATAGTCGGACAGCTTGCGCGCGATCACCGGTCCGGCCTTGGGGCGCGATAGCGTCACCGCAATATCCGCCTCGCGCTTCGACGGGCTGAGGAACCCGCTGCTGGCGACCAGATCGATCGTCAAGACTGGGTGCGCGCGGGCGAAATCGGGCAGGAGGGGCGGCAGGAACCATGTGCCGAACCCTTCCGACACGCTGATCCGCAACGTGCCGGACAGCCCGCCGCTGGCCCCCGCGCCCTCGCCGATCCCGGCGGCGGCCTGCGCCATGGCTTCCACCCGCGCCAGCAGCGCCTCGCCCGCCTCGGTCAGCACCTGCCCTTCGCGGGTCTGTTCGAACAGGGTTGCGCCCAGCCGTGCTTCCAGCCGGCGCAGGCGGCGGCCCATCGTGGTGGCGTCCACGCCCATGACCTGCGCCGCGCGTGCCAACTGACCCGCGCGCGCAATCGCCAGAAAGGCCTGATAATCGCTCCAGTCCGTCACCTGCATAAATGCAGTTCATAGGCGCGAAATTGCAACTTGTCTGCACCGCAATGCAGGTGCAGGGCTGTGGCAACACGGGATTCGAGAGGAACCGCCCATGCGCTTTATCGACCATTTCATTGCCGGTGGCACCGGCGGCCTGACCACGGCTCGCAAGGGCGACGTGTTCGATCCCAACAACGGCGGCGTTCAGGCGCAAGTCGCGCTGGGCGATGCCGCCGTGCTGGAACGCGCCGTGCAGGCCGCGGCCGCGGCCCAGCCCGCCTGGGCTGCAACCAACCCGCAGCGCCGCGCCCGCGTGATGTTCAACTTCAAGGCGCTGGTCGAAGCCAACATGGATGAACTGGCGCTGATGCTGTCCAGCGAACATGGCAAGGTCATCGCCGACGCCAAGGGCGACATCCAGCGCGGGCTGGAAGTGATCGAATTCTGCTGCGGCATCCCGCACGTGCTGAAGGGCGAATACACGCAAGGCGCCGGGCCCGGCATCGACGTCTATTCGATGCGCCAGCCGATCGGCATCGGCGCCGGCATCACCCCGTTCAACTTTCCCGCGATGATCCCCCTCTGGATGAGCGGCGTGGCGATCGCCACCGGTAACGCCTTCATCATCAAGCCCAGCGAGCGCGACCCCAGCGTGCCGGTGCGGCTGGCCGAACTGTTCCTGGAGGCCGGCCTGCCCGAAGGCATCTGCCAGGTCGTCCACGGTGACAAGGAAATGGTCGACGCGATCCTCGATCACCCGGCGATCGGCGCGGTCAGCTTCGTCGGTTCGTCCGACATCGCGCACTACGTTTACAACCGCGGCGTTGCGGCGGGCAAACGCGTGCAGGCGATGGGCGGGGCCAAGAACCACGGCATCGTCATGCCGGATGCGGACCTCGATCAGGTGGTCAACGATCTGGCGGGGGCAGCCTTCGGTTCGGCCGGGGAACGCTGCATGGCGCTGCCGGTGGTCGTGCCGGTCGGCGCGGATACGGCCGAGCGCCTGAAGGCCAAGCTGATCCCGGCGATCGAGGCGCTGAAGGTCGGCATCTCGACCGATGCCGAGGCGCATTACGGCCCGGTCGTGACCCAGGCGCACAAGGAAAAGGTCGAAGGCTGGATCGCCCGCTGCGTGGAAGAGGGTGCGGAACTGGTGATCGACGGGCGCGGGTTCACCCTGCAAGGCCACGAAAACGGCTACTTCGTCGGCCCGACGCTGTTCGATCACGTCACCCCCGACATGGACAGCTATCACAACGAGATCTTCGGCCCGGTGCTACAGATGGTCCGCGCCAACGATTTCGAGGAAGCGCTGAGCCTTGCCAGCAAGCACCAGTATGGCAACGGCGTGGCGATCTTCACGCGCAACGGCCACGCCGCGCGCGAATTTGCCGCGCGGGTGAACGTCGGCATGGTCGGCATCAACGTGCCGATCCCGGTGCCGGTCGCCTATCACACCTTCGGCGGGTGGAAGCGCAGCGCGTTTGGCGACACCAACCAGCACGGCATGGAGGGCGTGAAGTTCTGGACCAAGGTCAAGACCGTCACCGCCCGCTGGCCGGATGGCTCGCCCGATGGCGGAAATGCGTTTGTCATCCCGACGATGGGGTGAGATAGGCTAGGCTTATGTTCAATCAGTTTGCCCTGACCGAAGACCAGCTCGCCATTCAGGACATGGCGCGCAAGTTCACCGCCGATCGAATCACGCCCTTTGCCGCGCAGTGGGACGAGGATCACCATTACCCCGTCGACGTCTGGAAGGCGGCGGGGGAACTGGGCTTTGGCGCGATCTATGTGTCCGAGGAATCGGGCGGGATCGGTCTGGGGCGGCTGGAAGCGGCGCTGATCATGGAAGCCATGGCCTATGGCTGCCCGGCGACCAGCGCCTATATCTCCATCCACAACATGGCGGCGTGGATGATCGACACGTTCGGCGGCGATGACCTGAAGGCGCGTTACCTGCCGGACCTGGTGTCGATGGACAAAATCGCCAGCTATTGCCTGACCGAGCCCGGCAGCGGATCGGACGCGGCGGCGCTGAAAACCACTGCGCGGCTGGACGGGGACCACTATGTCCTCAACGGCACCAAGCAGTTCATTTCGGGCGGCGGGGTGAACGACGTTTATGTCGTGATGGTCCGCACCGGCGATAACGGCGCAAAGGGCATTTCCTGCCTGGTGGTGGACAAGGACACGCCCGGCCTGTCATTCGGCGCGCCGGAAAAGAAGCTGGGCTGGAACGCCAGCCCCACCGCGCAAGTGATCTTCGAGGATTGCCAGGTGCCGGTGGCCAATCGCGTCGGCGCGGAAGGGGACGGGTTCCGCTTCGCGATGGCCGGGCTGGACGGCGGGCGGCTCAACATCGGGGCCTGTTCGCTCGGCGGGGCGCAGCGCTGCCTGGACGAGGCGATTGCCTATACCAAGGATCGCCAGCAGTTCGGTCAGCCGGTGGCCGATTTCCAGAACACCCAGTTCATGCTGGCCGACATGGCGACCGACCTCGAGGCCGCGCGCGCCTTGCTTTACATGGCAGCCTGCAAGGTCAGCGCCAATGCGCCCGACAAGTCGCGCTTCTCGGCCATGGCCAAGCGCCTCGCCACCGACAGTGGCAGCAAGATCGTCAACGATGCGTTGCAACTGTTCGGCGGCTATGGCTACCTCAAGGACTATCCGATCGAGCGGTTCTGGCGCGACCTGCGGGTTCATTCGATCCTGGAGGGCACGAACCAGATCATGCGCATGATCGTGGGACGGGATCTGCTGCGCCAATGACCAATACTTCCGGGACTGACGACATTAGCATCCGGCGCGAAGGCGCCGCCGGGTTCCTCTCGCTCAATCGCCCCAAGGCGATCCATGCACTGACCCTGCCGATGGTCCACGCGATGACCGCCGCGCTGCTGGAATGGCGGGACGATCCCGAAGTGCGCGCGGTGATCATCGACCATGCGGAGGGGCGCGGCTTCTGCTCTGGCGGGGACATCGCGTTCCTGCGCAATTCGGCGCTGAACGATGGCGGCGTGTCCGGGCGGCAGTTCTTCCACGATGAATACCAGCTCAACCATCTGATCTTCACCTATGAAAAGCCGGTCGTGGCCTTCATGGACGGGATCACGATGGGCGGCGGCGTGGGCATTTCGCAGCCTGCGCGGTTCCATGTCGCGACCGAGAACACCCGCTATGCCATGCCCGAAACCGGGATCGGCCTGTTTCCGGACGTCGGCGGCGGCTGGTATCTGTCGCGCCTGCCGGGGCGGATCGGGCAGTTCCTGGCGCTGACCGGCGCGCGGTTTGACGGGGCGGAATGCAAGTGGGCGGGCCTTGCCACTCACTACCTGCCGCATGAAACGCTGGCCGAGGCAAAGACGCGGATCGCGCAAGGGCACGAACCGGGGCAAGTGCTGGCCGCTCTCTCCGCCACCCCGCCCCATGCCCGGATCGAGGATAACGCGCTGCGCATCGCAAAGCACTTCGCGTCGGACCGGTATGAGGACATTCTCGCCAGCCTGGCCGCCGACGACAGCGAATGGGCGGCAAAGGAACTCGCGACCCTGCAAACCAAATCGCCCCAGACCTGCAAGGTTGCGCTGCGCCAGCTGGCCGAGAGCCTGACGTGCGCAGATTTTGCCGCGAACATGGCGATGGAATACCGCATCGCCAGCCGCGTGCTGACCCTGCCCGACTTTGCCGAAGGCGTTCGCGCCGTGATCGTCGACAAGGACAACGCACCGCAGTGGAACCCGGCCACGCCCGAAGGCGTGACCGATGACCTGATCGCCAACATTTTCGCAGCCCTGCCGGCTGCCGAGGAATGGAAACCCCTATGAGCTTCGAAAACATCCTGGTCGAACAGCGCGGCGCGGTCACGCTGATCACGCTGAACCGTCCGCAGGCGCTGAACGCGCTCAACAGCCTGGTGCTGGAAGACCTGATCGCCGCCTTTGCCGCGTTCGAGGCGGACCCGTCGCAGCGCTGCGCGGTGCTGACCGGGGCAGGCGAAAAGGCGTTCGCCGCCGGGGCCGACATCAAGGAAATGGCCGACAAGCCCGCTGCGGACTTCTACAGCCAAGACTTCTTCAGCCGCTGGACCAGCCATCTGGTCAAGACCACGCGCAAGCCCTGGATCGCCGCCGTCAACGGCTTTGCGCTGGGCGGCGGGTGCGAGCTTGCCATGATGGCGGACTTCATCATCGCGGCGGATACCGCCCGCTTTGGCCAGCCCGAAATCAAGCTGGGCGTGGCCCCCGGCATGGGCGGCAGCCAGCGCCTGACCCGCGCCGTGGGCAAGGCCAAGGCGATGGAAATGTGCCTGACCGGGCGAATGATGGGCGCCGAGGAAGCCGAACGCAGCGGCCTTGTCGCGCGCGTGGTGCCGCTGGCGAACCTGCTCGACGAAGCCTTGAAGACCGCCGCCGAAATCGCCGCGATGCCGCCGCTGGCCGCCATCGCGAACAAGGAAATGGTCAACGCCGCGTTCGAAACCACGCTGGAACAGGGCGTGCTGCTGGAACGCCGCATCTTCCAGGTCCTGACCGCGACCGAGGACAAGGCTGAAGGCATGGCCGCGTTCATCGAGAAGCGCCCCGGCGTGTGGCAGGGGAAGTAAGCCCATGAAGATCGCGTTCATCGGCCTTGGCAACATGGGCGGCGGGATGGCCGCGAACCTGGTCAAGGCCGGGCATGACGTCCACGCCTTCGACCTGTCGGCAGACGCCCTTGCCCGCGCGGCCGAGAATGGCTGCACCACCTACACCTCGGTGCGGGAAGCTGTGCAGGGCGCCGATGCGGTCGTTTCGATGCTGCCCAACGGGGCGATCGTCAACAGCGTCTATACCGCCGATGTGATCGGCCATGCGCCCGCCGGCGCGCTGCTGCTCGATTGCTCGACCATCGATGTCGACACGGCGAGGCTGGTTGGCGCTGCCGCGGCGTCGGGCGGCTATCCGATGGTCGATGCCCCGGTTTCCGGCGGGATCGCGGCGGCCAATGGCGGCACGCTGACCTTCATGGTCGGCGGCAGTGCGGATGCCTTTGCCAAGGCCGAACCCATCCTGTCCGCGATGGGCAAGGCGGTGATCCACGCCGGGGACAGCGGGGCGGGACAAGCCGCCAAGATCTGCAACAACATGATCCTGGGCGCGACGATGATCGCCACGTGCGAGGCCTTTGCGCTGGCCGAGAAGCTGGGGCTGGACCTCCAGACCTTCTACGACATTTCCAGCAAGGCGTCGGGCCAGTCGTGGTCGATGACCAGCTATTGCCCGGTCCCCGGCGTCGGCCCGGCCAGCCCGGCGGACAACGGCTATCAGGGCGGGTTTGCAGCCGCGCTGATGCTCAAGGACCTGAAGCTGGCGATGGAAGCGGCCCGCTCCGCCGGATCGCAAGTGCCGATGGGCGCACGCGCCGAGGAACTCTACGCCGCGTTCAACGCGGCTGGGAACGGCGGGCAGGACTTTTCCGCGATCATCAAGACGCTTTAGGCCGTCGCCCTTCGACAAGCGCCGAGTGCTGGGATAAGGGGAGCAGGTGTCCAGCGCTTCCCCCACTCCCCACCATGAACACCACGCCGCCCCGTTCATCGCGGTGACATTTGGCATCGCGCTGTTCAGCGTGATGGACGGGCTGATGAAGAACGCCTCGATCGCAGTCGGGGCGTATAACGCGATGCTGTTCCGCTCGCTGATCGGGACCGCGCTGATGTTCCCGTTGTGGAAGCTGCGCGGCGGGGTCTGGCCCGATGCCGGAGCGATGAAGCTGCACGCGCTGCGCGGTGCGGTCAGCGGCGGCATGGCGACGACGTTCTTCTGGGGGCTGGTGCGCGTGCCGATGGCGGAAGGCATCGCGCTGTCGTTCATCGCGCCACTGATCGCGCTCTACCTTGCCGCCGTGCTGCTGGGCGAAACCATCGGCAAGCGCGCGATCCTGGCCTCGCTGCTGGGGCTGGCGGGCGTGGTGGTGATCGGTGCGGCCCGGATCGGCGAGCAGGATTTCAGCGACGATGCCGCATGGGGGATCGGCGCGATCCTGCTATCGGCCGTGCTCTACGCCTTTAACCTGATCCTCCAGCGCAAGCAGGCGCTACTGTCTGGTCCGACCGAGGTGGCGCTGTTCCAGACGGTGTTCGTCGCGCTGTTCCTGGGCCTGGCCGCACCGTGGCTGGCCGCTGTGCCGGACAATCGCGCGCTGCTGGACATTGGCGCGGGGGCGGTGCTGGCGATGATTTCGCTGATGGTGATCTCGTGGGGCTATGGCCGGGCGGAAACGCAGGTGCTGCTGCCGATCGAATATACCGCGTTCATCTGGGCCGCGATCATCGGCTGGTTCATGTTCGCCGAACCGGTGACGGTGCCGACAATCATCGGCGTGGTCCTGATCGTATTGGGATGCTGGATCGCCGCACCGCGCAAGGAACATATCGAACAGACCGCACTTTAGTCTAATATCGGCCCCGCCCCTTGACGCGCGGGGGATTCGCGCGCATCGGCGGCGCCGACAACTGGCCCTGCTGCACTCGCGAAAAGGGCGCGCGGGGCAGGGTATTTTAGCTCAGGAGATCAGCAGGGATGACCCAGGTCGGACAGGATACACTCGGTACGCGCAGCACGCTGAACGTGGGGGGCAAGGAATTTGCCTATTACTCGCTGAAGAAGGCCGCCGCCAAGCTGGGCGACGTCAGCCGCCTGCCGTTCAGCATGAAGGTGCTGCTGGAAAACCTGCTGCGTTTTGAAGACGGCGGCTTCACCGTGTCCACCCAGGATGCCCAGGCGCTGGTCGACTGGCAGAAGAACCCGACCGAATCGCAGAACGAAATCCAGTACCGTCCGGCCCGCGTGCTGCTGCAGGACTTCACCGGCGTGCCCTGCGTCGTCGATCTGGCCGCGATGCGCGACGCGATTGCCAAGCTGGGCGGCGACACCAGCAAGATCAACCCGCTGGTCCCCGTGAACCTGGTGATCGACCACTCGGTCATGGTCGATGAATTCGGCCACCCCAAGGCGTTCGAACAGAACGTCGAGATCGAATACCACCGCAACATGGAACGCTATGACTTCCTGAAGTGGGGTTCCAAGTCGCTCAACAACTTCTACGCGGTTCCCCCGGGCACCGGCATCTGCCACCAGGTGAACCTGGAAAACATCGCGCAGACGGTGTGGACCTCGACCGACCAGAACGGCGCCACCGTGGCCTATCCCGACACCTGCGTCGGCACTGACAGCCACACCACCATGATCAACGGTCTGGGCGTGCTGGGCTGGGGCGTCGGCGGGATCGAAGCCGAAGCCGCGATGCTGGGCCAGCCGGTCTCGATGCTGATCCCCGAAGTCGTCGGCTTCAAGCTGACCGGCGCGCTGAAGGAAGGCGTGACCGCGACCGACCTGGTGCTGACCTGCACCAACATGCTGCGCAAACATGGCGTGGTCGGCCGCTTCGTCGAATACTACGGCCCCGGCCTCGCCTCGCTCAGCCTGGCGGACCGTGCAACGCTGGCCAACATGGCGCCGGAATACGGCGCGACCTGCGGCTTCTTCGGGATCGACGACAAGACGCTGGACTACCTGCGCCTGACCGGCCGCGAGGAAGACCAGATCGCGCTGGTCGAGGCCTATGCCAAGGAGCAGGGCTTCTGGATCGACCCCAACGCGCCGGACGCCGTGTTCTCCAGCACGCTGGAACTCGACATGGGCACCGTGGTGCCGTCGCTCGCCGGTCCGAAGCGCCCGCAGGACCGCGTGGACCTGACGCAAGTTGACGACGTGTTCGCCAAGGACATGGCCGAAACCTACAAGAAGACCAACACCCGCGTGCCGGTCGAAGGCAAGGACTTCGACATCGGTGACGGCGACGTGATGATCGCTGCGATCACCAGCTGCACCAACACGTCGAACCCCGGCGTGCTGGTTGCCGCCGGCCTGGTTGCCAAGAAGGCCGACGAACTGGGCCTGAAGCCCAAGCCGTGGGTCAAGACCTCGCTCGCACCGGGGTCGCAGGTCGTCACCGACTACCTCGAAAAGGCCGGCCTCCAGTCGCACCTCGACAACGTCGGGTTCAACCTGGTCGGCTATGGCTGCACCAGCTGCATCGGCAACTCCGGTCCGCTGGCCGAACCGATCAGCAAGGCGATCAACGAAAACGGCCTCGTCGCCGCCGCTGTGATCTCGGGCAACCGCAACTTCGAAGGCCGCGTCTCGCCCGACGTGCGCGCCAACTTCCTCGCCTCGCCGCCGCTGGTGGTGGCCTATGCGCTGAAGGGCACCGTGATCGACGATTTCGTCACGACCCCGATCGGCACCGGCAAGGATGGCCAGGACGTGTTCCTCAAGGACATCTGGCCGACCAACGAGGAAGTCGCCAGCACGATGGCCTCCTGCATGGACCGCGCGATGTTCCAGGCCCGCTATGCCGACGTCTACAAGGGCGACGAGCACTGGCAGGCGATCAACGTCACGGGCAGCGAAACCTATTCCTGGCGCGCCGGGTCGACCTATGTCGCCAACCCGCCGTACTTCGACGGCATGTCGATGACCCCGGCCCCGGTGCAGGACATCGTCGAAGCCAAGCCGCTGCTGATCCTGGGCGATTCGATCACCACCGACCACATCAGCCCGGCCGGCAACATCAAGGCTGACAGCCCGGCTGGCCAGTGGCTGATGGAGCACCAGGTCGCCAAGGCCGACTTCAACTCCTACGGCGCGCGCCGCGGCCACCACGAAGTGATGATGCGCGGCACCTTTGCCAACATCCGCATCCGCAACGAAATGGTCCCCGGCATCGAAGGCGGCATGAGCCGCTATGGCGAGGAAGTGCTGCCGGTCTATGACGTGGCGATGAAGCACAAGGCCGACGGTACGCCGATGGTCGTCGTCGCGGGCAAGGAATACGGCACCGGCTCCAGCCGTGACTGGGCCGCCAAGGGCACCAACCTGCTGGGCGTGCGCGCGGTGATCGTGGAGAGCTTCGAGCGTATCCACCGTTCCAACCTGGTCGGCATGGGCGTGCTGCCCCTGCAGTTCAAGGACGGCCAGACCCGCGAAACGCTGGGCCTGACCGGCGACGACACCTTCACCATCAAGGGTGTTGCCAGCCTGCAGCCGCGCCAGGACGTTGAAGTCGTCGTCACCCGCAAGGATGGCAGCAGCTTCAGCTTCACCGCGCTGTGCCGGATCGATACCGCCAACGAAATCGAGTATTTCAACAACGGCGGCATCCTGCACTACGTGCTGCGCAAGCTGGCCGCCTGATGCTGGAGACCCCGGTCCAGAGCGCACTGGAAGAGGTCCTCGTGCCTCGTCTGGGGGCGCTGGGATGGAAGCGCCGCGGTTCGCGTGGCTTCCTCCAGCGTCACGGCTCCACGGCCTGGGTCATCCGCATCCAGCACGGCGACTATTACAAGAAGCATGGCGCGTGCCGCTTGACGGTGCGCGTCATGCGCGTCCGGTTCCTGCCGTTCGCCTCGCGCAAGGCGATCGAGCCATGCCTGCGCTCGCCGCAGTTGTGGCGCGAAACCTCGTGGGACGATCCGTTCCTGCTGCGTTTCGCGCGGCGCACGATGCGGTCATTGGGCGAGCTGACCGAGGCGGGCGAGCCGTTCTGGTACAGCTATGACGCCGACAGCGCAGAGGATTGCCTGCGCGTTGCCACCGAAGTCGCCGATGACATCGAAACGTACGCAATGCCCTGGTTCAGCAAGCTGTTCTGGCGCGCGCCGCACCACATCAAGGGCCGCAAGCAGGCCGAGCAGGAGCGCTTTGACACGCTGCGCGCCAGCAAGGGCTGAAACCGGCCCCACCGGATAAACGAAAAAGGGCGGTCCGCAGGGACCGCCCTTTTTTCATGCCGCATCGCGCCGCGACCGGTCAGGCCGTGCGCCGGGCCAACCGCCGCCGCCCGACCAGCACCGCCGCCGCTGCGCCAAACAGCAGCATCATCGGCGGGGCCGGAACGTCGGTCCCGCTGGAGGTGTTGCCCGTCGAAGTGTTGCCCGAGCTGGTCGAGGTCGAAGTCGAGGACGAAGTGGACGAGCTGGTGCTCGACGACGTCGAGGAGCTGGTGCTGGTCGAGACGTTGCCCGAAGTGCTGGTGCTCGACGACGTGCTGGTGCTGACGTTCCCCGAGGTCGAGGAGCTAGTCGACACATTGCCCGACGACGACGTCGAGCTGGACGACGACACGTTGCCCGACGATGACGAGGTCGAATTGTTGCCGGACGACGAACTGACGTTGCCCGACGAGGTGCTGACGTTGCCCGAGCTGGTCGAGGTGGAGCTGCTGCTGGTCACGCCGCCGGTCGAGGTCGAGACGTTGCCGGACGACGTCGAAGTGCTGCTGGTGACACCCCCCGTGGAGGTCGAAACACCGCCGGTCGAGGTCGAGACGCCCCCCGTGGAGGTCGAGACCCCGCCTGTGGAGGTCGAGACGCCACCCGTCGAGGTGGTGCTGGAGCTGGTGATCCCGCCCGTGGTGGTCGTGCTGGTCAGGCCGCCCGTCGAGGTCGAGGTCGATCCGCCCGTCGAGGTGAACCCGCCGGTCGAGGAGGAGCTGGAACCGCCCGACGACGAGGTCGAACCGCCAGAGGTCGAAGTGGAAGTGGAGCCGCCCGAGGTCGTGGTGGAAACCACCACGCTGCCGCTACTGCCGCCGCTGCCGCCGAAGAACCCGCCAAAGAAGCCGCCGCCAAAGCCGAAGCCGCCCGACCCGCCAATCACTACCGGCCCGCCATCGCCGCCGCCCGAAGGCATCGGCATTTGCGGGAGCTGCGGCAGCACGGGCATGGCCATCGCCATCTGCTGCGGCTCAGCGGCGGGTGCGCAGCTGACGGTCTTGGTCACGACGCGGCGGATGCGCTTCATCTTGCGCGGTTCGGCAGCTGCGGTGCGCACGATCTTGCGCTTGGCGATCCGTGCCGGCGCGGCCTTGGCCTGCTTGACGTACTGCACCTTGGCAGCCGGAGCTTCTGCCACGTGCACCGCGCCCCCACCGACGACCGCCCCGCCAGCCGCCAGGGCCGACAATTTCACAAGCGCCATCCGAACCGACATAAGCTCTGCTCTCTTTGCCCACCGGGGCGATACGGACTCGCAGCCACTGCTGCCAGCACGCCCCTGTAGATCCAAAAGCACAGAGGAAGGTTAAAGCCTCAACGCTGTTAACCTTGATTCCACTGTCCCGGCGCGGGATTCCGGCGAATTAACCACGCCGCCGCAGACAAGTGTCTCATTCTGAAACCGAATTATGCGAAAGTGCGACTGCCGGAGGCGAAAATCCGTTAACCTCCATCCATTTACGGCGAATCGAACAGCCCCCCGATCTGGCCGCCCACACCGCCACCCGGCGGGGCAATTCCCAGGTGCTGCCAGCCCCGGTCGTTCAGGCAGCGCCCGCGCGCGGTGCGGGCGATCAGGCCGAGCTGGATCAGGTAGGGTTCGACCACTTCCTCGATCGTGTCGCGCGGTTCGGACAGGCCGGCCGCCAGCGTTTCCACGCCCACCGGCCCGCCTTTGTAGATATCCGCGATCATGTGCAGGTAACGCCGGTCCTGCGCGTCCAGCCCCAGCCCGTCCACTTCCAGCCGGGTCAGCGCATCATCGGCAATGGCGCGCGTAATCACCCCGTTGCCGGCAACATGGGCAAAGTCGCGCACCCGCCGCAGCAGCCGCCCTGCCACGCGCGGCGTGCCGCGCGCGCGCCGGGCAATTTCCCGCGCGCCG
>Ga0208243_1000860_pt1 | contig 12611 bp, 9 predicted proteins | sample Subbio2Aug_QV12A_FD_184826 | JGI IMG/M metagenome (GOLD analysis project Ga0208243, IMG submission 184826) | Serpentinite rock and fluid subsurface biosphere microbial communities from McLaughlin Reserve, California, USA - CR12Aug_QV12A (SPAdes) | ecosystem: Environmental > Terrestrial > Deep...
GGCGGGGCCGCTACAGCCGCGTCCTGAGGTCGGTCCGCAGCACCTTGCCGTTGGCGTTGCGCGGCAGCGCGTCGACCAGGATGAACCGTCGCGGCCGCTTGTCCGGCTGCAGTTCGACGCGGCAGTGGGCAGCGAGTTCGGGCTCGCCGATGGTGCCGTCGGTGACGACGAAGGCAGCGATCTCTTCGCCGAGCGCCGGATCCGGATAACCGACCACGGCGACGTCGCGCACCCCGTGGCGCCGCGAAATCGCAGCCTCGACCTCGCCCGGATGGACGTTGGCACCGCCGCGAATGATGAGGTCGGACGTCCGGCCGACGACCGTGAGGAAGCCGTCGGCGCTCAGCCGCGCCAGGTCGCCGGTGTAGGCCCAGTCGTCGCGGATGCGGTCGCCGGCGACACGATTGCGCCCGCGATAGAGCTGGCTGGCCATCCCGACCGAACGCACCCGGAGTATCCCGACCTCGCCGGTGGGGACCGGACGATCGCCATCGTCGACGACCTCGACCGATACGGACGGCAGGACGCGGCCCTCCGTGTCCGGCCGCGCGAGCACGTCGTCGCCGGCCAGAATCGAGACGGTGCCCGACAGGCTGGCCGAAAAGCAGTGGAGGAAGCCGGGAGTCAGGCGGCGCCAGGCGCGGATCTTGTCGGCGGCGTTCATTCCGGAGCCGCCGCAATAGAGCGTCTCGAGCGTCGGCAGGAACGGATCCTCGCCCTCGCCGACCGCATCGAGCATGGCCGAGACGGTCGCCGGAACGGCGAACAGGAAGGTGGCGTTCTCGCGGCGAACCCGCTCGGCGAGTTCGAGCGCGCCGAAGGTCGGCGGGTGGAAGAGAACGGTCGCGCCAATCAGAAGCTGTCGCAGCGTATGGTGCCTGGAGGCGGAGAAGGACAAGGGATAGGCGATCAGGGCGCGCCCCCCGGGCGTCGCACTCGCGGACTCGCGCAGCATCAGTCCGCCCCTGCAGCGCCCGTACAGATCCGAATGGCCGAGGACAATGCCGGCCGGCCGGCCCGTCGTGCCCGACGTCAGCGAGATGGTCGCCGGATGGGCGCCCGTCCGGTGTTCGATCGGCGGTGTGCCCGGCTGCCGCGCGACGAGTTCGGTGAAGTCGGCGCTCCAGACGATGGTCGGGTAGGCTCCGGCGCCGAGATCGCGATCCTCGACGATGAAGGCGAGATCGAATTCCTCCGCGAGACGGCCGCGCTCTTCCGCACGTGCGCGGAAGTCGATCGGCATCGCCACGGCGTCGAGCATCCACAAGGCGAACAGCGAGGTCGTGTTGTCGATGCCCTCCCGCAGCGCGATGCCGACCTGGTCGCCGGCGCCGACGCCGCGCGACCGCAGCGCGCGCGCGAGCTTCGCCGATTCGGCCATGAGGCCGGAAAAACTCAGGCTGCGCGATCCCTGGGCCACCGCGACGCGGTCACCAAGGCGTCCGGCGAGCGCCAGCATGGCATCGGTCAGGTTGGCACTCGGCTGGTGCTCCGGCATCCGATTCCCCCTCCGGCCCCTTCGGGTCCCGACGATCTGCGTCCGCGGCAGATTGCACGTGGCCGGCGCCTTGTCCATCGCGACGTGCAGCCGTGACCGACCCGGCGTCGGCGGCATGACCGGGAGCCGCTGGTGGAGCGCCGCCCGTTTCCCTCGTCAGCGGATCGGACGATGATCGCGGCATGCCCCGGCCGCGCGACGTCGGTTCATGTCCCTTGTCAGAGGTCCGATTTTACGGCATCGAATTGCAATTGCGAATTAGAATCAACCATGGGCATTAGGAAAGGTTGGGGGAATGGACGGCAAGATCGGACTGGCGGCGGCACTGGCTGCCCTCTCGCTCGCCGCTGGTATCGAAACGGCAGGTGCGGTGGAATACGTCGTCGACGGCGACGTCGGCCTGGCCCGGATCGAGGCCGTGACCTCCGCGGATGCGCTCCGCGACGAACTTCATACCCTTCTCTCGATCAATCCGACCGACCCCATGGTCGGAACCATCACACGCCGGATCATCCGGCTGGGACAGGTCGACGGCGATCCGGCGGACATTTTCGCCATGGACGTGACCTCCTATGAGAGCATGATGGGTCCGTACTGACTGCGGTCGGCAGCCTCCCGGTCCCCGACGTCCGGGATTTAAAGAGCAAGTATCGCGCAGCTTTCCGCCGGCACCCCACGCTCGCGTGGGCGACCTGCCGGTCCCGGAGGTGGACCTTGGGGGATTTCGACGTCGTCCTCGCCGCGGACTTCGCGTCGGCAGGGGATACGGGCGCACGCGTCGCTGCCGAATGCGCGGTCCAGTGGGACATGGGTATCCGCACCGGACTGCTGCATCTTCCCTCAGCACCGGGCCGCCGGATCGTCACGGACGTCCATCGGTGCCTGCGCGAACGCCTTGCCGAGATTGTCGGGCTCGATCAGCCGGTCAGCACCCGGCTCCTGGTGGTGCATGCGCCGACGGCGCTCGCCCCGCTCCCGGCGAATCTCGCCAATCTGCGAACGCAGCGGGTCGTGCTCGTGCACGACCGCTCCCCCGATCGCGACACGCTCGGACGATTGATGGGGCTCGCGCGCGCGCCGATCGTCTGGGCACCCACCAATCGCTGGGTTCGTGCGGCCATCGACGCGCTCGGGCTTCCCATCGACGTCGAGGAGATCGACTGGCGGCCGCCCGTCGGCGCACCCACGAGGCGCGACCGATCGGCGCGCGGGAAAGGGCGTTTCACCATCGGCCATATCGATTTCGGCGGGGCGGCGCATTGGCCGGACCGTGCCGAAGCCCTTGCATCGCTGCTGCCGGCCGACGGCAGCGTCGACATCCGTTTGCTGGGCAGGCCGCCGGCAGCCCTGCTGTCGCGCGACACGATGCCGGACGCGTGGCGCGTCCGCGAACGCGGCGCGATGACGATCGACGCCTTTCTGGACGGGCTCGACGCGCTCGTCTACGCCCCGGCCGGGATGCCCGAGACGGTTCCCGACACCGTGCTCGGCCTCGCCCTGACGAAGGGGTGCGTCGTGGCGACTCTGCCCCATCTTCGCCACCATCTCGGCGACGGCCCGGTCTACGGCGAATGCGGCGACCTTTTCCGAGCGGCGATCTCGATCCTCGAAAGGCCCGATCTTCCGGACGTGCTGGAACGCGCTGCCTTGTCGGCGACGCGCCAATTCCCACGGCAGCTCCACGTCGAGCGGGTGACCCGGCTGGCGGGTCTCCGGTCCACGGCGTTGCCGGTGACGGCTACACGGCCACGGCCCCGCACGCGTCGCGTCCTGTTCCTCGCGTCGAACGGGGTGGGACTGGGTCACGTGTCGCGGCTGCTGGCCATCGCGAACCGATCGGCAGGACGTTTCGAACCGATCTTCGTATCCCATGCGCAGGCCCTGCCTCTGCTGCGCGGCTCCGGCTACCCGAGCGAGTACCTGCCTTCGCTGTCGGACACCGGCGCGGATCCAAGGCTGTGGGACCGTTGGCTGCGCAGCGAGCTGGAACGGCTGATCTATGCCTACGAGGCGGAAGCGCTCGTCTTCGACGGCAACAATCCGACACCCGGCATCGTCAAGGCGGCACAAGCGCAGGCACCCTGCCGGCTGGTCTGGGTGAGACGCGGCATGAGCGGCCCCCTCGCCTCCCCGTACCTCTCGAATGCGGAGCATTTCGACCTCATCATCGAACCCGGCGAGATCGCCGCCGAACGCGACAGGGGCGCCACGGCGTCTCTCCGGCACGAGGCGCTTCAGATCGATCCCGTGACCCTGCTCGACCCCGGCGATCTGCTCGACCGCGAGGAGGCCGGCCGGCTTCTTGGGCTCGATCCGTCGAGACAAGCAGTGCTGGTACAACTAGGAGCAGGGGCTCATCGAGACGTGGTCTCCCTGGTCGATCGGGTGGTGCGGTGCCTGCGCACGTTCGCCGGCCTGCAGATCGTCATCGCCGAGTGGGCAAACGCCACCGCCCCTCTGTCGCTCTGGCCGGACACCACGGTCGTCAGCGCCTTTCCTCTCAGCCGCTTTCTCCGGGCCTTCGATTTCTGCATCTCCGCTGCCGGATACAACAGCTTTCACGAGGCGATCGCCTTCGGCGTGCCGACCGTCTTCATCGCCACCACGCACGAGGCGGTCGACGACCAGAGAGGACGGGCGCGCTATGCGCAAGACATGGGCGCGGCGCTGGAACTGCCGGAAGACAAGCTCTTCCAACTGCCGGCGGTGTGCGCGGTGATGCTCGATCACCGCGCACGAGCGGTCATCCGCGAGAAGTGCGCGCTGCTGCGCAAACCCAACGGCGCGGAGCGGGCAGCCGGCGCCATCGCCGAACTGCTGAGCGCGGCATGAGCAGGAGACGAACGTCGCCGCCTCTCCTGTCGGAACGGCAGGCGGCCCACTATCGGGCTCTCGACGCGATGCTCGGCGTTCTCGACGCCCACGACGGCGCGGGACGCGCTGCGCGCCGCATCACCCTGATGCCCCAGGATACCCCCCCGGCCGTGACGTTGCGCGCGCTCCTGCCCGACACATGGCCCGCCGTCGAAGAGGTACGAACCCCTTTGCGACCGCGTCCGGGCTGGCTCGTCCCGGACCGGGCAACGGCAGCGCCGGTGACGGTCGTGGCGCTCTTCGGACTCGATGCGCAAGGCATCCGGATCGCGCTCCACCATCTCGCGGCTCAGCAGCGCGAGACACCCGGTTTCCTGCCGGTCTGCTTCACCGACTGGCCGGACCATGCAGGCTTCCGCCGGAGGGGCTTCGTCGTCGAATACTTCGTCCCCGAGCACATCAATGACCCGGCAGGCCTCGGCCATTTCCGCGCACGCTTCGTGCTGCTGTGGCGCAAATGGGGTGGGGCGGCACTCGTCGATCTTTCGCCGCCGACCCTGCTCGCATCCAGGATCGGCGACCTCGGGATGTTCGAGCCGCAGGTGGTCCGCAGCGAGATGGACAGAGCCTGGGAACGGCCGAAGCCGGAGCGACTGCCTGCGGCAAAGCCCGACATCGCGGCGCTCCGCGCCGAGTACGCCGCCCGCGGCCTGAACGACGTGCCCGACACGTTCGCGCTCTATCGCATCGTCGGCAACGATCTCCATCCGCGGCACGAACCCGGCCAGTCGCTGCGCAACGTCCGCTTCATCATCGAGAACGAACCCCGGTTCGCCGGCTGCGAAAAGCGCTGGGTGGTGAACCGGATCATCGATCCGGAGACGGAAGCGTCGATCCTCGACCTGCTGGATCGCGCCGGGCAAACCTACCTGCACATCCGCTTCGACGCGCAGGAATACGCCCGGCAGGAATGGGACTTCTCCGGCTTCACGGACCCGGCTTTCTGGCTGGCGCCGATGGACTGTTCGGAACGGATGCGGATGCGCCTCGAGACGCGCCTGCGTCGCCACAAGATCAACTACGCGATCAACAACAACGGCGCGCGCAACGCCGCACTGAACGACGGGCGCGGTCGGGCGAAATGGGTCCTGCCCTGGGACGGCAACTGCTTCCTGTCGCAACTGGCCTGGGACAGGCTCGTCGCGGACGTCACGTCGCGCCCCTATCTCAAATATTTCCAGGTGCCGATGGCGCGGCTGTCGGACACGGACGCGGCGACGACCGCCGATTTCAGCCATCTCGCGACCGAAGAGCCGCAGGTGATCTTCAGGTCGGATGCGGAGGAATCCTTCGACGAGGCCTTCCCCTACGGACGGCGGCCGAAGGTCTCGCTGTTCTGGAGACTGGGGATCCCGGGCGACTGGGACCTCGCGCGCGACGACGTCTGGGACGTCCCGCGGCCGGAGCGCACGCCACGCGGTGCAGAGTTCGGGACGGCCGGCTGGGTGTCCCGTCTCCCGTCCGGCCGCTCCCACCTGGAAGCGCCGTCGAGGTGGAGCCAGACGGGCCGCGAGCTGGCACGCAACGAAGCGATCGTGGCGACACTCGACGAGCTCGACCACGCGGCACTGGCGCGACGCTGGAGGCGGGACCGGCTCACTGCCTTTGACGACGCGGCGCTCGATCGCCTGGCGGCGGCAACGGACGGCTCGATCGCGGCGCGGTGGCGCGAGGCGCTGGTGGAGGCGGGCGAGGCGGGGATCCTTCGCGGCCTGCAGTCGGTCGTCGACAAGACCACCCTGCCCCCGAGCGGCGATCCCAACGACTACTGGAACCCGGCGCCGTACTGGTGGCCGAACCCGGCCACCGCCGACGGCCTGCCCTACGTCCGGCGCGACGGCGAGCGCATTCCCGGGACCGAGCTCTATTCGCCGCACAGCGAGCGCTACGACCGCACGCGCCTGCAACGCCTCTTCGACGATGCGACCGTGTGTGCGCTGGCCTGGCGGGTCACCGGAGAACGACGGTTCGCCGAGCATGCCGCGGCCATGCTGCGCTGCTGGTTCATCGATCCCCGGACGCGGATGAACCCGCATCTGACCTATGCGCATTGGCGGCCGGAGCCGATCGCCAGGCATGCCGTCGGCTATGGCCTCATCGAAATGAAGGACCTCTATTTCTTTCTCGACGCGGTCCGGCTCATGCACGCGTCGGGAGCGCTCGACGATGCGGCGGAGGACCGGTTCCGCGCCTGGCTCGCGACCTATCTCGATTGGATCCAAACCGGCCCGCAAGGCGCCGCCGAACGCGCAGCCCCCAGCAATCACGGCACGTGCTTCGACCTCCAGATCGCCGCCATCGCCGCCTATCTCGGCGACATGCGGGCACTGTCCGCCTCCATGCGGTCGTCGAAGGCGCGCATCCTGACGCAATTCGCGCCGGACGGCAGCCAGCCGGGGGAACTGACGCGGAAGACGTCCGCGCACCGTGCGAGCTTCAACCTGCAGAACTGGGTCAACCTGGCGCGGCTGGCAAAGACGGTGGGCTGCGACCTGTGGGGCTACGAAGGCGCGGAAGGCCGGTCGCTGCGCGGCGCGCTGGGCTGGCTCCTGCCCCGCCTCGCCGCACCGATCTGGTCGTATCCTCAGGTGTCGGAGTTCGACCGGGACCGTCGATTCCCGCTCGCGGCCGCGGCGAAGGACGAACTCGGCCTGGAGGCCTTGGAACGGTCCGACGGCGGGGCGCTCGATCCCGCCGTGTGGTCGCCGATCCATCATCCGCACGACGGGGTGAAGCCCTTCTGGCTCGTCGACCACCTGACGGGCTGCGCGTCGTCGGCCCTGACGGAACGGCGGGAAGACGTCCTGAGGTTCCGCGGCGCGTAGATTTCCGTCGGCAGGCGCAGGCCGGGACCTGTTCGCCCCCGATCCGTATCGCCGTGGCCCGAGGCGCAGGGCGGTGCCACCCGCGATGGCCGCGAGCGGCCGCCTCAGCCGGCGACGACGGCTTCCGCCTCGATCTCCACCTCGTAGTCCCCAACGAGGGCGCCCACTTCGACGAGCGTGTTGGCGGGAAGGATCTCGTCGAAGACGCGGCCGTGGGCGCGCGAGACGGGCTCCCACTTGCCGGCATCGCGAAGGTAGATGCGGGTGCGCACGACGTCCTCCATTCCACCGCCGAGCGCGTTCAGCGAGGCGGCGATCTTGTCGAGGATGTAGGTGGTCTGCGCACCCGGATCGCCGGGCGCCACGCAGCGGTCGGCGCCATGGGTGGCCGTGGTGCCGGAGACGAGGATGCGGTCGCCGACCCTGACCGCGCGGCTGTAGCCGGCGATGCCCTCCCAGATGCTTCCCGACGAGGCGCGCAGTCGGCCCGGCCGGCCGGGCACCTCGACCGCCTTGAAGACCGACGGGATCGCGCCGAGGTGGTGAGACAGGTCGCCCGACGCCGTCAGGAAAGGCGGGCGGCGGTATTCGTCGCCGCAATCGCCGGGGATCGGCCGGGTGGCGGCGAAGGCATCGGCGAGGCGCGCGCGGTCCTCCTCGTCGAGGGCGAAGGCGAAGACCTTCAGATTGTCTCCGCGATGCTCGCTCTCGGTGATGCGCGCACCGATGATGGCGGCGGCGACGGCCTCGTGCTCCAGAACCCAGCGCGTCGCGACGTTGGAGACCGAGACGCCGTGCCTGCGGCCGATGGCGGCGGCGGCCCGCAGGATGCCCTGGAAGGCGTCCCAGCCGCCGGCCGTGTCGATGAAGCGCTTGTACTTGGACCGGCTCCAGTCGGGGATCGCCTCCGGCTCCGGCCGGCCCAGCCAGCGGTCCGACAGGAAGCCGCCGCACAGCGTGCCGTAGGCGAGGAGCTTCACGCCGGTCCGCCGGCACACGGCCGACAGGTCACCGGCGGCGCGGCGGTCGACGAGCGAGAACGAGACCTGGTTGCTGACCAGCGGAATGCCGTCGGCGAGCGCGAGTTCGAGATGGGCGGCGTCGAAGTTGGTGACGCCGATCTCGCCGATCAGGCCCTCGCGGCGGAGTTCCGCCATCGCATGCAGCGCGTCGAGCCAGGCCGGGTGCTCGAAGGTCCACCAGTGGAACTGCAGGAGGTCGACCGTCGCGACGCCGAGCCGGTCGAGCCGTTCCTGCACGCCGCGGCGAACGACGTCCGCCGTCATCGGGCCTGGCTCGGGACACCATTTCGTCATGGCGACGGGACGGCCCTGCCCCGGATGGCGGGCGAGCAGGCGGCCGGCGATCCGTTCGGCGCTGCCGTAATGGTCGGCCATGTCGAAGGTGTCGAAGCCCGCCGCGGCATAGGCATCGAGCGCGTCCGCCGCCGAGTCCGGATCGAGCGGCGCGGCGTCCTTCTCGATGTCGGCGACCTGCCAGAGGCCGCAGACCAGGCGGCTGATGTCGAGCGTGCCGGCGAGCCGGGTGCGTTCGGGGCGTGCGTTCATGTCAGGTCTCGCTGGTCGTGGAAGGCGAAGGCGCCACAGGGGACGTGGGGCGCAGCACGTGGCGGGACAGGATGCGGGCCTCGCCGAGGATGCCGCGCGGCCGCCACAGGAGGATGGCGCAGAGCGCCAGTCCGATCATGACGATCTGCAGCGAAGCCGCGCGCGCCTGCTGTTCGGGCGGGAACAGGGAGGCGACGGCGGAGGCCGACAGCGCCCAGATGCCCCAGACGACGAGCGCGCCGAGGATCGCGCCGCGGTTGTTGCCGGAGCCGCCGACGATCAGCATCGCCCAGACCTGGAAGGTCAGGATCGGCTGGTAGTTGTCGGGGGCGATGTAGCCGATGAAATGCGCCTGGGCGGCGCCGGCCAGACCCATGATCGCGCCGCCGAGCGCGAAGGCCTGGAGGCGGAAGCGCACCGCGCTCTTGCCCAGCGCAAGTGCCGCCGGCTCGTCCTCTCGGATCGCCCGCAGCACCCGGCCCCAGGGGCTGCGGGCCAGATGTTCGAGCGCGAGATACAGCGCCAGGACCACCGCGGCGAGCAGCGCCAGATTGGCGAGGCTGAAGGCCAGCGGCCGGTCGGCGAGGCCGGCGAAGGCGCGCGGGATGAAGCCGATGCCGAAGGGGCCGCCGGTGACGGACTGGAGGTTGAGGATGCACAGGTGGATGGCGACGGCCGCGCCGAAGGTGGCGATGGCGAGATAGTCGGAGCGCAGGCGGATGGTGAGCGCGCCGACGAGGAGGGTCACGAAACCGGTGGCAAGGGCGGCCCCCAGCCAGCCGGCCGCGATGGGCAGGCCGAAGCCGCCGAGATGATCGGCCGCCTCGGGCGTGGTCAGGAGTGCCGAGACATAGGCGCCGACGGCGACGAAGCCGGCGATGCCGACGTTGAACAGCCCGGTCTGGCCCCATTGCACGTTGAGGCCGAGGCTGATGACGGCATAGGTGAGCGCGACCGAGAGGAAAAAGGCGCCGTAGCTCAGGAGATCGATCATTCCGGTCTCCCGAACAGGCCGCGCGGGCGCAACAGCAGGATCGCGACGAGGATGACGAAGGCGACGGCGGCGCGCCATTCGGCGCCGACCAGCTGCACCGTCATCGCCTCGGCGAGCCCGACGATGAGACCGGCGATCATCGCGCCCGGCACCGACCCGATGCCGCCGAGGATGGCGGCGGCGAAGAGCGGGAGCAGCAGGTCGAGGCCCATCTGCGGCCGGATCTGGACGAGCAGGCCGGACATGACGCCGGCCACGCAGGCAAGCCCTGCACCGAAGATCCAGACGGTGCGGATGACCATCCGTACGTCGATGCCCGCGATGCCGGCGAGCTGCCGGTTCTCGCTGACCGCCCGCATCGACCGCCCGATGGCGGTGCGGGTCATGAGCAGGTGGATGGCGACGACGAGGACGGCCGCGAGGCCGAGCGCCAGAAGCTGGTCCGGCGTCGCGCGCAGGCCGAAACCGAGCGGGCGGGCGATCTGCAGGGCATCCGTGAAGTAGACCGGCTTCGAGGTGAAGACGAACTCGAGCAGGCTGCGCAGCGTCAGCGCTACGCCGAAGCTCGCCATCACGAGGATGATGACGGCGCTGCCGCGATGGCGCAGCGGGCCGAACAGCAGGGCGTCGACGACCAGAGCGAGGCCGGCGGTCAGCGCGATCCCCGCGACGAGCGCGACGGGCAGCGTCCAGCCGAAGGAGAACGGGCCGATCGGGCCCGCCGGGCCGCCGGCGAGATAGCCGAGCCCGCTCGCGACCGCGAGCACCAGATAGGCGCCCCAGGACAGGAATTCGCCATGGGAGAAGTTGGAGAAGCGCAGGATGGAGTAGGTCAGCGTGATGCCGATCGCGCCGAGGCCGATCATGGCGCCGGCCACCAGTCCGTCCATCAGGACCTGCGGGGTCATGGGCGCGCCTCCGCCTTCCGGTGCCGCGAGCCAAGATAGAGTTCGGCCATCACCGCATCGTCGCCGAGCGCGCGCGCATCGCCTTCCAGGCGCACCTCGCCCTCGACGAGGACGATGGCGCGGTCGGCGATGGCCAGCGCCGCCTTGACATTCTGCTCGACCAGCACGGTGGTCACGCCGGCGGCATTGATGGCCTTGAGATTGGCGAAGACCTCCTGCACGACCTTCGGTGCCAGGCCGGCGGAAGGCTCGTCGAGGATCAGGACGGAGGGTTCGACGATCAGCGCGCGGGCGACGGCGAGCATCTGGCGCTGGCCGCCGGACAGCTGGCCGGCGCGCAGCGCCTTCAGGCGCGCGAGATCCGGGAACATGGCGCAGAGGTCGGCGATGCGTCCGGCGCGCCGGTCCTTCGGCAGAACCTGCGCCGCCACGAGCAGGTTCTCGTGGATGGTCATGGTGGTGAAGACGTTCTCGGTCTGCGGCACGAAGGCGACGCCGTGGCGGACGCGCAGATGCGGTTCCATCGCGGTGACGTCCGCGCCCTGGTGCAGGACGGCGCCCGAATGAACCGGCACGAGGCCGGCGATGGTCTTGACCAGCGTCGACTTGCCGGCGCCGTTCGGCCCGAGCAGCAGCAGGAACTCTCCCTTGCGCACCGCCATGTCGACGCCGCGCACGATGGGCAGGTCGCGCTCGTAGCCGGAGACCAGCGCGCGGGTGGCCAGGACTGTCCCGGCGTCTGCCGCGGGCCTCATGCGACGTCCCCGAGATAGGCGGCGACGACGGCAGGGTCGCGGGCGATCGCGGCCGGCGGTCCCTCGGCGAGCAGACGGCCCGAAGCCATCACCACCGCGCGGCCGCAGAGCCTCGCCACCATGTCCATGTTGTGTTCGATCAGAAGGATCGTCCTGCCGGCCGCATTGAGGGCGACGATGCGGTCGATCAGCAGGTCGAGCAGCACCGGATTGACCCCGGCGGCCGGTTCGTCGAGCAGGATCACCCGCGGATCGGCCATCAGGATGCGGGCAAGCTCGAGCAGCTTGCGCTGACCGCCCGAGAGCACCCGGGCCGGCTCCAGCGCCAGCCGGTCCAGCGTGACGAAGGCCAGCAGCTCGCGCGCCTTCTCGACCGCGGCCTTCTCCTGCGCGGCGACGCGGCCGGGGGCGAGGAAGTTCATCCACATCCGCTCGCCGAGCTGGGCCTGCGCCCCGGCCAGCACGTTTTCGAGGACCGACATGTCGGCGAAGGGCCGCGGGATCTGGAAGGTGCGGCCGACGCCGCGGCCGATGCGGCACTCCGGCCCCTCCCCCTGCACGTCCACGCCGTCGACCCGGATCGACCCCGCATCGGGACGCAGGCTGCCGGCGATCAGGTTGAACATCGTGGTCTTGCCGGCGCCGTTGGGGCCGATCAGCGCGACCATCTCGCCATGGGCAAGGGACAGCGACATGCCGTCGACGGCGCGCAGGCCGCCGAACGCCTTCACGACGCCGGCGGCCTCGATCACCGAGGCTCCTTCCCGCGCCGATGCCTGACTGGAGCCGTGCAGCGGTTGCATGCGCACCCTTCGACTGTTGATCAGAAATTTCCGATCTCTGATCTTTGATCAAACTATATTGACCGCCGACGGCCTCGCAAGATAGAAAATGCGCATCGGGCCGAACGGGGCATGCGCCATGGCTGACGACAGACGGGACAGATCCCTCTCCCTTGCCTCGCGCCGCGATGGCGGTCCGGAGCGCGGTTCGCGCGGCGTTCTCGGCCCGGTGGTGCGGGATTCGCTGCAGGAACGCGTCTATCGGGAACTGCGCGGCTCGCTGATCCACGGCGTCTTCGACGCGGGCGAGATCCTGCGCATCCAGGACCTCGCCGACACCCTGCAGACGAGCACGATGCCGGTGCGCGAGGCGCTGGCCCGGCTGGTCTCCGAACAGGCCCTGGAGG
>Ga0208243_1000861_pt1 | contig 12585 bp, 11 predicted proteins | sample Subbio2Aug_QV12A_FD_184826 | JGI IMG/M metagenome (GOLD analysis project Ga0208243, IMG submission 184826) | Serpentinite rock and fluid subsurface biosphere microbial communities from McLaughlin Reserve, California, USA - CR12Aug_QV12A (SPAdes) | ecosystem: Environmental > Terrestrial > Deep...
CCCGGCGGCCGCCTCGATGGCCGGCTCGTCGGCGACGACGAGGAGGTCGTAGCCGTCTGCGGCGCAGCACGCCGCAAGTTCGTAGCCGATGCCCGAGGAGGCGCCCGTGACGACGGCCAGGCCCTTCGCCGGCCCCGTCACTGCCGCCGCTCCCAGCCCGGCTTGAGCACGATCTTGGTCGTCTCGTTCTGCTCGCTCGAGAACATGCGATAGCCCTCGGCGGCGTCTTCCAGGGCCATCCGGTGGCTGATCAGGAAGGTCGTGTCGATGCGCTTCTCGCGGATCATGTCGAGGAGCTCGGGCAGATAGCGCTGCACGTGGGTCTGGCCGGTGCGGATGGTGAGGCCCTTCTGCATCAGGGCGCCGATCGGGAACTTGTCGATCATGCCGCCATAGACGCCCGGGATGGAGACGCGGCCGCCTTTCCGGCATGCCATCAGCGCCTCGCGCAGCACGTGCGGCCGGTCGGTCTCCAGCATCAGCGCCTGCTTGGCGCGGTCGTAGACGTTGTCAATGGAAAAGCCGTGGCTTTCCATGCCGACGGCATCGATCACGGCGTCGGGTCCGATGCCGCCCGTCATGTCGAGCAGCGCCTCCAGCACGTTGGCGGTGGTGTAGTCGAGCGTCTGCGCGCCGAGACCCGCGGCGAGTTCGAGGCGCCGCGGATAATGGTCGATCGCGATCACCCGCGCCGCGCCCATGATGAGCGCGCTCTGGATGGCGAAGAGCCCGACGGGGCCGCAACCCCAGACCGCGACGGTGTCGCCCTCCTCGATCTCGCAGTTTTCCGCAGCCATCCAGCCGGTCGGCAGGATGTCGGACAGGAAGAGGACGTCGTCGTCCTCCAGCTCGTCAGGAACGACGATCGGCCCGACGTCGGCGAAGGGCACGCGCACATATTCGGCCTGCCCGCCGGCATAGCCGCCGGTCATGTGCGAATAGCCGAAGAGCCCGCTCATCTGGTGGCCGTAGAGCGTCTCGGAAATGTCGGCCTTGTCGGCCGGATTGGAGTTGTCGCAGGCCGAATACTGCAGCCTGGAGCAGTGGTAGCAGGCGCCGCAGGCGATGACGAAGGGCACCACGACGCGCTGGCCCTTGCGCAGGTCGGTCACGCCCCTGCCGGTCTCGACGATCTCCCCCATGAACTCGTGGCCCAGCACGTCGCCCGCCTGCATCGTCGGGATCATGCCGTCGTAGAGATGCAGGTCGGAGCCGCAGATCGCGGTGGAAGTCACCTTGATGATGATGTCGCGCGGATTGACGATCGCGGGATCGTCAACCGTTTCGACGCGGACGTCCTTCTTGCCCTGCCAGGTCAGTGCTCGCATCGTCTGCTCCTTACCGTGCGTCTGCGGAAACGGGGCGGGTGCGCGCGGTCGCGACCTCGCCGGTTTCCATCAACTGCTTGAATCGCTTGAGATCGCGCCGCGCCTGAATGCTCGGCTCGCGCTGGAACATCTTGGCCACCAGTGCGCCGACCGTCCCGCCGGGCGGGTCGTAGCTGACGGTCAGGTCGACCTCGGTGCCGCGGCCGCCCGGCGCGTCGCGGAAGGTGATCCTGCCGGCGTTCGGGACCGAGGCCCCCTCCTCGGAGGTCCAGGCGATCCGTTCGCCGGGGACGTCGTCGACGATCCTCGAGACGAACTCGATCGTGCTGCCGCCGGGGCCTTCGACCGACCAGCGCGAACGCGTGTCGTCGAGCGCGACGACGGACGCGACGTTTTCCATGAAGTCCGGGAAACGCGTGAAGTCCCGCCAGGCGCGGTAGACCTCCTCGCGGGGCTTGGCGATGGTGACGGTGCGGCCGACGATGCGGGCCGGCCCCGGAGGCTGGCGCCGCCGCGACCGGCGCGGGGCGTCTTCCGGTCCATGCCGCAGCCCGTCGCCGCGGCGCGACAGCACGACTGCGCCCACGACACCGGCGGCGACGGCGAGAAGGCCGAGCGCGAGCGGCGCCGCGGAGCCCCCATGGCTCCCTCGATACGATGGACGCCGGGTCATGCGCCCACCACCGCGTAGGCCGTCAGCGGCCCGAGGGCCATCACGGTGGCGAGCGCGAGCGCGGTCAGGTCGAGCGCCGCCAGCCGGCGGTCGGAGACTGGTTTCGGTTGCCGGAGAGTATGCGGATCGGGCGTCTGGAGGTGCTGCACCACTTGTCTTCTCCTCATGCGTGGATATCGTCGTGCCGGAAGGCGAAGGAGGCGGGGCCGTGGCCGGAAGCGGCGCGGTGCTCCATCTCCCTTCTCCGGTCCAACCGCCCGTCGCTTCCTTTGTTCCCTCCCCCGGACAGCCGGATCTTCGATCGGCCGACCGCCGTCGATTGCGCAGGGCAATGGCCTCCGCCTCGTCCACGACGTGGCGAAAGAAGGGTGGCAAGCCGACCGGACGCGGCCTGCCGTCAGCAGGGCGGCGCTTCGACCATCGGCGGCCGCGCCGTCTTCGCGCAGAGGAAGACCTCGCGTTCCGGATGCGCGACGATGCGAAAGCCGGCGCTCCGCAGCATCGCCTGCATGGCCGCGACGTTCGGGACGAACCAGTTGGTCGGGTCGCTGGCGTAGCTGTGCTCGACGAAGTGCAGCTTGGGGAAATCGCTGCGGTCGAACACGGTCCACTCGTCGATCGTATAGTCGGCGGCGACCGGCTCGGCCGCTCCGCTGCCGCGCGACAGCGACTGGAACAGGAGCAGGTCGTCGGCGACGTATTCGTGGATCATGTCGAGCGCCAGCAGCGGATGGCGCAGGTGGTAGAAGACGCCCATGAACAGGACGAGGTCGAACCGCCGGGAAAGCCGCCGCAGGTCGTAGACCGACATCTTCCTGAAATCGATCGACGCGCCCGCGACCTCGGCGGCCAGCCTCGCCTGCTCCAGGTAGCGCTCGTCATGGTCGATGGCGACGACCTCGCCCGCGCCGCGCCGCTTCATCTCCAGCGCGTAGAAGCCGGCATTGCAGCCGATCTCCAGGACCGACCGTCCCTCGAGATCGTCCGGAAGCACGTGGGCGAAACCTTGCCACTTGGCGCGCGGGTAGTCGCCGAGGAAATGGTCCGGAGCGGTCTCGACGCCGCCGATGGCCATGTTCTGGAACCACGGACCCAGTTCGCGGATGCGGTGCTCGATCGTCTTCGACGCGCTGTTGCGGCTCATCACTCGGCGGCCTCCAGCTTGCTGCCGGTCCGCTGCTCGCCGAACCAGGCGATTGTGTGGGCAAGGCCCTCGTCGAGCGCGACCTTCGGTTCCCAGCCGAGCAGGGCGCGGGCCCGCGTGATGTCCGGCTGCCGACGGCGCGGATCGTCCTGCGGGAGCGGCATCCTGCGGATGCCCCGCGCGGTCGGGATCTTGCGCGAGACGATGCGGGCGAGTTCCGCGACGGTGAATTCGCCGGGATTGCCGAGGTTGACCGGGCAACCCGGGTTGGGATCGACGCGCATGAGCCGGACCAGCCCGTCGATCAGGTCGCTGACATAGCAGAACGAGCGCGTCTGGCTGCCGTCGCCGAACACCGTCATCTCCTCGCCCGCGAGCGCCTGGACGATGAAGTTCGAGACGATCCGGCCGTCGTCGGCCCGCATGCGCGGCCCGTAGGTGTTGAAGATCCGGGCGATGCGCGCGTCGGCGCGCCCGGCGCGCAGGTAATCGAAGCAGATCGTCTCCGCGGCGCGCTTGCCTTCGTCGTAGCAGGCGCGCGGCCCGGTGCAGTTGACGCTGCCGACATAGTCCTCCGTCTGCGGATGCACTTCCGGGTCGCCGTAGATCTCGCTGGTCGAGGCCTGCAGGAAACGGGCGCCGCGGGCGGCGGCGAGCGCGAGCAGGTTCGAGGTGCCGATGACGCTGGTCATCATGGTGTGGTGCGGATCGGCCTGGTAGCGCGGCGGCGAGGCCGCGCAGGCGAGGTTGTAGACCTCGTCGATCTCCTCGCCGTCGACCGACAGCGGACGCTGGATGTCCTGCCGCACCAGCCGGAAGCCGGGGTGGGCGGCGAAGCGTGCGATGTTGTCGCTCGTCCCCGACAGGAAGCTGTCGACGCAGATGACCCTGCGCCCCTCCGAGAGGAGACGCTCGACCAGATGCGAGCCGAGGAATCCTGCGCCTCCGGCCACCAGGCTGATGCGTTTCGGGCGTGCTCCGTTATCGCGCTGCATGTTGCGCCTCCGTCGAAAGGGTTGAGACATGTCTGCTCGCGGGCGAGCGTTTTCCGGCGAGCGCAGCCGCCAGTTCGCCGGCCCGGACGAGGCCGGTGTGTTCCGAAAGCGCGATGCGCATGGCCGCCAGTCCCTGATCGAGCGCGGCCTTCGTCGGACGGGACAGAGCGGCGACCACGTCCTCCGCGGTGGCCGCGGTCGTTATCGCCTCCGGCTCCGGGAAGAAGTCGCCGAGGCCGTCCCAGCGGTCGCTGATGACCGGCGTGGCGCAGGCCGCCGCCTCGAACAGCCGCACGCTCGGCGACCAGCCGACCGCGATCATGTCGCTGCGGGTCACGTTCAGCGTGTAGCGCTGGCGGCTGTAGAACGAGGCGTGCCGTTCGGGCGGCAGATGGTCGATGCGCTCGACGTTTTCCGGCCAGCTGATGGTTTCGGGATATTGCGGTCCCGCCACGACGAAGCGGCGGTCGGGCATCAGCCTGGCCGTCCGCAGCAGCAGTTCGTCGAGCGCCGGCTGGCGGTCGGCGCTGTAGGTGCCGAGATAGCCGAGGTCCCAGGTCTTGGCCTCGCCGCTCGGGCGGTAGGCCCCCGCGTCGACCGAGCAGAACAGCGGTTCGGCCCGCCGAACCCCGAAATCCTGCTCCAGGATCTCGAGCGCGCGCCCGCCGGAAAAGGAGAAATAGGCGTCGAAGCCGGCAAGCTGGCGCGGCGCGACGTAGGTCTCCTCCCCCCGCGCGAGCCGTGCGAGCGTGACGGGCGTGTCGATGTCGTAGAAGCAGAGCATCCGCGGCCCCATCGCCGCGATCCGGTCGATGACCTCGATCCCGTCCGGCACGTAGGAGCCGACGATGACGGCGTCGGCCGACCTCAGCGCCGCGCGATGCGCGTCGAGGTCGTCCAGGCCGGCGTAGAAGCGGAGCGTGCAGTAGCCGGGATCGGCAAGGTCGCGGTTCTGCAGGTACCAGGGCTGCTCCCGCTCGAGGAAGAGCACCTCGTGCCCGAGCCGGCCCAGTCCCGACAGCAGGGCGCGGTAGGTGGTCGCGTGGCCGTTGCCCCAGGAGGAGGACAGCGACAGTCCGACGAAGACGATCGACAGCGGCCTCATTCGGCAGCCTCGAGGTTGCGGCGCTGCAGAAGCGCGCGGACGACCTCGTCGAAGCGGTCGGCACGCGCCTTGTAGGTGTGCTCGGCCAGCACGCGCAGCCGCGCCCTTTCGCCGATCTCGCGAGCGCGCTGCGGCGTCAGCGCGGACAGCCGTTCGGCGACCTCCTGCCCGTCGCGCGCCTTCAGCACCTCCTCGCCGTCCTTCAGGAAGAGGTCGAGCCCCGCCCAGTCGTCGGTGATGAGGCAGGCCCCGGCGCCGGCAGCCTCGAAGACGCGTGTCGCAGGGGAGAAGCCGGTCGAGGCCATGCTGTCGCGGCTGATGTTGAGGACGGCGAGTGCCGAGCAGTTGAAGGCGTTGTGGTCGGCGGTGGGCACGTGGCCGATGGCGCGCACGTTGGCCGGCATCGCCTTGTCGCCCCAACCCGAGCCGCCGAGCAGCATCCGGCGCTGCGGCAGCCGCGCCGCGGCGTCAAGGAAGAACCGCTCCACCCGCACCTCGCGGTCCGGCAGGCGGTTGCCGAGGAAGGAGAGGTCCGCAGACAGACGCGGCTCCGGCGGGACCGGGTGATGGTCGCGCGGATCGACGGCGTTGTAGATCGGCACGCAGTCCGCGGCGCCGAAGCGGCGGTAGCCGTTGACCACCGGGTCGCCGCCGCCATAGGTCAGCACCATGTCGATGCGGGCGAGCTGGCGATGCAGCGGGTGGTCTGGCGCGGCGGCGAGTTCGGCGAGCGTCGCGGGTGCGTCGACGTCCCAGAACAGCATCAGCGCCCGCTCCGGGCAATGCCGGATCAGAAGGTCGAGCAGCGCGTCGTCCTCGTAACCGCAGCCGCTCGCCTTGACCACGATGTCGGCATCGCACGCCTCGGCGGCGGCCCGGGCCAGGCCTTCGGCGGTAGCCTCGTAGACCACGACCCGGCACCAGTCCGGCGGGTCGATGTCGCGATGCGCCTGCCGGTCGAAGGCGTCGGATTCGTGGAAGGCGACCTCGTAGCCAATCTCCGCGAGCCCCCGCACCATGCCGCGATAATAGGTGGCCGCGCCGTTCCAGTAGGAGGACAGAAGGCTCGATCCATAGAACGCGATCTTCATTCGGCGGCCTCCGCAATGGGCTGGTTCCCGTGTCGCGCCACGAGCCCGAGCAGCTGCCCGGCGCGGTGGTCGCAGGTGTGGCGGGCGAGGATCGTCTCGAGACCGCTCGCCGCCAGGTTGCGGCGCAGATCCGGATCGTGGCGCAGTGCCCGCATGTGCTCCGTCATCTCGTCTTCGCCGCGGGCGACGAGATAGTCGCGCCCCGGCCGGAACAGGCCCTCGCGATCCTCCCAGGGCGCGCAGACGAGCGGGATGCCGCAGGCGAGCGCCTCGAAGACGCGGATGGTGGGAATCCCCGGCAGCGCCTCCACATAGGGCCGCCGCGGCACATGGACGGTGAAGCGGTGGCGGGCGAAGGCGCGGGGGACCTCCTGGTTGGCGATCCAGCCGCCATAGCGGATGCCCGCGCCGCGCAGCGAGGCGAGCGCGTCGGCCGGATAGCGCACGCCGCGGACGGTCGCGTCGAGGCCGAGACGGCGCGCGGGCCGGACGAGATAGGTCTGCAGTTCCTCGCTGCGCTCGCCGTCGCCCCAGTTGCCGATCCAGACGAGTTCGTGCTCGGGCTCGACCTCCGGCATCGGCCGGAACAGGGCGACGTCCGCCGCCTCGTGGAACGTCTCCACCTGGCGGCCCCAGCCGGCCGCCAGATAGCGCTCCTTCAGGGTCTCGCCGAAGGCCAGCACGCCGTCATAGCCGTCGAGGCGGAGGCCGGCGATCTCCGGCTCCCGCGACACCGCCCTGTGATGGGTGTCGTGGAAAAAGAGCAGGAACCGCCCGCCGTCGCGCCGCAGCCTGCCGATCAAGCCGACCAGCGCCGGGTCGGTCCATTCGTGCACCACCACCACGTCGGCACCGGCGCAGGCCGCCTCGTGATCGAAATGCGGCCCGTAATCCTGCCAGAGCAGGTCGGGAAAGGCCTGCGCGAAACGCTCGGCCGGCGGCGTCCCGCCTTCGGCGGCGAGGTTCTCCCGGCTCCAGCCGTCCGCCGGCTCGAGCGCCAGCGCCTCGTGGCCCCTCGCCTGCAGCGCCCGCATCAGGCCACGCAGGAAGTGGGCGTTGCCGTGGTTCCAGTCGGAGACCAGGGAGTGGGTGTAGAACAGGAAACGCATCAGAGGGCCTCCGTCGCTGCGGGCGCCGTGTTCGCCAGGCAGCGGGAATAGATCTCGGCCATCGTCTCGGCCTGCCGGTCCGGCGTGAGCCGCCTCGACCGCGCCAGCGCCAGCGAGGCCTGGGCGGTGCGCAGCGCGCTGTCGCGGATGAGCAGGTTGGCCTTCCCGGCGAGATCGGCGGGATCGGCGGGATCGAAGAAAAGCGCCGCGCCCTTCCACAGCTCGCGGTAGGTGGGGATGTCGGCCAGAAGCAGTGCCGCACCCGCCCGTGCGCCTTCGAGAGCCGCGAGCCCGAAGGGCTCGTAGATCGAGGGGGAGACGACGATGCCGGCGCGCCGCACGTGGTCGAGGACGCGATCATGCGGGATGGCGCCCGGACTGCGCACGCCGCGGAGTTCCCGGCGCTGGCCGGTCGGGCTTTCGAGAGGACCCGCCATGACGACCGGCCAGTCGATCGAAGCGGCCGCACGGGAGAGAACGGCGCCGTTCTTGCCCTCGTCCCACCAGCGGCCGGCGGCGAACAGGAAGGGCTCGCGCGGGGCGGCATCGAGGAAGGCGGCGATGCCGTTGTAGGCCACCTCGATCTGGAACGGCGGGTCGTAGCAGGCCTCGATCGCCTCCGCGTAGCTGCCGCTCGGCACCACGACGGCGTCCGCGGCCTCCATGCCGGCCTGGTTCATCCTGCGGTGCCACTGCCACTCCCGGGGCAGCGGCGTTCCCTTCACCGCCCTCCACCAGGTCGGCAGGCAGGAGTGGACCACGCTGACGACAGGAACGGCGACGTCGAGGCCCACGACCTGCGACGGGGCGTTCAGGTGCACGAGGGCGGCGCCGCATTCCCTGGCGAGCGCCGCCAGCGCCGGCCCGAGCTTGGACAATCGTTCCGGACCGTCGACCATCCAGTCCAACGGCTGGTCGAGCCAGACCAGTTCGCCGAGGCGGCGCGCTTCCTGTTCCTGGGCCGCACTCGGCGCCGGACCGAGGACGGCAAAGACGGTGCGGTAGCCCTGCGCGGGCAGTGCCCGGGCGAGCTCCATCGCATAGCGCCAGACTCCGCCGACGGCGTCGACCGTCATGAGGATCACCGTCCCGTCGTCCCTGTTCGGCCACCGCATCGGCGGCGCATGGACGGGGACTTCGCCCCGGGAGAGAGCAAGCCTCATGCCGAAAGCCTCCTCTGCCTTGCCGCGGGGGCGTCGGCGAACCGCTCGGCCTGCAGCCACCGGGCAAGCCGCAGCACGCCGCGCTTCCAGGGGATGGTGGGCTGCCAGCCGGTCGCGGCCTGGAGCCGGGACGTGTCGGCCACGAAGTAGAGCTGGTCGCCCGTCCGCCAGGGCTCGTGACTGGTCTCGACCGGCTCCCCGATGATGCGCGCCATCTCGGCCAGCACCATCGACAGGCTTACGGCGTTGGACGGGCCGCCGCCGAGATTGAAGGCCTGGCCGCTCAGTCGGTCGACATGGGCGTGCAGGGCGCGATAGGCCGCCACCGCGTCGTCGACGTCGAGGATGTCGCGGACCTGGCGGCCGTCGCCGAAGATCGTGATCTTCTCGCCGCAGAGCGCACGGATCAGGAAGTGGGCGACCCAGCCCTGATCTTCGGTGCCGAACTGCCGCGGGCCGTAGATGCAGCTCATCCGCAGCACGGCGGCGGGGGTGCCGTAGGATTTGGCGTAGTCGAGCACGTACTGGTCGGCGGCGCCCTTCGAGCATCCGTAGGGCGTGCAGAAGTCGAGGCCGCGGTCCTCGCCGATGCCGTTCCTGGCGATCTCCGGATCGGCCGGCTGATGGCACTTCGCCGTCGCCACCGTATCGATGTCCTCCAGCGCGCCGTAGACCTTGTTGGTGCTGGCGAAGATCACGCCCGGCCGCCGCCGCGCGGCCCGCGCGCCTTCGAGCACGTTCAGCGTGCCGCGCACGTTCACCTCCATGTCCTCGATGGGCTGTTCGAGGCTCGTCGTCACCGCGGTCTGGCCGGCCAGATGGAACACCACACTCGCGTCCCGGACGGCGTCGCGGACCTGCGCCGTGTCGCGCACGTCGGCGATGCAGGAGTGCACGCGGTCGCCGAACTGGTCGCGCAGCCAGGCGAGATTCGAATCGACCCCGGGGCGGGCGAGGCTGTCGAAGACGACGACGTCCTTCCCCTCGCGCAGGTAGGACGCGGCCAGATTGCTGCCGATGAAGCCGCTGCCGCCGGTGATCACCACCGGAGCGACGCTGGAGGCGATCGAGGGCTTGGCGAGGGTGAAGAGCTCCTGCACCCGGCGCACGCCGCCCTCCTGCAGCAGCCGCGCCAGCAGTTTCGGCCGGCCGCCATGCTCGGTGGCGCCGAGATGGTAGTGGCGGGGGTCGAACCACAGGCCTTCCTGCACCGCCACGTCGTGCGGCACGTCGCGCCAGCTGTACCAGTAGACGCGGTCGGCCGGGACGGTCAGCGCGGCCATGAAGCGGCGCACCTGCTCGACCTCGTCCTGCCGCCAGGTCGAGTAGCCGGTCTCGGTGACCCAGAGTTCGGCTTTCGGATTGAAGCCGTCGACGATGCGGCGAAGCTCGCCCAGATGGAGATCCCAGCCGTTCCAGCTGCCCTCGTCGCTGTCCCAGGTGCCCGGGAAACCGTGGAAGCCGACGGCCGAGACGACGTCGAGGACGCCGCGCTGTCCCATCAGGCTGATCCAGGCCGGATCGAAGGGGCACGGCGCGCCGAGCACCGCCTTCCAGCCCCGCTTCTGCACCCAGTAGGCCGCGCCGCCCACCATCTCGCAGAACAGCGAGAAGTCCTTGTCCTCGCGCCAGTCCCAGTCGAGCAGGTTGTTGGGCTCGTTCCAGAGTTCGATGTGGCGGAAATGCCGCCCGTACCGGTCGATCACGTGGTCGACGAAATCCGCATAGTCCTTGAGACGGCGCGGCGCGCCGGTCGCCCTGCCCGTCCGCGACAGCGACGGCGGCGTGTAGTGGATGCAGGGCAGGACGTCGAGTTCCGCGGCGAGCTTCGGAAGCAGCCAGTCGAACCATTCCTCGCCGCCGGGGGCGAGGTACTCCGCCCAGGAGAGATGGGTGCGGAGGTAGCGCGCGCCGGAGGCGACGATCTCCGGCAGAACGTCCTCCGTGCGGCCGTACTCGCCGGGGCGGAACCACTCCACGAAGCCGAAGCCCGACTGGGCCGAATGCAGGCGTGCGTTCATGCCACCAGTCCCCGCCGCTCGAGTTCGGCGCGCATCTGGCCGTTTCGATCCACCACCGTCTCGCGGCGCACCCATTCGACGAAAGGCTCGAGCGACGTCTCGAGCCGGCGCTCGGCGGTGAAGCCCAGGACGTCGCGGGCGCGCGCGGTCGAGGCGAAGCAGTGGCGGATGTCGCCGCTGCGCGCCTTGCCGAGGATCTCCGGCTGGAGGTCGGGCACGCCCATCGCCGATGCCAGAAGTGCCGCCACCTCCCGGATGGAATAGGAGCGGCCGCTTCCGACGTTCACGACCTCGCCTGCCGCCGATGGCGTCTCCAGCGCCAGGCGGAACGCCCGCGCGACGTCCTCGACATGGACGAAATCGCGCCGCTGCTCGCCGTCCTCGAACACGGTCGGCCGCTGGCCGCCGGCCAGGCGCGAGGCGAAGTTGGCGAGGACGCCGGTGTAGGGATTGGACAGGGCCTGACCGGCGCCGAAGACGTTGAACAGGCGCAGCGCGACCGCCGGAACGTCGTAGGCGGCGCCGAAGATCATGACGGCACGCTCCTGGGCGAACTTGGTCAGCGCATAGATGGAGGCGAGATCGACGGGCTTGTCCTCGTCGGTCGGCACCGGCTCGAGCGGCCGCCCCGCCTCGTCGCGCGGATCCCAGCGGCCGGTCCCGATCATGTCGCGCCGGCGGCGGACCTGGTCGTGCAGCCGCCCGTCCGCGTCCCGGTAGCGGCCCTCGCCGTAGACGCTCATCGAGGAGGCAACGACGACCGACTTCACCGGATGCTCGATCAGCGCCTCGAGCAGCACCGCCGTCGCGAACTCGTTGCCGCCGACGTAGCGCGCGATCTCGTACATGGACTGGCCGACGCCGACTTCGGCCGCGAGATGCGCGACATGGTCGACCCCGCGCACCGCCCTGCGGCAGAGGTCGGCGTTTCGGACGTCGCCGATGACGTACTCGGCCCCGTCGATGCGCGCCGGCTCGCCGGCCTGGTGCACCTGCTCCACGAGACTGTCCAGCACGCGGACGCGGTAGCCGTGATGGAGAAGCTCCGCGACGAGATGGCGTCCGATGAAACCCATTCCACCGGTGACGAGTACTGTGCTTACCACGCTGTATTCCCTTGCCGTTTGCGACCGCGTTCCGTCGCTCCGAACTGGGACGGAACCGAAATGTTCCGGATGAAGCTGCTGAAGAGGTTGATGAGGAAGAAGAGCCTCCCCCGCTTCGGCAACGCCTGGCGGAACATCCCCGTTCCGGCGCCGTTCGGAAGGGAGCCGGACCGGCGGCGTCCCGCGCGCATCCGCCGCCGCCGCGCCGGCGCCGCGCGGCCGTGGCCAGCTTCTTCTTCATCTTCTTCCGGAACATCTCCGGCCGTGGGCTGTTTGGCCGACACAACAGTTGGAGAAGCCGATGAACATCCATGCCACGGTGGCGGCCTCGCGGGAGAAGAGGACCTCGCGCGTGATGCAGGCAGCGGTGCTGACCGCGGCGCGCAGCTTCGAGCTGCGGGAGGTCCCGCTGCCGGAACCGGGCCCGGGCGACGTGCGGGTGCGCCTCGAAGGATGCGGCGTCTGCGCGTCCAACGTGACGCCCTGGACCGGTCCCGACTGGATGCGGTTCCCCACCGCGCCGGGTGATCTCGGCCACGAGGGCTGGGGCGTGGTCGATGCCGTCGGCCGCGAGGTCCGCAGCGTGCGGGAGGGCGACCGCGTCGCGACGCTCTTCCAGAGGAGCTACGCCGAGTTCGACGTCGGGCCGGCGCAGCAGGTGGTGCCGCTCCCGTCCGCGCTCGGCACCGCGCCGCTGCCCGGCGAACCGCTCGGCTGCGCGGTCAACGTCATCCGGCGCGCGCGGCTCGAGCCCGGCGGCACCGTGGCGGTGGTCGGGCTCGGCTTCATGGGCCTGCTCCTCGTCCGGCTGGCGGCGCTGGCAGGCAGCCGCGTGGTGGCGGTCGGTCGC
>Ga0208243_1000863_pt1 | contig 12551 bp, 11 predicted proteins | sample Subbio2Aug_QV12A_FD_184826 | JGI IMG/M metagenome (GOLD analysis project Ga0208243, IMG submission 184826) | Serpentinite rock and fluid subsurface biosphere microbial communities from McLaughlin Reserve, California, USA - CR12Aug_QV12A (SPAdes) | ecosystem: Environmental > Terrestrial > Deep...
GGCGGCGGCACCCATGCCGGACCCGCCGGCGACGATCATGGCGACTTTTCCGGACATGCCCGCGTCTCCCTCCGCTAGGTCTGTGCCGCACGGACGGCGCGGCACGCGCCGCCCCGCACGCCCGCGGCGAAGCTGTCCCTACCATGGTCGGCGCCCATGGTCACGCCTGCCGGTCCATGCTTGCGGAGGGTCGGAAAACCTTGTGGGGAACACCCCTGATTAGCCTTTGACAGGACGATGAACTGTGTTTATGGGGACCGATCTTTCAAGGAAGCAACGCCCGTACCCGGCGGCTTGCGGCGCGCCCGCCGGTCGGTACGGCTCCACCATTCGACGAGGCTAGGCCGTGGCGAAACCCGAACTTGGCACCAAGCGAATCTGTCCCGAGACCGGGCGGAAGTTCTACGACCTGAACAAGGATCCGATCGTGTCGCCCTATACCGGCATGACCTATGCGCGGTCCTATTTCGAGGGTGGCTCGGCTGTCCGCGAGGAGGAAGAGGAAGTCGAGACCAAGGAGCTCGACGCCGAGGAGGGCGCCGAGATCGTGTCGCTGGAGGATGCGGACGAGGAAGCCAAGGGTGGTGACCTGCCCGATCTCGACGACGACGAGGACGTGGATCTGGGCGACGACGACGACACGTTCCTGGCCGACGACGAGGAAGAGGACGACGACGTCGCCGACATCATCGGCGTCGGCGGCGAGGACGACGACGAGGTCTGAACGACCCTCTCAGGCCCGGCCGAAAAAAAGCGATCGGTTCGGGCTTGATCTTGCAGACGGGCGGATATAGAAGCCGCCAACACGTTTCGCGCCGGCCCCTTCCGGCGCAGTCTTCCCCCGAAAGGCGGATCCCGGCCAAGGCCGGAGCGTGGGGCCATAGCTCAGTTGGGAGAGCGCTTGAATGGCATTCAAGAGGTCAGGGGTTCGACTCCCCTTGGCTCCACCAGTTTCACCGATCCTCCCGCACCACTCGTCGCCTGGCCGGCTGCCGGTGCGGCCGCTGCGGACCGGATGAACCGATGGCCGATGCCGCGCGCGAATTTCCGTGACGGGTGCTCGGCGGACGCCTTCCGGACGGCCGCTCGGGCATTGTCGACGATACCGGCTACACCAATCCCGGCGATACCGCCATCCGGCGCGGTTCGAGCGTCCTGCAGTCGGCGCGGCCGGGATACTGCTGACCGGTCACCGGGGCAGCCGCGCCGGATCGTCGTCGGCGCCTCCGCGCGCGGGCGGCGCCGGCGGAGGGTCCGCGAGGCCCAGCAGTTCGGCCAGCTTCAGGCGCTGGATCTTGCCGGTCGGCCCCTTGGGAATGGCGTCGAGGAAGACGACGGTGCGCGGCACCTTGTGCGGCGCCAGCACCCTTCCCAGCGTCGAGCGGACGTCCTCCGCGTTCAGGAGCCTCCCCTCCGCGGGCACGACCGCGACCGCGACGTCTTCGCCGAGCGACCGGTGCGGGACGGCGAAGGCGATGGCCTCGGCGATTCGCTCGTCGCGCGCGAGCACGGCGTCGAGTTCCAATGGCGCGATCTTCTCTCCGCCGCGGTTGATGATCTCCTTGGTCCGGCCGGTGATCGTCAGGCGGCCGGACGCGTCGAGGAAACCCTGATCGCCGGTATCGAACCAGCCGTCGCGGAAGGAAGCCTCGTTGGCGGCTGGCGCGTTCATGTAGCCGCGATGCACGTTGTCGCCCCGGATGACGATGGCGCCCACGGTTCCGGCCGCCACGTCCTGCCACGCACCGTCGACGATCCGTACCTGCGCGCCCGTCATCCGGCCGACGGAGCCGGGCAGGCGGTGGTCGAGGCCGTTGCTCGTGATCTGGTGCGCGGCTTCCGTCATCCCGTAGGCTTCGACGACCGGGCAGCCGAATGTCCGCTCCAGCCCCTCCAGGGTGGCGGGCGCCAGTGCCGCCGACGAGGATCGCACGAATCGCAGGCGCGCCGTCTCGACGATCCCCGGATTGCGCTTCGCGCGCTGCAGAATGGCCTGGTGCATGGACGGGACGGCGGAGTACCAGGTCGGCGAGAAGTCGCCGAGCCAGCGGAAGAACTTCATCGCGTCGAAGCCCTCGGTGCAGACGACGGCCCCGCCGGCCCGGAGCGGCGCGCAGAGCGTGGCGACGAGGCCGTGGATGTGGAACAGCGGCAGGATCGACAGGCCGACGTCGTCTTCACGCAGGCGCAGCGTCGCGACGATGTTGCGGATCGACGCCTCGATGTTGGCGCGGGTCAATCCGACGAGCTTCGGCCGGGCCGTCGTTCCGGACGTGTGGAGGAAGAGCGCGACGTCGTCGGGTCGGTTGGCGGCCGCCGCGGCGACCGCCTCCGCCGCCGCGGGCAGGTCGATGCGAAGCTCCTCGCAGGCGCCGCTGCCGCCGAGCTCGACCTCCGCCACCGGCACGCCGCGCGACCGCGCCACCGACTTGGCGGTCTCGAAGCCCTCCCGCGGGCAGACGAGCAGCCTCGCGCCGAGATCGCCGAGGTAGAAGGCGAGTTCCGCCTCCCGGTAGGCGGGGTTCAGAGGCGCTGCGGTCGCGACCGTGGCGACCGCCAGGAACAGGATCGCCATTTCCGGCCCGTTGGGCATCGACAGGGCGACGACGTCGCCCGGCTTCAGGCCCGCTGCGACGAGCCGGGCCGCGGTGCCGGCGACCGCCGCTGCCAGGGTCCGGTGCGAACAGGCTTGACGGCCCGGAGAAAGAAGGGCCGTCTTGTCGCCGGTTCCGGCGGAGGCGGGCGGCAGAAAGGGGCAGACGTGGGAGTTCATCGGGTCTCGCCTTTGGTCGGCTGCAATTTCAGATTGCTACATTCCGGCCATTCATACATGTATCCGCGGATCTCCGGCGCCAACCGCATGCGCGTGGTCAGTAATGATGTCCGACAGCTACTTCTCCTACGAAGTGATGGAAGAAATCCAGTGCGGCGAGGGCTGTCCGGCGGTGGTTTTCTACAAGAGAACGCGCCTCGACGACGCCGGGATCCGCCGGTTCTCGGAACGGGACGTCCGCGAACTGCTGGGGCTCGGCGGAGCCGCCGCGGCAACCGTGCTGCCTTCGCGATCCTGGCCCGCCCTGAACCGGTTTGCGTCCCGGCTCCGCTACAGACGCAAGCGGGCGAAGGGGCATGCCGGCTTCGCCGAGGCGATGCGAGCCGTCCTCGGCATCGATGACGATGCCGTCATCGAGGAGAGATTCCGGACGCATCTCGAAATGATGGCGCGGCGGAAGTTCGTGGTGGCGCTCGACCTCGTCGCGCGGCGCCGCAATCCGCAAATCGACGTCCTGGGCGCCGATGGCCTGCGGGAGGCGCTCGCACGGGGAAGGGGCGCCATCGTCTGGGCCTCCCAGTTCGCGTTCCAGACGCTGGCGGGAAAGCGCGCCCTGTGGGAGCAGGGGTTCCGCCCGATCCAGATCAGCGATGCCTATCACGGCTTCACCAGCACGCGCTTCGGCAACGTCACGCACAACCCGATGCTGAGGCACGCCGAGGAGAGGTATCTCAAGCAGCGCGTCGTCTTCGACCGCGACAGCGGCGCCGCCGTCACGCGAAGGATCGTTTCCCTGCTCGACCAGGGCGAACTGATCCTGCTGACGAACAACATCCACGCCGGCACGATGTTCGTGGAGCTGCCGATCGGCGAGCGGGGCCATGTCAGCATGCCGACGGCGCCGCTCTCCATCGTGGCGCGCCGCGCCACCCCCTTCTTCTCCATGGCGATCGTCGAGACGGCCCCCTTCGACCGACTGGAAGCGGTCATCCGGCCGATCGCCGACCGGGAGTCCGCGGTCGGCGACGGCCGGGTCTCGAGGCGGGACTACGCCCGCATGGCAAGCCTCGGCCTGATCGCGCGGGACCATCTCTTCGCGCAGATCAGCCGTGCGCCCGACCAGTACCTGGCTTTCGGCGGCCTCGGGCGCAGCAAGCTCGGGCCGCCTCGGGGCTAGATCCGACGGCCGCTCCGCTGCCACGGCAGGAGATTTGCCCGGCAGGTGAAGGTCGCGCCCGTCCTGTCGGCCAGGCGGGCCTTCCAGGCACTGCTCCCGATCATGAAGTCCACGCCGGACAGCTCCCGGCCGATGGCGAACCGGATCGTTTCCACAAGCAGGATCCAGCCGGGCGAGAACCGCTCCCATTCGGGGTTGTGGGCCATGTTCGAGAGATACAGCGTTCCGTCCCGTTCGAAGGCCAGAATGCTCGCGATCCAGTCGTCCGCGGAACCGAGCCACAGGACGTGTGTTCTGTTGCGCTCGTCCTCCGCTGCGGCGAGCCGCTGGAACCAGGCTTCGCCATCGGCGGGCACGATCCGGTGCGCCAGCCCCTGCTCCTGGACCCACCGCCGCTTGCGCGCGAACAGGCGCGCGATCTCGGCGCGTCGCTCCAGCGGGTCGGTGACCGGGCGGACCGGCCCTGCGCCGGCCTTCCGCAGGCGCCGGCTGTAGTTGCCGAACTGCTGCCGCCGCTTCGCGGGCATCGCTGCGAGATAGGCGTCCCAGGTCGGCGTCGCGGAGACGTCCAGGCTGGGGGCCGCGGTCCTGTGGACCAGCGGCAGTCCGGCCGCGTTGAGGACGCGGTGGAGGGCCGAACCCTCGTGCACGAAGCCGATCTTCAGGAACCGCCTCGTCCATGACGAGCGGAGGTACCGCGTGAAGAGGCCGGCGGCGGCGGCGGGATCGATATCCGGATCCAGCAGCAGCCCGTCGTAGAAGGGTGTCATGGAATCCAGCCAGTGCAGCGCATGCGTCCCGAAGACGTCGCCGCGCTTCACCATCGGCAGCGCCATGACGAGGCGGCCGCTGTCGCGGATCGCCACCACGTGTAGCGCCGCCCCGGTGTCGCTCCGGTGGCGGTCCCAGTTGGCCCGGACGATCTCCAGGCGCGAGAAGAAACCCTCCGGCCCGCACCGGGCGTTGAGCGCCGCCCATTCCGGCGCGAGCCGTTCCAGCCCGCCTTCGTCGCGCACGACGTCCCATCCTGTGCCGCCGGAACCTCCCCCCCGGATACGCATGTCAGATCATCGCGCGAAGTCCGGCGAGGAACTCTCGCCCCAGCGGGTCGGTGTGCGAAAGAAGTCGATCCCGCGGGAGGGCGATACGGCTTCGCGACTGGGGAAAGTCAGCCGGTCCTCCGCCGGAATCGCCACGCGCCGCCGGGCATGCCGGGAGCAGGGCGGCGTCCGGATCTCCCTCGCATGGTCGAGGAGTCCTTCGTCCATGTCGGCGTCGTTTCGCAGGTCGAGCCCCAGCGTCATGACCGGGACGAGGCCGAGGCACGGAACGGCATCACCGGACGGGGCGAGCGCGGCGCCGGCCGCCTCGAAGCGGACCCTGTTCAAACCGCCGCACGTCAGCCGCACGTCCGGCGTCGAACCCCCGGCGGCTTCCGCAGGGGATGACGCCGTATGGACAGGCGTTGCGCTATCATTTTCGTTCATGCGGCAAACATCTTCCGGTGGGGCACCGATACTGTCGGTCATACGCCTGATACTAGGCCATTACCGATAGACCAACACCCAAATACGCCGCAAGCTGTGATTGCGGGGGCGGGTCGTAACGATCACATGGAGCCGTGGGGGACCGCATCTATGGGCGGGGAGCTTCTGCCGGGCAGGCGGCGAGACGCTGGTCACTGCGGCAACCCGCCGCGGCGCGGCCGGCCGATGGTGCGCCTGTGCTGGCAGCGGGACCTTACTCCACCCAGGCCGTTCCGGGCTTGGCCGCCGCGCAGAACAGCGCCGCGGCGCGCCGGCTCTCGTCGACCACGGCGCGGATGAACTGGTGGTGGGTCAGCGCCTGATAGCTCGCGACCACCGGCATCGACGGGAAGTGCTTCGTCACCTTCATCGAAACCAGCCGGCCGGCGGCGAGTTCGCGGCGGATCGCAACCGAGGGAAGGGCGGCGACGCCGAAGCCGTCGAGGATCAGGCTGACGATGGCGTAGAGCGAGTTGCAGGAGGTGAGCTTGGACGCGAGCACCTGCTCGTCGTGGAAATAGGGCGCCACCATCTGGAACGGCGGCGTGTCTTTCGGGAAGGAGATGATCGGCATCGCCGCGAGATCCTGCGGCGTGTAGGTCCGGTCCGGATTGATCAGCCGCGGCGAACCGACCCAGCCCATCTGCAGCACGCAGGCCGTGAAGCTGCGGAACCCCTCGTCGACCACGGGCTGGATGGCGAAGATGATGTCGAAGAAGCCCTTCTTCAGCCCCTGCGCCAGGGCCTTGGTTCCGTCGACCGTGAGTTCGACCCGCAGGTGCGGATAGCGGGCATGAAGGGTTTCGATCAGCCCCGGCAGCCAGGTCGCGGTCACGGTGTCGATCGCCCCGATGCGCAGCGTGGCCGCGACCGGTTCGGGCTCCCGGCGCAGCCGCGCGGCGAGCCGGTCGAGCTCGGAGAGCACGGTCTCGAAGGTTTCCAGCGCCCGTTCGCCGGCCTCCGTCAGCCGGAACGCGCCGTCGCCGCGCTCGATCAGCCGGCAGCCCAGTTCCTCCTCGAGGGCGGCGATGCGGGCCGAGATGGCGGGCTGGCTGGTCGCGAGCTCTTCCGCCGCCCTGCGGAAATGACGCGTCCGCGACAGCACGACGAAGCTGCGCAGGTCGACGCTGCGGACCTGCAGGCCGCGTCCGGCACGTGCGGGCGGCCGCTCCTCGTCGCTCATCCCGGCAGGATCCGGATCCGGTCGGGCGCGATGCCGATGCGGGCCAGCGAGCCCGGCTCCAGCATCACCGACGCCGGTGCCAGCACGCTGATCGTCTGGCCGGCCAGATCGAGGATGTAGCGGTGGCGCGATCCCATATAGACCCGGGTGATCACCTTCGCCGCCAGGCCGCCCCCGTCGAGGAAGTCGACATTCTCCTGCCGGAGCGCGAGCGTCACATTGCCGTCGGGCGAACCGGGAGCGACGGCGAGTTCCTGTCCGTCGGCCAGCTGCGCCTTGCCGTCCGCGATCCGGGCCGGCACGAGGTTGGCGGCGCCGAGGAAGGACGAGGCGTAGGCCGTCGCGGGCGCGTCGTAGATCTCGCGCGGCGGCGCCTGCTGCTCGATCGCGCCGGCATTCATCAGCACCACCCGGTCCGACAGCGACAGCGCCTCGTCCTGGTCGTGGGTGACGAAGAGCGTCGTCAGGCCGATCCGGCGATGGATCTCGATCAGTTCCACCTGCATCTCCTCGCGCAGCCGGGCGTCGAGGTTGGACAGGGGCTCGTCGAGCAGCAGCACCTTGGGGTTCGACACGATGGCGCGGGCGAGCGCCACGCGCTGCTGCTGGCCACCGGACAGCTGGCGCGGCGCACGATCTGCGAGATGCGTGAGCTGCACCGTCTCCAGCGCGGCCCTGACCTTGGCGTCCTGTTCGTCGCGCGTGCCGACGCGGCGCATCCTCAGCGGAAAGCGCACGTTCTCCGCCACGCTCATGTGCGGCAGCAGCGCGTAGCTCTGGAACATCATGGCGATGTCGCGCTTCTCCGGCGGCAGGCCGGTGACGTCCGTTCCCGCGATCTCCACCCGGCCGGAGCTCACGCCTTCCAGCCCGGCCACGATCCGCAGCAGCGTGGTCTTGCCGCAGCCCGACGCGCCGAGCAGCGAGACGAACTCGCCGGAACGGATGGTCAGGTCGATGCCGCGCAGGACCTCGACCTTGCCGAAGGACTTGGTGATGTTGGTCAGCGTCAGGTCGGACATTCAGCCACTCGCGAAACGGGTGAGGCCCAGCATCCGCTCGAGGATCAGCATGAGCGCGACCGTGATCAGGATCATCAGCGTCGAGACGGCAGCGACCGTCGGATCGGGCGAGAATTCGAGTTGGCCATAGATCTGCACGGGCAGGGTGGTGAGGTTCGGATTGCGCAGGAAGAGCGACAGCACCGCCTCGTCGAACGAGATGTTGAAGGCGAAGAACGCTCCGGCCAGCAGCCCCGGCCGGCATTGCGGCAGGGTGACGAACCAGAGCCGCTTCAGCCGCGTCGCGCCCATCGTCCGCGCGGCCTCCTCCAGGAAGGGATCGCGCTCGGCGAGCACCGCCAGCGTCGTTCGGATGACGTAGGGGATCGCCACAACGGTGTGCGCGAGCCAGAGCGCGTAGAAGGATGTGGCCCCGAACACGGCGCTCCACAGCATCAGCAGGCCGATGGCGAAGATGATGGAAGGCAATACGAGCGGCGACAGGAAGAAGGTCTCCGCCGGCCCGCCGGGCCGCCGGCCGCGCGACAGCCCGATCGCGGCCGCGCCGCCGATCAGCGTGGCCGAGACCGTGACCAGGACCGCCAGGGTGAGCGACAGCCAGAAGGCGCCGAGATAGGCGGGGGAGCCGAGCGCATTGCCGTACCAGCGGAAGGTGAAGCCTTGCGGCGGGAAGGCGACGAACTGGCTCTCGGACACGGAGACGCCCATGACGACCACGAGCGGCGCCAGCATGAAGATCGCTGCCAGCATCACGAAGACGACGGCTGCGATGCGCAGCCAGCCGGGAACGGCCCTAACCATGCGCACGCCTCCCCAGCCGGAGGTAGGGGATCAGCAGCAGCGCGATTCCGGCGAACAGGATCACCGCCTGCGCCGCGGCGAAGTTCCAGTCCAGCGTCTGCGTGACGTTCTTGTAGATCGATCCCGCCAGAACCTCGATCCGCGGGCCGCCGAGCAGCGCCGGCGTCACGAAGGACGAGGCCGAGAGCGTGAAGACGAGGATGGAGCCGGCGAGCAGGCCCGGTGCGGCGAGCGGCAGCACCACCATGCGCATCGTCTGGAGGAAGGAGCAGCCCATCGTGCGGGCCGCCTCCTCGAGCCGCGGGTCGAGGCGGATGATGACGCCGAGCAGCGAGAGCACCATGAAGGGCAGGAGCACCTGCACCATGCCGAGGACGATGGCGGTCTCGGTGTGCATCAGCTGGAAGCTGCGGCCGACGAGGCCGAAATCGCGCAGCGTCGAGGATATCGGTCCGCTGCGCGCCAGGAGCACCATCCAGCCGAAGGTGCGCACGACCACCGAGGTCATCAGCGGCAGGATCACCATGATCACCAGCCAGAGCCTGAGGCGCGGGCCGCAGCGCGCCATGATGTAGGCCAGCGGGAAGCCGATGGCCGCGCAGATCATGGTGATCAGGGCCGAGAGCCATACGGTCCGCCAGAGGACCAGCGGGTAGAAGGTGTCCTGGAAGAACCGCGCGAACTGGTCGAGAGTGTATCCGTCCTGCCCCTGCACCGACAGCACGAGCATGCGGCCGATCGGCAGCACGAAACCCAGCGCCAGAAGGGCCAGTCCGGGAAGCAGGAGGAGCCAGGTTTCGCGGCGGTCTGTCATGCGGTGCGATCGCGTTGCGGCCCCGGCCCGCGCGGACGGCGCGGGCCGGTCACCTCGATCAGCGGGCGATCGTCTTGGCGAAGGCCTCGGTCCAGGCCGAACGATTGGCCTCGATCACGCGGGGATCGAAGCGCATCAGGCCCTTGGTGGCATCGGCGCCGTAGACGACGTCGGCGGCGACCTCGTCGGACAGGACGGTCTTGGCGTTGGTCGGCGTGTAGCGCAGGGCCTCCGAGAAGCAGGCCTGGGCTTCGGGCGACAGCTCCTTGGCGATGAACTTCGACGCAAGCTCGACATTGTCGCGCCCGGCCACGAGGTTCGCCGTGATGAAGCTCGCCGGCGTGCCTTCCTCGCCCTGGATGAACTTCACGTTCAGCCCGGCCTTCTTCAGCGTGAAGGCGTAGTCGGAGGCATAGGGCGCGATCCACGCGTCGTTCTGCGCGAACTCGGCCTGGATCTCGGGCGACTTCGACACCACCACCGCGCCGGCGTCGAGCAGCTTCGCGACGGCATCGAGGCCGGGCTGGATGTTCTCCAGCGTGCCGCCCGAAACCTGGTTCAGCATCAAAAGCCCGATCATGCCGTAGCCGTTGCTGATGTCGGTCAGCACCAGATGCTCGGCATAGTCCGGCTTCATCAGGTCGGCCCACTTGGTGGGCTCGCTCGGCACCTTGTCGGAGGCGACGACGAGGCCGACGGCGGCGATCTGGTAGGCCGGTCCCTCACCCTTGGCGACACCCGCCTTGGCGAAGTCGTAGAGATCGGCCAGCGCCGGGACGAGGTCCTCGGTGACCGGCACGAGCAGTCCCTCGGACGCCGCGACGATCTCCTGGCCGCCGGAGAAGTGGATCACGTCGAACTGCGGCGCGTCCTTCTGGGCGCGCAGCTGCGCGAAGGCGTCGGCGGAATAGGCGGTGACGATGTTCACCTCGGCGCCGGTCTCGGCCGTGAACGGGTCGATCACGCATTTGCGGTGGGCCTCCTCGTAGGCACCGCCGAAGGAGTTGATGGTGATCTCCTGCGCCAGCGCCGGAGCGGCGAATGCGCAGAGCGAGGCGGCAATTGCGATGCGGGCGGTGGCGGTCATCTCGGTTCCCTCGTTTTCGTTGAACTGTCTCTGGCGTCTGATTGCCGGCTGGCGGCACGGGTCGCTACTTCACCCGGCCCAGCTCGACCATGCGTTCGCCCTTGCGGCGGATCACGCGGCACTGCTCCACGACCGCATCGAAGTTCTCGGTGACCTTGCCCCAGAAGTTCGGGGCGGTCCATCCGGTCGGGCCGGCGGTGCGGGCGCCCTCGCCATAGACGAGGCCGATCTCCCAGAACTCGTCCGGATCCATCTTGAAGTAGTTCTTCGGCTGGTAGAACCACAAGAGCTCGCCCGCAGCCGGGAAGCTGGTGATGTTCTCAGGTCCGAGCGACCGCGGATCGAAGGTGCGGGCGCTTTCGGGCAGGCCCATCATGATCTCGGGGCCGGTGAAGGAGGCATGGAGGGCCGGCCACTGGATCGGCTGGTGCAGCGCACCCCAGATCGCATCGCAGGTCTTCGGCGCCACATCCTCATAAAGAGAGATGATGCCGGTGACGTCCGCCTCGAGAAAGTTGATGTAGAGCTTGCGCTCGGACATGGGTCCTTACTCCCTGTTGGTCGGGAAAGAGGAGCAGAAAACCGGACATCGGTCCAATTCAATCGCGGAATGGGCGCGATCAGCGAAATTTATCAGGTCGGTCTGCCGGAGTCGCCATCTGCGGTTGCGCCACCGTTGCGACGGCAACGGCGTATCGCTGGCTTCGTGCCCGTCTTCCCTTGCGCGAGCCTCCGGCTTTCGGTCACATTGTGCGTCCGGCCCGCGCACGACTCCCGGGCGTCGGCGGTTCGGTCCGGGTCCGGAACACGGGATAGCGCCTGCATGATCGGCACGAAGATGCATCCGCCCCACCTGCGCGCCTCGCTGATCGGACGGTCGCGACTGCTGCGGCTGCTCGGGCTGGCGGCGGAAGGCAAGCTGACCATCGTGTCCTCGCCGGCCGGCTTCGGCAAGTCGACGCTGCTTGCGCAATGGGCGCAGTCGGTCGCCGGCGGCCGCGTCGCCTGGCTGTCGATCGACCGGCTGGACAACGACCTCGCCCGCTTCCTCAAATATCTGGCGGGCACGCTGCACCGGGTCGATCCGGAGATTGCGGAGAACGCGGCCTCGCTGATCGATTCCAGCCCGGTGACGCCGGTCGATTCCCTCCTGACCAGCATCATCAACGACCTGTCCCGCGCCACCGTCCCGATCTTCCTCGTGCTGGACGACGCGCATCTGCTCGTTTCGCAGGAGATCGCGGCCTTCCTGAACGCCCTCGTCGCCTATGCGCCGCCGGCGCTTCACGTCGTGCTCGCCACCCGCGGCGATCTGCCGATCGAACTCGCCGGAATGAAGATGAAGGGACAGGTGGTCAGCCTGGGCGACGGCGACCTGCGCTTTTCGCTGGAGGAGAGCGAGGACTATCTGCTCAACGTCTGCGGCCTCGGCCTGTCGATCCCGGCGATCGTCTCGCTGCACCGCAAGACCGAGGGCTGGCCGGCGGGCCTGCAGCTTGCGGCGCTGGCGCTGGCCCACGAGCCCTCTCCGGAAGCCTTCATCGCGGAGTTCTCCGGCAGCCAGCGCGACGTCGCGACCTTCCTCGCGCACGACGTGCTGGCCCGGCAGAGGCCGGAAATCCAGGAGTTCCTGCTGCGGACATCGGTGCTCGACCGTTTCTGCCTCGCGCTTGCACAGGCGCTCTGCCCGGAGATCGACTGTGCGGAGGCGCTTGAGACCGTCGAACGCTCGAACCTGTTCCTGATCGCGCTCGACAATTCCGGGCACTGGTTCCGCTACCATCACCTGTTCGGCGAGTTCCTGCGCAACAAGCTCGACGCGCGCGGGGCGGGCGAGCGCGCGGGACTGCACGCCGCCGCCGCATCCTGGCTTGCCGCGCACGACCACCTGTCGGATGCGGTCGGCCACGCGCTCATGGCCGGCGACACCGATTTCGCCGCGCGGCTGGTCGAGACCTGCGCCATGCCGCTCATCATGCAGGGTCACATTCCCCGTCTCACCGAGTGGCTGAACCAGCTCCCCGGCGATGTCGTGGCAAGGCGCCCGCGGCTGCTGCTCGCCCGTGTCTGGGCGCAGTTCCACATGAGCCGCCCGCGCCAGGCCGTTCGCATCCTCAAGCAGGCCAAGGACCTGATCGAACGGCTGGCGGACGAGGGTCGGCTCGGGC
>Ga0208243_1000864_pt1 | contig 12549 bp, 13 predicted proteins | sample Subbio2Aug_QV12A_FD_184826 | JGI IMG/M metagenome (GOLD analysis project Ga0208243, IMG submission 184826) | Serpentinite rock and fluid subsurface biosphere microbial communities from McLaughlin Reserve, California, USA - CR12Aug_QV12A (SPAdes) | ecosystem: Environmental > Terrestrial > Deep...
CGCCTGGCGCTACCGCTGGTGCGCCGCCGTGCTGTCCGCGGTGCTGGCTAGCATGGGCGGCGTCGCCTGGGCGCCGGACCGCGACCGCACGCCCGGCCGGTCCGCCTGCCGGGCCGCTGCCTGCCCGGTCCTGCCCGGCCTGCCGCTGCCACAGGTCCACGACACGTCCTGACGCTGGCGCTCCGCCGCGCCGACCCCGATCCCGAGACCCGACAGGCCGGGCGGCAGCGCCGCCTCCCGGCCCGCCCGTGCTGGCGCAAATGCGGGGAAATCCGGGGACAGTTTACTCAATTCGACCCGAGATCGACCCAGACAGGGCGAAGAAAGGTGTCGAATTGAGTAAACTGTCCCCGGATCTCCGGCCGGCCTTCAATGAAGGAACCCGTGTCCCGGCGCCATCCCGCGCCTAGGCCGCCAGCCGTCGCCGTTCCGCCCTCGCCTTGCGGCCGGCCGCCGTCAGCGTTCCCCGCGCCCCGTCGAGCCAGCCCTCGATCAGTTCGAGCGCCAGGAACCGGCTCTTCTCGTAGGGCCCGGGCATCGACAGCGCGTCGGTCCGGCCCGCCGAGAAACCGAAGCGCGCGTAGTAGGGCGCGTCGCCGACGAGCAGGATCGCGCCGTGGCCGAGCCGCCGCGCCTCGGCGATGGCATGCCGCATCAGCGCCGAGCCGATGCCGGCCGACTTGAGCGACGGGTCGACGGCCAGCGGGCCGAGCAGCAGCGCCGGCGCGCCGCCCTCGCCCGCCGTCACGTCCCACAGCCGCACCGTGCCGACGAGCCGGCCGCCGGCATCCTTGGCCGAGAAGGCGAGGCCCTCCGACGGACGCCGCCCGCGCCGCAGCTTCTCCGACGACTTGCGCCTGCGCCCCGGCCCCATGGCCCGGTCGAGCAGCGCCTCGCGCGCGGGAACGTCCCCGGAGGATTCGGCGAGAATCGTCGGGGCGTCGCCGACGGCGGTCATGTCGAGGTTGGTCTTCATCTCCGCGATCCTTCACGAGCGGATGAATTGTCCACGAGCGAACCCGTCGCCGGGGCGAAACCCCGGCGGCAGGCATGATCCGGCGGCGTCCGGCGGCGTCGGCCGGCGAGCCGTCAGATCACGTAGGATCGGAGCGGCTCGAAGCCGTTGAAGGCGACCGAGGCGTAGGTCGTCGTGTAGGCGCCCGTGCCCTCGATCAGCACCTCGTCGCCGATGGTCAGCGACAGCGGCAGCGGATACGGCGTCTTCTCGTACAGCACGTCGGCCGAATCGCAGGTCGGGCCGGCGAGCACGCAGGGCGACGTCTCGTCGCCGTCCCGCGGCGTGGCGATCGGGTAGCGGATCGCCTCGTCCATCGTCTCGGCGAGACCGCCGAACTTGCCGATGTCGAGATAGACCCAGCGCACGTCGTCGGTGTCGGCCTTCCGGGAGATCAGCACGACTTCCGACTTGATGACGCCCGCATTGCCGACCATGCCGCGGCCCGGCTCGATGATGGTCTCCGGGATCTGGTTGCCGAAATGCTTCGACAGCGCCTCGAAGATCGCCTGGCCGTAGGCCTGCGCCACCGGCACGTCGCGCAGGTAGCGGGTCGGGAAGCCGCCGCCCATGTTGACCATCTTCAGCACGATGCCCTCCTCGGCGAGCGTCGCGAAGACCCGCTTGGCGTCGCCCAGCGCGCGGTCCCAGGCGGTCAGGTCGCACTGCTGCGAGCCGACGTGGAACGACACGCCATAGGCGTCGAGCCCGAGCTCGCGCGAGCGGCGCAGCACGTCCACGGCCATCGCCGGCACGCAGCCGAACTTGCGCGACAGCGGCCACTCGGCGCCCTCGCCGTCGGTGAGCACGCGGCAGAACACGCGGCTGCCGGGGGCGGCGCGCGCCACCTTTTCGACCTCCTCCACGCAGTCCACCGCGAACAGGCGGATGCCGAGCTCGAAGGCGCGCGCGATGTCGCGCTCCTTCTTGATCGTGTTGCCGAAGGAGATGCGCTCGGCCGGCGCGCCGGCGTCCATCGCCATCTCCACCTCGGCCACCGAGGCGGTGTCGAAGGACGAGCCCAACGAGGCGAGCAGGCGCAGGATCTCCGGCGCCGGGTTCGCCTTCACCGCGTAGTAGATCCTGCTCTGCGGCAGCGCCTTCTCGAAGGCGCGGAAATTGTCGGCGACCACGTCGAGGTCGACCACCAGGCAGGGGCCGGCGGGACGTCGGGTGGCAAGGAAGTCGAGGATACGCTGGGTGGCCATCGGGTCTCTCCAATCGCGCCTTCCGGGCGCGCGCAAGCAGGCTCTGCGACGCCGGCCGTCAGCCGCGCGGACGCAGGGTGGACAAAGGCGGGACGTCGAAGACGCGGAACCAGCCGGTGGAGACCCCGGAACCACGCGACGCCGTCTCGCGGCGATGGATCACGACCGCCCGGCCGTGTTCCGCTTTGTCTGCCTTGGCTTGGATGGGAGATCCCAACCGCACTGCCGGCAATGATGGTGTGCCTCTTCAGTAACCCCGGTCTTTGGACGACCGGAAGAGAACCAGAAAGGCCCGCACCGTCGTTGCTTCAAGGTGTCCTCGGATCGACGGTTGGCCGTCGGACCGACCGGAGGGGTTGGCTCCGGTTACCTTACCGTGTCCCTCGCCATTCGAGGGATCGGCGGACACCCACAGGCACGTGCGACTTTGGGCAAGCGCGGATATAGGGACGTGGCCTGTCACAATCAATCGTTTTTTTCGGTGATGCCTTTCCGTCCGTCCGTCGGGCGGCCGGGCGGGTTCCGTGCAGCGGAGCGAAGCCCGCCCGCCACGGCGGTTCGAGGCTCACGGAGGACCCGGAAAACGCGCGCCCGGATGCGGCCCGGCAGCCGGAGCGCCGCTCTTGTGCTTGCGCAATCCCATCCGCTGAACGATGCTCGCGCCGACGTTTCACCGGCAGAGACGAAGACCCGCATGAACGACCGCTTCCACGCCTTCCTCGACCGCGACGAGCCGCTGCCGCCGAACGCGCCCGCCGGGCCGCTCTCCGGCCTGACGCTGGCGGTGAAGGACATCTACGACGTCGCCGGCCAGAAGACCGGCGGTGGCAATCCGCAGAAGCTCGCCGAAGCGCAGCCGGCGCAGCGCACGGCACCCGCCGTACAGGCGCTGCTCGACGCCGGCGCGCGCTTCGTCGGGCGGACCCAGACCGACGAGCTGACCTTCTCGCTGATGGGCCAGAACGCCCACTACCCCTTTCCCGTCAATCCGGCCGCGCCGGGCCGCGTCACCGGCGGCTCGTCGTCGGGCTCGGCCGCGGCGGTGGCGGGCCGGCTCGCCGACGTCGCGCTCGGCTCCGACACCGGCGGCTCGATCCGCGGCCCGGCGAGCTTCTGCGGCCTGATCGGCCTGCGCCTCACCCACGGCGCGGTGTCGCTGGAGGGCGCCATGCCGCTCGCCCCCTCGCTCGACACCTTCGGCTGGTTCGCGAAGGACGTCGCGATCTACGAGCGTGTGGCCGACGTTCTCCTTCCCGCCGATTCGCGGGCCGGGGAACGCTCCTGGCGGCCGCTGCGAATCACCACCCTCGACGACCTCGTTCTCGGCCCCGCCGAGCGCGACGAGTACGAGCGCATGGCAGCCGTCGCCGCACGCGTCCTCGGAACGCCGCAACCGGCGGCTCTCTTCACGCAGTCGATCGACGAACTCTACTGGGCCTTCCGCCGCATCCAGGCCGCCGAAGCCTGGGCGGTGCACGGCCCGTTCATCTCGTCCGGCGACCGCAGGCTCGGGCCGGGCGTGAAGGAACGCTTCGAATTCGGCGCCACCGTCGACGCGGCGACCGTGCAGCGCGAAACCGCCGTGCGCGACGCCTTCCGGGCCGCGCTCGCCGACCGGCTGGGCGACCACGGCCTCCTCGTCCTCCCCACCATGCCCGGCGCCGCGCCGCTCGCCGACACCGGCTTCGACGCCATCCAGGCCTACCGCGAGCGCGCGCTGCGGCTGCTCTGCCTCCCCGGCCTCGCCGGCGTCCCGCAGATCACCCTGCCGCTCGGCACCGTCGACGGCGCGCCCTTCGGCCTCTCGCTCATCGGCCCGGCCGGCAGCGACCGCGCCTTGATCCGCCTCGCCCGCACCATCCTCGAAGCCGCCGGAACCGCCTGACATGGACACCCTCACCCGCATGCGTGCCTTCATCGACGTGGTCGAGGCGGAGGGGTTTTCGGCGGCGGCGCGGAAGATCGGGCGGTCGAAGGCGCTCCTGTCGAAATATGTGCGCGAGCTGGAGGACGAGCTCGGCGCGCTGCTGCTCAACCGGACCACGCGCCAGTTCTCGATGACGGAGGCCGGCCACACCTATTACAAGCGCGCCGTCGAGATCATCCGCGAGATCGACAGCCTGGCCGACACCGTACGCGAATCCTCCGGCGACGTGCGCGGCCGCATCAAGCTGTCGGCGCCCCGCACCTTCGCCGACGCGCCGATCGGCCAGAGCCTGATCGACTTCGCGCTGGAACATCCCGACATCGTGCTCGACATCAATCTCGACGACCGCTTCGTCGATCTCGTCGAGGAGGGCTTCGACCTCGCCATCCGCATCTCCCGGCTGGAGAACTCCTCGCTGATCGCCCGCCGGCTGTCGCCGTTCAGCGTCCGGCTGTGCGCTTCGCCCGCGCTGATCGCGCGCGTCGGCATGCCGCAGAGCCCGCAGCAGCTCGCCTCGCGGCCCTGCATCATCGACACCAACGGACGCTGGCTGTCGAACTGGCCGTTCAAGGGCGACAGCGGCGAGATGCTGAGCGTCGCGGTGTCGGGGCCGATCGAGGTGAACAGCCCGCTCGCCGCCCGCGCCGCCGCGGTCTCGGGCCTCGGCTTCTCCATCCTGCCCGACTTCATCGCCGCGCCGGAGATCGAAGCGGGCAACCTCGTGGCACTGATGGACGACCGGATGTATTCGGGCGGCGGCATCTTCGCCGTCTACCCCCACCGCCGCTACCTCCCGGCCAAGGTGCGCGTCTTCGTGGACTTCCTGGTGCAGTGGTTCAAGGAGAGAGGAGTGGCCTGACGCGGCGCCGCAGTCCCAATTCCGCCCGTTTTGTGGTAGAGATCGTCCGGCAAATCACCCCATCCGGCAGGGACCCGTCAGCCGTCCGATGCACCACCTCGCGAGACCGATCCTCCTTTCGATGGCCTGCGCCGCGGCGCTCGCCGTCCCGGTGCCCGCCTTTTCCCACCCGCACGTCTTCGCAGAGGCCCGCCTCGACGTGACCGTGACGCCGGAGGGCGACGTCAAGTCGCTGCGCCACCTCTGGCGCTTCGACGATCTCTTCTCCTCGACCGTCCTGCTCGAGTTCGATGCCAACAGCGACCTGAAGCTCGATGCCGACGAACTGAAGGAAGTGTCGCGCGTCGTCTACGAGTCGATCGGCGAGTACGGCTATTTCCAGATGGTGCGCGCCGACGACAAGCCGGTGGCGATGAAGCCGCCGCCGGGCCTGATGGTGGACTATCAGGACGACCAGCTGATCATCCTGTTCGAGTCGGAGCCCGAGAGCGCGCTGAAGCTTTCGGGCAAGCTCGATTTCGGCGTCTACGACCCGACCTTCTACACGGCCATCGACTTCATCGAGGACGACCAGATGTCGATCGACCGCCTGCCGCAGGGATGCGCGAGCGCGGTCGTGCGGCCGGACCCGGACGAGGCGCTGGTCCAGAACCAGGCCAAGCTGACCGAGGACTATTTCAACGACCCGACCGTCGAGGACATCGGCGCGCTGTTCGCGACGCGCCTCCAGATCACGTGCGGGGCCGCGGGCTGATGAACAAGACCGTCGTTCGGATCGTCTTCGCGGTTCTGGCCGTCACCTACGTGATGACCCATTTCCTCGGGCACGCCCATGCGCAGAGTTCGCTCGGCATCGGCACCAACGAGGCCGTGCTGCCGCAGACCGGGGTGCTGTCGGGCCTGCTCAACTGGGTGAACGTCCAGCAGCAGGGCTTCTACCGCGCGCTCACGGGCGCGCTGAAGGCGATGCGCGAGGACGGCTCGAAGCTCTGGCTGCTGGTCGGCCTGTCCTTCGCCTACGGCGTCTTCCATGCGGCCGGACCCGGCCACGGCAAGGCGGTCATCTCCTCCTACATGCTGGCCAACGAGGTGGCGCTCCGGCGCGGCGTCATGCTGTCCTTCGTGTCCTCGCTGCTGCAGGGCGGGACCGCGATCGTGGTGGTCGGGGTAGCCTTCCTCGTGCTGCGCGGCACGGCGCTGTCGATGACCGACGCGACCTGGTTCCTGGAGACCGCGAGCTACGGCCTGGTCACCGCCTTCGGCGCCTGGCTGCTGTGGCAGAAGCTCGCGCCGCGAATGGCACGCTGGACGGGTCGCGCGCCGGCGCACAGCCTGTCGGCGGCGGCGGTCGCACCGGCTCGCGGCCACGCCCATGCGCATCACCGGCACCACCACGATGGGCACGCCGATCACGATCATCACCATCACGCCTCCCACGGCCATCATCACCATGACCATGCGGCCGGCGAGGTCTGCGCCTCCTGCGGCCACGCCCATGCGCCGGATCCCGCCGCGATCTCGGGCGACCGCTTCGACTGGCGCACCGCCTGGTCGGCGGTGGCCGCCGTCGGCCTGCGGCCCTGCAGCGGCGCGCTGATCGTGCTCACCTTCTCGTTCCTCAACGGCCTGTGGCTCGGCGGCATCGTCTCGGTCTTCGCCATGGCCATCGGCACGGCGATCACCGTCTCGGCCCTGGCGACCATGGCCGTCATGGCCAAGACCATCGCCGTGCGCATGGCCGGCGACGGCCGCACCGGCAACGTCATCCACGCCGGCATCGAGATCGGCGGCGCCGCGCTGGTGTTCCTGCTCGGCCTGGTGCTGCTGACCGCGAGCCTGCAGGCGTGAGCGGGAATTGCGGGGACAGAAATACGGGGACAGTTTACTTAATTCGGTCGTAGGTCGTCACCGTACCTGAGAGGAGCCCGGTCCGAATTAAGTAAACTGTCCCCGCATTTCCCCGAAATTCTACGCCATCTCGTCCTCGATGTGCGCCCGGATGATCGCGTCGAAGCTCTCCTCCGCGACGAAACCCAGCGCCCGCGCCCGCTCGGCGGAGAAGCGCGTCGGCCAGTTCTTCACGATCGACCAGACCGTCTCGTCCGGCTCCTCGCGGATCAGCCGGACGACGTTGTTGCCGGCGACGCGCTCCAGCGCCTCGATCTGCTCGCCGACGGTGACGGCGACGCCGGGCATGGTCAGGTTGCGGCGCGGGCCGATGGCGTCGCCGTCGAGACCGGCGGCATGGACGAGGAAACCCACCGCCGAGCGCGGGCTCGCATGGGTGTGCAGCACGCTGCGCGGCACCGGCAGCACCGCCTCGAGCCCGGCGAGCGGCTCGCGGATGATGCCGGAGAAGAAGCTCGACGCCGCCTTGTTGGGCTTGCCCGGCCGCACGCAGATGGTCGGCAGGCGGATGCCGACGCCGTCGAGGAAGCCGCGGCGCGAATAGTCGGCCAGAAGCGCCTCGCCGACCAGCTTCTGCGTGCCGTAGGAGGTGAGCGGCGTCGGGTGGAAGTCGTCGGGGATGACGTCGGGGAACGGCGCGCCGAAGATGGCGATCGACGAGGTGAAGACGACGCGCGGGCGGTAGCCGTCGCCGGCCTGGCGGATCGCCTCGAACAGCGCCCGCGTGCCGTCGAGATTGACGCGGTAGCCTTTCTCGAAATCCGCCTCCGCCTCGCCCGAGACCACGCCGGCGAGGTGGAAGATCACGTCGGGACGCGGGGCGATCAGCCAGTCCGCCGCGTTCTCGTCGGCGAGGTCGCCGGTCATGGCCGAGACCGTGGCGCCCGGAATGTCGGGCGCATGCGGCGGCACGATGTCGTGCAGGTGCAGGTCGGTGACGGGCCGGCCGCCGAGCCCGCCGTCGCGGGCGATCCGTTCGGTGAGCTTGCGGCCGATCATGCCTGCGGCTCCCGTGATCAGGATGCGCATGGTCAGTCTCCCTTCCTTGCGCGGCCGCGCAGCCAGAACAGGCCGAAGAAGGCGAGCACGAAGACGGCGCCGGCGACGCCGGCCAGGATGGGCGAGATGTCGCCGAGTGCAAGCATGATCGTCGGCATGAAGAAGGCGACGAGCCCGAACCCGCCGAGGATGAGGGCGGCCGCGACGGCCGCGTTGCGCGTCTTCTCGTCCATCAGAGCGTCCAGCCTCCGTCGACCGGGATCGCCACGCCCGTGGTGAAGGCGGCCTCGTCGGAGGCGAGGTAGACGGCGAGCGCGGCGATCTCGGACGCCTCGCCGACGCGCCCCATCGGCTGGCGCGAGACGAACATCTCCATCGCCTTGTCGGTGCCGCCGACCGACCTGCCCAGTTCCTCCACCCGCGCCTCCCAGGAGGGCGAGCGGACCGTGCCCGGGCAGATGGCGTTGCAGCGCACGCCCTGGCGCACGTAGTCGATCGCCACCGCCTTGGTCAGGCCGATCACGGCCGCCTTGGTGGCGCCGTAGACGTAGCGGTTGGGCGCGCCCTTGATCGACGAGGCGCCGGACGACATGTTGACGATCGAGGCCGACGCGCCGGTCTCCTTCGCCCGCGCCAGCATGCCGGGGAGGAAGGCGCGGATCATGCGGTGCATGGACTTCACGTTGAGGTCGAAGGAGAAGTCGAAGGCCTCGTCGTCGCAGTCGAGAACCGTGCCGTGATGGACGAAGCCGGCGACGTTGACCAGGATGTCGACCGGCCCGACCTTCTGCGCATAGGCGGCGACCGCCTTCGACGACAGCACGTCGAGCTTCGCCTTCTTCGCCTTCGCAAGCCCGTCGAGCTTGTCGCGCGCGATGTCGGAGGCGTACACCGTCGCGCCCTCCGCCACGAAGGCCTCCGCGATCGCCCGCCCGATGCCCTGCCCCGCGGCCGTCACCACCGCGATCCTGCCCTTCAGTCGTCCCGCCATACGTCGCTCCTCCATCGCCAAGATCGTTCGGACGCCCAGGCCGCCTCCCGGCGTCAGACGGCGAGATCGGTCTTGCTGAAATCATTACCCTTGAAAAGCAATATCTCGGTCCTCGACCTTGCCAAGGCATAGGAGAAGCAGTCGCCGAAGTTCAGCCCGGCAGGATGCCGACCCTTGCCGAACATCCGCCAGGCGCGACGTGCATCCTCGACGAGGGCAAGGTCCACCGGGGACGATCTCGGCGCCGATGCTCGACAGCCAGCGGCCGAGTTCTATTCCCCCCGCGTCCCCATAGCGCGCTTCGATGACGATGGCGGCCTCCAGGACCGTCGCGGCGGAAACGAGCCTGACGGGGTCATCGACGATACGCTTCTCGAAATCCCGCGCCGGCTCGTCGAGCGCGACGGCGATGATGGCGGACGAATCGATGACCATCAGCGAGGCAGGCCCTTGTCGTCATAGCCCAGGATGTCGTCGGCACTTCGGGAATCGCGAACGTCCAAAGCGCTCCAGCGGCCGCGGATGGCTGCGAGTTCCGCCAGAAGCGCCTCTCGCTCGCGCGCAGGAGCTATCCGCCTGAGCCGCTCCTGAAGCGCCTTACGCGTCGCCGTCGCAACCGTCTCGCCCGTCGCCCGGGCCAGTTCCAGAGCGATACGTTCCGTCGTCTCGTCTTTGATGCTCAAGGGCATGCGGCGGATCCTTGGTGCAGCGACCGACACTCGATAACACGAAAGGGGCGCCGGGTCATCGGCGCGAGCCCTCAGTGCAGATGGCGATGCGCGGATGGGCTGCCGTGGCGGTGTTCATGTCCGTGGCCGTCATGATGGCTGTCGGCGCAGCAGTCGTATTCCGGTTCGACGGTCGCATGGCGGATGCCGTGCGCGGTGGCCAGCCGCCGCTTGATGGCGCCGATGGCGGCATGCGGGTCGGCGCCCGGGACCAGGCTCGCATGCAGCGTCGCCACGGTGCGCGCACCGTCGAGCGACCAGACATGCATGTGATGCACGTCGCGCACCTCCGCCACCGAGGCGACGATGTCGCGCGCGACGCCGTCGCGATCGATGCCGCCGGGCGTTCCTTCCAGCAGCACGTGGCCGGCGTCGCGGACGAGGGCGAAGGCGCTGCGGAACAGGAGCAGCGCCACCAGCACCGACAGGATCGGGTCGATCGGATACCAGCCGGTGGCGAGGATCACGCCGGCGGCGACCAGCGCCGCCACCGATCCGAGCAGGTCGCCGATGACGTGCAGCAGCGCGCCGCGCATGTTGAGGTCGTGGCGGTCGCCGCCATGCAGCACCAGGAAAGCCCCGACATTGACCGCCAGACCGGCCAGCGCGATGGCCAGCATCGGCATGCCCAGGACCGGTCCCGGCTGCTCGAAGCGCTGCCAGGCCTCCCAGACGATCCACGCGCCGATGACGAAGATGGCGAGCCCGTTGGTATAGGCGACGAGCGTCTTCAGCCTGTCGTAGCCGAAGCTCAGCCGCGCCGTCGCCTGCCGTCCGGCGAGGTGGAAGGCATACCAGGCGAAGAACAGCGCCACCGAATCGGTCAGCATATGGCCGGCGTCGGCGATCAGCGCCAGCGAACCCGTCAGCACGCCGCCGACGGCCTCCGCCAGCATGAAGCCTCCCGTCAGCAGCGCAGCGATCAGGATGCGGCGCTTGCTGCCGGCATCCGCGCCATGGTCATGGTCGTGGCTGCCATGAGGATGTGCATGAGCGTGTCCCAATCCCGTGTCCCTCCGGCTGTCGGTTCCGACGTTCGATCGTGGGGTTGGCGGTTCTCGCCTGCCGTCGTCCATTCGTCTCCCCGGGCAGCCCAAAAGGCAAGGCCCGCGGTGTCGCACCGGCCGCCGTCGCGACGCGTCCTACGGGCGGAAGTCTTCCAGCCGGCGGATCTGCCGGCCCTCCGCGTCGAAGTTCGACGGGTCGAGCCAGGCCCGGTAGGCGTCGCGGATCGGCGGCCATTCCTGCGCCATCAGCGTGAAGACCGCCACGTCCGCACTGCGCCCGTCATGGACGTAGCGCTGGCGGATGACGCCGTCGCGGTGCCAGCCGATCCGCGCGATGTTGCGCAGTGCGGCTTCGTTGTCGAGCGCGATGTGGCACTCGTAGCGCCGGAACCCGCAGGTCTCGAAGACCATGGATCCCATGAGATAGGCGACTTCGGTGGACGAGGTTCCGCGCAGCATCGCGCCGCCGACGGCCGAGAGCGCCAGTTCGACCGATCCGTGCACATAGTCGATCGAACTCAGGCACCGGACGCCGGCCGCACGCCCGCTCGCCTTGTCGATCAGGGCGAAGTAGAGTCGTCGCGGCCGGCCGCGTCGGAACGGTCGCGTCAGCCGGTGGAACGGCGTGGCGCGGCTTGCCTCGGCAAACGCCCTGAAGAACGCCTTCCGGCTGTCGAAATGCGGCAGCCCGGTGTGCCGCAGATGCCTCGAGACGGGTTCGGCAGACCCGCCGAAGGCCTCCCAGATGTCGGCGCCGTGGAGGCGCATGTCGAGCGGTACGATGCGCGCATGGCGGCCCTCCAGCGGCGTGATCGGGATGTCGCGGGCGCCCTTCCAGTCCCTGATCTCGACGCTCATCGCAAGACCTCCCGGAAACGCTCGCCGCTACGGGCGAAAATCCTCCAGCCGGCGGACCTGCCGCCCTTCCGTATCGAAGTTCGCCGGATCGAGCCAACGTTCGAAGGCCGAACGCAATGCGGGCCACTCGCCGTCGACGATCGAGAACCAGGCCGTGTCCCGGTTCTCGCCCTTGACGATCATGTGCTGCCGGAACACGCCCTCGAAGGTGAAGCCGAAGCGTTCGGCCGCCCGCTTCGACGGCTCGTTGCGGTCGTTGCATTTCCACTCGTAGCGCCGGTAGCCGAGATCGTCGAAGACGTGACGGGCGAAGAGGAAGAAGGCCTCGGTGGCGGCCGGCCGGCGCGCCATGTCCGGACCCCAGCAGATGTTGCCGATCTCGATCACCCCGAAGGCCGGATCGATGCGCATCAGCGTCTGCCGTCCAAGCACGCGGCCCGTCGCCCGATCCACGACCGCAAAGAACAGCGGGTCCTCGCTCGCAGCGGATCTTTCCAGCCAGGGCTGGAAGGAGGCGCGGTCGGTGGGCGGATATTCGAACAGCCAGCGGAACCGCTCCTCCGCGCCCGGAGCCGTCGACGCCGCGTAGAGGCCGTCGCCGTGCCGGGCGGCATCGAGCGGCTCGAGACGGACGAGACGGCCTTCGAGCGGCGCGCGCGGGGGGCGCGGGCGAGGCGTCCAGGTGGAGAGGTCGGTCACGCGTGTCTCCTTGAAGCCGGCAGGATAGCAGCATATGCTTCCGTTGCGTGCGACCAGTGGAAGCGCACGCGCTGAGCCAGAGAACGGAACCGTTGGCCATCACCATCCGCAACAAGGAAACCGAGGATCTGATCCGCACGATCGGTCGCCGCACCGGCGAAGGCCCGAGTGCGGTGATCCGCCGCCTGGCACGGAAGGAAGTGACCGGGCAGCAGGCGGACGGTGTTCCCCCGGAGGAAGTGGAACGTCGACTGGCTTTCATGGAGGATTTGCGGAGGCGCTACCCGCCCCCCGAGCCGAAGCCATCCTGGAAGGAAATCGAGGACGAGATGGATGCCATCTTCGGAGAC
>Ga0208243_1000865_pt1 | contig 12540 bp, 17 predicted proteins | sample Subbio2Aug_QV12A_FD_184826 | JGI IMG/M metagenome (GOLD analysis project Ga0208243, IMG submission 184826) | Serpentinite rock and fluid subsurface biosphere microbial communities from McLaughlin Reserve, California, USA - CR12Aug_QV12A (SPAdes) | ecosystem: Environmental > Terrestrial > Deep...
CTCATTTTATTCCTTTCTTATTGCCAAGGCAGATGACCGACATTGGCCGGGTTGCCAGTTGTTACCGGAATAGCAGCACCGGACGATACTGCCGATAAACGGAAACCAGCGAGTTTCGACACTTTCGATACGCTGATACTGTCGATGCTATTCTGACCAGTGGTGAGTTTACCGAGATACATCCGGCTACGATTCTCCAGGAATTGCGAAGTGAGAATCTGATACGAAACACCAGTGCCTGGCGTGTAAATCAAGTAAATGTAAAACGTCTTGTTAGACGGATCGGGGACAATGGTGCTAAGGTCAATACTTCCAGCTGGAATTACGCTGTACTTACCATTCAGGATGGACGATGCCTCTTGGGTGAAGTGAAGTAACCATCCCTGCGCTACGTCTTGCGATGCCAGGACAGTACGTCCCTTAGGAACCCATGCATTGAACTCAGACAGATTGTTCGCCATATTCTCGAACACCAACTTAGTGTAGTCGTCTGACGGACTGGTGCTGATGAGATTTCTTCCGAAACCAATGCCAGCAACCCCCGCGTAGTGATCTGAGGAATAAGTAACGTTTGAACGGTTTGTCACGAGCGTTGTCCAGTCTGGACGGTTCGTGCTTTTTGGAATGGCAACTTTCATATCCCAGCTACCATAGCTTCCGATGTAATGCACATAGTCCTTACCAACAAGACCACATAACCAACCGTCGGCTCCTTCATAAATGGTGAAGCCACCACCTGTGCGGAACATCAAATCCTGAAGGATGTCATTAACATCATAAGAAAATTCATATGTCTGCTTCAGAGGGGAGACACTAACGACGCTGAATGCATTGATAACCCCAGTTCGGCTACCGCTTGTAATGGCGAGTTCTGCTGCCAGTAAGAACAACTTCCCATCCATGCCCAGCAAGATCAAGAACGCCATCGGCGGCAACTGCATGTTTTGTGGCACAACCGTTGTGAGGGCTGAAGTTCGATAAGCCACAGGATTACCGGCTGCATTAAGGATCGCTGTTTTCAGTGCGGGCATGTTAACGAAAGGGAAGGATACGTTTCCAGTACCTGCCAGATTCGCATCAATCGAAGTCGATCCACTCTCCCTCCAGATTTCGTGGAAGAGTCCACTGGAGAGTTTAACTGTGCCGTTGGCATAGATCTCTGAGACCAGAGAAGAGCAGTTGCGATCAAGAAGACCCATGTCTCGAACGAACTCACGATCTACATGAGGGGCGAAGCCGGTGTACGAACCATTGTGCTGAGACAAGTACGTGTAACCGTTAGCTCCACGCTGTGCAAGAACCAAGCCCTCCTGAGTAAGACCATTGATATCACGACCACGACAGCTGAGCAATACCTTATTGCCAGGGATTTCGGTGCCGCCCATTATAGTACCACCAACCGCCGATCCAAAGAGCGGGTCAGAGTAAGTCAGAGGCGTAACCTGAATTCGCACGCTGTGATGCAGGTCGTTGTACTTACCGCCAACGCCTGGGGTGATGACTGGTGCGGAGTTGGCGTGGTTGGTCAAGTCAGGCAAACCATACGTGCTGAATCCATACCACTTGCGTGAAGGATGGTAGTAGCACGTCGGCCAGAACCCTCCATTACTACCTGGAAGAATGTCTTGGGAGATGCCGTTCACAACAGCACTACCAGTAATTTTAATAGTAGTAGGTTCAAGCGTCAGCAGAATAGGCAGTGTGGCGCCTGCGTCAACAGAAGCAGTGCGATTATCTGGATGCCAGATAAAGCTCAAGCTGATAGCCTCACGGCCTACTCGGCCGCCTTGAGTCGCGGAGTAAATGTGATTCACCGCGCGGGTACGAATGTTCCCACTAACTGGATCTTGGGCTGAGTCCGTGAGCGCTATGCCTTCGTGCCAGATGAGGATGTTGGTTACGCCATCTCCAATCGCCGGGCTTTGTACAATAGGACCAGCAGCTGCGCTTTGACTACGCTCGCAATCTGCAAGGACGATCGTGTCTGGGGAAGTCCGCTGTCCGTAGTAGGACTGAGTCGTCCATCCCGTAAGCAGTTCTGGTACGACATATCCGCCAGAAACCAAATCTGCCTTTCTGACGCGCCAGATTTTGAATTGGAACTTGTCAGCAAACGAACCACGAGTGACTTCGCCGATAATGAAACAGTCGGTTGTACCCATGAACACTTCGCAATGCATATCACGGAACATCGGGGCAGCGTCTGCCGCACTGATGAAACAGCCTTGATGGTTGGTGGCGTCGAAGGTGTCGTTGGTGAAGGCCAGGAAAGCGTCACCGAGAACACCGCTTGCGTTCTGTAACTGACCAGCCAGCACGCCACCTGTGGAATGGTAGACACGAGCAGCTGTTGTACCGGCGGGGAAGAACGACGGCTGATAGCGCTGATTGGTACGACGAGGTGTTACAAGCTTACCATTCAGCGCGCCAGGAGAATACATGTAGAACACTCCAATACGCGAACCGTTCGTACCGTTACGCAGATAGACTAACGTACCATCGTCTTCCATCTGGAGCGGAGTGAACTGCGCGTCGGTATTGTGCGAGGCACCTTCGAAGAAAGCAGTTACGCCTGGGTCGAGGAATGTACCGTCGCCCCATTGAGTAATTGGGATGTTGTCGTAACGGGGCATCAACGACAGCTTGGAATCAACGGAGTCTTTCGAGTACGTGTTAAGCTGTTCTGGGGTTTCGCTGTGTGGGAGATCTGAGCGGTCCATGTGTGCTTTGAGAGGAGCACTGATAAATGTATTCGTTTCCGCATTCGTACGGTTATCAAACTTCAGTGCAGCATCAGCTTCTTTAGCGGCTGGGCGCTTACGAGCCGTTGCTGCGTTGATCGCATCAGCAGCCGCATCCATAGCGGTAGTTGCGGCGAGGATCTTTTCCGGGATGCTCATTATACTTTCCTTTTAATGTAGCCGTGAGTGTATGCATAAAATAGCGACATAAAAGAGAGACCTAAGCCTCTCTCGTATTTAGCTCAGCAAATGCCGGATGAAATCACCCAGACCATTCCAGAAACCACCGGTCTTCTTGGACTTCTTTGATTTCTTAGGCTTCTTCTTTTGGGGTGGCAAACCGGAACCACCTCCTAAGCAGACGCTCTCATTGAGCATAGCCATTACTTAGCGACCTTGATCTTCGGCTTGGCTTTGGAACGTGCTTTCAGTTCTGCCTTGGTAGCGAGCGCATGACGCGTAGTCACGGAGGCGCCGTTCTGGTAAGCTTCGAGAGCCAGTGTAGTCTGCGCAACATCTGCGACAATTGCCGTCGGTATGCGTTGGTCAGCGGAGAACTCAACTGTCACCCCTGTCACGTCTTTGAGGAGTACGCCTGCTGCGTTTTGTTCTTCTGGCGTCAGGCTGGCGAAGGCGACACCATGCAGGAGACGGAGCAACTCCATCGTCTGACAGGTCAGCTTGCATGGATTTGCCAGGGCGCGAATTATGGAGGCGTCGAAGCGACCGCTATGAATCATCTTCTTGATGACGGCGCCTTGGGTAACAAGAATCGCGTTGTCGAGTGTTTTATCTCGCATGTTATTTCCTTTTCTTAGGTTGTCTTGCGTTGGTAGATTTAGCGGGACCGTAAGGCGTTTCGGTGATGAGTGCTTTCTTTTTCTTACTAGTCCCAAACCCCATCGGATACTTGTACGAAATGGTGACATTTTCGCCGGGTTTTGTAAAGAAAACCACCCCATACGTCGTACTGTTCTGATGACCGCCCTGGAGTCGCACGATTTGAGGTTCGGTCGGGCCGATATCGGAGTGGATGTAAAATTTGGGTGGTGGGGAAATGGCTTCAGTTTCCATTGGGAGATTGGTTACCTGTTTCTTCCAGAATCTTACAGCGCAAAGCATAGGCGTCTGCCAACGCATTGTGTTGCACGAGACCTGGGATAGCTGACGGATAGGCATCCACGCGGTGCAGCACGAAGGTGATCGTCGGGATGTTAATCATGGTGCCTCCGCCGGTCAGCAGCAGCTCCGACAGATACTTGATATCGTCAGGCCAGTCGACATGCACGACGATGTTGTCGTCACCCTGGAAGAACTCTTCGATGTCCGGGGTAAAGTTCGTCACGTACTTCGGCATGAACTCTGGCGTCTCCACAATGGGGATGACATGCTGCTTTACCCAGGGGTCCAGATTCACCATGTACATGGCCGAGAGATCAGCCAGGTAAAGCTTGGCGCCGTCTTCACGCAACAGAGCCAAGGAAATCAGCTCGCCTTTGTAACCATTGAATTCGCAATCGAGATAGTAATTCATTATTCACCCAGAAATTCGTTGTACTTACTTGTGAGGTAATCAACAGTTACAATCTCCCAGTCTTCCGCGAAGAGGTCTTCGGTGGTAGGGAGCCAGCTCATTGTGACGGTTGGGAAAGCAGTGCCTGTTTGTTTCAGCTCAATACACGTCAGATTGGTATTGAGTCGAGGTAAGACGTTACCAGTGGGATCACGTTCCTCCACGATGGACAAAGCAATGTGCCTTGGTTTTAGTTCCCATGCAGAGCGGGTAACTGGATAACCTGCACGGATAGCAGCAAAGGCCTGCGAGAAGCACATCATCTCCGCTGTATTAGGGGGAGCCGGGAAGATCGTGTTACGATTGATCTCCATTACACACGACGCCCCATCGGAGCCAAGACTCCCCACGACAGCTGCGAGCATGGGATCTTTGGTGTTAATCATTGGCTTGTCGAGGTCGCTAACAATTACCATCCCGATCTTACCAGCCACACCCATTCGCTGAGCACGTATGTTGCCAACATTCGAATTGGCAAACAAGTATTCAAGTGACTTCATTATAGTTCCTGTAGTTTGTCTTTCCAAACTATTAGGGATTGCATTATTTTTAATTCTGACAACATAAAAGAGAGGCCGAAGCCTCTCTAATATCTTAGCGAACTTTCTTGCACTGCGCTTCCTGCCAAGAGTACTGCTTGTTCGGATCAGTTTCTTTAGGACGGTAGGTATTGAAGGTCGATTCCAGCTTACGGCATTGTGCCAGTGTATCGAAAGTCAGAACTCTTTCATCAGAGTCTTTCGCAAACTCAAGGCCACCAAAATAAGGCGTCAGGCTTTGCGCTGCTTGAATCGAGATGAACAGAATGATAGCGTACATGAAAGTTCCTCAGTAGTTTTTACATACTGATTAGGTCGGCTTGATATGCATGACGAACCAGTCTTCCGCCAGCAGATCTTCCTGGGTAGGAGTCCAACCCATTTGGATTGCCCCACGCAGATTGAGCTGAATGAAGTACTGGGAAACGACAGCAGTTTTGACGCTGAAGCTTTCAGCCAGGGCTTTGGAATGTTGGTTCCACAATGCACTTGCGGGAACCGCCAGATTACCTTCACCCAGACAAACGGCTTTCTCCACCCAGGAGGCACGAGTAACCAACCAGCCGTTACGCATGTTCTTCAGTGCGTCTTCGAAGCGCAGGTAATCAGGAGCCACCTGATCCGAGCCTACGCTAGACTGATAGCCGCTCATTAAGCGACGACTTTGCCTTCGACGCCACGGGCGATGCGGTCGAGCGTGCGCTGTTGCAGAGCAGCGCGGCCTTCCGTCAACTTCACCAGTGCATCGGCGTTGTATTTGTTGGCGTACGGACCGGCCTGATAGGCGGTCAGCTGATCGATGCAGACGCTGATGACGGCTTCCAGCGTAACGCCATTCACACCGGCGTCAGGGATGGTGCCTTCTTGGAAACGGATCTCGCCGACTTGGACATCGCCGCCAGCTTTGAAGAATTGGAACAGGCTGTTGGCGCCGCCGCTGCCTGGTGTCCCGATTGCATGGATTTCCAGATTCAGTGCTTGACCTTCGATTTCGTGACCGGTAACTTGACGCATGGTTATTTCCTTTAGGTAGGTACTGCGGTGGTTAAAAACTATACTGCAAAACGGGATTCAACAGATGAAGAAAAGGTAGGAGCCATCCACAGGGTAATAAAAGTATGGCCACGCATGGTTGTATGTCTTGTCGCCTACGGTCAACGAGATGGTGTAATCCTCGGACGGAGGCATTGATTGATTTCTGGGGATAAGATCAACCAACCAGTAAGTAACTGCTATCCTGAACGCTTCTTCTGTTTCAGGAGTCATTTTGAGGAACAGCACTTTTCCGTCATCCGATAATTTGGTTTCGGTAATAATGGCATCCTTAAATGCATTGTACATCCGCAACTTAAGGAACTGTCTCTTCATGCTAGCGCGTCGACCATCATCAGGCACATTCTGCAACGATGTCGGCCAACGGACAATGTCTAAACTAATCATCTTCATTCTCACTCGTTGTCTTTCCAAACCATAGGTGCATTGTGTATTTTCTAACTAGACAGACCAAAAAAAAAGATATGCGAATAAAAAGGAGAGCCGAAGCTCTCCTCTTATGCCGGTACTTTCCCGGCCGTAATAGAATGTTAAGGTGTGCCATTCCTTAAGCGACTCTCCCACACCCGTCCTGCCAGTATGCCACACGGAGGTTGATGGTGTTCCCAGTGCCTACTTACGCTGCCACCTTGCTTCTTGATGACGCTTGGCCAGACTGCCATCCAAGGGCTATACCTGCCTTGGCTCAGGTTGCATTAGTTACGGACGTGTGCTTCTACGCCTAAGGAGATTCGAACTGCCATCTACTACTTCCCCGCGCAGACTGAACTGTCAATGCGCTTCGCTCCACTCATTAAGGATGGCTGCTTCTAAGCCTACCTCATACCGTAAGATGCTGGTTAAGTCCAGTAGTCCAGAGGATTCTTAGCATTCAAAATGACCACGTAATTCTCATCGCGCACGTAGCGATGGATCTTTGCTTTAGCTTCGCGACGTTGTGGACGCTCCACGAACATAGTGCGAAACCAAGTCGGACCTGGTTCATTGAAACTATGAGTTCCCCCATCGGAATGATATTTCGCAAGCCGACGTTTCCCCTCTTCAGACTTTGGGTCAATCGAAGGAGGATCTGGATAACTGAGGGTTACATTAGCCCAGTCAACAAGTCTTCGTGAAAGATCTGTTTTTCCAAAGCCGCTTTTTCTTCTGTATGTACGAGACATGAAATTTTCCATTAGTTATAAACTAATGTTTCATGGCGTTCTCCTTTAATTTAGAATTCTGGATATAATCGATTTACTTCTTAAGGCTTTGCATTTGATGCATAATTTATCCAGCAACGTGGATTACCGCATTCTACAGCGATTGCGGAGAGCCGGGCGTCAATGGAGTCAATAGGGGAAATCTCACGATGAGATTTTTCTTTTGCGGTATGTCGTCTGGAAAAGGCCTCACCCGCACTGATGCCTTCTTGGAGGATTGTTCCGTCAGGGTGGAGTACTTGTACGCCAGACCATAAGTCATTCAACTCCTGGGCTATTGCTTGAGCTTCTTCCTTGACATTCCACCAGAGGGAAGTATCCTCCCGATGATTCTCAGGAATGAACGACACTCGGATGTTCTCCAGGCGTTTCCATTGGAGAGTCTTCCTAACACGCCGCCCTCCTTTGCTTAATCCAATAACCTCGATGTTGATTGCGCTTCGAGGCACTTGAATGATGCGAACCTTGGCGCCATGGCGCAGGACGTGATCGCTAACTACATTCGCTACTAATCCAAACATAACTTCTCCCTATAAGGGTATTGGTCCATTGAAGAACGTATGGAAATTAATCCATGAATCTGGTGCCCGGAGCGAGAATCGAACTCGCAAGACCATTTCTGACCGCGGGATTTTAAGTCCCGTTCCTTTACCAGTTTGGACATCCGGGCAATGTTCTTAGCCTACACGTCCTACGAAGATCCGAGGCTGAGGAGGCGGCGGGATCTTGTCGAGAAAAACAAGCATGTTCAGCATCGACAATGCGTTTGCTTTCAAGACAGGATTGAGTGATTCGAGTTGTTCTTTCAAGCGTTGCTTGTACTCCTCTGTCTCTTCTCCTTCGTGCTGCGAGAAATCGAGACCGAATTGTTCATACATGGTTTTAACTATCGATTCACTAGCTGCCATTTACTTTTCCTTTAAGATGGAGCGGGTACGGGGAATCGAACCCCGGACAATGACTTGGAAGGACACCGTTCTACCATTGAACTATACCCGCTTTGAAACAGAAGTAAGGGAAAGGAATCGAACCCTTGTCGTATCCAGCGATACTTTACACGTCACCCAGTGACAACCCTCACATTGAAACTTTTGTATAACCATCCGAAAGCAGTCTCTTATTATCCGGTACTATCTATTCCCTCCGTACCAAGAAACAAGGAGAGGTTTTCCTTACTAGGCGATCGCTAGAATAAGAGCACCACTTCCGGCTGCTTGCTGATAATGCTTCCTGCAATTACAATCTACCGCCGCCACACGCCGTGCGGCCTGGCTGTTGATCCATGCATTCACCATACCAGCCCTCGACGGGATGCACAACTGTGCCAGGAGTGTCGAGGATACAACTTCACGGATTATTGCGGACATCACTCCGCGTATCGGTGCGTTCGATTTTCGGGCTTTGATGTGCCCACCTGGTTATCCCTTAACAGGAAAGTCCTCGTAATCGATAAGGTAAGGATGCTATGAGGCGGTCTTAAGGGAGTATGTTGAAGAGAAGCTGCCAGGCTTCCATGCTCCCAAACTAACGCGACCGCCTTTCGTGGAGCCCCACTCCATGAACTTAATCACTGCCGACTTGAACGGCTCATCAGATAGCATTACTTCTCAAATCATTAATGCTTGGTGTAAAAAACTACTGCATTTCTTGCCACACGTGCACAGAGATCTCTGGGAAGGTGTAAGCTCCGTCTTTACAGAAGTAGATATTGGGGACTGTCTCTACTTTCTGCTTCAGGCGTTTGCATTCATTGCGCTTCAGGTAAGCGGCCATATTCTTGGCGTGTTTCGCTTCTACTGAAATAGACTCAGGTTTTAATGGACGAGTCGCTACCCAAACAGTAGGTAATAACGTAAATCCAAAAATAGCCCAGAGATAAGGATTAAAGTACTTCCTTAGCGCTTTCATTTTGTTGTCTCTCCCTTTTGTTATATACTAAAAGATAAGGGAATGATACGCTGCCATTCCCTTATCGGTTACAACTTACATCTCGGCCATTTTCTTAGGCAGCTTGAAGTAGCTTGCGCAGAAACGACGCACCTTGTTGTTGATGCTGTTCCAGTTACGCTCGCAAATAGCCGAGCTGTGTGGATCCTTGGCGTATTCCAGGGAGTACAGCTTCTGCTGCACGACGATCAAGTACGCACTACCCATGTCGCGGATTTCTTCATCGTCGACGTCGCCGTCTTGGATCAGATCACGCAAGATGACGATGTGCTGATTGACCAAGCTGATCAAACGCTTCTTGGTGCGAGGAGACATCACAAACTCTTTGCCGAGGCAATTCAACAACGTGTTGATCAGATGGGCCAATTGACCCAAGGCCACGGCTGCCGTGTGGCGCGAACCAGCTTCGCTGCCTTCTGGTACTTCTTCCAGGGCGTCGAGTGCAGCTTCGAACTGCATGTTCAACATGGTCTTGACGGACGCGTCAGCAGCGATGAGCGGATGCAGACTTGACATCATGTTCATTGACGACATCTCGTTGAGCAGCTCAGCTTGTGGGAAGGTGCCGGTCTTGCCGTTGGACAGAGCATCGACCCACTTGTGCAGATAGTGGGTGTGGATGTTTTCCTTGACCGCTTCGATCGTACTGGCACTGAGTGCGTCGGTTGGATGGAAGAAGCTGTTGATGACGGACTTCAACAGATGCGAGTAGTTGGCTTCTTGCGCAGCAACTGCGTCCAGACGGGCAGTTTCTTCTGCGGTCAAGGTGACTTCTGGGGTGGTTTCTTGGTTCATTGTTATTCCTTTGTTTATACGGGTTGGAGTGAAACACCTGCCCTATGTGAGCGGCAGGTTTACGAGGGGCTCTTAGATGTCTTCGCCGACAAAGCGCAATGCTGGATCGGTTGGGATTGGTGCTTTGACTTTTACAACTTCTTCAGGCGCATCGGCTGCTGGCTTATCAGCGCAAGCGTCAGCCAAATCTTGCTGGATCTTTTCAACGATACCTGGCAGTTCGTCGTTGAGAACCTCCATTACTTCTTCCATTGGCGAGAACAGCAATGCCACTTTCTTTTCAGCTTCAGTCCAGACGACTTGGTGTGCCGATGGATTGATAGCGAAGTAAACGCTCAGTACCTGTTCTTCTGGCGAGTCCAGATTGTCAGCCAGATGCTTGTACGTCGAGCTGTGCGCGTGGATCATTTGACCGGCTGCGTACAGAGCTTCGTCGGAGAATTCATTCGTTGGGATGTTCTCCATTTCACGGATGATTTCTTCCAGAGCTTTCTGGTAGTCGGCCAGGTACATCTCGTCTTCGAAGATCTTGCGCTTGAGTTCGATGACGCTCTTCAGGATCGCAAACGCTTGATCCGAAATCTTGGTTTCTTCTGGAGTCGCCTGGATGGTCAGACCACCATCTTCAAACAACTTCATTTCGTCTGGAGCGAAACGCGTTTCCAGATACAGACGCGTCTGCACCTTGATTTCTTCGCTGAAGCGCTCACCCAGTTCAGGCTTGCCGATGGCATCGATCAGGAGACCGGCCACGTGAACAAAGCCGTACTTGCCGCGATTTTCACTGACATAGTCGAGCACGACCTTGTACTGTGGTAATTCGGCCAGGGCTTTTACTTTACCATGGTCGGTAAAGATACGGTTGAAGTTCGACCAGAGAACAGCAACCGCTTCGTCAACAGCCGTCTTGGTGACAGCCGGTGGTGCGATTGGGTTGCGGGCGGCTGCTTCGTTACCAAAGCCGATTTCGATTTCTTCGTCGGTCACTTCCGGCATGGTGGTGAAGTATTCCAGGTACTTCTTCGTCCAGCTTTCCAGTTCGTAGTTGCCTTCGAGCAGGTCATTAGCCGACATCGGCATCATGGCTTCCAGCTCGTCATCTTCCACGCAGGTGAGCACCATGCCGTACGGTACTTCGGTCAGGATGATGACCGCCAGATGCTTTTCGTCGGTTTCGTTGGCATTGGAGCAGATGAACAGACCGGACAGCTCAGGCGTAACAGCCATCCATTCGTTCATCATTTCTTCTTGCGGCCGGACTTCTTCGAACTTCTCGCGCAGGGCGCAAGCGAGCAAGGTCTTCTTGACGTTGACAATGGACTCAGGCGTCCAGATGACATCGAGACCGTCGACGTGACCACCGTAGCCGACCGACACTTTATCGATCAGCGTAGTTTCACCAATGCCTGGCAGACGCTTGTACGGGTAGAACAGCGTTTTGCCGTCAGGTGTGCGGCAGAAGAAGATCATATACGGCAGCAGCTGACGGAAGAGGTTGGTCGTTTCCAGCTTCGCGCGTTGCATGATTGCCGTATGCTCGACGATCTCTTCCAGCCACTTCTCTGGGTCGTAAGCTGTGACTTCGGCTTCCCATACATCATCGCGATCGTAGTACAGTGCATCCGTAGCGAGAATGTGCTGTTGGTGTTTCTTTTGTTGTGGAGCGGTCATTGGTGTTCCTTTTAAGTAATGAACTCGTGAATTGCTTGGGCGATACCTTTGGTGTCTTCGATGTCGAATTCCCTGGCTTTAGGTTCACCGCAGAATGAGACAACTATTTTGCGTGAGAAGAACTTTACTTGCTCCACACAGACAGGCGGTCGAAGCGTCAGCGTAGGATGAACGATCATCGATGGGATCCGGCCCAGTACTGGGTTAGTTCCAAAACGTTTGAAGATAGTAAGATAGGCGTCAATTGGTTGGCGTTTATCATTAGTCATCAGAGTTTTGAAGTACGAGCTGGTACGGTCCAGACTATGTAGTGCCGTAGTAATTAACTGCATGACCTCCATGCTTTCCTCGAACAAGTAGTCATCTTGAGTGCTGTAGCGCGTTTTCATTTTCTCATTGACGTACTTGTTGCCCAGGGAAACAGCATCATTGATGCAGCGATAAATACCGTGGCGCTTCTGGACTTCCTCGGTAGTTTCCTCAAACATCTCTTCATCCATGAAGCCCCATGCGTCGCCTGGTGCTGGTTCTGGTCCGTTGAACTGGAGCTCGTGTCGATCGAGCTGAACATCCCAGGTATCGGCGATCACTGGGAGCAAGGCGCAGAACAGGAGATGATTATCCCAGTGATTGTAGTAGCTCCCGCAGAGGAATTCCAACTCGCCTTCGTCCGTGAATGTCAACCGGTGATCGAAGTTCTTTTCTTCACCGCCAAAGGAGCTGGTGCATTGGTTATGAAACAGCATGTTGTCAGCGCGGTCGTTTGCGGGATGCGCCAGTTGCTCGAAGATAGGATTACCTTGGAGGTCAAACGTTCCCGTTTCCCACTGCATCTCACGCCAGGGGAGCCGCGTACCGTTCTCGTCCTTTGTGAGATGTTTCTTGAAGACCTCGATTAAAGCAGGCTTAATGCGGACAGTGCCGCGCATTGCTACGTAGTCGCCCATTTAGTTATCCTTTTGATTGTGCTCGGTGGAAGAAACCTGCTTGGAGGATTTCTTCGTTTACAGGGATGTAGT
>Ga0208243_1000866_pt1 | contig 12514 bp, 14 predicted proteins | sample Subbio2Aug_QV12A_FD_184826 | JGI IMG/M metagenome (GOLD analysis project Ga0208243, IMG submission 184826) | Serpentinite rock and fluid subsurface biosphere microbial communities from McLaughlin Reserve, California, USA - CR12Aug_QV12A (SPAdes) | ecosystem: Environmental > Terrestrial > Deep...
CCTGCCATGCCGCAGCGGCAGGGGTTCATCGCCGCCACGAGCTGCACCCTCGCCGGGTAGGTCACGCGGGCATTGGCCCGCGCGATCACGCATTCGCCGGTCTCCAGAGGCTGGCGCAGGGAATCGAGCACCGCCGCGGCGAACTCGGGCAGTTCGTCGAGGAAGAGCACGCCGTGATGGGCGAGCGAAGCCTCGCCGGGCTTCACCCGCAGGCCGCCGCCGACCAGCGCGGCGATCGAGGCGGAATGGTGCGGCGCGCGGAAGGGACGGCGGTCGGACAGCTTGCCGCCGGCGAGTTCGCCGGCGATCGAGGCGATCATCGAGACTTCGAGCAGCTCGCGCGGCGACAGCGGCGGCAGGATGGACGGCAGGCGCTGCGCGAGCATCGACTTCCCGGACCCCGGAGGTCCGCTCATGAGCAAGTCATTTCTATATGACCTACCCGGACGCCAATGATATGAGGTAGATCATGACACATTCAGCCGAACTCGACCGCCCGAAAGCCTACTCCTACGTCCGGTTTTCCACCCCCGAGCAGGAACGCGGGGACAGCTTCCGGAGACAGACCGCTCTCGCCACCGAGTGGGCCGCAAAGAACGACGTGGACCTCGACGACAGCAGTTATCAGGATTTGGGCGTATCCGCCTACTCCGGCGACAATGCGGAGACGGGGATGCTCGGGGAGTTCCGGGAGGCGGTCCGCATTGGTGCGGTTGCACAAGGCTCCTACCTCTTGATTGAAGGCCTCGACCGCCTGTCCCGCGACAAGCCGAGGAAGGCCGTGCGTCTGCTCGAAGACATCTGCGAAAGCGGTATCCACGTTGTCACGCTCGCAGACGGAAAGGTCTACTCCACCGACGCGCTCGACAATGAACCCATGGCGTTCATGTGGGCCTTCATGGTCGCCATCCGCGCGAATGAGGAAAGCGCCACGAAGTCCCGCCGCGTCCGGGAGGCGTGGGGGCGGAAGAAGGAAGCAGCTGCAGCCGACAAGAAGCCGATGACGAAGCGGCTCCCGGCTTGGCTCGCGCTAAGCGATGACCGCACCACCATCGTCCCCATCCCCGAGAAAGTGGAAGTGATCCGCAGGATATTCCGCGAGGCCTTGAAGGGCGCCGGACAACACCGCATCGCGCACATGCTCAATCGGGAAGGCGTGCCCCCGTTCGGTGACGGGGAGCGCCGGGCGGAACTCTGGCATCGTTCCTACGTCAAGAAGGTCCTAGAGAACCCCGCCGTTGTCGGCACGTTCACTCCGCATTCCACGCGCCGGGTGGGCGGGAAGAAGGTCAAGGACGCCCTCGCTCCTATACCGGGCTACTTCCCCGCAATCATCTCCCCGAGTGACTTCAAGCGCGTCAATGAGGCCCGTTCGGACAGCCCCGCCCCGCGCATGCGAGCCGACCGGGGAGAGGTGTCGAACGTCCTCGCGGGGCTCGCCAAGTGCCCCGTATGCGCCTCCACGATGACCCGGGTGAACAAGGGGCGGACGGGCGGCACGCCCTATCTCGTCTGTACCAAGGCCAAGAGCGGGGCGGGATGCGAGTACAAGCAGGTGAAGCTTGACCTTGTCGAGAACGCGATCCGCCACGCGGGAACCCGCAGCTTGGTTCATGACGTCCCGAGCGGGGACTCCGGGCTTGATGAGCAGATCACCGCTGCACAACGGAATTGGGATGGCGTGTCCGCGTCCATCGCTAACATCGCGGAAGAGATCGCGACCGGTAACAAGTCCCCTGCCCTCCGGAGGCGCTTGGCTGAGTACGAGCGCATGCTTGGCGAGATCGAAGACCAGCGGGAGGAGTTGAGCCGCCTCGCGAGCCGGGGGAACAAGCGGGCAATCGCGAGAGCCGTGAAGGGCCTAGAGACCGTCTTCGCGGACGACCGTGCCACCGTGACCAGCGTCAACACGGCGCTTCGCGAGGCGTTCGCTCGGGTCGTCGTAGATCACCGGCGGGGCCTTCTGGCCTTCGATTGGAAGCACGGCGGGGAGCCGACCCTAGTCCCCTACGACATCGCTGACCACGACTAGGAAAAAGCGTACGCCTTCAGTCGCTTAGCATTCCCCTCCATACAGTACATGAGACGGCGGTCGGTCGCGTCTCCCCACCCTCTCCCGCGCCCTCCCCTCGGCTCACCAAATTTATCTTGGTGGGCCGCTTTGGCGCGTCCGCTCTCACTGTTGCCAAAAGGACACACCATGGAACCCCACGCTCCCCGCCCGGAAACCTTCAGCCTCGCCAAGACCTTCGCGCCCTTCCGCCATCGCGGCCCCCGCGTCAATCGCCACACCAAGGCCCTCCGGGTGCTCGCCAAGTGCGGCGCAATGACCCCCGAGGGGTGCTCGGCACGGCTCCTCCACCACGTCCACGAAAGCCACGGCGTGGCCGTCGCCGACATCAAGAGCATGCTCGGCACCCTGTGGAACGCCCGGCTTCTCGGGTGGCACCCGATGGACACCGAATGGCTCACGTTCGAACGGGTCCGGGAGATCGTGGAGCACGGCACCCACCGTCCCGCCGACGTGCACGACATCATGCCGGTGGGCTTCAAGCGAGCCGTGGGCAAGCCGCCCCGTCTCGACGCCTATCGGTTCGCTCCCGCCTGACACGGCGTACCCCCTGAGAGCCACAGGGGAGCCCGTGGAGCGCCGTCGCCTTGTCCCGGCACTCACCACCCGCCGCAACCTATACCGCCTCTGAGCGGCCCTCCCGGACTCGCCTGACGGCGCTTCCGTCTTCGCCTTCGTCCCCGGCATCGAAGAGGACGACACCCCACCCCCTGCCCGAAAGGAACCCGCATGCACGTGCACGCACAACCCACCCTCGAAGTCTTCGCACAGATCACCGACGACCTCGCGACCCACGGCCCCGAGGCTCCCACGTCCAACCCGGGACGGCTCGACCATGGCGAGATCGCGAAACGCGCATCGCTCTTTCAGCCGCGCACCCTCGACGGCCGATGGAACGAGGACGAAGAGCACATCAAGGTGCTCGCCACCGTCATCGGCAAGAACCCCGAACGCCCCTGCTATCTCGACCCGGTCACCGTGTGGTGGGGCGGGAAACGCTGGTACGTCCTCGACGGCTTCCACCGACTGGAGGCCTACAAGCGCCAGGGCGTGACGAAGGCAATCCCCGTCGTGGTCTTCACGGGCACCCTCGGGGACGCCATGGCGCACGCCGCGTTCTGCAATTCCAAGAACAAGCTCCCCATGCGGATGGACGACAAGCTCAACATGGCGTGGCGGATGTCCGTCGTTCAGCCGGAGTTGTCCAAGCGGAAGGTTGCCGAGGCGTGCTCCATCGCGAACGGCACCGTAGGCAACATGCGGTCAACCCGCGAGAAGCTTCTTGCGATGGGGGAGACCGCTGAAGACATGCTCGACCACGGGTGGAAGCGCTGTCGGGAGATGGCCAAGGGCGAAGAACTGGAGGACGACGGGACCATTGACTATGACGCCGAGACTCGCCGCCGAGCCGAGAGCTACCGGAGCCGTCTGTACAAGGCCTTCCAGAACAAGCCGTTCGAGGATTTCGAGGCCTTCGCCCTAGCGCTGTTGCTCGGCAACGACCGTCTCCCGAAAAGGCTCATGGAGTCGAAAGCGTGGGAAGCGGCTCTCGAAGAGCACGTCCGGGAGATGCGGGAGGAACTCGACGCGGACGACATCGTCGAGAGGTGGGATGAGGCGTCCGACTACTGACGCCACGCTGACCATTTTCGGCGTACATGGAAATGGACAGGTGGAGCCCCCGAAGTGTCCACAATGGACACCCGCCCCGCCGAAGCGTTCCATGTTGCATCTAGGGCAAACAAGTTTGAGTATGGCTACCATGCCCAAAGAGAACCCCGCCCACCGCCACGCAACTATCGCACTGATAGCTATTCTCATTTCAGTTGTAGCAACGATATGGCTTACCACTCGACCAGCATCAGAAGTCAAGTTCCCCTCGGCCGAGCAGATTTCTGCCGTAGCTTCGCTGGTAGCTGCGGTGGGAGGCCTTTGGGCATTGAAGTTTTTAAGGGACACGCTCAATGCCAACTTGCGTTCTGCGGAAGCATCAAGACTAGCAAATGAAATAGCCCTAAGTCAGATGCGGGCGAGGCTTTTTTTAGACATAACCAATTTCAAATTTCGAAACCCCGATCCCCGTCTATACTTAACGATTACGAATGAAGGAGAAACGACAGCGACCGAGTGTGAATTGCACATACACTACAGAGTTGATAATTCAAGCGCTGAGATATGTGGCGGCTTTAATACATATGCAAAGATAGATAAGATATCTTCTAAAGAAACTGTCACTCATATTGTCGAACTTATGATGTATATAGATGACGTAAGAATTAATCAACTGGATAATATTGACATAGAATCGGACCTTATCGTCGCCGAAATTTCATACAGTGATGTGTTTGGATCGCGCCATCTAGAGCGTAGTGTTTGGCGGGTTTTCACGAAACCTGTCAGAGGGCGCACAGTTTGGCGGCAGCACCGCGATGCTGACCTCACACTAAAGTCGTTCGATACATGAGCGAGCCGTAGAACAAAACAAGGAATACCCATGCCCACCCCAGTAACCTCGGGGCACCCCCGGGACTGGAGGACAGCCAAGCAATCACCCCGTAACGCCCTCCAACTGAAGGCCCGGGCTGCCGCTAACAGCCGCCTCCCTTGCCGCGTCCCCGGATGCACCTCAACGCGCTCCGGTGTCTCCCGCTACTGCGGACCCCACCGGGACACCTCCAGCAAACGCGGCGACCCCGTGTCCCGCCTCCCGGCTCGGAATGAACTCGTCATCTTCCGGAAAGCCGTGGACGTCTTCCTAGACGCCAACCCCGCGCTGGCCTCACGGATCACCGGGGACCTCAGGTCCCTAGAGACCACCATGCACGTCCCGCGATCCTTCTGCCTCGGTCCCGCCGACATGCACCCGAGGCTCCCTCAGGTTGCCAAGGCGACCGGCCTCAAAGCGAACTGGCTCCACAAGCGTGGCCGCACCTACGCCGACGCCGTCTTCCACACCGTGGCCCTCATGGGGTGGATGCACGTCTACTGGAATGGCCTTCCCGAGAACCGAACGGCGTTCCTCCGGACCCGCTCGGGTGCCCTCATGGGCAGCTTCTCCAGCCCCACGGCCAAGATGCTGAAGGAAGTCTCCGGGGCAACCAAGCGCCACCTCGGGGCCGAACTGCTCCACCATGCCGAGACGATCTTCGGGCGGGACTTCTGGTCCTCCCCCGTCGCCCTCTCGACCGGGCAGGATATGACGAACCTGTCCTATACCCGGCTCGCCCTACGTGCGGCCAAGCTGCTCTAGCAGCCCCTCAACCACCCCTAGACCACCCGAAACCCCCAAGCGCCCCTAGCGGCGAAAGGAACCCCTATGTCCAACTACCAACGCTCTGACGACCTCGACGGAATGATGCGCCTCCCGTCCCTCGACGCCCCGCCGCAGAACACCGGCTATGCCCGTGGATCGGCAACCGACGCCGCCCCTCCCGGGATGACGTTCGTCCCCGAGATGAACACCTACGTTGATGCCGACGTGGCCGCGCAACTCGGTCTCGGTCGCCCGCCCTCGGGTGTCCCCGCGTCCTCCGAAGCGAACCTCTTGGCCACCCATGAGGCCCCCGAGGACTACACCCGCAAGCCGTGGACCGACACCACGTTCGAGGAAGAGGAGATGTCCGAAGAGGAACTCGAGGCCCTCCAGGACAAGCTCGCCGAAGAGGACCCCGAGGACGCCGAAGACCACGCCCTCTCCGATACCTATGCCGAGATCGCCGACCGCTTCTCCCCGGCCGACCTTGCCAAGGGCATGGAGGCGATGGTCTCCGGTGACCTCGAAGGCACCCTCGACCGCGTCGCGGAAGCCACCGGTTTCGACCGCGCCACCGCTGCCAACATCATCGAGACCACCGTCCTCGAAGCGGCGCCCCATGCCGATGCGCAGATCGGTTCCGACCGGTGGGCATCCCTCGTCTACGCCGCAACCAGCACCCCCGACGACATCGCCCGTCGCATCGTCGCCGACTTCGTCACCGGCAAGCTTCCGGCCTCGAACCTCGGGAAGGCCTACGCGCTTTGGTACGACACCCTCCCGGACACCGAATGATGCCCTCGGGTCTCGTCGCGTTCATCAATGGCGGTCTCGACGCCGCCGCGCTCTTTGCCGTTCTCACGGCCCTCGCCAGCCTCACCGGCTGACCTCCCCACCACCGAAAGGAACTGACCATGTCCAGAACCAAGAAGCCCACCCGCGAAGACCTCATCGCACAGCTTGAAGCCCTCGACGCCTCCACCGACGTCGCCAAGATCACCACCGAAGTGGAGCGGCTGAAGGCCGAGAACGCCGACCTCATCCGCCAGCGCGACACCGTCGACCGTCGCAACCGGGACTTGGAGGCGATCCTCCGGGAAATCCACAAGTCCCTCATGCCCATCGCGCCTTCGCTCGCGGCGGGCCGTCCCCTGTCTCGGGGCCGCGTCTACACCCCGGAGCATGATGCGCCCCTGCGGGAAGCCGCCGCGTGGGCAGGTCGCACGTCCATGGCGAGCGTGCAGGCGGGGATTGCCGAGGGCACCCATGATCCCCGCACCGGCCTGCCGTACACCGGCGCGAAGAAGCCCCCGGCCGATCTTGGCGCAGGGGCTCCGAAGGTGACCAAGCGGGAACTCTCCGGCTTCTTCCCGGAGATCAACTCGACGGCCCCCGTAGAAGCCATCGGGGACGACTAACCCGCTCCGGCGGGGCGTAGACCACGTGAGACCCGGGGATGCACCTCGGGTCTCCTATACCGCTAGAGGGCGGGGACTTCGGTAACCTGAAAGTCCTCGGTCCCCTCAGGGCACATGCGCCACCCGGCCTCGCATGCGGCGAAGTGGTCGTCCGCCTCGACGGTCTCCCGCGAAAAGCGGTTGCCCGCAGCGTCCACGAACTCGATAACGAAAGTGCTCATGCGGTTGTCTTCTCCACGTCTACACGATGAACACCAGTCATCTAGCGAGTGACCGAGGGGAATAATACCACTTTTTTTGGAACTACTCTGGTAGCGCAGTAATCGATCCGAACAGCCTCGACTTCCAGCAGAACACCATCCGTGTCGTCGAGATCGAGGGGGACCCGTGGTTCGTCGCGGCCGACGTCTGCAAGGTGCTCGGGCTCACAAATCCCTCGGTCTCCGTCCAGGCTCTCGATGACGACGAGAAAGCTAAGTCGAGCTTAGGTTACGGGCGACCGGCCAACGTCATCGCCGAGAGCGGCCTAACCAAGCTGGTGCTCCGCTCGGACAAGCCTGAGGCCAAGCCCTTCCAGGACTGGGTGACCAAGGTCGTCCTCCCTGCCATCCGCAAGCACGGGGCCTACAGCCACCCTGCCAGCCAAGCAAGAAGCGAGATCACCACCACGACCAGCACCCCGGCCCAGAAGGGACCCCGAGAGTTCTCGAAGGGATCGAACTCCCCACTCATGCCGCAGCCGGGACCCCGGGTGTTTTGGGAAAAAATCTGTCGGCCCTTCTACGTATACCCCGAAGAGCCCATTCCCCCCGCCGGGGGTGGGGGTGGTAGCCCCCGGCCGGTCCGCCCTCCGGCCACCCTCGACGCCTTCGGGGCGGCTGAATTGTAGGGTCCGACGTGATTGACATGAGGAGGTTGTGGCCGCCGGCCGCGGCGACCTCCAGCGCCCGCTTGGCGCTCTCCTGGCCCTTGATGTCGGCGAGATCGGGCAGGTTTGAGGCCGGCGGGCGGATCTGCGCCTGCGGCCGCGACAGGACCTGGGTGCCACGGAAATGGTTGGCGATGGCGATCAGGCTGCGCGGCGCGAGAATCTCCACCTCGGCACCGGCCCAGGCGGCTTCCGGGCCCGAGGCATGCGGGCAGATCAGGCCCTTGCCGAGGGCGTTGGCGCCGATCGCCGCCGGCAGCGCGCCGTCGACCGGCGTCGTCGTGCCGTCGAGCGACAGTTCGCCGAGCACGACGAAGCCGGAAAGCGCATCGCCCGGTATGGCACCGAGCGCCGCCATCAGCCCCAGCGCGATCGGCAGGTCGTAATGGCTGCCTTCCTTGGGAAGATCGGCCGGCGCCAGATTGACGGTCACCTTCTTCGCCGGCAGCGACAGGCCCGAGGCGTGCAGCGCCGCCTGGACGCGCTCGCGGCTCTCGGCCACGGCCTTGTCGGGGAGGCCGACGATCTGCATCCCCACCTTTCCGGGCGCGACCATCACCTGGACATCCACCGGAACCGCCTCGATGCCCTGAAAGGCGACCGTGCTCACGCGTGACACCATCGGACCATCCCCGCACGCTGGCTTCGGAGGGAACGATTGCCGCACCGTCCCGCCGACGATGGCTCCATCATGCACAGATGAAGGAACATTACAAGAACGTTCCGCACCTTTTCCGTGTATTTCCTGCAATGCCCGCCGCGCGCGAAGTCGCAGGGTCCCGCGGCAGCGGGCCCGGTGCTATTTCAGCCGCTTCGCCTCGACCGCGTCCCAGAACAGGGCCGCGATGTCGGCACCGCCGAACTTCTTCACCTCGCGCACGCCGGTGGGCGACGTCACGTTGATCTCGGTCAGGTAGCCGCCGATCACGTCGATGCCGACCAGCAGGAAGCCGCGCTCGCGCAGCGACGGGCCGATGCGGGCGCAGATCTCGTGCTCGCGGTTGGTGAGTTCGGTCGCCTCGGCGCGGCCGCCGACATGCATGTTGGAGCGTGAATCGGTCTCCGACGGCACGCGGTTGATGGCGCCCACCGGCTCGCCGTCGATCAGGATGATGCGCTTGTCGCCCTTGCGGACGTCCTTCAGGTAGCGCTGGACGATGTAGGGCTCGCGGAACATCTGGCCGAACATCTCCAGCAGCGAGGCGAGGTTGCGGTCGGCCTCGGCGAGGTGGAAGATGCCGGCGCCGCCATTGCCGTAGAGCGGCTTGACGATGATGTCGCCGAATTCCTTGCGGAAGGCGGCCACCTCGCGCGGATCCTTGGTGATCAGCGTCTCCGGCATCAGGTCGGGAAACTCGGTGACGAAGATCTTCTCCGGGCTGTTCCTCACCCAGGCGGGGTCGTTGACCACCAGCGTCTTCGGGTGGATGCGCTCGAGAATGTGGGTCGTGGTGATGTAGTTCATGTCGAAGGGCGGGTCCTGGCGCAGCAGGACCACGTCCACCTCGGTCAGGTCGAGCCGCTCCTGTCCGCCGAGGGTGTAGTGATCGCCGCGGACGTCGCGCACCTGCATCGGCTCGGCCCAGGCGAAGGCCCTGCCGTCGCGCAGCGAGAGCCGGTCGGGCGTGTAGTGGAACAGCTCGTGGCCGCGGCGCTGCGCTTCGAGCGACAGCGCGAAGGTGGTGTCGCCCGCGATGGAGACGGTGGCGACGTGGTCCATCTGCACGGCGATTCTGAGCGGCATGGAGCATTCTCCGGAGACAGGATTTCGGCTCCGCCATGTAGACAAAAGCCGGGGCGATGCCAATGCGCAAGCATCGCTGGCCCAAAGGGAAGCCCCGCCTCCCCGCCCGCACCGCCGCTACACGCTTCCTAAACGGTTCTCGGCCATCGTCGGTCCTCAGTCGCACAACGGCCCTGGATCGGATGAGAACCGCAGCGCTAGGCATCGAGAGACCGGACGATCCGCCCGACGTCGGCCTGACCGATCTGCTGACCGGGCTCGGCAACGAAAGGCGCTTCCTCGCCAAGATCCGCCGGCTCATCGCCGACCGGGCTTCGGACCCGGCGCCCTTCGTCGTCGGGATCGTCGACCTCGACGGCTTCAAGCCGGTCAACGACCTCTTCGGCATGGCCTGCGGCGACGAGATCCTGTGCCAGGCGGCGATGCGGCTGAGGGCGGCGCTCGACAGCCGCTGCACGATCGTGCGGCTCGGCGCCGACGAGTTCGGTTTCCTGCTGCCGCTGACCTTCAGCGAGGCGGCGGCGGGCGAGCAGGCGCGGATCCTGATCGAGGTTCTGTCGGCGCCCTACGATCTCGGCGAGCGCAGCGCTCGGCTGTCGGCCTCGGTCGGATGCGCGCTCTACTTCACCGCCGCCGAAGGCGCGGAGGACCTGATCCGCAAGGCCGAGTCGGCACTCTACGACGCCAAGCGCGCCGGGCGCGGCCGCGTCGTCGTGTACTCGCAGGAGATCGAGGAGAAGGCCCGCCGCGTCACCCGCATCGAGCAGGCGCTGCGGCGCGCCGTCGCGGCGGGGGAGGTGGAGCCGTGGTTCCAGCCGATCGTCAGCCTGTCGACGCGGCGGGTGCTCGGCTGCGAGGCGCTGGCACGCTGGACGGACCGCGACCTCGGGACCGTCTCGCCGGGCGAGTTCATCCCGATCGCCGAGGAACGGGGCATCATCGGACAGCTCTCGCAGGTGCTGCTGCGCAAGGCGGCGCGCGCGGCCGTCGACTGGCCGGAGGAGGTCTACCTGTCGTTCAACCTCTCGCCCTCGCAGCTCGTCGACCAGAACACCAGCGAGCAGGTCCTGTCGATCCTGAAGGAGACCGGCCTGCCGCCGGAACGCCTGCAGATCGAGATCACCGAGACCGGCATGATGTGCGAGCCGGCGTCGGCGGAGAAGATCGTCGGCGACCTGCGGGCCGCCGGCATCCACATCGCGCTCGACGACTTCGGCACCGGCCAGTCGAGCCTGGGGCGGCTTCGGCAGCTGCATTTCGACACGATCAAGATCGACCAGTCCTTTGTGGCGACCATGCTCGTCGACCCGCCGATGCAGCATATCCTGCGTGCGATCCTGGCGATGTGCGCCGGTCTCGAGAAGGACGTCGTCGCCGAGGGCATCGAATGCGAGGAACAGGCCGCCCGGCTGGCCTCGCTCGGCTGCCACAAGGGACAGGGCTACTTCTTCGGCCGGCCGATGCGCGCCGAAGCGACCGCCGCGCATGTCCACGGCTATGCCGCCAGCGCCAGGATAGTCGGCAGTTGAGAATCCGTGCCCGATCGCGGGCGGGCCGCCGCGCCGGCTCTTGCCGCTGAGCCCGCAATCTCGCATACGAGAGGGAAAGGCAGGCTAGAGGAGGCCGGCATGACAGCAGACGTGCGCTTTCCAGACCTGGCCGACGCGTCGGTCCTGATCACGGGCGGCGGCACCGGCATCGGCGCCTGCCTCACCGAGGGCTTCCTGCGCCAGGGCGCCCGCGTCGCCTTCATCGACATCGCCGACCGCGCGAGCCGGGACCTCTGCCGCCGCCTCGAGGCGGAAACCGGCCGCGAGCCGCTGTTCCTGCACGCCGACCTGCGCGACGCGGTGGCTCTGGGGGAGGCGGCCGCCATGGCCGAGCACCAGAACGGGCCGGTCGGGGTGCTGGTCAACAACGCAGCGCTCGACACCCGCCATGCGATCGAGGACGTCACGCCGGACTTCTGGGACGAGAACCAGGCGATCAACCTGCGCCACCAGTTCTTCGCGGCGCAGGCGGTGATCCCCGGCATGAAGGCCGCCGGCAAGGGCGCCATCGTCAACTTCACCTCCACCGCCTTCATGATCAATGGCGGCGGGTTCCCGTCCTACACGGCCGCGAAGGGCGGCGTGGTGGGGCTGACGAAGGGTCTGGCCGGCGCGCTCGGCCCGTTCGGGATCCGCGTCAACGCCATCGCGCCGGGCTGGGTGCTGACCGAGCGCCAGCGTGCGCTCTGGGTCACGGAAGAGGCGCTGAAGGCCCATATCGATCGCCAGTGCCTGAAGATCGAGATCCAGCCCGAAGACATGGTGGGACCCTGCCTCTTCCTTGCTTCGGACGCATCGCGGGCGGTGACGGCGCAGACCCTGATCGTGGACGCGGGAAGCGTCTGAACGCCGCCCGGCCGGCAGCGGGCGGAACCGAGCGAGGCATGCCGGGAGGAGGGAGAGCATCCATGGAAGAGCAAGGCTACACGGTCTTGTGCGACGTCTGCTGCACGCTCGGCGAAGGCCCATCCTTCGATCCGGCCAGCGGGAAGCTGTTCTGGTTCGACATCGAGGGATGCCGGCTGCTCGAGAGAGGCTTTCCCGACGGCCGGACGGTGGTCCACGCCCTGCCCTTCATGGCCAGCGCGATCGGCTTCGTCGACGACGGACGGCAGCTGATCGTGTCGGAGAACGGGCTCTACCTGCGCGATGCGGTGAGCGGGACGCTGACGCTGCACACGCCCCTCGAGGCCGAGGACAAGACGACGCGGTCGAACGACTCGCGCGTGCATCCGGGAGGCGCCTTCTGGATCGGCACCATGTCGAAGCGCGAGGAGCGGGCGGCGGGATCGATCTACTGGTTCTTCAAGGGAGAGCTGCGCAAGCTCTACGGCGACATCACGGTGCCGAACTCGATCTGCTTCTCGCCGGACGGAACGACCGCCTACTTCACCGACACGCCGACGGGCCTGCTGATGAAGGTGGCCTGCGACCCGGTGAGCGGCCTTCCGCTCGGCGAGCCCGAGGTCTTCGTCGACTGGCGCGGCGGGGACGGCTACATCGACGGGTCCGTGACCGATGCAGACGGCGTGTTGTGGAACGCCCGCTGG
>Ga0208243_1000868_pt1 | contig 12460 bp, 14 predicted proteins | sample Subbio2Aug_QV12A_FD_184826 | JGI IMG/M metagenome (GOLD analysis project Ga0208243, IMG submission 184826) | Serpentinite rock and fluid subsurface biosphere microbial communities from McLaughlin Reserve, California, USA - CR12Aug_QV12A (SPAdes) | ecosystem: Environmental > Terrestrial > Deep...
GTTTCCTGGTGGAAGCTCAGCAAGGCGTGCAGTACCGAGAGCGCCCGGTCGGTGACGCCGAGCGGGCCCTTGGCTTCCGTCAGGGCGCGAAACAGCCGCCATTTATGAACGACGGTCTCGGAGGCGTCAGGTTTTGCCGCGAAATCCCGCGTCGTCGCTTGCGCCGCCACCATGGCAAGCGACAACGGTCGCCGCCCAAAGGGCGTCGTTGAATGTGTGCGCATATGCTTTTGCCTCGTTCAGGCAAAAGAAATCTGCTCGCCGAAACGGCGCCGACTCTTGACAGCGATTCGCGGAAGTGTGATTCTCTAGGTGCGAACTATGAGAAGGGCTTCCGGGCGATGTTTCGGGGGCCTTTTTCTTTTGTCGTAACCTCTATCTTTGTTGACGAAACGCCTAACTCGTTACTCGACGAGCGTGCGCGTGCGCGCTTTGCTCGCAACAAAACTAATCGTCGCGCTGAGCCACCTGAAACGCCTTAAGCAGGGCCGGCAGTTGGGCCACGACGTATGCGCCGAACTCGGCGTCCACCGACTTGTCGACGTTGATGCGCAGCCATCCCGAATCTTCGTCGACCCGCGCGATCTTTCGTCCCTCATGGTCGATCCACGAGGTAGTTTTCGCCGGCGAGTTCTTGGTGGCAAGCGCCGAGAAGACGGCAGCGAACCTCGAATCTGAGTCGAGCTGCGCAAATTCCGCTTCGCAACAAATGCGCGCCCACAACTTGCTCGCCCGCGGCGCCTTGAGATGCTCTGCAAGGTCCATCCAACGGCGCCGGCCCGCTTTGGGAGCAGCCCCGATTGCCTTCACGAGTTCGTCCGGCAATGCCTTGCGACAGGAAATCAGCCGCGACAATTCCGTCTTGTCGACGGCTAGAGCGGCCATGATTGTTTCGCGGCCAAATCCGCGATCTTCAAGCGACACCGAGAAGGAGGCGCGTTCGATAAAGGAGAGATCGCGACGAGCACTGTTCTCTTGCCCTTGTGCGATGACGAGCTCGTCATCGCTCAGACTGCGAACGACCGCTTTTACGCGCTGCCCCAATTCTCGCAGCGCGCGCAAGCGCCGATGGCCGTAGGCGATCTGGTAGCGCCCCGAGACCTCCGGGTGAGGTCGAACGAGTATCGGAACCTGCTGCCCGTGAGTGCGAATGGACGAGAGCAACGACGTGCAGTCCGCTTCGCTTTCATCGAGACGATCCGTGACGAATGAGGCGTCGACAAGCGATGCGTCGATTTCGACGACGTTCGCGCCGGAAAGCAGCCGTTGTTCGAGGGCCTTCGCCGCGTCGATATCCGCAGAAATCCGCTCCAAAGAGCGACCCATAGCGCCGACCGCCCCCCTGGTTCCGAGTGTCGGCGGCGGGCGGGGGGCGGGCCCATTCTCGGAGTTGACCGCGGTCAACTCCTCCTCGTCCAAGCCCAGCAGGAGGTTTTTGCGCGCCATCCCTACCTCCCCCAAGCCGTTCGGATTAGCCCCTCGATTTCTCCGTTCACCGCGCCCAGCGCTTCAATCGCACGGTCATATGTGGCGCGCGTGAACTGCTCTCGCGATACTTCGTAGAGCGTTTGTTTCGTGATGCCTGCATCGGAAATTGCAGTGCTCTTCACCATCGACGACGTCAGCACCCGCTCGCCAAAAATCGAGCGCATGAACGCGACCATTTGGGTCTGCGGTCCGTCGGTGGGCTCAAATCGCGTCACCAGGTAACGCATCCAGTCATACTCCATGTTGCCGCCGGCCTTGGCCACAACAGACAGAAGGTCCGAGGTCATGATCAAAAACTGACACATCGACATGAGGTCGAGCATCTGCGGATGTACGGTGATCAGGACGGCTGTCGCCGCGCAAAGCGCGGATAGGGTGAGAAATCCAAGTTGCGGCGGGCAATCGAGAACGACCACATCATAGTCGTCCGCCACAGTTCCAAGCGCTTGCGCGACGCGCGCGAAGAAGAGGGCGTCCCCCTGTTTTTTTTCCGCTAGGGCCTTCGGGCTCTCATGCTCGAACTCCATGAGTTCGATGTTGCCGGGAATAATGTCGAGCCCCGGGAAATAAGTCCGCCGGATAATTTCCTTAAGCTCGCGGCGCGCGCCATCGTAGCGGATCGCGCCGTACAATGTTTCGTTCTCGCCAATATCAAACTCAGGCTGATAGCCGTGCAGGGCAGACAAGCTCGCTTGCGGGTCGAGGTCGATCGCCAGAACGCGATAGCCCTGCAGCGCGAGGTATTGCGCCAGATGCGCCGCCGTCGTCGTCTTGCCTGAACCACCCTTGAAATTGGCGACGGATATCACCTGAAGGTGCTCGCCCTTGCCCCGGCGCGGCAAATACCGCCGTCCCGCCTTGCCGCCTTCGTCAAGAAAGACGCGTAGCGCCTGAATATCTTCGAACGAATAGGAACGCCGGCCGGTCGGGCTGGTCTCGGGCTGCGGCCCCTTGGAATCCAACGAGAGTTGCCGAAGATAGCCATCGTTGATGCCGATCAGCTTGGCCGCTTCCCCGGAAGAGAACCGACGCAGGGTCTTGCGCGCTTCCGGCGGAAACAGCTTCTTGCGGTGCGCCAGCAGTTTTGCCGACAATTGTTGCGCATCGCCCGCGATCACCTTGTGAATCTCGGAAAGCGACGGCGGCTGGATGGCGGGTTGAGATGCCACGGATCAGGCTCGTAGTTACGGTTTAAGATCAAACCTACGGGTGATTTGCGTGGCAAGTAGGCCCGATTCTCCGACTACCTGCAAGAAAAATTGGGTTAACGAATGATTAACGCGCTGCTGGCCATCGGAGATAGCGCAGGCGTGTCATGTTGACCGCGGTCAACTAGAGCCGATGGCGACTCATTTGAACCGCCACACCGGGATGCCCATCTTGCGCGCTTTGTCGCCGAGGTTCTCGACAATGCCGGAGCCGGGGAAGACGATCAGACCGATCGGCAATGTTTCGAGCATCATGTCATTACGCTTGAAGGGCGCGGCATTCTTGTGACGGCTCCAGTCCGGTTTGAAGGCGACTTGCTGAACCTTACGATTGTCCGCCCAGCAGGATGCGATTCGTTCGGCGCCCTTAGCGCCGCCGCCATGGAGAAGAACCATGTCGGGATGTTTCGCATGGACCTTGTCGAGAGCGTCCCAAATCCGCTGATGATCGTTGCAATCGACGCCGCCCGCGAAAGCGATACGAGGGCCGGGCGGCAAGAGCACTTGCGTCTCGGCCAGCTTCTTGGCGTTCAGGAAATCTCGGCTGTCGATTAACGCCGCCGTCAGCGCGCGGTGATTGACCTTCGAGCCCGAGCGCGGACGCCAGACGGACCCCGTCTCTGTGGCATAGAGTTCGGCGAGATGGTCGCGAAAGAATTCGAAGGCGTTGCGCCGTTCGGTCAGCGTCAGGCCTAGCGCGATCAACCGCTCCAGTTCGACCGAGCGGATTTCCGAGCCGTCCTGTTCAGCCTGGGCGCGACGCTGCGCGGTTTCATTGTCGTCGAGCTCGCGGTCGATCCGATCCACCTTGCGATGAAAGAGATTGACGAAGGACCAGAGCAGATCGGGAAAATCGGCTTCGAGCCGGGTGTCGAGAAAGAGACCGGAAAGGGCCTCGACCGCGGCTTCGAGTGCGAGCGATGCGGCGTCAGAAGAGGGTAGGGGACGCGGATCTGGTTCGTCGTCGAGCGGGCGATAGCCGTGCAAGGCGAGTTCATCGAGAAGATGAGGAGAGGGCGACTGGACGTCACGATCCGGCGCACGTGTATCGAAGGGCAAGGAGGCAAATGCATCGTTCATCGCTTGGCGCTTTCACTTGAGGCCGCGCCGATCGCGGCCTGACAGCGATCCCGAGCCGCGGGCGACGCGCGGCGCACCCAAAGGGCGCAACGCAGTGGAGGACGCTTCCCGCCGACTTCTTTGAGGTGCGAGGAATGCCCGAAGCGCCAGCGCAGGGCACGGGAAAGAAGTCGGCGGGGAGGGTTGCGGCAAGCGCGCCGCTTGTGGCGCTATCGCTGCTCTCGCAGGCCGGCGGGCGGCCCTCTAGGAATGCCGAAGCCGAAGAGAATGAATAAACTGCCTCCCGCGCGAACGCCGCGGCGGAGCTCAGGCCCTTCGGAAAGCTCACATCCCGATGACGACTAAGCCAGACTCCCAAGGGGGACCGAAGACGTGCAGCCTTAAGCGAAGCCTGCAGCGGTGACCGAAGAGTGCGCCCGCAAACAATCTACGCCGACAGCGTGCCAATCTCTTCAGAATACCGACTGCCGCATTCTTTGGACGAGAACGCCCGTCAAAAGCGGCTTGAAAAATCGCGTAGGAAATCGGGTCTAATCGGGTATTATCGGGCATGCAATCGGATATGAGCGCATGCAAATGAGGGACCCGAAGCTTGCATTCGGTCCTGACCTCGTAAAGCTCATCGCGGAAATCGATGAGTTCAAAGGCCGATGGGAGGCGCTCAAAACGCTCTCGCCGGACCGACTCAGCGCGCTCCGCAAGGTCGCAACCATCGAAAGCGTCGGCTCTTCGACGCGCATTGAGGGGGCGAAGCTATCCGACGCCGAGGTGGAGGATCTGCTCTCGCGCGCCATTTCCATAACGGCGTTCAGCACACGAGACGAGCAGGAAGTCGCCGGATATGCCGAGGCGATGGATCTGGTGTTCGAGGCGCATGTCGATATGCGCCTCACCGAGAATCATGTCCGCCAACTGCATCAGACTTTGCTGCGTCACAGCGACAAGGATGCGCGCCATCGCGGCTCCTATAAGACCCTGTCGAACAATGTCGTCGCGTTTGACGCCGATGGACGGCAAATCGGGGTCGTGTTCGAGACGACCGCGCCTTTCGACACTCCGCGGGAAATGGAGGCGCTCGTCGCCTGGACGCGAAAGGCGCTGGATGAAGAATCGCTGCATCCGCTTATCGTCATCGCCGTCTTCGTCGTGACGTTCCTCGCGATCCACCCCTTTCAGGACGCCAACGGACGGCTCTCGCGCGTGCTCACCACGCTGCTCTTGCTGCGCGCGGGCTACGCCTATGTTCCCTATGCCTCGCTCGAGCGCGTGATCGAGGAAAACAAGGACCTGTACTATAAGGCGCTCCGTCGTACGCAGACGACGCTCGAGAACGAAACGCCGGATTGGGAGCCGTGGGTCGGATTCTTCCTGCGCTGCCTCAAGCGGCAGAAGGACAGTCTTGCGGCAAGGCTGGAGCAGGAACGGCTTGCTGAGGGCGCCGACGCCAATCTGCCAGCTCTTTCGCTCGAAGTCCTCAAAGCTCTACAGGCAAACGAGCGCCTGACCATCGCGCAACTTGCATCCATCACGGGCGCAAATCGGAATACGCTAAAAGTGCGTCTGCGCGAGCTGGTCGCGGACGGACGTGTAAAACGGCGCGGCAAAGCGCGCGCCACCTGGTATTCGCTGTGAACCCCGGTAACCGATCAACGACCGTGCCGTCTTCTCACGCAATCGTTTTCCCGCGGGTTCACTGTCACGCGAGCTTCGATCCAACATGGCGCCGAAAAACACCCTCAACGCCCAAAACCTGGAAGCGCTCGGCGCGAAGCGACTGGCCGAACTGCTGATCGACATCAGCAGCGGTGACGCCGCCGCAAAACGACGCTTGCGACTTGCCCTTGCGGGGGCGCAAAGCCCTGCCGACGCAGCGCGCGAAATCCGCAAGCGGCTCACCGCCATTTCTCGCTCTCGAAGCTTCGTCGACTGGCAGAACCGCCGCGCGCTCGTCGAGGACCTTGAAACGCAGCGACGCGCGATTGTCGAACATGTCGGAAAGGCCGATCCGAAAGAAGCGCTCGATCTCATGTGGCGTTTCATGGCGCTCTCCTCCTCGGTGTTCACGCGTTGCGATGACAGCAGCGGAACGGTGATCGAAATCTTCCACGACGGCGTGAGCGATCTCGGGCGGCTGGCCGAAGCCGCCGAAGGCGACTCGCAAGAATTGGCCGATCGAGCATTTGAGGCTTTGATCGCCAATGACTCCGGAGAATTCGACGGTATTATCGCAACTCTGCGTCCTGCGCTCGGCAACGAAGGTCTCCAACATTTGAAGCAGCGCTTCGTCGCCCTGTCCAAGGAGCAGATCAGAAAGGCGCTCGAACAGGAGCGCCGAAAAATCGGTTGGGCGACCAGCGGTCCGATCTATGAAGACGAAATCGCCGATCGTCACCCCGCCCGCGTTATCGAGGGGGCGCTGCGAGACATCGCCGACGCGCTGGGCGACGTCGACGCCTTCATCGCGCAATATGATCCAGAAACCCGAAAGGTCCCGCGCATCGCCGCCGAAATTTCCGGGCGGCTCCTTGCCGCCGGCCGCGCGGCGGAAGCGCTGACGGCGCTCGAAGCGGCGGAACACAGGCGCGCCGGCTGGCCAGAACTCGAGTGGGAAGACGCGCGCATCGCCGCGCTTGACGACCTCGACCGCCGCGATGATGCGCAGGCGGCGCGCTGGTCGTGCTTCGAACGATTTCTGTCGGCGCGTCACTTGCGCGACTATCTCAAGCGCCTGCCTGACTTCGACGACGTCGAGGCGGAAAGCCGCGCGCTCGATTTCGCAGAGAGTTTCGAGCCTTTCAGTGCGGCGCTCTCGTTCCTCGCCGCCTGGCCAGCGCCGGATCGGGCAGCGAAGCTCGTACTCGCGCGCGCCGAAAAATTGGATGGCGATCGATATGAGCTTCTGACGCCTGTCGCGGAAGTGCTGGCAGGCAAGCATCCCTTGGCTGCGACGCTGGCGCTCCGCGCTATGATCGAATTCTCTCTCGATCACGGCAGGTCCAGTCGATACAAGCACTCCGCGCGACATTTTCAGGAATGCACGGGTCTTGCTCCTACGATTCCGGATTTCGGACAGCATGAAACGCACGAAGCTTTTGTGGCGCGGATGCGCGGCAAGCACGGCAAGAAAAGTTCGTTCTGGAATCTTCTGCCATGAAAGTTCCCGCGCATCGGACCTCAAAACATAGGTCCGGAATCGGGAGGCAAACCGGTCTTTGCGTGACCCGACTGCTTATGGGAACGATGCGCCATTTGCTGACCTTCTCGGGACGCCGAAACGATGTCCGTCAAAATCTGCCAGCTTTTTCCGAGCCGACACTTCCGGTGAGGTTTCGCAGTAGCCGCACGATCAGCAGCTTCGAGATGAAGACGAGAAATATTCTGTGCGAATGACGCCAACGAAAAGGCTCATTCCTCACACAAACAGAACTCTGGCTGGGACGCCCTGCGGCGGGCCGCCGCGACGTCTCGCCCAGATTCAATTCAGGACCGCTGGCAAGCGGGAATGATGGCGCATGCTCTAGCCGTTCAAGCTATTCGTAGTCGCACTTGTCGCGCTTTCGCTAGCGTTGGATGGGGCTTTGGTACCCGCTTTCGGCGGCGGCCATGGCGGCTTTGGCGGCGGCGGGCATGGCGGCTTTGGCGGCGGCGGACATGGGTTTGGCGGCGGCTTTGGGGGATTGCCCGGCTTCGGTGGCGGACGTGGTTTCGGCGGGGGCCATGGCTTTGGCGGAATCCCTGGCTTTGGCGGCGGGCGCGGCTTTGGCGGCCAACGCGGCTTTGGTGGAATCCCTAGTTTGGGCGGCGGGCGCGGTTTTGCGAGCCCGCGCGGCTTTGGTGGAATTCCCGGCTTGGGCGCTGTGGCGGGCGGCGCTTTCGCACGAAGCGCCGGCTGGGGAGGTTACGGCGGAGGCTGGGGAGGTTACGGTTGGCCCGGATACGCTTGGGGCGGCTATGGCTGGCCCGGCTATGGCTGGGGCGGCTATGGTTGGCCGGGTTACGGTTGGGGGCTGGGCGTGGCCGGGCTCGGGCTCGGGTTGGCGAGCGCCTATTCCCCATATTCGCCCGTGGCCTTCGCGTATCCCTACTATGCCTCGCCCTCTTACTGGGCCGCATATCCGCTCTACGGGTGGGGCGGCTACGGCTGGGACGGCTATGGTTGCTGCGGCTGGGGCGGTTACGATTGGGGATTGGGCCTGGCCGGGCTTGTGCTTGGCCTAGGGCTGACGAGCGCCTTCTCCTACCCGCTCTATGGAAGCCCCTTTTACGGCGTGCCTTATCCGCTCTATGGCTCTGACGTTCCGCTCGCCTATGCGCCGCCGCCTTACGTTTACGGCGTCGGCCCGGTCTATGGCTATGGCTATGAGTCCGTGGCCTATGACTATGCGCCTGTGACGGCCGTCTCCTACGGCGTGCCACTCTGGTGAGCAGCCAAAAGATCGTTGCGGTCAGGAATGGCGGCGGGCGTAACGCCCGACCCATAAGAGGAAGCATCATGAGATCAAGCACACTCGCAATCGCGTCAGCGGCGCTACTGAGCGTTTTGAGCCCCGCCGGCGCGCAGGATCCCGGCGCGATCAGGCAAGGGGGCGCGGCGACGGCGGGGCAGGCCATGATGTGCCGCGCCTATGAGCGCGTCGAAGGTCAACTCGCCTACATAAAGACGGAGCTCAGGATTACAGCCGCGCAGGAGCCTCAGTGGAACGTCTTCGCCAATGTCTTCCGGGCGAATAAGGAAAAGCAGTATCGGAGCTGCAGAATGGCGCAGGAGCAGAATCGCTCGATGATGTCCGCCAGCTTACCGGAGTCAATCAAGATCAAGGAAGATCACTTGAGCGAAGAGCTAGAGGCCTTGCGCGTGCTGGACGCGGCGCTACAGCCGCTCTATGCGACCCTGAGCAAGGAGCAGAGGAAGACCGCCGACGAGATCTTAAAAGGAGCGTCTTGAGCGAGAATTTTTACATCGCGCCCGGGCCATGAACCGGGCTTTGTGAATGGCTCCTCAGGGTCAAAAGCCGCCTGCAATACTAACGCCCCGTGGACGCGTCATTCGATGGGATGCAGGCTCTGGGAACTGATCGGGGGCTGTACCGGCGGTAGCATTTTCTTAAGAAATTGAGCGTCGCATGATCCTGCAACGTCAGGCGCTCCTTTTCTTAACGCCGCAAAGTTTTGAGAACGTAAAGCAGCTTGGCGTTGCACCAAAATTCCCCCGCCGTGGATTCGTGAGCAAGTCGCCCATGCCCCGGCGCTGGCCTCTGTTCGAAAGACAGTCGAGGTTTGGCTGTGCTCATCCGCCCGGTGGGCGCATGTGATCGGCGAGGGAGTCCGTCGCACATGCCCCCGCGCTGGTGTGGCACTAGTGGAGTTGCTCTAGATGCATCAGCAGTTGCCATGAGCCAACGGTTAGCGCCAGCGTTATGCCTAGTAGCATAATGGCGACCAAGACGCGCGCTGCTTTATTGGAGAGCATGGCGAGACTCCGTGAAAAAGAATGCCATTAATTTGCCATTTGATCTGTATTTTATTGGTCCCCATGTGGCTGCTTGCCTGATTCCAGCGCCCCAACATTGGAGGCTTGCTATGTCGGAAGAAATCAAAAAATTAACAGCCTCGAAAGAAGCAGACCTATTCGACTCCGCAAAGCTATTAAAGCAGTTGCACGATGAAATTTTGGCACACATTAATTTGGCGCACACTAAGAAGTTCGACGAACTGATCACAAAAATGTCTTCAAGCACGCACTCACTGACCTGAGCTTCTGCGTCTCAATAAGATTGAGCTTGACCGCTATACTTTTACTCACCATGAGCAAAAGACAAACGGCGAAGGTCGAGCGGCTTTCGTCTTTTGATACGGCTTCCCCATTGGAGGGCCTAGAAAACCAAAAGCCGCAGGCGACGCGCCAAGCCGGATATGCCGCCAAAAGACGAAGAGCGATCCACGCGGCGCTGGTCGAGACGATGTAGATGTGTCGGTAATGCGCCGATTTCGTTGAAAAAGTCTGGGAGATAGGGCCGTCGGCCTCCGTGGAGGTGTTTTTCAGGCATTGGACTGCGCGTTCTTCGGCGTGGTGGCGGCAACGCCGCCATAGTGTGCGGCTTATGCCGCCATTTCGAACTCTGGGGGTCTCAACCGCGCGAGACGTCGCAAGTTTTGCGCGGTCGCGGCGAGCAGGAACTCGTCCTTTGCGCCACATGGACCCCGTAGCCGCAAGCGCCCGAGTCGCAATATGCGTTTGAGATGGGCGAACAGCATCTCCACCTTTTTGCGTCGCTGACAGGCCGTTTCAAATTCGGGCGTTCCAGCAAGCGCCCGAGCGACATCGCGGGAATCTTCCTCCAGATCGCGTGGAATCTTCCGCGCCACAGCGTTCGGGCAACATCTCGCTTTGAGTTCGCAAACGTCACAATCCTTCTTGCTCGCACGGTAACGACGCGTGCCGTCAGCCCCGACGCCGGTGCGCGGCGTGGCGTAGGCGCGCCGGAACTGAACCAGCTTTTTTTCAGCCGGGCAGATATAGCAGTCGGCCTCGGGATCGAACGTGAAGTCTGAACGCGAGAACGTGCCGTCGGTTCGCGTCGACTTATCGAAAACGGGAATGTACGGCGTGATCCGCTTCTGCTTGACGAGCCAGGCGAGATTATCCGCCGAGCCATATGCGGTGTCGGCGACAAGATAACCCGGCTTCAGGCCGAAGCGCTCTTCGGTGCGCTCTACCATCGTTCTTGAAGCGCCGACCTCGGCCTGTCGGACGGCGCGCGTTGCTTCGACATCGACGATCACGCCGTGATCCGTATCGATCAAATAATTGGTCGCGTAGGCGAAGAACGCGTGGCCTTTATGCGCGCCGGTCCATTGCGCCGCGGGATCCGACCGCGCGATGAACTTCGGCGTCACGGGCGAAGCCGCGCCGAACGCGGCGTCATCGAGCGTTGCAAGATATTCGCGCGCCGCGCGGCACGCGTCATCTTTGATTTCGCCGGGGTCCCAGTCGCTGCTCGGAACTGAGCGCTGCTTGTTGGCGTCGGCAGCGATCAGACTTGCATCGACGGCGAAGCCGTTAGCGCTGACAAGCCCTTCCGCCATGCAACGCTCGACGATGGATTCAAAGAGCTGGCGCAAGATGTCGCTCTCGCGAAAGCGGCCATGCCGGTTCTTGGAAAACGTCGAATGGTCTGGGACTTTGCCGTCCAGGCCGAGGCGGCAGAACCAGCGATAGGCGAGATTGAGATGCACTTCCTCGCACAGGCGGCGTTCCTACCGAATGCCCAGGCAATAGCCGACAAGAAGCATGCGGATCATCAGCTCCGGATCGACTGAAGGGCGGCCAGTGCTGCTGTAGAAGGGCTTTAACGCGGCGCGAACGCCTTCGAGATCGAGATGCCGATCGATCCCGCGCAATTGATGGTCCTTCGGCACATGATCGTCGAGGCAGAAATCATAAAAAAACCGAGCGGCTGCTGTCTGAGCTCCCATCATCGCCGCTTCTCCTGCAAATTAGCAGGAAAAGTGAATCACGACCCGTGGCGCCCGGCAACAATCGAGTTTTTCAACAGTATCCGCCATTTGCAGACCTTCGGCTACGCGCCGGAAGTCGGCAAGGCCAGGCTCATTGCGCCGGACAACCCATAGCCTTCTGCTTAGGTCGAATATGGCGGCATCTCAATTTTGGCCTTTGGTTGGATCTCCGCTTGCCTCAGTCGCAGAGAATTGATGACGACGCTGACTGATGACAGCGCCATCGCCGCGGCGGCGATCGTCGGCGATAAGAGTAGCCCGAAGGTCGGATAGAGCGCGCCGGCCGCAATGGGCACGCCCGCGACATTATAAATGAACGCAAAGAATAGATTCTCGCGGATGTTGCGCATCGTCATCTTGGAGAGGCGTCTGCCACGCATAATGCCCCGGAGATCGCCCTTCAACAAAGTCACTCCCGCGCTCTCGATCGCGACATCGGCGCCGGCACCCATGGCGATGCCGACATCGGCCGCGGCCAAGGCGGGGGCGTCATTCACGCCGTCTCCCGCCATGGCGACGATTCGACCCGCCTCGCGCAAGCGGGTCACGACTTTGCTCTTATCCTCGGGCAGGATCTCAGCTTCGATCTCGCCGATCCCCAAGCGCTTGGCGACCGCGCGCGCCGTTGTCCAGTTGTCGCCGGTGAGCATCACGACAGCGACGCCATCTTCGCGCAGCGATTGCAGCGCGCCTTCCGTCGTCGGTTTAATCGGATCCGCAATGGCAATGACGCCAGCAATCATTCCGTTGATCGCCACGAAGATCGCTGTCGCGCCGTCTTCCCGCAGGCGTTCAGCGTCGCTATCGAGCGGCGTCGCATCGACGCCGAGCTCCACGAGATATCGACGATTGCCGATCGCGACCACATTGCCTTCGACCCGGCCGATGACGCCCTTGCCCACGGGGGAATCGAAATCCGTCGCGCCCTTGAGCGCGAGCCCGCGCTCGGCTGCGGCCTGAACGATCGCCAACGCCAGCGGATGCTCGCTGCCGCGTTCAAGACTCGCCGCCGTCGCCAATAGATCGTTCTCTGCAATGCCCGCAACGACGCGGATGGCCGTGACGCGCGGCTTGCCTTCGGTGAGCGTCCCGGTCTTGTCCACCACCAGCGTGTCTATTTTTTCCAAGCGCTCCAGCGCCTCGGCGCTTTTTATCAGCACGCCCGA
>Ga0208243_1000869_pt1 | contig 12433 bp, 10 predicted proteins | sample Subbio2Aug_QV12A_FD_184826 | JGI IMG/M metagenome (GOLD analysis project Ga0208243, IMG submission 184826) | Serpentinite rock and fluid subsurface biosphere microbial communities from McLaughlin Reserve, California, USA - CR12Aug_QV12A (SPAdes) | ecosystem: Environmental > Terrestrial > Deep...
GTCCGCCGGCAACGTGCATCGGGGAGGACCATCCATGACCACTGACGCCGGCGCGCCGCATTCGCTCGCGCCCATCGACGGCCTGTCGCACGTGACGGGCGACCGCTCCGTGCCGCTGCTGGAAGACACGATCCCGCAGGCGCTGGCGCGGACGGTCGCGCGCTTTCCCGATCGGCCGGCGGCGGTGTTTTCCGCGCAAGGGGTGCGGGTGACGTGGTCGCAGTTCGCCGCCGCGGTCGACGACCTCGCGGCGGGACTGCTGGCGCTCGGGCTTGCGAAGGGCGACCGCATCGGCATCTGGTCGCCGAACCGCTGGGAATGGCTGCTGACCCAGTTCGCCACGGCGCGGATCGGGCTGGTGATGGTCAACATCAACCCGGCCTACCGGCTCTACGAGCTCGAATATGCGCTGAACAAGGTCGGCTGCCGGGCGCTGATCACGGCGGCAAGCTTCAAGACGTCGGACTATCTCGGCATGGTGGCCGAACTCGCGCCGGAACTGGCGACCGCGACACCGGGCGAACTCAAGGCGGCGCGGCTGCCGCATCTCCAGTTCGTCATCCGGATGGGCGAGGGGACGACGCCGGGAATGCTCGCCTTCGACGACGTGGCGAAGCGCGGCACCGCCGCGGAGCGCGCCCGGCTCGACGCCATCACGGCAAGCCTCGACCGCGACGAGGCGATCAACATCCAGTTCACCTCCGGCACCACGGGCGCGCCGAAGGGGGCGACGCTCACCCATTCCAACATCTTGAACAACGCGCATTTCGTCACCGCCGCGATGAACCTGACGGAAGCGGACCGGCTGTGCATCCCGGTGCCGCTCTACCATTGCTTCGGCATGGTGATGGGGACGCTGGGCTCGGTGACCAAGGGCGCGGCGATGGTGTTTCCCGGCGAGGGCTTCGATCCGGAGGCGACGCTGAAGGCGGTGGCGGCGGAGCGCTGCACGGCGCTCTACGGCGTGCCGACGATGTTCGTCGCCATGCTCGACCATCCAAGCTTCGCGCGCTTCGACCTCACCTCGCTGCGCACCGGCATCATGGCCGGCGCGCCGTGCCCGATCGAGGTGATGAAGAAGGTGCAGAGCCAGATGAACATGCGCGAGGTGACGATCGCCTACGGCATGACGGAGACGAGCCCGGTCTCGTTCCAGAGCCATGTCGACGACCCGCTCGACAAGCGCGTCTCGACGGTCGGGCGCGTGCACCCGCATGTCGAGGTGAAGGTGGTCGACGCCGACGGACGCACCGTGCCGGCCGGCGAGCGGGGGGAACTCTGCACGCGCGGCTATTCGGTGATGAAGGGCTATTGGGACGAGCCCGAAAAGACCGCCGAGGCGATCGACGAGGAAGGCTGGATGCACACCGGCGACCTCGCCACCATCGACGCCGAGGGCTACTGCAACATCGTCGGCCGGGTGAAGGACATGATCATCCGCGGCGGCGAGAACGTCTATCCGCGCGAGGTGGAGGAGTTCCTCTACCGCCATCCGAAGGTGCGCGAGGTGCAGGTTTTCGGCGTGCCCGACCCGCGCTACGGCGAGGAGGTCTGCGCCTGGATCGTGCCGGGCGCCGAGGCGCCGACGGAGGAGGAGATCCGCGACTTCTGCCGCGGCCAGATCGCCCACTACAAGATCCCGCGCTACGTGCGCATCCGGCCCTCCCTGCCGATGACGGTGACCGGCAAGCCGCAGAAGTTCATCATGCGCGACGAGATGGCCGGCGAACTCGGGATCACCGAGCAGAAGACGGCCTGACCCGCGCCGCATGCAGGCCCCGGATGCAGCGAAGGCCCGGCTTCGGGAGCCGGGCCTTCGCCGTTGCGCGCGGGAGACGGGAGGTCAGGCCGTGGCGAGCTTGCCGGTGCGGCGCGCGTCGAGCGACCAGGCTCCGGCGCCATGGGAGGCGAGGGCGAGGAAGCCGCCGGCGATGGCGAGGTTCTTCATGAGCATGATCTGGTTGATCAGGTCCATGCCGGCGTCGCCGGTGGCGCCCGTGTGGAAGAGCACGCCGGCCACGACCGTGAAGGCGGCGAGAAGCCAGGAGGCGATGCGGGTCTGGAAGCCGACGAGAACCGCGAGGCCGCCCACGAACTCGAGCAGGCCCGCGAGGTAGGCGAGGACGACCGGCATGGGCAGGCCCTTGCCGGCGATCATGCCCGCCGTGGACCATGCGTTGTCGAGGGTGCCGGGATCCGCCAGCTTGGCGAGGCCGGAGACGATGAAGATGAGCGCAAGCAGAAGGCGCCCGACGAGAAGCTGAAGGTTGGTGGCCATGGGATTCTCCGAGGTTGACGTTGGGGAGGACAATACCGGCATTGCCGGAAACCGATAGCGTCGGGGCAGCCGACGATACGTTCACTATTGTTGAACGAGGGTGGAGAGCCGGCGCGGTTCGGCGAGGCGTCGGAGCGGGGGCACGGACAATGCCCCCGTGACGCACGACAGGCTCTTCGAACCGAGAAGCCGAGCTCGAAGTCGAAGGCATTTGCCGGACACGCGCCCTCTCGCTTCGCTCGGCGTCCGGTCGGAACGACACGGCACGCGAGGGGAGAGCTGGCCGGGTGCAGCTGCCCCGGCGATCCTCATCCTGAGGCGCGAGCCCGCACGGCGATGGGTATTCGCGCATGCATGTCGGCGGGCGAGCCTCGAAGGACGCACCACACCTCTGCAAAGACAGGCACCGCGAACCCCGTGGCGGCACGGTCGTGCGTCCTTCGAGGCTCGCTCCGCTCGCACCTCAGGATGAGGACCGCCGTGGCTCGCACCGCAGGATGAGACGCGTCGGCGGCCCGCACCTCAGGGTGAGGACCGCGGGCGGCCGGCACCGCAGGATGAGACGCGTCGGCGGCCCGCACCTCGGAGTGAGGACCGCGGGTGGCCCGCACCGCAGGATGAGACGCGTCGGCGGCCCGCACCTCGGAGTGAGGACCGCGGGCGGCCCGCACCGCAGGATGAGACGCGTCGGCGGCCCGCACCTCAGGGTGAGGACCGCCGGTGGCCCGCACCGTAGGATGAGACGCGTCGGCGGCTCGCACCTCAGGGTGAGGACCGCCGGTGGCCTGCGCGGAGATCCGCACGGACCGATGTGTCGCCCGGCCGGCCGCAGACGTCACGGAATGGAATCCGGCTCCGGATGCCTCCGCTTCGCCCGGCGTCCGGTCCGGAATGACGCGGCGGGTGTGGGCGGTGCGGTGCGGGACGGAGACGCCGCCCTCAGCCCGGCTGCGTCATCAGTTCCGGGCGCACGATGCGGTCATAGTCCTCGCCGGTGACGAGGCCGGTGGCCAGCGCTTCCTCGCGCAGGGTGGTGCCGTTCTTGTGCGCGGTCTTGGCGATCTTTGCCGCCGCGTCGTAGCCGATGGTGGGGGCGAGCGCGGTGACCAGCATCAGCGAGCGGTCGAGCGCGGCCTTGATGTTGTCCTCGCGGGCCTCGATGCCCACGACGCAGTTGTCGGTGAAGGAGCGGGCGGCGTCCGACAGGAGCTGGACCGACTGCAGGAAATTGTAGGCCATCAGCGGATTGTAGACGTTGAGCTCGAAATGACCCTGGCTGCCGGCGAAGGTCAGCGCCGCATTGTTGCCGAAGACCTGGACGCAGACCTGCGTCAGCGCTTCGGACTGGGTGGGGTTGACCTTGCCCGGCATGATCGAGGAGCCCGGCTCGTTCTCCGGCAGCGACAGTTCGCCGAGGCCGGAGCGCGGGCCCGAGCCGAGGAAGCGGATGTCGTTGGCGATCTTGAACAGCGCGGCGGCGGCGGCGTTGATGGCGCCGTGGCTGAAGACCATGGAATCATGCGCGGCCAGCGCCTCGAACTTGTTGGGGGCCGTGACGAAGGGCAGGCCGGTGATGGCGGCGATGCGCTCGGCGACCTTTTCGGCGAAGCCGACGGGCGCGTTGAGCCCTGTGCCGACCGCCGTGCCGCCCTGGGCGAGTTCCATCAGGCCGGCCAAAGTGAGCTCGATGCGCCTGATCGACGAGGCCACCTGTGCGGCGTAGCCCGAGAACTCCTGGCCGAGGGTCAGCGGCGTGGCGTCCTGCGTGTGGGTGCGGCCGATCTTGACGATGTGGTCGAAGGCCTTGGCCTTGGCGTCGAGCGCGGCGTGCAGGTGCTTCAGCGCCGGCAGGAGGTCGTGGACGATGCGCTCGGCGCAGGCGACGTGCATGGCCGTCGGGTAGGTGTCGTTCGACGACTGGCTCATGTTGACGTGGTCGTTGGGGTGGACCGGCTTCTTGGAGCCCATCACGCCGCCCAGCATCTCGATGGCGCGGTTGGAGATCACCTCGTTGGCGTTCATGTTGGACTGGGTGCCGGAGCCGGTCTGCCAGACGACCAGCGGGAAGTGAGCGTCGAGCTTTCCTTCGATCACCTCCTGTGCCGCCTTGACGATGGTCTCGCCGAGCGCGGGGTCGAGCCGGCCGAGCGCCATGTTGGCCTCGGCGGCGGCCCGCTTGACGATGCCGAGCGCGCGCACCACCGAGAGCGGCTGCTTCTCCCAGCCGATCCTGAAATTGCCGAGCGAGCGTTGCGCCTGCGCGCCCCAGTAGCGGTCGGAGGCGACCTCGATGGGGCCGAAGGTGTCGGTCTCGGTGCGGGTGGCGCGGGCGTCGGTCATGGCGGGCTCCTGGCGTGGGATGAGCGTCGGGTAGCGCGGGTGACCGAGCGCTTCAAGCGGAGATTGCGCGCGCGCGGTTGCCAAATCGATTCAATGGCGGCGGCCAAGTGGCTGAGATTGCTCCACCGATGCCTTGCACCGCAGACGCCGCGCGCGGTCCCCCCGCGCCGCATACGGCCCCCCGCGGCACGGCGCTGCGGACGGCGTCGTTGACCCCGGGCCCGGGACGTCCTACCGATCGCGGCATGTTCGAACTGATCGTCGCGGCCTGCCTCATCCTGCTCAACGGCGTCTTCGCGCTGTCGGAACTGTCGGTCGTCTCCGCGCGCAAGCCGCGGCTGGCCGTGCTCGCCGAGCAGGGCCGGGCCGGCGCGAAGGCGGCGCTCAGGCTCGCCGAGGAGCCGGGGCGCTTCCTCTCGGCCGTCCAGATCGGCATCACGCTGATCGGCATCCTCGCCGGCGCCTTCTCGGGGGCCGCGCTCGGCGCGCGCATGAGCGCGATCCTGATGGGCTACGGGATGGCCGAGAACGTCGCGGAGGTCGCCGGCTACGGCATCGTCATCGGCCTGATCACCTTCCTGTCGGTGATCATCGGCGAACTGGTACCCAAGCATCTCGCGCTGCGCAACGCGGAGGGCTTCGCCTGCATGGTGGCACCGGCGATGGAACTGTTCTCGCGCGTCGCCGCGCCGGTGATCTGGCTGCTCGACGCCTCCACCCGGGCCATCCTGAAGGTGGCCGGCATGTCGGCCGAAGCCGGGTCGACGATGTCGGACGAGGAGATCCGAACCGTCATAGCGGAGGCCGAGAGCGCCGGCGTCATCGAGGCGGCCGAGCAGGCGATGATCTCGGGCGTGATGCGGCTCGGCGACCGGAGCGCGCGGGCGCTGATGACGCCGCGCACCGAAGTCGAGGCCATCGACGCCGCGCTGTCGCCGGAAGCGCTGCGGGCGGCGCTGCTGTCGACCAGCCACACGCGGGTGCCGGTCTACGAGGGCAGCGTCGATTCGGTGGTCGGGGTCGTGCGCGTCCGCGATGCCGCCACCGGCCTCCTGTCGAAGCCGCCGTCCCGGCTCGCGGACCATGTCCGCGCCGCGCCGGTCGTGCCGGACACGATGTCGGCGCTGGCGGTGCTGGAGACCCTGCAGAAGGCGGACGTGCCGATGGCGCTGGTGCACGACGAGTTCGGCCATTTCGAGGGCGTCATCACGCCCGCCGACATCCTCGACGCGATCGCCGGCGCCTTCCGCTCCGATGCGGACGAGGGCGACGAGCCGGAGGCGCACCAGCGCGCCGACGGCTCCTGGCTGCTCGCCGGCTCGATGCCGGCCGACGAGATGGCCGACATCCTGCGGCTCGGACTGCCCGAGCGGCGCGGCTACGAGACCGTGGCGGGATTCCTGCTCGACGCCTTCAAGCGGCTGCCGGAGACCGGCGAAGCGATCGACGTCGGAAACTGGCGCTTCGAGATCGTCGACCTGGACGGGCGGCGGATCGACAAGGTGCTGGCGGAACGGAAGGGCTGACCGGGCTGACGCAGAGACCCGGTCGGGTCGCTATTCGACGATCTCGCGGCGGGCCGCACTTGCCAGGAAGGCCGAGCGCGTCTGCCGGCGCGCCTTGGCGGCCGCGTCGATCGCTTCGAGCAGGCCGAGGTCGAACGACACGTTGATGCGCGCGGTCGAGCCGCGATCGCGCACGAGAGGCACGATCGTGGTCATGGCGCCGTGGCGGTCCTCTTCGAGTTCGGGATCGGACATGACGGCGTCGAAATCGCGTGGAGAAGGGACGGGATCGCGGCTGGCCTCCAGCATCCGCACATGCCCGGAAAGAGCCTCGACGGCGTTCCGGACCGCCGCGTCGATCGTTTCGCCGGCGGAAATGCAGCCGGGGAGGTCGGGGAAGCTGACGCCGTAGACGCTGTCGGGCTCCTTGTGGATGAAGGCGATGTATCGCAACGGACTATTTCTTCTCCAGCGGCCCGGGTCGAGCCCGCGATCTCGTTCTAAGATACCAGATCCGAGCGAACATGAAAAAGGGCGGCCCTCGCGAGCCGCCCTTTCCGTATCCGTGTGGCTAGGTCCCCGGCCGGAGCCGGGGAGGGGCCGATCCTCGGGGCGAGCCCTAGGACGGGACTTAGAAGTCCATGCCGCCCATGCCGCCCATGCCGCCGCCCATGCCGCCCGGCATGCCGCCGCCGGCAGCTTCCTTCTTCGGAGCTTCGGCGATCATGGCCTCGGTGGTGACCAGCAGGCCGGCGACCGAGGCCGCGTCCTGGAGGGCGGTGCGGACGACCTTGACCGGATCGACGATGCCCATGGCAATCATGTCGCCGAACTCGCCGGTCTGGGCGTTGTAGCCGTAGGTCTCGCTGCCGTTGTCGAGGATGCGGCCGGCAACGATCGACGCCTCGGCGCCGGCGTTGGACGCGATCTGGCGGCAGGGAGCCTGCAGGGCGCGGCGGACGATGGCGATGCCGGCCTTCTGATCGGCATTGGCGCCTTCACCCTTGATCGACAGCGAAGCGCGCAGCAGCGCGGTGCCGCCGCCGGGCACGATGCCTTCTTCCACGGCCGCGCGGGTCGCGTTGAGGGCGTCGTCGACGCGGTCCTTCTTCTCCTTGACCTCGACCTCGGTCGAACCGCCGACGCGGATCACCGCGACGCCGCCGGCGAGCTTGGCCAGGCGCTCCTGGAGCTTCTCGCGGTCGTAGTCCGAGGTGGTCTCCTCGATCTGCTGCTTGATCTGGGCGACGCGGCCCTGGATCTCTTCCTTCTTGCCGGCGCCGTCGACGATGGTGGTGTTCTCCTTGGAGATCGACACCTTCTTGGCGCGGCCGAGCATGTCGAGGCCGACGTTCTCGAGCTTGATGCCGAGGTCTTCCGAGATCACCTGGCCGCCGGTGAGGATCGCGATGTCCTCCAGCATGGCCTTGCGGCGGTCACCGAAGCCGGGAGCCTTGACGGCGGCGATCTTCAGGCCGCCGCGCAGCTTGTTGACCACCAGCGTGGCGAGCGCCTCGCCCTCGACGTCTTCCGAGATGATGACCAGCGGCTTGGAGGTCTGGACGACCGCCTCGAGCACCGGCAGCATCGCCTGGAGGTTCGACAGCTTCTTCTCGTGCAGGAGGATGTAGGCGTCCTCGAGCTCGGCGACCATCTTGTCGGGGTTGGTGACGAAGTAGGGCGACAGGTAGCCGCGGTCGAACTGCATGCCCTCGACGACCTCGAGCTCGGTCTCGGCGGTCTTGGCTTCCTCGACGGTGATGACGCCCTCGTTGCCGACCTTCTGCATGGCCTCGGCGATCATCTCGCCGATTTCCTTCTCGCCGTTGGCGGAGATGGTGCCGACCTGCGCGACTTCGGCGGAGGTGTTGATCTTCTTGGCGCTCTTGACGAGGCTGGCGACGGCCTCGGTGACGGCGAGGTCGATGCCGCGCTTCAGGTCCATCGGGTTCATGCCGGCGGCAACCGCCTTGTGGCCTTCCTGGACGATCGCCTGGGCGAGAACGGTCGCGGTCGTGGTGCCGTCACCGGCGATGTCGTTGGTCTTCGAGGCCACTTCGCGCACCATCTGGGCGCCCATGTTCTCGAACTTGTCCTCCAGCTCGATCTCCTTGGCGACGGTGACGCCGTCCTTGGTGATGCGCGGGGCGCCGAACGACTTGTCGATGACGACGTTGCGGCCCTTGGGGCCGAGCGTCACCTTCACCGCGTCGGCGAGGATGTTGACGCCGCGCAGCATCCGCTCGCGGGCATCACGGGAAAAACGTACTTCCTTGGCAGCCATGTCTCAGCTCCTCAACAGTTTCGGCCGGTCGTCGGACCTGGCCGTGGATCGGTTTGAATCAGGGGTCCGGCTCAGCCGATGATGCCCATGATGTCGGATTCCTTCATGATCAGCAGGTCTTCGCCGTTGAGCTTGACCTCGGTGCCCGACCACTTGCCGAAGAGCACGCGGTCGCCGGCCTTGACGTCCAGCGGAACCAGCTTGCCGGCCTCGTCGCGCGATCCGGAGCCGACGGCGATGATCTCGCCTTCCTGCGGCTTCTCCTTGGCGGTGTCCGGGATGATGATGCCGCCCTTGGTCTTCTCTTCCGACTGGACCCGGCGGACCACCACGCGGTCGTGCAGCGGGCGGAAATTTGTCTGTGACATGTTGGTATCCTCGATGCGGATGATGGAACTTATCCTGTCCGGCGGTACCGGACTTCGTTAGCACTCACCCGAGAGGAGTGCTAACGCGCGGCTCAGATAGGCGGATGACGCCCGGCTGTCAAGAGAAAGTGAAAAGGTCCGAGGATCCCTGCGGGGCGGACGCGCCGGCGCCTGCCATGCGCCTGCAGCGCAGGCGTCACATGGCGCCTCGCTTCGCCCAAATCAAGGTCTGGGCCGCAAGACCCGGCTGAGGTCGCCGGGCAGGGTGAACGCGAACGGCCGGCGCAGGACGCCGGCCGCCTCCCGGACCCGCGGCGCCGGATCAGCTGACGAAGCGCAGGTTCGACAGTTCGTCGGCGATCTCCTTGAAGGTCTGCTCGAGTTCGCCGCCGGTCGTGTTCCAGAACAGCTTGGCGGCGTTGCCGTCGGAGCCCTTGCGGAACTTCGAATCGGAAGCGCAGGCCTTCAGCGCGTTGATCTGGCCGAGCTCGTCGGTCTTGCTCGTGCTGAGGTCGAGCGCGACCGTCATGACCGTGATGCCACTGGTCTTGGCGTTCTCGCAAAGCGCGTTCATGTGCTCGGTCATGGCGGCGGTGTAGTTGCTGTTGGTGTAGCTCGAGCTGCTGACCGTCGTGCCCATGAAGATGCGCGACTTCGACTGACCCGACTGGTTGACCCCGGTGTAACCGTAGGCCGAGTAGATCGACTTGTTGCCGGCCGCATCGGCATAGCCGAGGGAACTCGGCGTGTAATAGGTATTGGCGCCGTCCGTCAGCACGATCACGACCTTGTCGTTCCCCTTCTCGGTCTCGGGGCGGCCTTCGCTGAATGGCGCGGCGTTCGACAACGTCCGCCAGCCCCAGGCGATGCCCTCGGGCACGTTGGTGGCGCCGAGGGGCGACATGGCGTCGATGGCCGTGGTCATGGTCGACTTGCCGGACGTCGTGGTGACGTCGGTCAGGGGCGTGATCGGCTTGGTGGTGCAGGATTCGTTCGGACCGGAGCCGCTGCCGGCGGCCGAGGTGTTGTTGGGCTCGAAGTACTTCGGCATGTATTTCTGCCGGGTGCTGCTGCTGCTCGACGTGCTCACGTCGGCCCAATAGCTGTTGGGCGCGTTGCCGCTGGAGTTCAGGTCCGTCTCGTCGGGCGCGAACATCGGTACGAAGAGGGTGGCCGGGGTGGCCGTCGTCGGTGCCGCGTCGTTCAGGTTGTAGGGGTGCGGCCTGACCTCGACGCAGCCCTGCCAGCTGGCGTAGCTGCCATAGGTGTAGCTGTAGGAGCCGTAGTCGACCCACTCCCAGTTTCGACAGCTGCCGCTGCTGCGGTAGCGCGTGCAGACATACTGCCAATCGCTGGTCCAGGTCTGACTGGTCACGCGCTGCATGTCGTTGAAGAGGCTGAAGCGGGTGACCTTCTGGCCGGCCGCGCTGCCCCAGCCGCTGCCGACCTTGTAATAGATGCCTCCCGACAGCGTCACCTGCTTGTTCGAGGGCATGGTCGACCAGTCGAAGTTCTCGTGGTGCACGGGTGATCGTCCGTCCACGTCCATCCAGGTTGCGGACGCGTTGGTCGGGCCGACGTTGACCGAGGCGGCGAAGGGGACGAGCGAGAACTGGACAGGCTTGTCGACCTGCTTGATCTGCGCGGCCTGCCCGGCCAGCGTCTCGACGAGCTGCTTTGCCGCCGTCTTCAGGAGGTCGATGCGCTTCTTGCCCGAGCCCGATCCGGTGTAGTCCATCGAGCCGGAGTTATCGAGCACGAGCGCCACTTCCAGCGTGTTCTTCAGGCGGACCTTGGTTTCCGCGTAGATCTCGAGCGCGGTCTGGTCGATCGACAGCAGGGAGGCGAAGGAATCGAAGAAGAAGGGCTCGAACGTGTAGGTGGCGTCGACAGTCAGGAGACCGCCGCCGGATTCGCTGCTGGGCAGGGTGAGGTTGAACTCCGCACCGCTTGTGTCGATGCCGTTCATGTTCGCCTGGAAGAAATCCTTGGCGTAGGCAACCGTGGCTTCCGGGGTGCCGCCCGCGACGTAGAAACGGGCGGCGGCGATCCCGGCTGCGTCGAGCGCGTTCAGCGCCAGGGCGCGCTGCCGGCTCATCTCCGAATAGTCGATCGCCAGCGCGAGAGCGCCCAGGATCGGCACGATGGACACCGCCGTCGCCACGGCGAAGTTGCCGCGTCGGTCCTGGAGAAATCTGCGGAACATTCTGCACCCCTGCAACATCATGCCGGAGCATCATCGCAGACCGGTGCTAAGGTCTCGTTTGTGGCCCGGATCGAATGCCGCAGTCCGCGTCAATCGCGCATTAACCAACCTGGACGTCGGCGATCGTGCCCGGCGCATTCGCGGAGCCCGGGCGCAGCCGCTTCGGCTCGGCGAAGCGGGGTCCGACCATCAGGTCGATGCCGAGGTCGAGCAGTTCCACCGCATCCTCGTCGGTGCGGATGCCACGGGCGACGACGGCGAGACCCTCGGCCCGGGCGACGGCGACGAGTTCGGCGCCCGACGCTGCGCCGCGGCGCGACTTCATGCGGTCCAGCAGCCGGTCGGCATCGGCCTTCAGCGCCACCGTCCCGCGGTCGCGCAGGATGCGGATTCCTTCGGCGGGCTTGTCCCACCCCTCGGCCGCAAAGCCGAGCCCGGAGCCGGTCAGCGTGTCGATGCCGGCGGCGACCGCACCCGTGGACGCCACCAGCAGCGGGGCCGGTACGGACAGGACGAGCTGGTCGGCCAGGGCGGGGTTGATCGTCACCAAGGCGGCGATCTCGGCGCAGTCCTTCGGATTGAGCAGCAGTTCCTCCGACACCGGACAATGCAGCGGCAGCCTGTCGCCCTTCGAACCCAGCCGCCGCCGCGCGATCTCGGCGGCACGCAGGACGAGAGCCTTTTCGAAGGCATGACGCTCGACGTGGCGGGCGACGCTCGACAGGCGATGGATGTGATACGTCCTGCCGTCGAGCTCCAGGCAGGCGTGGACCTCGAAGGCCACGCCGGCATTGCGCGAGACGGAGACGATCGGCTCGAGACTGAGCTCGAGCTCGCGGTCGTCGAGGGCGCGGGCGAGCGCCAGTTCCACCGTATCGGCGGGATCGGCCTTCGGCAGGCGGCGTCTGGCCGCCATCGCCGGATGCGGAATGACCTCCGCCGGCAGGGGCGCGATGGCCGCCGGACTTTCGCGCGGAAGCCGGGCAAGCGTCCTCGCCGCCTTCGCCTGCACGCTCGGCATCGTTCCGCACCTTCTCGCTGCGATGATGGGCCTTGCCGCGCTGCTCCACACCAGCGCTCTCGCCTACAACCTCGTGAAATATGCCGGCGTCGCCTACCTGCTCTGGATGGCCTGGCAGACGCTGCGCGAGGACGGCGCGCTGAAGGTGGAGGCGGGGGAGGACTCGCGTTCGTCGTGGCGCGTCGTCGTCGACGGCATCGCCATCAACGTGCTGAACCCCAAGCTGTCGATCTTCTTCGTCGCCTTCCTGCCGCAGTTCATCCCCGCGGGGGAGGCGGCGCCCCTCGCCCGCATGCTGGAACTGTCGGCGGTGTTCATGGCGATGACCTTCGTCATCTTCGCCATCTACGGGCTCTTCGCCGCGGCCATGCGCGACCATGTCGTCTCGCGCCCGGCCATCATGGCCTGGATGCGGCGGGCCTTTGCGGGCG
>Ga0208243_1000870_pt1 | contig 12425 bp, 9 predicted proteins | sample Subbio2Aug_QV12A_FD_184826 | JGI IMG/M metagenome (GOLD analysis project Ga0208243, IMG submission 184826) | Serpentinite rock and fluid subsurface biosphere microbial communities from McLaughlin Reserve, California, USA - CR12Aug_QV12A (SPAdes) | ecosystem: Environmental > Terrestrial > Deep...
TGATGTCGTACTTTCTTTCGAGACCCGCAGCATTCATGTATCTTATTTTACCAAATATGGCGCGTTCCTGCCATGGTCGATCATGTTTACCAAAACACCAGGCGATGCCAGCATAGTAGACATAGTTGAATGCAAGCTCTCGCCTCACCACGAGCTGTTCCACGAAGGTATCCGCCTTAATGCCACGATTAAAGAGCTTATTTAGGATCGTGACTGGTGAAAGCTGTCCAAAATGTAAGTACGGACTCAGTCTGGAAGTGCCACTGACGGCTGGGTCAGACTGTGCCTGGTCGTACTTAAAAATCCCATCCGATAAAAAGACATCCAGATGGCGCATCGCCTCCTGCTCACCGCCGATAAAAGCATCGCTCTTTGGTAGTCGCTCCAAATCCGGACAGTAATCGTCTAAAAAGGCATAAATCTCGTCTAACGGTAGCGAATCGAATGCGATTGATTCCGAAATTTTACCTAATGACTTTTCCAGTGGTTGGTGGTGAACGGGTGTGAGATACGTGTGTATTTGCTTCATGATTGAGGGTCTAATGGCGTAGGCTGCATAAGCTTCGCGATTATAGGCGACGTTTACCGGAACCACCACATTCGTCTCCACCTCATACGTGTCACAATCCAGTTTCTGGACTAACGCTTCACGGAGCTCTCGCTCGAAAACCCCATAAGCAAAGTCCATCACAACCGCTTTTGCCTTTTCAGACATTTCGGATATGATTTTTACAGGATCCCCCACCTTTAGTGAAAACCCGATGCCCATCTGCTCTAGCATTGGCTTCAGGCATTTAATCCCTTCCAGCATAAACTGATAGTGGCGTGTATTACCTCCTGGAAATCTAGGGATCACGACGAAACTCACCACTAGAGGTACCTCCAGTTGGTTGGCAAGTGCTATCGCATACGCCAGTGCATGATTATCAGTGATGCGCTGTGCACCTTGCATCCAGTAGAGCACATATTCACCCTGTGGGCGTATGCCCTTATGAAGCCTTCGATTGATACGATTTTCGTGAATCATCTGAACACCTCAAAAATTAGTTCAAGTTGTATACGCATACTGTATACACATATGCTACAATATAATACGGACCCATTATATCAACAATGGGTGATTAGCGTCAACTAACGTTCATTCGCAAGGAGGAAACATGTCACCTTTTAAGCCTAAGTTTTTTACAACCATAAAAAACTACTCGAAAGATCAATTTCTCGGCGATTTGACCGCAGGTATTATCGTGGCCATCATCGCTCTTCCCCTATCAATCGCCCTCGCCATCGCGTCAGGAGTCTCTCCTGAAAAAGGCTTGCACACAGCGATTATCGCCGGTTTTCTGATCTCCTTTTTAGGGGGAAGCCGTGTACAAATCGGTGGTCCAACAGGTGCCTTCATGGTCATCGTTTATGGAATCGTCACCGAGTTTGGCGTAGATGGTTTAATCATGGCCACCATGATGGGAGGCGTCATGATGATTGCCATGGGGCTATTAAAGCTCGGCGGGGTCATCAAATTCATCCCTCACCCGATTACAACCGGCTTTACCAGTGGTATTGCTGTGACCATATTCTCTTCACAGATCAAAGATTTTTTCGGTCTTACCACAGAAGCATTACCAGCTGAGTTTCTTGAGAAATGGCACATCTACATCGGTGCTTTTCACACGTTTGACATGACAACCGTCATCATCGGATTGGTTGCTCTGGGCATTATCGTCTTTTGGCCTAAGCGTTTCAGTAAAATTCCCGGCTCGCTTATCGCATTGGTGGTCACCACTTTAATCGTACAGCTGGGTAACCTCGATGTGATGACCATCGGTGGGAAATTTGGTGAGCTCTCTTCCGCTTTTCCGACACCTCAGCTTCCCGCTTTTAGCTTAGAAAAAATGACCATGCTCATCGGACCTGCTTTTACCATCGCACTCTTAGGTTCCATCGAATCGCTGCTTTCAGCTGTGGTGGCTGATGGTATGATCGGTGGCCGTCACCGCTCAAATACAGAGTTGATCGGCCAAGGCATCGCCAATGTCGCTTCCGGATTATTTGGTGGTATTCCAGCCACAGGTGCCATCGCAAGAACCGTTGCTAACATAAAGAATGGCGGAACAACGCCAGTCGCCGGTATGACGCATGCGGTGGTCCTTTTGTTGATCATGTTGCTCTTCATGCCACTGGCTCAAATGGTACCATTAGCTTCACTTGCTGCCATCCTAATGGTGGTGGCCTATAACATGAGCGAATGGCGTGAATTTATCTCCTTATTGAAATCACCGAAAAGCGACGTCACCGTGCTATTGATCACCTTCTTCATAACGGTTCTCGTAGACCTCGTTATGGCCATCGAGATTGGGATGGTGTTGGCTGCACTTTTATTTATGAAGCGTATGGCCGATGTCACCGAGGTCAGCGAGCTTACACGCGATACGGCTGAAGAGGACGATAGCTTCACGCCGAATTTTGATCGTTCTTTATTGCAGAGACTTCCTCAGCATATTCAAGTCTATGAAATCAATGGTCCTCTCTTCTTCGGCGCAGCCGACAAATTCTTAGAGGTCATCAATGAAGTGGATGGGACGACACAAACCATGATTCTAAGACTTAGAAATGTACCTGCCATGGACGCCACTGCCGTACATGCATTAAAGCGCTTTATTAAAGCCTGCCATAAGCACAAAATCAAAATTCTATTATCTGGTTTGAAGCCTCAACCCTATGAGGTGTTAAGCAAAGCAGGCGTCATCGATACGATCGGAGTAGAACACATCTTCGAGCACTTCGAAGCAGCACTCGCTTTTGCAGAGAATCGCCACTACGAATTGGCATCAAAGCCGTTCACACCTGTATAAAAAACTTAGGAGAAACTATGACTGAACTGAAGCTCCATGAAAAGCACCTTGAAAAGTATAAAAGTGGCTATCCACTCATCTTCAAAGAAGCCGTCATCGGTTATCAGCTGATTGAATCTTCTGGTCTAGAAGAAGGGTCACTGATTAAGCTGACCGATGAAAAAGGCAAATATGTTGCCACTGGCTATTACGGTAAGCAAAATAAAGGCATCGGCTGGGTATTATCAAAGAATGAAAAGGAAAGTGTCGGCTTACCCTTTTTCCAGAAGAAACTTTACAGTGCGATCGAGAAGAGACTCGGGCTTTATAACAACCCGAAAACCAATGCTTTTCGCGTTTTTAATGGCGAAGGGGACGGCATCGGTGGCTTGACCATCGACTTCTATAATGGCTACTACCTTATCAACTGGTATAGCTTAGGCGTCTATGCTTTCAAATCACATGTCATCGAAGCGCTCAAAAAGTGCGTCGAGTTTGATGGCATCTATGAGAAACTCAGATTTGAGGGTCTCGAGTCAGAGCATCCAGATGGTTTCGTCATTGGCACTGAAGCGAAGTTTCCCCTGGTGATTAAAGAAAACGGGGTTTCCATAGAAGTATTCTTTAACGAAGGGGCCATGACAGGCATCTTTCTTGATCAAAGAGAGGTTAGACGTGCCATTCGAAACAACTATGCAAAGGGAAAAGATGTTCTGAACACATTCTCTTACACTGGTGCATTTTCAGTATTTGCTGCACTTGGTGGCGCAAAATCAACCACGAGCGTGGACCTCGCCAACCGTAGCAAGGAGCACACAGAACATAACTTTGCACTTAACCAAGTCTCTTTGGACCGCCATCAGATTTTGGTGGAGGATGTCTTCAACTACTTTAAATTTGCCGCAAAAAAGGGCCTTACCTACGACCTCGTAATCCTGGATCCACCTAGCTATGCCAAATCCAAGGACTTCGTCTTTAGTGCGGAAAAGGACTATCCCGAGCTGTTAGCGGAGGCGATCAAAATCACTCGCCAAGGGGGCATCATCGTCGCATCGAACAATTCGAGCACCATTACCCTCGAAAAATTCAAGCAAATAATCGGTAAGGGCTTCAACATCGGAAAAGCGCGATTTGAAATATTAGAGATCCATCAGCTACCGAAGGATTTTAGAGCCCATCACCTCTATGAAGAGAGCAATTATTTGAAAGTGGTTTTCTTAAAACGCATCAAGTAAAAAAAAGTGGCTGTATCGCGTATGAAAGTTTCGCGGTACAGCCTTTGTGTTTTTAATAGTGCTCTCCATTGTCATAATACCGCGTAGGCTCAAGGGTATTAAACATGACGCAGACCTCTTCATAGCCCTGCGACATGACACTGTCTGTAATTAGCTTCGCCACCTTATCTTGGAGTGGTTGAGGTCTTTCAAACCAGTTTATCGTGACAAAGGGGTATCCACCATCGCCCTGCTTTCCGTGCTTGAAAAACACAGTTTCCTGCCATTCCACAGTAAAGTGGTCCACTGGACAGTCGATGGTTATGGCGAGCGATTCAATCAGATGCTCACTGATTTTGCTGACTTCATTAGGCGTTACGCCTTTAAATAGGAGATGTGGCATGATGCCTCCTTTCGATTTGTCTTTGATCATCGATTTAATGATTCACTTCACTGTCATTTTATAATAAAATGTAGGCATGACACAACCTGTCTTGAAAGGAATTATCGATGAAATTTAAGCCCATTTTGGGATTACTATTATTAACGGCGATGCTATTTACCGGATGCAATGCACAGTATAAGCATCTAAATGAAGCCATCCGTCCTGAATTGATCGAGAACGAAACGAGTCAGTCGATACCAGATGTCGGCATACAGACCGTCATCGAGGAATCTGAGTCTAAAACCGTCGCTGTACACTACCCTTCCATAGGTAACGATAAAGTCGATGCCCTGCTAAAGGAGTTCGCGCTCAACCGGATTGAGCTGTTTTATCAGGAGACTGCAAATATTCAGGTTGCTAATGATGAAAATTGGCCCTATGAGCTTCATATCGATTACGAAATCGCCTATCAGACGGAACGACACCTTTCATTAGTCTTTAAAGAAGAAAAATATTTGGGCGGTGCTCAATCTGTATCAGCGCTATTCACTTATAATTTCAACCTTGAACATAGCCGTCAGCTCTTGCTCAGAGACGTTTTCAAGGGTTCATCCGCCTATCTGGAGATTATTTCGCAGTTCATCTTCGATTCTTTGATCAATCAAAACAGTTTGGGAATCCCCCTCGACGAAAGCTGGGTTGTAGAAGGCAGTACCCCTCTTGAATCGAATTTTAAGCACTTCCTGATAGGTGATCAGGGCGTGACCTTTCTTTTTGAAAAATATCAGCTCGCACCTGCATTTATCGGTGAGCCCTCTATTCTCATCCCATACGATGTCTTCACCGCTCATATTGAGCTTAAAGAAATCTTCCTTCCTGCACCTAACAAGACTGAACGGATTTTGCCAGACCTGACACAAACGACGATTCCGAAACCTGTGGAAGGAAAGAAGATCGCCATAACCTTTGAGGATGGACCACACCCGTTTTATACCCCCCTCATTCTGGATACCTTAAGCTCACGAAATACGGTTGCAACCTTTTTCATCCTAGGTAACCGTGCACAGGATTATCCGGATTTGATCGAGCGAATCGCAGTTGATGGACACAGCATCGGCAACCATTCGTGGAGTCACCCTCAAATGACACGCCTCTCTTTCGATGCCCTGAATAAACAGTATGAAAGAACACAGGAACTTGTGGCAACCATAACTGGTAGTGCCCCACTCATCTATCGACCACCCTACGGCGTCTATAATGAAAACGTCATCAGTATATTAAAGTCGCCAGCCGTACTTTGGTCCATCGATCCCGGCGACCTCGTCTATAAGGATTCTGCCTATATCACCAACTATGTTATCGATCACGCCTTCGATGGTGCGATTATTTTACTAAGGGATACGAATGCCCACACGACACAGGCGCTCAGCGCCATCATCGATGAACTGACGCAGCTCGGGTACGCATTCGTCACAGTAGATCAATTGCTTGGCATCACAGAAGAGAATGCCTCCCAGAATATTCGGATTTTCTCTAGAGGATTTGAGAGCAAATAAGTTTAGACGCACACAAAAAGGAGCTGTTTTTTAACAGCTCCTTTATTATAGACTTGATTAACTATGTGTCTTCGGCGTTTTCACGCGTTTTTTATCTCTGTCTCTGTCTCTATCTCTAGACTCAGAGCGAGGCGCACCTGAAGGAGATGAAACCTTCTTTTTGCCTTCGCCACTGTATTTGCTTGGTTTAGGTTTAGAGTAGCCGCCTTTTTCTTCCTTCGCAGGAATCACAGAAACTGGCTTGCCTTTAATCATACGCTTGTCCATACGCTCGATGACGCGATCTGCATGACTTTCTGGAATCTCCACGAATGTAAAGGTATCAAAGATATCCACCGAACCGATTAAACGGCCTTCGATGCCTGCTTCATTAGCGATGGCGCCGACGATGTCTCTCGGACGAACATTATGATTATTTCCCACATTGATGTGCATTCTAATCATGCCGCTCGGTGTCTTGCCTCTTGGTTTGCCTTTTGATCGGTCACCACCACGATCGCCGCCGCGGTCGCCTGAACGCTCACCACGATCATTACGGTCACGACCCATGGCTTTAGCATTATCAACTGAATCAATTTCCTTCACGTTTTCAAGCTCGAGCTCCATTTGGAATAGCGCCGCAGCGATTTCGATGGCAGAATAGTTGTTTTCAGTGAACTCTTCGATAAACTGGATAAACTTTCTATCGATGCCGCCTTCAATACGCTCTTTGATCTTGTTCATGAAAAGCTCGCGCTTCATCGCCTGAAGATCGCTGATTTTCGGAATCGGATGCGGTTTGATGTCAGATTTCGTATATCGCATGATGCTTCTTAAAAGATGGAAATCTCTAGAAGTGATAAACGTGAACGAAATACCCTCTTTACCTGCACGGCCTGTTCTTCCGATACGGTGTACATAGTACTCCTCATGCGTCGGCATGTCATAGTTGAATACCGCTTCCACGTTATCGATGTCAAGACCTCTCGCTGCAACATCTGTTGCGATGAGGATTTCGATGTCGCCACGCTTGAACTTGTTGATGACGTTCATACGGAGCATCTGCTTCATGTCGCCATGAATCTTATCACACATGTAACCACGTGCTTGGAGCATGTCTGTCACTTCATCCACGCGCTTTTTCGTGTTACAGAACACGATGGAAAGCTTATAGTTGTAGATATCGATAAGGCGCGTTAAAATCTCCATTTTATCGCGGTCTTTCATCTCGATATACACCTGCTGAATGCTTGGTGCAGAAAGCTGCGTATGCGCTACCTTTAAGATCTCTGGATCTCTCTGGTATTTGTCCACGATGGCCATGATCTCTTTAGGCATAGTCGCTGAAAAGAGCAGTGTTTGGATTTCGTGATCCACTTCTTCCATGACGAGCTCGATGTCTTCTCTAAAGCCCATGTTGAGCATCTCATCCGCTTCGTCGAGGACGAGCATTTTAAGCTGACCTAATTTAAGCGTTTTACGTCTTAAATGGTCGAGTACCCTACCTGGTGTACCGATGATAATCTGTGCACCTGATCTAAGGCCTCTAATTTGTCTTTCAATGTCTTGACCACCATAGATGGGGAGTACATGAAGACCTCTGAGATATTTACCGATACGATTAACCTCTTCTGAGATTTGTACCGCTAACTCTCTCGTAGGGCATAGAACCAACGCTTGGACGTTCTTGTTCGATAAATCGAGTTTTTCCAGCATCGGAATCGTAAATGCCGCCGTTTTTCCAGTTCCTGTTTGCGCCTGTCCAACAAGATCCCTTCCCGTAAACGCAACGGGGATGGCCATTGTTTGTATAGGCGTTGCTTCTTCAAAGCCCATATCTTCAACAGCCCTCAAAATTTCTTTTGAGCAGTTTAATTCACTAAATTGCAGTTTTTCCATTAATATTTCCTTTCTTGTCTTTGAACACTTCATTATAACACAATTGACGCAAAATACTATTATGTTTTAGAAACATTTAAGTGAATAAACGCGCTGTGAGGCCTAAAATATAATCTTTAAAGCAATTTATAGAAAATAAGGTCGTCGATGTAACCTCCTTCAGTGGGATCATACTCGTGCATGAAAACCCTACCGCTCTGTGTGAATCCTAAACGCTCGATAGTGGCGATGGATGCGGTGTTCCATGAATAAATATAGGTTCGGGCGATGAGAATTCCCTCCGCTTTGAGCTTAATCAGCCCATATTCGGTCAGGGTCTTCGCAACCTGCTGTTTTCTGAAGGCTGGATGGACCGCTGCTGCCAGGTAGGCGCTATGAGATTTGTTGCCCTTGCCTCTCGTCGCCTTAAGCAACCCCACGAGTTGACCATCAGCATCAAACGCTCCGTACAGGTAGATCTCCGGTGAATCAAACCATTGATCTAATTCTTCCTCAGATGCTATGTCTGTAAAGCTCATACGCGCATTTTCTTCACGCAACATTTGGCAAAGCCTAAACACCTCCTGACGGTGTGACCTATTTACGATTAGCAGTTCAATCATGTTAGACTCCCTAATGTCATGCCCTTTTCAAAGGCCTTCATGTTTTCTTCAAAGAATTTTTCTGGTACGGATTCACCGATGACCTTTCGCCACAGGGCATCATCGATGGGTAGCTGCTTTGCCAGTGCACCCAACATCATGACGTTGACCACCTTCGGAGTCCCCAGTTCCAGACATAACGACAACATATCATGTGCAGATACTTCGATGTCCTTTCTAAACTGGTCTAAAAAGTCATGGGGATAGGGTGCCGCCTCTGCGATGGCGAACACCGGATAGATTTCAGCTGTATTGATGAACGCCTGTCCCTGGGGTTTCAGATATTCCTGCCAGCGAAGTCCCTCTAAAGGCTCTAGTGCCAATAAAAAATCCGCATGACCTTTAGGAATGTTAGGTGAATAGATCGTCTCACCCAGACGGACACTGCCCCAAACCTTTCCGCCACGTTGAGATAGCCCCACCACATCGTTGGTTTTAACCTCGTAGCCTGCCTCAAAAGCTACCTCGCTAATGATATCCGTCATAAGCACTAACCCCTGCCCACCTACACCTGCCATGATGATATTAAACGTCTTTTGCATGTGTCCTCGCCTCCTTAGCTTCTCTTGATAGCGCCCACAGGACAAACCTGGGAGCATACTGAACAGCCCACACACATTGAGGGATCTATGGAGGATTTTTGCTTATCAAACCCCTCATAATCTTTCATGTGAATCGGTGGACAATTGGTTTTGACACATGTTCTGCAGGCGATACAAATCGAAGGGTCCACAGTGAAATGGGGTTCCTTGATTTTAAACCGTAGTGCACATGGGCGTGTGGTCATGATGATGTCGATTCCATCGTGCTTAAAAGCTTCTTCCATGGTTTTCTTCGCGCCTTTATAATCAAATTGGTCCACGACCTTTACCGCATCAAATCCCATGACCTCGATAAGCTTTGGCAGGTCGACGTTCATATCACTGCCATCTCCATAGGGGGATGAACTGGCATTCGGTTGTCCGCCTGTCATGGCAGTGGTGCCATTATTGAGGATAAGGATGGTGATGTTATCCGTAGGATCTGATTGATGCAACAGATTTAAAAGCCCCATCATCCCGGAATGATAGAACGTGCCATCGCCGATGACCGCCACGAGTGGTTGGTTGACACCCATAAGTCGCTCTGCCTTTTTCATGCCCTTCACCATGCCGAGGGACGCACCCATGCTGATGATGGAATCCAGTACCTCCAGTGGATAGAGAATTCCCATGGAGTAGCAGCCGATATCGCCGATAACAGTCTTTTTCGATTTCTTCAGGATATCGAACACCGGTCGATGTGGACAACCAGCACAGAACATAGGAAGTCGCCCCATAACAGGCGCTAGTGGTTCCGCTTCGCTGGCGGTCGCTTCTTCAGCCACCTGCAAAAATACGTTCGCCATTTCCACGCCAAGCATGCGAAGTCCCGTCTCAATCTCCTCGATATCCAGCTCCCCTGTAAATGGAAATGCTGTTTTTCCCACACATGGAATTCCTGCCAGCCGTAGCTGGTCCTCGATAAATCCCGTCATCTCTTCGATGACCACCACTTGGTTAAACTTAGCTGCTAAAGCCCTTAACGCATCTAGCGGTAACGGATACACGATGCCGAGTTTATACACCGCTGCTTTAGGCGCCAGCTCCCTAAGGTTTTGGTAGGGCAGACCACTGGTGATGATGAGGGTATCTGCGCCATCGTAGGGCTCATAACGGTTTATGTTTAAGTCATCTAGCGCACTTTGTAGCTTCTCGATGCGCTTATGCATGTGAAACTGCTTGTCGAAGGTATTCGGTGGAATCATACCGTAGTCCGACGGACTTTTTACGAAGCCCTTAATAGGGACTTCCGTACGATCAGACAGCATGACCTTCGTCCGGCTGTGGCATAGACGAGATGTGATTCTTAGCATGACGGGTGCTTCAAATCGTTCGCTGATCTCCAGACCTATCATGGTAAAGTCCTTCGCTTCTTGTGAGTCGGCTGGGTCGAGTACAGGCATGTTTGCGAATTTCGCAAAAATGCGATTGTCCTGTTCATTTTGCGAGCTGGCCATGCCAGGATCATCTCCCGACATGAGCACGAATCCACCCTTCGTCTTCGTTTCGGTGAATGTCATGAGGGGGTCTGCTGCGACGTTTACGCCGACGTGTTTCATGGAAACGAGGGTTCTTGCACCGGTCATAGAGGCGCCAATTCCCACCTCTAGAGCGACCTTCTCGTTTACTGAAAACTCCGCGTATATCTCTGGATACTGCTTTTTTATGGTCTCTAGCATCTCTACTGTAGGTGAGCCTGGATAGCTTGCCGCCACATGGCCACCTGCCTCATAGAAGCCTCTGGCAATCGCCTCGTTGCCAGTCAACATTTTTACTTTCATGAACTGCCTCCTTATACATGAAAACACGCACTACACACCATTCATACCCAATTATGGTCCCGACTGTCGAATGCTTTTACTCTCTATCAAAAAAAGAATTAAGGTTAAAAAAGTGCTTCAGAAGTAGCGCCGAACGGATGGCGATATCCTCATGCTCCAGAATATGCTTCGCCATATGGCGGTCTACGAAAACTATTTCAGCTTCTTCATCCGGACTTTGGTGCCGGTTACTGGGTTCACCAGAATAGTAGCCATAGGCGATTTCCACGCATTCATTAATGATGCCCACTGACGCATAGCGTGGCGCATCACTCATGACAAACTCGAAGTCCATCCCCGTTTCTTCTTTAAACTCGCGGACGCTGGTTACCGAAACAGGTTCGTCACCATCAGCAAGTCCAGCTGGTAGCATATAGACGGTTCTCCCTGCGGATACGCGATATTCCTTTAGCATCACCACATGGGTTTTCTCATGGTTCGTGGCGAAAATCATGGCACCATCGCTAAAGCGTTTCCCATGATCAATTTCCTCCCTAAGGCGTTCTATGCCCTGTCTGGAAACGAGTTCCCATGATTTATCAGCACCCTCCCGGTTCACATAATCGATTCGAAATCCTTTTAAATAGTACAAACGATCCACTTCTGTTATCCGTTTGATGGTCAATTTTCCTTCCATAGTCACCTCAAGTCATTATTTCATATTTTCTTTTTGCCTTTTCTTCTGCTTTTATTATATAATATCAAAGGATTAAACAGAACACATTCACCAAAGGGTGTCTTTTATAGAAAGGATTTTCAAATGAGTATTTTAACCGTCAAAAACTTAAGCCACGGCTTCGGCGACCGTGCGATCTTTAACAACGTTTCCTTCCGTCTGCTCAAAGGCGAGCATATCGGCCTGATCGGTGCAAATGGCGAGGGAAAGTCAACCTTCATGAACATCATCACCCATAAGCTTGAGCCGGACGAAGGTCAGGTGGATTGGTCAAAACGCGTCCGTTCAGGTTACTTAGACCAGCATACGACCCTTGAGAAGGATACTTCCATCAAAACGGTTCTGGAAAGCGCATTTAAATACCTCTTCGACATGGAACAGGAAATGAACGATATGTATATGCGCATGGGCGATGTAACGCCGGAAGAACTGGATAACCTCATGGAAGAGGTCGGTACCATCCAAGACATCCTCAATCATAACGACTTTTACATCATCGATGCTAAGGTGAACGAGGTGGCGCGTGGCTTAGGCCTTCTGGAAGTCGGTCTCGAGAAAACCGTCGACAGCTTAAGTGGTGGTCAACGTACAAAGGTCCTTTTAGCAAAGCTCCTTCTGGAAAAGCCTGATATCCTGCTTCTTGATGAGCCTACCAACTACCTGGATGAAGAGCACATCGAATGGCTTAAAAAATACCTGCAAGAGTATGAAAACGCCTTTATCCTCATCTCGCACGACATCCCATTCCTCAATAGCGTCGTCAACCTTATCTATCACATGGATAATAAAGAGCTCAACCGTTATGTGGGCGACTACGATAACTTTATTCGCGTTTACGAGGCGAAA
>Ga0208243_1000871_pt1 | contig 12419 bp, 9 predicted proteins | sample Subbio2Aug_QV12A_FD_184826 | JGI IMG/M metagenome (GOLD analysis project Ga0208243, IMG submission 184826) | Serpentinite rock and fluid subsurface biosphere microbial communities from McLaughlin Reserve, California, USA - CR12Aug_QV12A (SPAdes) | ecosystem: Environmental > Terrestrial > Deep...
GACGAGATGCGACCGGCAGCCGCCGGAATGCTGCCAGTATTCGCGATGGTCGCCGGCCGTGTTGACGCGGTCGTAGACATAGGCGTTCCACGCGGCCTGGTCCGTCGAGGCCGGATCGGGGCGTGTGCGGTTCGCGTCGCCCTGGTAGGTGAACTCGGACACGTCGCGCGGGCCGCAATAGGGACAGGTGATCAGCATCGGCCGGGCCTCAGTGCAGCCGGGGCGTCGCGCCCTGGCCCTTTTCGTCGATGACCGCGCCGCGGTGGAAGCGCTCCAGTGTGAAGGCGGCGTTGAGCGGATGCGGCGCGTCGCGGGCGATGGTGTGGGCGAAGCACCAGCCCGAGGCCGGCGTCGCCTTGAAGCCGCCGTAGCACCAGCCGGTGTTGAGATAGAGGCCGGGCAGGGGACCCGTCGTGATGATGGGCGAGCCGTCCATCGACATGTCCATGATGCCGCCCCAGGAGCGCAGCAGCCGGACGCCCGCCCAGCCGGGGAAGAGCGCGGCGAGTTCGCTCATCACCTCCTCGACGATGGGCAGGTTGCCGCGCTGGGCATAGGAATTGTAGCCGTCGATGTCGCCGCCGAAGACCAGCCCGCCCTTGTCGGACTGCGAGACGTAGAGATGGCCGCCGCCGAAGGTGACCACCGTGTCGATGGCGGGCTTCAGCGATTCCGACACGAAGGCCTGCAGGACGTGGCTCTCGATCGGCAGCCGGTCGATCCCGGCGAGCTTCATGACGCGGCCGGTCGAACCGGCGACGGCGACCGCCACCTTCTTCGCCCGGATCTCGCCGCGGGTCGTGACGACACCGGTGATGCGGTCGCCGTCGCGCAGGAAGCCGGTGACCTCGCAGTTCTCCAGCATGTCGACGCCGCGCCGGTCGGCCGCGCGTGCATAGCCCCAGGCGACGGCATCGTGGCGGGCGGTGCCGGCGCGCGGCTGCATCAGCCCGCCGACGATCGGGAAGCGGGCCTTCGCCGACACGTCGAGGCCCGGCACCTTGCGGGCGATCTCGGCCGGGGTCATCCAGACCGCGTCGATGCCCTCGTGCCGCATGGCGTTGCCGCGGCGGATATAGTCGTCGGCCTGGCCCGGCGTGTGGGCGAGGTTGAGGATGCCGCGCTGCGAGAACATGACGTTGTAGTTCAGCTCGTGCGACAGGTTCTCCCAGAGCTTGAGGGAATGCTCGTAGAAGGCGGTGTTCGCAGGCAGGAGGTAGTTCGAGCGGACGATGGTGGTGTTGCGGCCGACATTGCCGCCGCCGAGCCAGCCCTTCTCCACGACGGCGACGTTCGTGATTCCGTGCTCGCGCGCCAGATAGTAGGCCGTCGCCAGCCCGTGGCCGCCGCCGCCCACGATGACCACGTCGTAGGCCGGCTTCGGGTCGGGCCTGCGCCAGGCGGGCTTCCAGTCGCGGTTGCCGGAGAACGCGTTCCTCAGCAGCGCAAGGGCCGAATATTCCTTCATGTCTCTCTCTGTCCCCGGGCCGCCGGACACTATCGCCCCGCGGACCGCGCGAATGCAACGATTGCGCCGCCGCCTTGCGCAGGGCCGACGCCGCGGCGCCCGCCTTGCCGCGCCGCAGCGCGGCCACTATGGATGCGGTCTGATCGAAGAACCGTTCGGCCGTGGGGGACATGACGAGACGCTGGCTATGGTGGATGGTCGCGGCCCTGCTTCTGACCGCCGCGGCGGCCGGCCGGCCGCTGGCGGTCGCGCAGGAGGCGCAACCCGGCCCCGCTGCCACGACGGCGGATGCGGAGCCCGCCGCGACCGCCGGCCGCGTCGGGGCAGCGCCTTCCGTCCATGACGAGCAGAAACCGATCATCGACGGCGTCGCCGCGTCGCTCGAGTCGCTGCGCGACCGCGTCTCCCGGTCCGCCGACGACGATGCGCGGCTCGCCGAGACGCGCATCGAACTGGAGGGGCTGGCCCGGCAGGTGCTCGCCGCCGGCGTTGCGTTCCGGCCGCGCCTGCAGGAGATCAATGCCCGGCTGGAGCAGATCGGCGCGCCGCCGGGCGAAGGCCTGCCGCCGGAACCCGAGATCACCCGTCGCGAGCGGGCGGAGCTCCTGCGGCAGAAGGCCGAGATCAACGCTCTGATCGGCGTCGCCGAGAGCCTGTCGGTGCAGATCAACCGCCTGATCGAGGAGATCGGCGCGCTGCGGCGCGACCTCTTCGCGCGCACGCTGTCGAAGCGCTACGACATCGGCAGCGCCATGAACGCGGCCACGCTCGACGACCTGCACGCCGAGATCGTGGGCCTGCAGCGCACCGTCACCGCCTGGCTGCGCTTCGTCATCGCCTTCAAGCTCCAGTCGGCGCTGTTTGCCACGCTGCTCGCCGTCGCGGCCGCGGCGGTGCTGTCCTTCGGCGGCCGCCGTCTCTTCGGCACGATGATGGAGGCGGGCCTGGATGCCTCGCCTTCCTACCTGTCGCGGCTGTCCGTGGCGTTCTGGTCGACGCTGACGCCTTCGGCCACGCTGCTCGTGTTCCTGTCGGCCACCTGGTACCTCTGCGACGCGTTCAACATCCTGCGCGCCGATATCGGCCAGATGCTGTCGTCGCTGTTCCAGGTGATCGCCATCGTCTTCTTCGTCAACCGGCTGGCGCGCGCGGCGCTGGGCCCGGACCGTCCGAACTGGCGGCTGGTCCCGGTCGACACGCTGTCGGCGCGCCGGCTCTACTGGCTGGCCTGGCTGACGGCCGTGACCACCGGCTCCGACTTCGTGCTGAACCGCGTCAACCACGTGATGGGCTCGCCACTGTCGCTGACCATCGCCAAGAGCTTCGTCGCGACCGTCGTCGTCGGCCTCCTGCTGATCCTGATCGGCCTCGTGCGGCCGGCGCGGGACGACGGGGGGCAGCGGCGCTTCCACTGGCTGAACTGGATCTTCCTCGGGCTCGGCATCGGCACGATGGCGGCGGCGCTGCTGGGCTACATCGGCTTCGCCCGCTTCGTGTCGCAGCAGGTGGTGGTGACGGGCGCGATCGCCTCCACGATGTACATCGGCTTCCTGTCGGCGGGCGCGATCTCCGCGGAGGGCGCCTTCGTGCGCACCGCGCTGGGGGAGGCGCTGCGCAAGCGCTTCAGGCTCGAGGAGCCCTCGCTCGACCAGCTCGGACTGGCAGCCAGCATCGCCACCTACATCCTCGTCGTCTGCATCGGCGTGCCGCTCGTCCTGCTGCAATGGGGGTTCCAGTGGGGCGACATCACCACCTGGGCGCACCGGCTCGCCACCAACATCACGATCGGCACCGTGTCGTTCTCGCTGGTCGGCATCGTCACCGGTCTCGTCGTCTTTTTCGTCGGCTACTTCGTCACCCGCGGCTTCCAGGGCTGGCTCGACGGCTCGGTGCTGGCGCGCGGCAAGGTGGACGCGGGGCTGCGAAACTCCATCCGCACGGCGGTCGGCTATGCCGGCATCGCGCTCGCCGCGCTCGTGGGCATTTCGGCCGCTGGCATCGACCTGTCGAACTTCGCGCTCGTGGCCGGCGCCCTGTCGCTCGGCATCGGCTTCGGCCTGCAGAACATCGTCTCGAACTTCGTCTCGGGGCTGATCCTGCTGGCGGAGAGACCCTTCAAGGCCGGCGACTGGATCGTCGCCGGCGCCGTCTCCGGCACCGTCAAGCGCATCAGCGTGCGCGCCACGGAGATCGAGACCTTCCAGCGGCAGACGGTGATCCTGCCGAATTCCGAGCTGATCAACGCGGCCGTCGGCAACTGGACGCACAAGAACAAGCTCGGCCGCATCGAGATCAAGGTCGGCGTCGCCTATGGCACCGATCCGCGCAAGGTGCATGCGCTGCTGCTCGACATCGCGCGCGGCCACCCGATGGTGCTGAAGAACCCGGAGCCCTTCGTCTTCTTCGCCAATTTCGGCCCGACGGCGCTGGAGTTCGAGATCAGGCTGTTCCTTGCCGACATCACCAGCGGCCTGACCGTGCAGAACGACATCCGCTTCGCCATCGTCGAGGCCTTCGCGACGGAGGGTATCGACATCCCGTTCCCGCCGCGCGACCCCGGCCTGCGCGGCGCCAACAGCAACCGTGCCGCGCCGCCGTCCGATCCCGTGCCGCAGACGGCGCCGCCGCCGACGGCCGGTGCGGCATCCGGTGCCTCCTCCGCCGCCGTCGTGGCGCTGCCGGTCGCGCCGCGCCGCCGCCGCCGCAGGAGACAGGACCCCGACGAGGGCGACGAGGTGCTGTGACGCGGCCGTTCAGTTGCCGTTCATGCGCCTTCGCCTATAGGATGGGCGCAACGGGAGCCGTCGGTTCTCCGATGACATCAGAGGCGGTGGCGACACCGGTTTCAGAACATGAAGTTCCTTCTCGGCGCGACCTTCTCCCTGCTGGCGGCCTCGACCCCGGTCCTGGCGGCGAGCGCGCTCAACAACGATGCGGAAGTCCGCATCCTCGTGGTGACCGAAGGCTCCAAGCAGGAGGAACTGGCCATCGCGCCCGGCCAGACCGTGCAGTTCTGCTTCTCCAGCTGCTTCGTCACCATGCCCGACGGCGACCGTTTCGCTCTTTCGGGCAACGAGGTCATCGAGATTTCGGGCGGCCGCGCACGCATCAAGTGACGCCGCCGGTCGACGGCGAATGGCGACGGGCCGGGCGGATGTCCGGCCTTTTCGCTTTTCTGCTAACCCGCGATTAAGCCTCGCGACGGAAACCTCGTACCGGCATTCCCCGGTACCGGCAGTATTCAGCCTTCCGTAGGTGCTTCTCCCTAGAACGTCCGCCGTGGGCGCTCCCTGACAGTCGCGCCCGGGCATACGGGAAGGTGACTTGGCATGGATGCTCGGTCGGAACAAACGGCAATACCGCTCGCCGTCGACCTCGACGGGACGCTGATCAAGACGGACCTGTTGTGGGAAGGGCTCTTCCTTCTCCTGAAGCAAAATCCGCTCTACCTGCTCATGGTCCCGGTCTGGCTCGCCACGGGTCCGGCACGACTGAAGATGGAGATCGCGGCGCGGGTGGAACTCGATGCGGAGGCGCTGCCCTACCGGGAGACCGTGGTGGCGCGTCTCGAAGCCGAGAAGGCGGCCGGCCGCACCATCATCCTGGCCACAGGCACCCCGCGCAGGTTCGCCGAGGCGATCGCCGCCCATCTCGGCGTCTTCGACGCGGTGATCGCCACCGACGACCCGCGCCACAACCTCACGTCGGAGCGCAAGCGCACCCGGCTGATGAACATGTTCGGCGACGGCGGCTTCGACTATGCCGGCAACAGCCGGCACGACCTCAAGGTCTTCGACGCCGCGCGCGCCGCCATCGTCGTGGCGCCGGACCGCCACGCCGCCCGCTGGCAGGCCGAGCACGGCTGCGAGCTTCTGCCCGGCACGCGCCCGACCGCCAGGGCCGTGCTGCGGATGCTGCGCGCCCACCAGTGGCTGAAGAACAGTCTCATCGCGGTGCCCCTGGTGCTGGCCCACGAATACATGAACCCCGCGATGATCGTGGCCTGCATCCTGGCCTTCGTGTCCTTCAGCGCGGCGGCCTCGGCGATCTACATCGTCAACGACTTCACCGATCTCGCCGCCGACCGCCGTCACGCCAGCAAGCGGCGGCGCCCCTTCGCCAGCGCCGACCTCAGCATTCCCTTCGGCCTGGGCTCGATCGGCGTGCTGCTTGCCGTCAGCGTCGCGGCCGCAGCCTTCCTGCCGCCGATGTTCTGGCTGGTGCTCGCCGGCTATCTCGTCGTCACCACCGCCTATTCCTTCGGGCTGAAGCGCATGCTGCTCGTCGACGTCTTCACGCTCGCCGGGCTCTACACGATGCGCATCGTCGCCGGCGCGATGGCGACCGGCACGGACGTTTCGTTCTGGCTGCTCGCCTTCTCGATCTTCTTCTTCCTGTCGCTGGCTCTCGTGAAGCGTTTCGTCGAGCTCGACGGGACCGGCCTGTCGCGCGGTGCCCGCCTGGCCGGACGCGGCTATCGCCCGGAGGACATCGACATCGTCGCCCAGGCCGGCGTCGCCTCGGCCTTCGCCTCGGCGCTCGTGCTCGCCCTCTACATCGACAGCATGAGCGTCAGGGAGCTCTATGCGCATCCCTGGATGATCTGGCCGCTGGCGCCGATCGTGCTCTACCTGACGCTTCGGATCTGGGTGCTCGCCCGGCGCGGCGAGATGCATGACGATCCGATCGTCTTCATCGCCACCGACTGGCGCAGCCAGATGGTCTCGGCGGTGGGCGGCATCCTCCTCGTCTCGGCGGCGGTGGCGGCATGACGGGCCGGCTGGAGAGCTTCGGCCGGGTGTTTCCCGGCCAGTCCCGCGTGCTGGCGCCCGACCAGGCCGTGGCGCTGCTGGAGAGCGGACGGGCGGCGCCGGGCAGCCTGCTCGGCTACGGCAACGGCCGCAGCTATGGCGACAGCTGCCTCAATGCCGGCGGCGCCCTGATCGACATGCGCGGCGCCGGCCGCATCCTGTCCTTCGATCCGGAGACCGGCATCCTGACGGCCGAGGCCGGCGCCTTCCTGTCCGAGATCATCGCGCGGGTGGCCCGCCACGGCTGGTTTCCGCCGGTGGTGCCCGGAACGCAGCACGTGACGCTCGGCGGCGCCATCGCCAACGACGTGCACGGCAAGAACCACCACCGGCGCGGAAGTTTCGGCGCGCACGTCCTGTCGCTGACGCTGCTGCGCTCCGATGGGCGCACCTACGTCTGCAGCGCCGACAGCCGCCCCGACCTGTTCCGCGCGACGATCGCGGGCATGGGCCTGACCGGGCTGATCCTGAAGGCGACGCTGCGGCTGATGCGGGCGGGCTCGCCGCACGTCGTCCAGACCGTGCGCCCGTTCGGCAGCCTGCGGGAGTATTTCGACCTCGCCGGCGAGGCCGACCTGCGCAACGAATATGCCGTCGCCTGGATCGACCAGCTGGCGGGCGGCCGTGCCGCCGGCCGCGGCCTGCTCCTGGCCGGCAACCATGCCGACGGATCCGAAGGCGCCGACGTCGACATGGCGCCAGGCCGCCTGTCCGTGCCGGTGCAGCCGCCCTTCACGGTGCTGAACCGGCCCTTCCTGCGGCTCTTCAACGCCGCCTATCGGTGGCGGAACGGCAGTCGCAGCGAGCCGGAATGCGTGCCGGCGAGGAGCTTTTTCTTCCCGCTCGACAGCGTCGCACACTGGAACCGGCTCTACGGGCCGGGCGGGCTGTTCCAGCACCAGTCGGTGGTGCCAGAGGCGGCTGCGCGGGAGATCGTGCCGGCCATGCTCGAACTGGCGCGACGGCGCGGGCAGGGCTCCTTCCTGACCGTCCTGAAACGCTTCGGCGACCGCCCGTCACCCGGCCTCCTGTCGTTTCCGCGGGCGGGCTACACGCTGACGCTCGACTTCCCCAACCGCGGGCTCGCGACGCGCCTGATGCTCGCCGATCTCGACCGGATCGCCATCGACGCCGGCGGCGCCGTCAACCCCTACAAGGACGCCCGCATGCCCGCGCATGTCTTCGACGCGTCCTTCCCGAACTGGCGGATGCTGGAAGACCTGCGCGATCCGGCCTTCGTCTCAGACTTCTGGCGTCGCACGGCGCTGACGCTCGACGGCGAAACGCGCGCCATCGCCGCCGAGTAGCCGCCGGTTCCGGCATGGTTTGCCAGGGATGAATCCGCGTTGCCCAGATTGACGGGTGGCGCTTCACCGAAGGTTTTTCTCTGTCCGCTAATGAAGGTGCGAGGAGACACTGCCCCATGAAGTACATCGTCTTCATCCTGTTCACGGTGATGACCAACGCCGCTGCCCAGCTGATGCTCAAATACGGCATGATGTCGATGGGGCCGCTGTCCTTCGCCGGCGTCAACCCGGTCGTGAAGATCCTGCAGATCGTGTTCAGCCCGTGGATCTTCTTCGGCCTCAGCGTCTTCGTGATCTCGATGGCGTCGCACCTCTACGTTCTGTCGAAGGTGGATCTCTCCTTCGCCTATCCGTTTCTCAGCCTCGCCTACGTCGCGGTCGCGATCTTCGCCTACTTCGTCTTTCGCGAGGACCTGAACGCCTGGCGCGTCGCCGGAATCGGCTTCATCTGCCTCGGCACCATCCTGATCGCGCAGAGCGACCGCGGCCATGACGCCGCTGGCACGGATCTTGCCGGAGTTTCCATGCACAAGAGCGGGATGTCCCAATGAGACACATCATCTTCGGCGGCGACGGCTTCGTCGGACGCCATCTTGCCCCGAAACTGGTCGCCGACGGCCACGAGGTCGTGGTTGCCGACATCGCCAGGAGCGAGCTCGCGCACTACGGGAAGGTGCGCTTCGCCCATTGCGACGTGACCGACAGGGCTTCCGTCCGCGCCGTCGGGATCGTGGCCGGCGACATGGTCTACAACCTGTCGGCCAAGATGCTCTCCCCGATCCAGGTGCGGGCGAAGCGCCACGACTTCTTCTGGCCGGTGAACTACCACGGCACGGAAAACATCATCCAGGCGATGGACGAGGCCGGGGCGAACAGGCTCGTCCACTTCACCACCGACATGATCTACGGCCACACGGTCTATCACCCGATGACGGAGGACCACCCGGTCGCCCCGCTCGGCGAGTACGGCCTGTCGAAGCTGAAGACCGAGGAACTCGCCGCGCAATGGCGCGAGCGCGGCATGAACATTTCTCTGTTCCGTCCGCGCCTGATCATCGGTCCCGGACGGCTCGGCATCCTGGCGAAGCTGTTCAAGCTGATCGACTGGAACCTGCCCGTGCCGATGATCGGCTCGGGCCGCAATCCCTACCAGTTCATCTCCGTCTTCGACTGCGCGGAGGCGGCGAGGCTCGCCTTCATCGCCGGCGTGCCGAACGAGGCCTACAATCTCGGCTCGCTCAACCCGCCTTCGGTGCGCAAGCTGCTCGGCGACCTCATCGCCCATGCCGGCTCGCGCTCGATCCTGATCCCGACCCCGGGCTGGGCCGTCAAGCGCACGCTCGACCTCCTCGATCTCATGAACATGCCGATCATGGACCCGGAGCAGTACCTGATCGCCGACGAGGACTGCCTGCTCGACGTGTCCAAGGGAAAGCGCGACCTGGGCTGGGTGCCGCAGTACCGCGACGAGGACATGCTGATCGCCGCCTATTCGGAATATCGCGCCAGGATCGGCGGCGCCCGCGCGCCCGCGGTGGCGCACGTGCCGGCCGAATGAAGGAAACCAGAACGATGACCGTGATGACCAGACCCGACGTCGCCGAAGCCCGCGCCGTGATCGGCGCGCCGGAACTCGCCCCGACCCGGACGCCGAAGCCGCCGCTGCTCTCGGTCGAGGACGCCAAGTCGCTCGACGTCGCGCGCATGACCGACCTGTTCAAGGCGCATCTCAATCCGGGCCAGCTCCACTTCATGAAGCTGCTCGGCTTCCACAAGGTCAAGATCGAGCGCGCCGAGGGCATGTACTACATCGACCAGAACGGCCGGAAGATCCTCGACTTCTTCGGCGGCTTCGGCTCGCTGGCCTTCGGCCACAACCACCCGCGCATCCTCGAGGCGCGCAGGCGCTTCCAGGAGGAGAAGCGGCACGAGATCGCCATCGCCTTCATGTCGCAATATGCCTCGGCGCTGGCGCACAACATCGCCGCCTGCTCGCCGGGCGACCTCGACATGGTGTTCCTCGGCTCGTCGGGCTCCGAGGCGATGGAGGCCGCCATCAAGGTGGCCGAGCGCGCCGCCGGGCCGAAGCGGCCGAAGGTCGTCTATGCGGAGAACTCCTTCCACGGCAAGACCAAGGGCGTGCTGTCGATCACCGACGGCCAGCTCTACCGCGGCGAGTTCCGGCTGGTCGACAACACGGTGCGTGTACCCTTCGGCGACAGCGAGGCGATCGAGCGCGCCTTCAGGGCGGATCCCGAGATCGGCGTCATCGTGCTGGAGACCGTGCAGGGCGGCGGCGGCATCATCCAGGCTCAGGCCGAGTTCTGGCAGAAGCTGCGCAGGCTCTGCGATCTCTACGGCGTGCTGTGGGTCGCCGACGAGGTGCAGTGCGGTCTCGGCCGCACCGGCCGCTTCTACGCCTTCGAGCACTACGGCGTGGTGCCGGACGTGACCGCGCTCGCCAAGTCGCTCGGCGGCGGCAAGACGGCGATGGCCGCCATGATCGCCCGCCGCGAGGTCTACATGAAGGCCTACGGCACGCCGAAGACCGCGATGATCCACGCCGCCGCCACCTTCGGCGGCATCGGCGAGGCCTGCATCACCTCCATCGAGGCGCTGAACGTGCTCTACGACGAGGGGCTGATCGACAACGCCGCCGAGACCGGCGACTACCTGATCGAGCGGCTGCAGACGATCGCCCGCAAGCATCCGAGCATCGTCAAGGAGGTCCGCGGCAAGGGCTTCATGGTCGGCCTCGAGTTCCACGACTTCTCGCAGACCCTGCCGATGGTGCTGCGCCCGGTCGTGGCGATGCTCGACGACAAGCTCAAGGGCTCGCTGTCGGGCTTCATCGGCGCGCTGCTCCTGCGCGACTACGGTGTGCTGGTGGCCTTCACCGAATACAACCGCAACGTCATCCGGCTGGAACCGCCGCTGATCTGCGAGCGAAAGCACGTCGACCAGTTCTGCGACGCCCTCGACGGCCTCCTGTCACGCGGCATCGTCGGCATCGTCAAGGACTTCGTGAAGAGCCAGGTGAGCTGAGCGGGCCGCCGGTGTCGCACAAGGAGGGAAGGGGCACATGCAGACTGTGAGTCGAACGCCGATGGACTGGGCGCTGAACGCCCCCGTCGCGGCAAGGGCCGCCACCGTGCTGACCGGCCGGACGCTGCTCGAACGCGCCGCCGCGGCCTTCTTCGCCGTGGCCATCCTGGTCATCGCGCTCTACACCTGGGTGCGGCCGGACTACAACTGGGACATGGTCGCCTATGTCGCGACTGCGCTGGAGGACCGGATCGAGGATCCGGTCGACCTGCATCGCGAGACCTGGGCGCAGATTTCGCCCGGCGCGAGACCGGCGCAGCTCTACGAGATCCAGCAGGGCAATCCCTACAACGTCCACCAGTGGAACAACCCGGTCGACTTCGAATCGCAGCTGTCGATGTATCGCGTCAAGGTGGCCTACGTCGCCGCCCTGCGCGCGCTGGAGCCGGTGTTCGGACTGGTCGGCGGCGCCCTGTTCGTGTCGATCGCCTCGCTGCTGGGGATCGGCGTGCTGGCGCTGCGCTGGCTGGGGGAGGAGCGTGCGCTGCAGTCGGCCTTCGTGCTCGCGCCGGTGCTGGTGATCGCCGACCTGACGCACATGTCGACGGCGATCACGCCGGACATCCTGATGGCGCTGATCTCGCTGCTGGCGATCCACTGGCTCCTGAAGGGGCGCGACTGGCCGGCGGCTGCCGCGCTTCTCCTGTCGGTGCTGGTGCGGCCCGACAACATCATCCTCGTCTTCGCGCTGCTCATCGCGGCCGTCGCCTTCGGCTGGCGCAAGCTGCCGATGGCGGTCACCTTCGTCGCCTCCTTCGCGGCCTGCCTTCTGGTGTCGAAGCTCGGCGGACATCCCGGCTGGTGGGCGCACTTCTACTTCTCCTGCGTCCAGATCCAGAACTCGATGATCGGCTTCCAGCCCGACTTCTCGCTGTTCGACTTCGCCCATGGCTACGTCCGCGGCGTCCTCGTGTCGCTGCTCGACAACGACTGGCCGGCGCTGCTGGCACTGTTCATGGCGGGCTGGGTGCTGCTCGCCCGCGCCGGCCGGATGGGAACGGGCCGGGAGAACGCGCTGATGTTCGCGCTGGCCATCGGCACGCTCGGCAAGTTCGCGAGCTTCCCGCTGCCGGACGACCGCTTCTACTTCGCCTTCATGGCGGGCATGGCCATCATCCTCGCCTGCCGCTGGAACCCTCGCTTCGACCGCGTATTCGCAAAGGGAACGACGTCATGACCAGCCTGCGGGAGACATTGGGAGCGGCCGCGCGGCGCGCGGTGGCGCGGGGGCTGCCGTCGGCGATCCTCGACCGGGCGCCGGCGCTGCGCGGGACGAAGTTCCTCGCCGACGCCGCGCGGCGGGCCGGCCGGCGCGGGCAGAGACCGTTCCGGATGGTCAATGTCGGCGCCTGCGACGGCGCGCTGTTCGACGACGTGACGCCCTGGCTGCACCGCATTCCCGGCGCCCGCGCCGTGCTGGTGGAGCCCATCCCCTACAACCAGGCGCGGCTGAGGGCCAACTATCCCGATGCCGACCGCTTCGTCATCGAGCCGGTCGCGATCACCCGCGAGAGCGGCACGATCGCGGTCAGGACCTTCGATTCCACGGCGCTGGAAGCCGGCAAGCTGCCGATCGAGTTCATCGGCTGCTCGTCTGTGACGGATACCAACCTGATGTCGGGCGTGAACGCCTGGGGGGAGACCGACGCGAACTTCGACCGCTTCCGGCCCTATCTCAAGGACATCGAGGTGCCGTCCGAGACGCTCCAGGCCGTCCTCGACCGCAAC
>Ga0208243_1000872_pt1 | contig 12415 bp, 13 predicted proteins | sample Subbio2Aug_QV12A_FD_184826 | JGI IMG/M metagenome (GOLD analysis project Ga0208243, IMG submission 184826) | Serpentinite rock and fluid subsurface biosphere microbial communities from McLaughlin Reserve, California, USA - CR12Aug_QV12A (SPAdes) | ecosystem: Environmental > Terrestrial > Deep...
TCGATGGGTCGGCTGGGCTCTGTTGCACAAATCGGCTGTTGACCGGACGTCCCCTTTCCCCGGACAGACCTATCCTGCGACCTCTGTGACGGGTGTGCCGAGGGCGGTGAATCCGTTGAGCACGGCGACACGCACCTGGAATTCTGCGACCTGACGGTCGAAGTCTCGGGCGGACAGGCGCTGCCCCAAGAGCTTGACGCAGTGCATCTTGGTCTCGGCGCGGCTTCGGCGGTGATACCCGCTCCATCGTCGCCAGATCGTCCGGCCAACCCGCTTCGATGTGCGCAGGATGTCGTTGCGGGCGATCGCCCCGGCGGTGTCTGGTTTCCATGGTTTGGCGTTCTTGCGGGGCGGGATGATCGCGGCGGCACCGCGGGCGGCGATGGCGTCATGGCACTTGCGGGTGTCGAAAGCACCATCTGCCGTGACGCTGGCGATCTCCTGGTCGGGTGGTATCTGGTCCAGAAGCTCGGGCAGCATGGGCGCGTCACCGACGTCGCTGGTGGTGAACTCGGCCGCGCGGATTTCCAAGGTTTTCTCGTCGATGCCGATGTGGATCTTGCGCCAGACGCGGCGCTTGGTGCCGCCATGTTTACGGGCGTTCCACTCGCCTTCGCCCTCGACCTTGATCCCGGTGCTATCGACCAGCAGGTGCAGGGGGCCGTCCGAGCCGCGGTAGAGGATGTTCACCTTCAGGGTCTTCTGGCGCCGCGACAACGTGCTGAAGTCTGGCACGGCCCAGTCCAGGCCGATCAGCCTCAGCAGGCTCTCGACAAACCCCGTGGTTTGCCTGAGCGCCATGCCGAAGAGGACCTTCATCGTGAGGCAGGTCTGGATCGCGGCATCGCCGTAGTCGCGCTGTCGACCACGCTTGCCAGTCGGCGCCGCTTGCCAGGTCATGGTGGGGTCGAACCAGATCGTCAGCGAGCCGCGGCGCTTCAGCGCTTCGTTATAGGCCGGCCAGTTCCTGGTCTTGTAGGTCGGGGGTGTCGGTCTGCTCATGCCTTCCAGCTACCACGCTGGATTTACAAGATGAATCCCTCACGTGATTTGTGCAACAGAGCCTCGGCGAGGGCTTCGAGTTGCGCTCTGACATGGGTTTCCAGCACCCTCTGCAGGATCGCGGCCTCGATTGTAACTGGCTTGGCCGATTGTTTTTCCACCACCGCGACCACTTCGGCGGCCATTAATGCGGCGACTCTGCTGGGCCAGGTGACCCACGTGTCGCGTTCCTGCCGCGCAAGCCGAAACACCAGCGCTTCCGCGCGGGCGCGATCCACCAGCGTGCCCTTGCGCTTCTGGATCGCCAGCTGTTTTTCCTGCGCCTGATAAACCGTCAGCGCCGTGCGGGCTTTGAGATAGGACGAACTGTCTGCTGGCCCCACAAACCCGCTGTCGCCGCCGCTGCGACCTGTGCTGCGCCGCTGCTGGTCCGGATCCGTCATCTCTGGGGTCGAATGCCGGTGAGTGCAGAATGACACCCTCTCATGAGCGTTTTCAGGTTTCCTGACACTATTAAACTACCGCGCTGACACGGGTTCGTCAAATATGTAGCCTGTGCAGGCGCTGGAGACGGTGGCCGAATCGATGATTGTCATGCTCTCATCCGCGGATTGGTTACCGCCTGACCAAATTCGATACGGGTTACCTCTCTCTAAGAACGGATATGTTTCCCAACGTATGCCGAGGATTTCCCTATCAATGGCCGCCATCTCCAGCGTACTGCACAGGCAGTATGAGCCGCCGCATTACGCGGGCAACGGCGTCTTGCGTGCGATGTCCCAGATGAAGCCCGCGAGTTCGCGCGCGATGGCTGCGAGCACGCGCGGCTGGGGAGTGGACAGAACATGGGGGTCGTCGTCGGTGATCTGGCCTGTGCTAAGGTAAGCTCTTTGTATGGGGGGCTGCCATGGACGTACGGATTACAATCGAAACTACCTTCGACAACGGGGAGAAGCGCACTCATCAGCTTGACGGCATTTCTCGACCATACCGGGTGACCTGCCCAGACGGGATCGGGCTGCGCCTCGAGGATGGGAAAAGGATCCTCGAACAGATCCAGAGGGATCCTTTACGATCAGGTCGATGAGATCATTCGAGAAAGCCGCGTATGCCCGGATTGCGCCTCGGTTCGTGCCATTCATGACTATCGCACGCGCGATCTCGACACGCTCTTTGGGCGGGTTCGGGTCAAAGCCGCGCGCTTGCGCCGCTGTTCGTGTGATGCCAGGTCAGCGGCGATGCCCGGCGGACCTATTTCTCCGCTGGCCTATTTCTTTCCTGACCGGGCTACCCCGGAGCTGCAGCGGCTCCATGCGGAACTCGGGTCCCGGCATTCCTTTCGCGAAGCCGCGCGGCTGATGAAAAGCTTCCTCCCCTGCCATCCGCCCCATCACACCACGGTGCGTGACCGGTTGGGAAGAGTAGCCGCGGGGCTCGAGAAAAGTCGAAGGGCATCAGGCGATCCCGCTGAAGCACTTCCCAAAGGGGGTTTGACGGTTTTTCTGGACGGTGCGCATATCCGCTGTCGACCGGAGTATCAGCAGCGACACCTGGATCTTGTGGTCGGTAAGATTGAAAGTCGCAATATGTGCCGACGATTTGGCTTGGTCGCCAATGCGACGGCATCGCCAGGCAGCCGGATGCGAGAAGAGCTGTCAGACTTTGGATGGAAGCCGGGCCGTCTGTTGACGGTAATCTCTGATGGCGAGCTTGCTCTCCCGAACCTCATACGGAATGCCATGGGTGGCGACGGCCAGGTGAAGCATATCCTCGACTGGTGGCACATCTCGATGCGTATTCGACATGTCGAGGCCGCCGTTCAGGGTCTGGTCCAGATACCGGGATTCACTGGAATTCCGGTGCTGTTCCAGCGCCCCGCGAAAAGCCTTCGCTGGTGGCTGTGGCATGGCAGAGCACGGGTCGCGGAAACTTATCTGAAAGGGCTCATGCACGATTGCACCCGCCTTGCGGAAGAACCTTTGGCTGTCCGCACCGCTGCCGCTCGTGTGCAGGCCCGATGCGGGACACTGTACACCTATCTCGCGAACAACATGGAATCCCTTGTCGACTATGGCCGACGGTACCGTAACGGGCTGCCCATCTCGTCATCTCGTGCCGAAGGATCAGTCGATGACATTGCCAATGCCCGCATGGGAAAGCGCAGAAGGATGCGGTGGTCGCCCAAAGGGGCTCACCGAGTAGCCGTCACAAGGGCCGCAGTTCTCGATGGTCGGCTGACCGTCGCAAACAGAAAACGCGCCGCATGACCCCCATGTTTTGTCCACTCCCCATTGATTTTGTTGACTTTCGTATACCGCATTTAAGGGCTACGCGACACCAGCCCAGGATGCGTTTGAACGGATCTTTCGTCATCAAGGGGGCGACCGCATACATCATGCGGCCCTCGCCCAGAATGATCCGCTCTGCGCCGTGTGGCACGTCGACTGTGCGGCCAGCCATGTCGGTTACTGTGATGTTTTCGGCAAATGAGGCGGTCGCCCAGACAAGTCCGCCCGTCACTAGGGCCGTGAGGAAAGTTTTCGGTTTTGTGAGCAGCATCGCCCCTCCTTCGCGCCAGGCGCGGGTTGAATTCATAGGGCTTGCGGGATGCTGGCTTGACCGTGTTCATAAGGATGAGCCTTGAATCTGTCAATGTAGATTAAAATAGTCAGGAATTAATCGCAAGGGCGCAAAAGAGGGGCTAACCATCGGAAACATATGGTGAAACCCCCGGTATGCGCCTTCAGTCATGGTTCTGGAGTAAATCTGACTTACGGGCAGATTGCCCTATCCGGGCGCCTTGGTCCGGGGTCAACATTCTTCGCTGAGTAGGTTGCAAGCTTATGCCAGTCCCTGCATACTTGAAAAGTCTGGTGCCTCCCCGCAGACGCGGAAGGATAATCGGGAATGCGGTGTAAATCCGCAACGTGCCCAACGCTGTAAGGTGGGCCGAACCGCAAATGCCACTGGCGCAAAGCCGGGAAGGCGCTGTTCGGAGCGAAGCCAAGTCAGAAGACCGGCCAGACGAAACCGAGAGTGCCGAAGGCCGGCGGTTGCTCTCGCTTTCAGCCTGCAGGGGACACATGTCAAATTTGAACGACCATCTGAAATCAGCCGCACCCTTCTCAGAGACCGAGCGCGAAGCAGTGTATCGTGCGATCTTTTCCCGACGGGATGTACGCAGCCAATTCACCGAACGACATATTGAAGAGCATATTCTAATGCGCCTCTTGACCGCTGCACATCACGCACCGTCGGTCGGCTTCATGCAACCGTGGAATTTTATTGTAATCGCAGACCGAGACATAAAGGGCAGAATGCGCACTGCCTTTGACCGCGCCAACGCCGAAGCTGTTAAAATGTTTCCCGAAGACCGCCGCACGCCTTATTCAGCTTTAAAGTTGCAAGGTATCACCGAGGCCCCAGTCAATCTCTGTATCACTTGCGACCGTAGCCGGGGCGGCCCGGTGGTGTTGGGTCGTACGCATGCACCGGATATGGACCTGTACTCAACAGTTTGCGCCGTGCAGAATCTCTGGCTCGCCGCGCGCGCCGAAGGAATTGGTGTTGGTTGGGTCAGCATTTTTCGAGAAGCAGATGTACGGCAGGTCCTCAACTTGCCGCCTGAAGTAATTCCAGTGGCATATCTGTGCCTCGGCTATGTTGACGTACTTTACGACATGCCTGAACTTGCTGTGAAAGGATGGGGACAGCGTTTGCCACTTGACGATCTCGTTTTTCGCGATGGATGGGGACTGACACTCAAAAAATGACACCCCGCATGCCGGCAAATCTGAGAGCTCATCGCTGTTTGTTGGCGTGCACCCAAATAGCCGACCCCCAAAGTGTCCCAGCTCCGAAGGCTGAGAACAGCATCCGTCCTGAATCCAGAGAGCCGTTTGCTGCGACGTGTATAGATAGGGCCAGCGGAATTGTCGCTGCCGAGGAGTTGCCGTGCTCGGCCAATGTCCCGAGGCAATTCGCCGTGTGCAGGCAAAGCCGTTGCCTAACTTTGTCGATGATACGTTGGTTTGCCTGATGCGGAGCCCAGGTTGAAATGTCTGCTGCGACAAGCCCGGCAGAGCTCAAGGCCTCATTGGCAGACCTGACCATTCCATCCACTGCGCGTTCGAATACCGCCTTGCCATCAGGCATTCGCATGGAAAGCCCATCAACGCCGGTCGCGGAGAAAGGCAAGCGAGAACCACCGCGGTCAATGCGGATCATATCATATCCAGAGCCGTCCGATCTCAAGACTACTGATCGCAGCCCAAGCGCCGGGTCCGCAACTGGACGTAACAGGACCGCCCCCGCCGCATCGCCAAACAGAACGCGGCTTGCAACTTCTGTCGGCTCAATACGTCGCGACAGCAGATTGGCCGCGATAACCAGAACCGACTGTCCGGTGGTCCGCACATGAGCTGCAGCCAGTACAAGCGCGTGCAGGAAACCGGCGCAGGCCCCTGCCAAATCAACCGCGCCGCAGCCCAACCCCAAACGATGCGCGACCAAAGGTGCGGTAGGAGGAAGCAAGTGATCCGGCGTGGAAGTTGCAAGCAGCAGCAGCCCTACTTCATCGCGCATAGCGCCCGCTACTTCCAGTGCCATTTTCCCAGCCGGGATGGCCAGATCGCTCACCGCCTGATCGGGTGTTGCATAGTGGCGGGCGCGGATACCGCTGCGCGCTTCAATCCAGCCAGGCGGCAGATCCAACTCGGCCTCGATCTCGACATTCGCAACCCGGCGCTCGGGCAGATAGTGGCCGAATCCTGCCATGACAACGCCGCGCTCAACCAAACGCATCGGCGGCGTCCAAAATCGCATCATGGCAGGCAGTAAGTTCGGCCGCCGTGCTGCAATAGGGTGGCAACAGATAGACAGTATTGCCCAGCGGTCGGATCAGCAGATTTCGTGTACTGAAAAAACGGAGGAGGTCGGGCCCACACTCAGAAAGATAGCCACCTTCGCCAATCTCAACCGCAAGAATTGTACCCAACTGTCGCGCTCCGCTGATCTTCGGATGCGCTGCCAGCTTGGTCTGCCCTGCCGCCTGCATGACCGAAACCGCGTCGATGCGCGCCTGCACAGGCTCACGCTCCCAGAGTTCCAGATTGGCCAATGCCGCGGCACAGGCGATGGGATTGGCTGTGTAACTGGAAGAGTGGAAAAAGGTGCGCCGCCGGTCGGTTGACCAGTGCGACTGGAATATTTCCTCGCGGCAAAGTGTTGCTGCCAGTGGCAGATGCCCCCCTGTAATGCCTTTCGACAGGCACAGGATATCCGGCACCACGCCCGCATGGTCGCAGGCCAGGAAGCGCCCGGTGCGGCCCCAGCCGGTCATCACCTCATCCGCGATCAGCAGCACGCTATTGCGGGCGCAGATCGCCGCCATTTCGGTCAGAATGGCGGGCGGATAGAACAGCATGCCCCCGGCGCCAAGCGCCAGCGGCTCGACCAGCAGCGCGGCGGTCAGAGGGTCGCGGGCGAGGTGTTCCAGGGCATCGAGGGTCGCCTGTTCCCGTCCCGGTGCGGGGAAAGGCAGGCGGTCCACCGCATACAGAAGCGGATCATAGGGCTGGGTGAAGGCACCGCGTTCGCCCACCGACATGGTGCCGACGGTGTCGCCGTGATAGCCGTTTTCCATCACTAGAATGCGATGTCGTGCCTCGCCCCGATGGCGGAAATGGCCAAGCGCCATCTTGATTGCCACCTCAACCGCGGTGGACCCACTGTCGGAAAAGAACAAGCGTGTCAGTCCGGCGGGCAAACGGTTCAGCAGCTTTTGTGCAAATCGTTCCGCCGGTTCGTGGGTATGCCCGGCAAAAATGACCTGATCCAGCTTTCCAGCCTGATCGCGGATTGCCTCTACGATATGCGGGTCGCAGTGGCCATGCGTCACCACCCACCACGAAGACACCGCATCAAATACCCGCTGTCCCGACACATCGGTCAACCAAGCACCAGATGCGGAAGCGATGGCGCGCATTTGTGGGAACAACGCGTGCTGTGTGAAGGGGTGCCAGATTGGCGAGGCCTTTGGCGGGTTCATGAGCGCGACCCGGAATTGGGGGCCATCGTGGCAAATACATCGACAGCGAAGGCCGCATCAAATCCCGCGCTCAGACTGTCTACGGTGACGGCGTCCAACCAAGGCAATCGGCCCAGATGGCGGGCTTCACCTATGCGACAAATGGTGGCTTCGACATGCGGCTCGGGCTTGCCGATGAAAGCGACACCATGAAGAGCCACGCCCGCCCACCGCAGCGCGGCGATAGAGAGCAAGCTATGGTTGATGGTCCCAAGTGATGTGCGCGCGCAGAGAATTATCGGCAACTGCCAGCGCGCGAACATATCAAGAAAAGTGACCTGGTCATTCAGCGGCACCATCAATCCGCCCGCGCCCTCGATCACGAGCGGGCGTTGAGACGGCAAGGTCAGGACGCGGTCATCGATGGTCACGCCCTCTCGTGCAGCCGCAATATGGGGCGACGCAGGCAGTTGGAGCCGGTAAGTCTCAGCATGAACAGGCTGGCCGGACAGGCGCGAGACGATCTGGCTGTCGGTCTCTTCTTCCAGTCCCGATTGCACGGGCTTCCAATAGGTAGCGTTAAGCCGCTTGGCCAGTCCGGCAGCAAACACCGTCTTGCCGATGCCGGTATCAGTGCCGGTCACTACAAAAGCCGTCATTGAGTAGTCTCCTGCAGCGCTGCGAAGACAGCCACCAGTGCTGCATCATCAGGGTTGAGGGTCAGCGACAGGCGCAGCCGTTCCGCCCCTTTTGGGACGGTCGGGGAACGGATGGCACAGACATCAAAACCCAGCCCCTGCAGCCGAGCCGCAACGGCAAGGCATGCGGCATCGCCCGGCAGAATGACCGGCAGAATCTGACTGCGCGATGGGGGAATGCCGATATCACGCGCCAAACCTCTCGCCCGTGCTACACGCGACAACAAGTCAATACGGCGCGAGGGATCGTTTTCCAGATGGGTCAGCACATCGCGCAGCACTTCGGCCAAGAGAGGCGAGGGCGCCGTAGAATAGATGAAGCTGCGGGCGCGGTTCACCAGCAAATCAACTAGAACCGGATCGGCGCAGACCAGAGCGCCCTGGAGCCCGAGCGCCTTGCCGCAGGTGTGCAGGGTCACCACGTTTTCCAGATGCGCGAAGGGTGCGGCAAGGCCCCGGCCTTCCGGCCCCCAGATACCCGTCGCATGGGCCTCGTCCACGATCAGGAACGCGGATTCTTCGGTTGCCAGCGTTGCAAGGTCGGCCAGCGGTGCGAAATCGCCGTCCATGGAATAAAGGCTTTCGACCGCCAGCCAAATCTGGCCCTTGCCACCGCCTGCGCGCCAGTTCTGAAGCGTGTCCCGGGCCGATTGAACGTCATTGTGGCGGAAGTTGCGGGTTTCTGCTGCTCCAAGCCGCATCCCGTCCAGCGCACTGGCATGGATCAATGCATCGTGCAGTACCAGGTCGCGCGCCGCCGGAAGAGCCGCGAAAATCGCCAGATTGGCTGCGTAGCCCGACCCGAAAAACAGCGAAGAGCCACTGCCAAAGTGACGTGCGGCGTGATATTCCAGCGCCGAAAAGCTGTGATGATTGCCGCGCAACAGGCGCGCTGCGCCCGATCCGGGAGAAATGCCCCGTTCCAACGCAGCTTTTGTCAGACGGCGTACAAGGGTGGATCCCGCCAGCCCGAGATAATCGTTCGAGGCAAAGTCAAAGCCCGCGACAGGCCGCAACGTGCGTCGCCGGTCTCGCTGCGTCAAGCTCTCGAGCAAGCCGCGCTGTTGCGCAAGCAAGTTCATGCACCAATGTCTGTAGAGTCTTGCAGTGCCTGTGGCTGCAGGCCGAGCCTGTCGAACAGTTTCCGATCCCGGTCTTCTCCGGGATTGGCGGCGGTCAGCAGCGTATCACCCATAAATAGCGAATTGGCACCTGCAAAGAAACACAATGCTTGCATCTCGTCACTCATACCGGTCCGACCCGCCGAAAGCCGCATATGGCTTTTCGGCATAAGGATACGGCCAAGCGCTATCACGCGCACAAAGTCAAGCGGGTCCACCGGCGCGGCATTGGCCAAAGGCGTGTCCGCAATCGGGATCAGCATGTTGATCGGCACGCTTTCAGGGTGTTCCGGAAGCGTGGCCAGAGCCACCAGCATGTCGATCCGGTCGCCCGCGGTTTCGCCCATGCCGACGATACCACCTGAACACACACTGATCCCGGCCTCGCGCACGCGGGAAAGAGTGTCAATGCGATCGGCAAAACTGCGGGTGGTAATGATCTTTGGGTAAAATGCCTCTGACGTGTCGATGTTGTGATTATAGTAATCAAGCCCCGCATCTTTCAGCCTCAGCACCTGGCTGTCATCCAGCATGCCCAGCGTCATGCAGGTCTCCATGCCCAGCTTTCGCACGCCGCGCACCATGGCCTCGATGGCCGGCATGTCGCGCTCCTTTGGGCTGCGCCAGGCTGCGCCCATGCAATAACGTGTGGCACCTGCTGCTTTCGCCTTGCGCGCCTCGGCGATCACACGCTCCACCTCCATCAGCTTGGAAGCGCTCAGGGCAGAGCCGTTGCGCGCCGACTGGCTGCAATAGCTGCAATCTTCCGGGCAGCCGCCGGTCTTCACCGAAAGGAGACGGCTCATTTGAATTTTGTTGGGATCGAAATGTGCACGATGCACGGTCTGGGCCTGAAACAGCAGGTCCACAAAGGGTTGGTTGTAGATTGCCTCAGCTTCTGCGCGGGTCCATCCAGTATTAATTTCAGCAGGTTGCGTGTCCCTCGGCATCGTCTGTTCCCTTTTTCGGCGCTCCGAACGGCTAAGGAATGCCAAAATATCTATTTTTTATCCACAGGAATCGCACACCCATAAAAATTATCTATAAAATCTTTCTAAGATGACCCTTGCGGATATGTGAAGCCAAAATTCCGGCGGCCCGATCGATCTGGGCTTCGCGTAAGGACGACAGGATGATCTTATGATCGCGATCCTCACGGGGAAAGGACAGGGTCTGTCGTCCACCCAAATGCGCAACGCCTCGACGGAGCACTGAGTGCAATCGCCCTATCTCTGCCAGAAGTCCGGGCATCGGACAGGGATCGATCAGCAACTGATGGAAATTCCTATTTGCCTTTTCCCAGTCACCGGCGGTCATGGCACTATTGCAGACAAGATCAGCCTCGGCGATCTTGGCGAGATGCCCAGGCGCGTAGTGGGCTCGCGCGTGTACAAGCGCGAGACTTTCAAGAACGGCCCGCATTTCTATAGCTTCGAAATACAATTGTGCGTCAACGGCAGCTACCCGCGCACCTCGCCGCGGCAGGGATTGCACCAGTCCCATGGCTTCGAGTCGCCGGAACGCTTCTCGCACAGGCACATGACTTGCAGAAAACCGTGATGCCAAATCGTTCTGCAGCAGGCGCGATCCGGCAGACAGTTCGCCAGTCTCAATCTCGGCGGCAAGGACAGACACGATGCGATCGACAAGTGTGGGATCAGGGCTGACAGACATAAGTTTAGTTTATCTACAAGTGATCCGGATTCCAACTGCCATGCAAGCGTGTGGATTTGCACGAAAGTCCCTCTGAGCTGCCCGAACCTCAGCTGCGCGCGGCATGTCAGCGTCATAGCCAGTCTGAAAGATAGCGCTTCGCATATTCGCATGCTGTCGCCAAATCATGCCCCCTGGCCAAGTGCACAGCAATTGCGCTGGCAAGCGTGCAACCCGTACCGCGGCGACTGCCGGGTTTTCGTGACGAAGCAAATCGAAGTGGGGCTGAACCGGGACGAAGCAGCCAATCGACCGCTTCCGGGCCGTCTGCATGACCTCCTTTGATCAGAACCGCCCGTGCGCCCATGGCGAAGAAACCCGCAGCTAAGGTGGCAATTTCCGCATCGCTTTTGAGACCGGTCAGCTGGGCGGCTTCAAGCAAGTTTGGTGTCACCAAAGTTGCGCGCGGGATCAACCGAGCGATCATTGCCGCGCAGCCAGCCCTTTCCAGCAGTTTCGCGCCAGCACTTGTCGCCAGAACCGGGTCAATGACAAATGGCACCTCGGGCAGAGTCTCGGCGATGGCGTGGACGATGTCTGCATTGGCCAGCATCCCCGTCTTGGCCGCTCGCACCTGACCGGCCGCACGAATCTGAGCAGCAACAAGCGTTGCAGGAATCGGGTGAATGCTACAGCCCCCTGCGGAATCCTGTGCCGTCACCGCCGTTGCCGCCACACGTGCTGTCATATCATGATCGCACATCACCGCGAGATCCCGCGCAAGGCCCGCGCCGGTTGAACTGTCCAATCCTCCGATAAGAAGCACAGTCATTGTCCGTCTGCCAGCAAGGCCAGCTTCACCGCCCCCCTTTCCGCCAAAACCTGTGCGCCGCGCCAAGCCCGCAAGCCAGTTGCACAGCACAGCACGACCCGGCCAAAGGGGATTGGCCAGTCGACGAGATCCCCCGGAGCCAATATCTGGGCACCTTGGAAAACGCGCACGGACCCCGCCGGGCGCAGGTCGATCACCGTATCGGTGGCGGTAATCTGCTGTGCGGAAACAAAACCAAAACCGGGGGCCTCGGTGGCGTTCTCAAACCCAAAACCGCCAAAACGCCAACTTTCCATGTCCAACGTAACAATCCGACCGAGCGGGCTTGGCTCAAGCCCGATCAGCACCGAAAGCACCATCTGCGCCTGTACCGCGCCGAGGGCGGCCACGGCAGGACCCATTACCCCGGCACTGGCACAGCTTGCTGCTTGGTTGGGAAGGTCGGGAAAAACTGCACGGTAGCCGGGGGCCGGTCCGCAAAAGCCCCCCGCATAGCCTGTCCGCCCAATCACCGAAGCCGAAATCATCGGCTTGCCCGTAGCCCTGCAAAGGTCGGACAGAGTGTATGTAACGGCAAAGCTATCTGCGGCGTCCACAACCACGTCCACCGATGCGATAAGATCGGGAGCATTGCCCGGATCAAGACGCACCATCAGCGCCCCGGCCTCGCAGGCGGCGTTCAACTTGCGGGCGCGACTGGCAGCCACCATCGCCTTGGGTTGGCCGATATCGGACGCGTCGTAAAGCAATTGCCGGTGCAAGTTGGTCAGCTCCACGCAATCGGGGTCGATGATCGTCAACCGCCCCACCCCCGCCGCTGCCAGTGCGGGAATCGCGGTGCAGCCGAGGCCGCCAGCGCCGATGATGAGCACATGTGCCGCCGTCAGCCGCGCCTGCCCGATGGCCCCGACACCCGGCACCTGCATCTGGCGCGCGTATCGGCTCATGCGATGGCTCCGGTGGTCTGCACCCAGAGTCGCGTCTGCGCCTCGGGGTCGGCGGCGGTCACCAGATCGGTGACAACCGCCGCCACATCCGCCCCCGCCGCGAACACCTCGGGCAGACGCGCAGGTGTCAGCCC
>Ga0208243_1000873_pt1 | contig 12413 bp, 12 predicted proteins | sample Subbio2Aug_QV12A_FD_184826 | JGI IMG/M metagenome (GOLD analysis project Ga0208243, IMG submission 184826) | Serpentinite rock and fluid subsurface biosphere microbial communities from McLaughlin Reserve, California, USA - CR12Aug_QV12A (SPAdes) | ecosystem: Environmental > Terrestrial > Deep...
ATATACAACTCAAGTATTTGAAAGCACCCAGTCCAAGAAATAGATTTAAAGCATAATTTCCTTAACATTAAAAAAGGCACGTAGACCGTGCCCTCAATTAATCTCTTCTATATTTATCAGCCATTCTTTGTAATTCTCTTGCTTGAGTACCACATTCCTCGGCCATTTCCTTAAATAAGCTTGCTAACTCCTTATCATCAGTTTGTTTAGAGAACATCTCATAATCTCTAACCATTTCCTGAGCATCTAAAAGCTTTTTAGTAACCATATCCTTACTGTTTAAATTCATAATAACACCTCCTTTTTAATTATATTTTCCCTAATTCCTAAGGCTAATATGTATACTAGTTTATTCTTTTTGAAAAGGCTTAAACAAAAGTCTCTTCCTGATTGCAATAGGCAAATAGCTCCTTAGCAGCTGCATCGGCATCAAGCTTTAGCTCATCAATCCTTTCTAAGTATAGCTTGAGGAGTGCATCAACTTTTTCCTTCGAAAGCTTCCTTTCCCTTGAGGGTGTTTCAAAAAACCGTTTAGGAAAATGGAGTTCATTATATGAAAAGCCCATTCCTTCCTTAAGACGTAGTTTTTCAAGGAAGGTGGTTTTAGCAATTGCATCTAGAAGCTCATTTGATGTGTCAATGCCTATTGCTTTAAGGGCCTTAATAATAGTATCTCTATCATAAATTTTTCGTGCAAATAAGCATATGGTTAGACTGTTTAGGAGATTTCTTTCAATTTCCTCCTTTATCAGCTTATTCACCAAAGCCTCATCATTTGGTTCTTGCTCTTGATCTACTGCATAGCCAGCATTATCTAGATGTGAATGCCTTGCACCAACTGCGTGACCCAAAATATTTCCATAGCCAGTGTGATAGCCTGCCACCTCATTCTTACCAAGCACTGCAGCAAAGTCAAGTCCCATGTATTTTTTAGCAACATAATAGGTTCCTTTAGAAGCTGCCCTATAAAACTCGTTTGGCTGCTTAATCAACTCCTCCATCATTCTTAAATAAACCTCTACGTTACCATAGCTAGGTACCGCAAGTAGCTCTTCTTCCTTAACCAATCCCTTTTGATATGCCTCGGTAATCCATGCCAATAGAACCCCAACGGTTATTGCATCAAAGCCTAGCAGTTCCACCCGCTCCAGCAAACGAAGTAACCCCTGACGACTTGATACCCCCAGCATAGTACCAAGAGAATATATTAACTCATGGTCATAGGCTATCGTTGAAGCTTCATATTCAAAGGGGTCATTATACTGCTTCCTTAATAGAGCTATATGTATACAGCCAATTGGGCAGCCACTACAAGCCACCTTCTTTATAAGCTCATGCTCTGCTAAAGCCTCTCCACATATTTCATCACTGAATTGGAAGTGATTTTCACTAAAATTCTTAGAAGGTAGTGCCCCCATGTCGTTTAAGGGCTTTATATTAATTGAAGTCCCTAGTCCATGATACTTTTCCATCAAATCTGTTGCTGTAACTTTTTGATATATTTCTCTATAAATTTCTAAATAGGCCTTATTATCCTTAATAGGCTGGCTATTGGAGCCCTCAATGACCATTGCCTTGATTTTTTTACTACCCATTACACACCCTAGGCCTAAGCGTCCGAAATGGCGATATGTATCAACAGTTACACAGGAATAGGCCACCCCCCGCTCCCCTGCTGTACCAATTGCTAATATCGTTCTTAGGCCCCTTCGTCCCGGGGCATCATGAAGTAATCTTGTTGTCTCATCAATATTTAAGCCCCAAAGTGGAGCTGCATTCTTCAGTTTAACCTCTTCGTCGTCAATATGTATATATATTGGCGACCTACTGCTACCCTTTATAACAATTGCATCTATCCCTGCCATCGACATAGCCATTGACATTCGTAGTCCTGCATAGCTCTCCCCCAGCTCTCCAGTCAAAGGTGACTTAAAAAGAGCACAGGTTTTTGTAATTACGGGAAATATTGTATTTAACGGGCCTTTAGCAAATATTATAGGCTGCTGAGGCCCCAAAGGCTCCTCAGCTAATATCAGGTGTTCCTTCAACAGCTGTACCCCTAAGGCTACCCCCCCAAGATACCTACTTAAATCTTTCCTTTTCTCTCTATATACCTTCTCCTTTGTTAAATCTATGGTTAAAACTACAGGTATTCTAATAATAGACCTTCACCTCCATACCAATTACATCATGAGGACATTGTTTTACGCAGGCTCCACATTGCTTACATACAATAGCCTTATTTTCCTCCTCATCAAAGTCTATTGCAGCTATTGGACATCCGCTGATGCAGCTCTTACAGCCAGTGCATTTCTCAGTTATGTAGCTTACACCACCACCAGCCCTCTGCTGCAACGCCTCCGTCGGACAGGAGCTTGCACAGGGAGCCTCTAAGCAGCCTCTACAAATATCTACCACCATTCTTCCTTGGTAGCCTCCACTGGTTTTAACAGAGATTGCGCTTTTTAGCAAAGAGAAGTTTTTATGAATAACGGTGCTGCAGGCCAGCATGCAGGAATAACAGCCTATGCATTGTCCTAGATTTTTTACAGCTAACACCTTAGGCTCCTTTGTTGTCATTTCCCTACTCCCTTCCAAAGCAATAATTTAAATTCATGCTAAGGAGTATTATTTTCTTATAATCCCTTTAATATACCTTTTAGAGCTATTCCAAAGGATCTGGGTATAATTACCTTTATAAAACAAAAATTTAGAGGAATGCAAAGCCCTTTATAGAATAATATCTATTTAGTCTATAAAAATATATGGTCGAGGTGAAGCGCTTGTCTAGTCTATTAACTCTAAAGGATTTTTTCAAGAAAAATAAGTGGTATTATATATTTGGTATAGTATGGCTTTTGATGGTTGATATTCTACAGCTTGTAGTACCGGAAATACTTAGGAGCTTTACGGATAAGCTCCAGCAAAATAGCTTAGATTTTGAAAGTGTATTAAGATATGGACTCTATATTCTATTGGTAGGTATAGGAATAGGAGTTTTTCGTTTCTTATGGAGAATATGTATTATTGGTGCATCCAGACGCTTGGAGTACGAGCTAAGAAACAGGCTGTTTTCCCATCTACTTAGGCTCTCAACTAATTATTTCTCCAGCCATAAAACAGGAGATTTAATGGCCCACGCCACTAACGACATCAATGCCGTAAGAATGGCCTTGGGAATGGGCATCGTAATGGTGACGGATGCCGTGTTTATAACGGTAATAGCTATAGGCATGATGATAACAACTACTGATCTGCGCCTTACTCTGCTTGCTCTAGTCCCCCTACCCTTCTTAGTTATCACAATAGCAAAGGGTGGAAAGGCCATCGGTGATAGATTCAAGGATGTACAGGAGGCTTTTTCAAGCCTTACAGATACAGTGCAGGAAAATTTTTCAGGTATAAGAGTTATAAAATCCTTTATACAGGAAAAGGAAGAGCTGAAGAAATTCAACCTAAGTAACCAGTTATTATTCGAAAAAAACATGTCCCTAGTTAAAATTTATGGAATGTTTCTTCCCTTTGTTCAGTTTGTTTCTGCAATAAGCTTTTTAATCGTTATTGGCTACGGTGGAAGCCTAGTAATCAAGGGGGACATTTCACTTGGAGATTTCATTGCCTTCCATGCTTATCTACAGCTGTTGGTTTGGCCTATGATGGCTATGGGATGGGTTATAAACGTATTGCAAAAAGGGATTACATCAATGAAGCGAATAAACACAATATTACATGAAGTACCTGAAATAGTAGATGAAGCAAATGCAAAAAAACCTGAAGACTTTATGGGTAGTATTTCCTTTGACAGAGTTTCCTTTAAATATCCAAATAGCAGCAGCTATTCACTTGAGGATTTCAGCATAAGCCTTCCTGCAGGTAAAAGCCTTGGTGTTATTGGAAAAACGGGGAGCGGAAAGACGACAATTGCCACACTACTTCTTCGACTCTACGATTTAGAGGAGGGTGAGATTTCTATAGATGGGATAAATATAAAGGAGCTTCAGCTGGATTTCCTACGAAAAAATATTGGCTATGTAGATCAGGATAGCTTTCTCTTTTCAACAACCATAGAGGATAATATTGGCTTTTCATTGGATCACTACACAAAGGAGGAAATTATTACCGCAGCTAAGCTAGCTGAGGTCCATGATAACATTATTCAGTTTTCAAAGCAGTATGCTACCTTTGTCGGTGAAAGGGGCGTAACCCTATCTGGCGGACAAAAACAAAGGGTATCTATCGCCAGAGCGCTGGTAAAGAAGCCTAGAATATTAATACTGGACGATTCCCTCTCAGCAGTGGATACAGATACAGAGGAAAGAATCTTAAATTCATTAAAGCAGGAGATGCAGAATAAGACCAGTATTATAATAGCACATCGTATATCAACCATTAAGGACTGTGATGAAATCATTGTCTTAGAGGAGGGTAAAATATTAGAAAAGGGTACCCATAATGAGCTATTAGATATAAAGGGTCTGTATTATGATATTTATCAGAAGCAATTACTAGAAGAAAAAATACAAGCGGAGTAGATGGAGGTGCAGATATGGATAATATTCAGCAGGAGGAAGTGTTGGGCAAGGCCTATGACTCAAAGCTCATGGGAAGGCTTTTAAAATATGCCAGTCCCTATTGGCATTGGCTTTTACTATGTGTATTGCTATTGATGGCAATTGCAGGTATTGAATTAGCCCAGCCCTACATTATAAAAATAGCTATAGATAAATATATAGTTGGTAATGAAGGTATTGAGGGCCTAAAGCAGTTGAGCTTATTATACTTAGTGGTTGTTATACTAGGCTTTCTAATAAATTTCATACAGGTATACCTGTTAAATTTCGCCAGCAATAAAATTATATATAATATAAGGGAGCAGCTATTCTCCCATCTTCAAAATATGTCCCTCAGCTTTTTTGATAAAAATCCAGTTGGAAGACTGGTAACCCGTGTAACTAATGATACTGAAACCCTGCAGGAAATGTATACCTCAGTACTGGTAAATCTATTTAAGGATGTATTTTTACTATTGGGCATAGTCTTTGTCATGATGAAGCTAAATATTCGATTCGCACTCCTGTCCTTCTCGGTTATTCCCTTAGTATTACTAGCATCAGCAATATTTAGATTAAAAATTAGGGACGCCTACCGTGAGGTCCGAGTAAAGCTTGCAAAAATTAACTCCTCCTTGAACGAAAACATTACAGGAATGAAGACAATACAGGTTTATCGTAGGGAGCTTCAGCAGATGAATAAATTTAATGAAACCAACAGGGAGCTTTTGGCTGCCAATAATAAGGAGCTATTTATCTTTGCAGTTTTCAGACCTTCAATGGAGATTTTTCGTTCATTGGGAATTGCCATTATTATATGGTATGGCGGCGGTCAGGTGCTGAAGCAAAATATCGAATTTGGTGTTCTCTTTGCCTTCATTAGCTATATCAAGCTATTCTTTCAGCCTATTAACGATTTGACGGAAAAATATAATATCCTGCAATCTGCTATGGCCTCCTCAGAGAGAATCTTTGCCCTCCTGGATCAGACCCCGGATATCAAGGAAGCCTATCTACCACAGAAAGTAAAGGAATTTAGGGGCGAAATTGAATTTAAAAATGTGTGGTTTGCATATAAGGATGAGGATTGGGTTCTAAAGGATATCAGCTTTAAAATCTCTCCAGGAGAATCTATAGCCTTCGTAGGAGCAACAGGGGCAGGAAAGTCCTCTATTATAAATCTTATTAGTAGATTTTATGAAATTCAAAGGGGTGAAATATTAATTGATGGCGTAAATATCAAGGAGCTTCCCTTGGAGGATTTAAGAAAAAATATAGGCATAGTTCTGCAGGACGTTTTTATTTTCACAGGAAGTGTAAGAGAAAATATTATTCTTAACAATCACGAGATACCTGAAGAAAAGCTTTTGGCGGCTGCAAAATATGTAAACGCCCATAGCTTTATTGAGAAGCTGCCTCAACAATACGACGAGGCAATAATGGAGAGGGGCTCGAATCTTTCCACCGGTCAACGCCAGCTTTTAGCCTTTGCAAGAGCCCTTGTATTTGAACCCTCAATACTTATATTAGATGAGGCCACCTCAAATATCGATACAGAAACTGAAGAGCTCATACAGGATGCTATAGGAAAGCTAATTAAGGGTAGAACCTCTATTGCAATTGCCCACAGATTATCCACTATCCAAAACTGTGATAAGATTATTGTTCTGCATAAGGGAGAAATAAGAGAGGTTGGAAATCATCAGAGTCTTCTACAAAAAGAAGGCTTATACTACAAGCTGTATCAGCTTCAATACAATGTTAAGCCTGCTTAATCCTAATCTCCAAGCTATCTTGTTTAACTTGGGATTTCTACTGATTAACCTAGCTCTTTTATACTATTACGTAATTATATGCTCAGTTTATCAGTAGGTAAGTCCTTAATCATACCTTTCAAAAACTACTAAAGGCTGCTCAGAAGAGCAGCCTTTTTGATTTACTATACTTGCAATATGTTAAAAGCCTTCCTGCGAAAACTTTCTTTCAAACATCTCGCATTCCTCTAATGTACAAGTGTTTATCACACAATGTATACATGTGTAAACTCCGCATTCCCTAGTTACCTGAACCCTATTTGTTTCCTTGGCCTTATTTTCCATGTGATATACCCCCTAACGTTTTTTCAAATTACAATATGAGTATAACACCATTTCATTTGTATGTCAATTGCAATTTTGAAATTTATTTTATTCATTTTATTTTACTTGGGATCCCATCAAAATTTGGTTAAATAATTTAAATGGTGAAATAATAGTATTTGAGGGTACGATACATTATTATTGGAAATTCAACGAATTAACAAGATTTTCCCATAGGCATTTTTTAACATTAATATAAAATATGCATATTTTGGCAATAGCTAGGTTATTGTCTTTTTATCTTTAATAATCAAGTTTTCCAAATACTTCTTGCATATTTTCTAAATATTTTAAATAATCCCACAATTTTATTATATATAGAAAGGGAGCTAAATATGATTAAAGCTAATAATATTCACGTTTATAATGAAATCGGTGCATTAAAAAGTATTTTAATACATAGACCTGGAGAGGAAATCGAGAATATAGTTCCTGATTACTTAAATAGGCTGCTATTCGATGAAATAGCTTATCTAAAGCAGGCAAGAAAAGAGCACGACCAATTTGCTGAAATCCTTAGAAATCAAGGTGTAGAGGTAAATTATTTAACTGACCTTATGGCGGATATTCTAGCAATTCCTAAGGTGCGTCATGAATTTTTAGAGGATTTTATGACGGAAGGTAAGGTCTCGACAGAAGGCCTCAGAGAAGCCCTTTTGAATTATTTCGAAGACATGACGCCAATCCAGCTTATAAATAAATGTATTTCCGGTGTTAGAAAGAGTGAGCTTACTGAAATAAAAAATAAACATCTTGCAGATATGGTAAAAAACCCTTATCCATTTTATTTAGATCCAATTCCAAACATGTATTTTCAAAGAGACCCCTTTGCCTCTATAGGTAGTGGAGTCACTTTAAATGTTATGTCCTCAATAACCAGAAACAGAGAAACTCTGTTTGCAAAATATCTCTTTAATTATCACCCTAGATTTTCTAACATTCCAAGATGGTATAACCGGGATAAAACCCATCCAATTGAGGGTGGTGATGAGCTGGTGCTATCACCAAAGGTTGTTGCAATAGGTGTTAGCGATAGAACTGATCCTATAGCTGTGGAACAGGTTGCGAGAAATCTTTTTGAATCTGAGGAGAACTTTGAGGTTGTATTAGCCTTTGACATACCTAAAACAAGAGCCTACATGCATTTAGATACTGTATTTACAATGGTGGATCACGATAAATTCACTATCTATCCTGGTATAGAAATGCCCTTGGATGTTTATAGCCTTCATCCTGCAAAAAATAAAGGAGTTCATATCTCCTATGAAACCGACCAGCTTTCAACAATTTTAAAAAAATGCCTCAAGCTCCCTGCTGTTGACCTTATACGTTGTGGGAATGGAGACCCTATTGCAGCAGGAAGAGAGCAATGGAGCGATGGAAGTAATACCCTTGCAGTTGCTCCTGGGAAGGTAATCTGCTATAACAGGAATTACATTACTAATGAGGCCCTTTCACAAAGGGGTATTGAGGTGTTTGAATTTGACTCATACGAGCTTTCTAGAGGAAGAGGAGGCCCCCGCTGTATGAGTATGCCTCTTTACAGGGAAGATATATAGTAAAGCAAACTCATTTTACACCCACCATTATGGGAAATTGACGAGAGTAGTTTAAAATACGCAAAAGCCTTTGACATTCATAGGATAAAAATATAAAATTTATCCATAGAAATTAGTATATTTTTCCCTAGGAGGCGACTCAATGTTTGATTTTCATATGCATACCCATTTTTCCCCTGATGCCTTCATGACCCTGGAGGAGGCTATTGAGGCAGCGGTAAATAAAGGTCTGGATACTGTTTGTATTACAGATCATGTGGATTATGATTTCGATGGTGATAATAATGATTTTAGCATTAACTTTGGTGATTATTTCAAGGAAATAAAAAGAATGCAGGAGCTATATAGCGGTCGGATCAATATAAGAACTGGTGTTGAATTTGGACTACAGCCCCATCTCTATTACAGATACTCTAAGGATGTTGTAAATAACCCCTTTGACTTTATCCTCTGTTCTATTCACAGTGTGGCCAAAACAGATTTGTATTCAGGTAACTACTTCGACATTAGAAACCAAGTTCAGTCCTACACCGATTATTATAAGGAAATGAAGGATATCGTAGATAACTATGAGGGCTATAGCGTCTTTGGGCATCTCGATGTCATAAAACGATATGGAGCCTTTGACATAATACTTCCCTTCCACAACTACCAAGAGATGGTGGAGGACATTTTAAAAACAATAATAGCCAAGGGCAAGGGTATAGAGCTTAACACCTCAGGAATTAGGTATGGGCTGGGAGACTATCATCCTTCAAGGGATATAATACAGCTATATCACGATTTAGGGGGAGAAATAATAACTATAGGATCAGACTCCCATAAAACAAAGGATATCGGCTTCGAGTTTAAAAAGGCAGCAAGGTACCTTCAGGAAATAGGCTTTAAGTACATTACAACCTTCCAACAGCTTAAGCCAGAATTTCATCCAATCGAAAAGCTAATATAAACAAAAAACTCCCAGCTGCGCGTATATAAACATACGTAAAGCAAGGAGTTTTTCTAAGTAACGAAGCAGATGGCTTTCATTTAGTGCTACAGACTGTTCAAAAGCCTTCAGATGCAAGGAGCAAAGAAAATCTCCAAGCTGCGCGTATACGGACATACGTTAAGCGTGGAGATTTTTTAAGCAACGCAGCAGATGGAGGCTTTTCATGGCTACAGACTGTTCAAAAGCCTTCAGATGCAAGGCACAAAGAAAAACTCCGAGCTGCGCGTATATAAACATACGTAAAGCAAGGAGTTCTTCTAAGTAACGAAGCAGATGGAGGCTTTTCAACAGTCTGCCTATTCTTCACGGTAGCGCTTCATTACATCACTAAAAATAGACCCAATACTAGGGGGAGTATAGGTTATTGAATTGGCTCCTGCCTCTATTGTTCTATTGATGCTTTCATCGGTGTTACCACCTGTTGCTATTATTGGTATTGTTGATGAGATTTCTCTTATCTTTTCTACTATTAGGGCTGTTCTTGTGGCACCTGATACGTTTATTATATCTACACCAGCATCTATTCTTCCCTTTATGTCTTCATTTTCTGATACTACTGTTACTACTACTGGTATATCGATTGTATTTTTAAGAGCCCTTATGGTATCATTTTTTGTTGGTTTATTTACTACTACACCTATTGCTCCTTGGAATTCTGCATGTACTGCTATGTTTATTACTCTATCCCCCATTGTTAGTCCCCCACCTACACCGCAGAAGACTGGTACATCTGAAGCTAATATTATTGCTTGGGTTATTACCGGCTGTGGTGTAAAGGGATATACTGCTATGACAGCATCTGCGTTAGTATTTTTTATGATTGCAACATCTGTACTGAATAGTATCGATTTAATTCTCTTACCGAAGATCTTTATACCACTGGCATTAGCAATACATTGAGGTAGCTCAATAAATTTACTTCTAAGAACCCCTTTTATTTCTGGAACATATTTGAGTTTTTTTTGTAAATGATCCATGTCTATCCCCCTTTCCTCCTATTTGATTTTATTTTAAATGATAATTCGTTTTATTGCTACTCTTTTATCATATTTGCATTTATTACATAAAAATAAATGGGTACAGTAACCCTCGGGAGCACCATCTAGCTTTTCTGTTATTTCTCTACTTAAATAAGGGCTATAGTCATCAAAATAGTTTTGAATTACACCGGTGTCCTCCATTGACTCACCACAGTGTTGGCACTTAACTATGTAGCTAGATAGGCTATTACATATCGGACATACATATTCCATAAATCAACCTCCTACCAGCTGGCCTTTCTTATTCCTGGTATTTCACCTTTATAGGCCAGTTCTCTAAAGCAGATTCTACAGACTCCAAATCTTCTAAGATAGCCATGGGGCCTCCCACATATCTTGCAACGATTATATTCTCTAGTTTGATATTTCTGTTTTCTACTTTGTTTAACAATTAAGGATCTCTTAGCCATATGCTGCCTCCTCTTTTTTCTTTTACTAGTTATATTATTACCGTTATACTACATTCAATCCATAATAAAAGGAGCAGTATTTCTGCCCCAAAGGTATAATTCCTATCTATTTACTTACTATATTTTTCAAATAAATCATCTAAAGCTTCCCTTAACAAAAAGGCTTCTGTTCTGTCGGTCTTCTTAGACAAATCTGATAATCTCTCCAGCTGTGTTTTTGTATAATAATTGGATTTTAAAGTCATATTTTCACTTTCTGCCAGACATACTCTGTTTTTGCCCTCTCTTTTTGCTCTGAACAAAGCACTATCAGCAGCTCTAAACAACTCAATAGCGTTTTTTGCATCCTTTGGGTAATTAGCTACTCCTGCACTTATCTTTATTGAAATGTCCTTTCGTTTGTCTCCAAGCTGAAAGGTATTGTTATCCAAGTATTTACGAATTTCCTCGATCATAATAAATCCAGTTTCTGCAGGAGTATTATCAAAAATAACATTAAATTCATCCTTATTGCCCTTGCCGAGAAAATCTGATGATCTTAAATTTTGCTTCAATACTAATGCTATTTTTTCTATTACTTTATCCCCCACCAGCTCACCATAATAGCTATTTATGGTTTCAAAATTGTCCATATCAATAGTTACTAGGGTTAAACCTTCACTACCCTTTCTTAGCTTATCCTCCACAATTTTTACCAGCTCTTCCTTCTGTAAAACACCAGAAATTTTCTCAATCATACCCATCATCTCCGCATCTAACTTTTTTCCCATATGCATATATATGTACCCATCTTTATTCAATATTCACATAAGAATAAAAGTATTTTATATGGTAATATAGCCCCAAAGTTTCATATAAAAAATATATGTAGCCTACTAGAATTAATCAACTAACTAACCATAGATATTCAGTCCACCACCAGTAATAATCCATGTTTTTCAAGAATATCTATGAATTATCAAATTAATCGTTTAGAGGTGGATAACTTGAAAAAAACATCCTTTATTGTTGGAACAATCATTTTAGCAGTAATTAACTTTCTAGTAAGGTCCCTTGGCTTTGTTTACAGAATAATTTTATCAAGAGTTATCGGTCCTCAGGCAATTGGTCTTTACCAAATGGTATTTCCTTTTTTAATGGTATTGATAGCAATTCCAACAGCAGGAATACCTATAGCTGTATCAAAGCTGGTAGCAAAGGAAAACTCTCTTAACAATAGAAGCGGAGTTTATAGAACCCTTTCTATTTCAATGTTTTTAGGGGGAGTATTGGCCTTTATCCTTACAGTAATAGTCTCCTTTAAAATTGACTACATTGCCTCTAATATACTAAAAAATGAGCAGCTTTTTTACCCTATGCTGTGGTCAATTCCTGCTATTGCACTAATCACCTTTTCCAGTATTCTTAGGGGCTTCTTCTATGGCATGACAGACATAAAGCCTGCTGCGGCAGCCCAGATTGTAGAGCAGATTACTCGTATTGCCTTTGTATTAGCCTACTTATTTATTAAGAGACCTAATCATCCTGTAACTGCAGCCACTATCGCCATAATTGGTGTTTCTATAGGAGAATTTTTTGGTCTTCTGTATTTAGTTTTAAGGTTCAACTTTAAAAAGGTTATGTCTAAGTCAATGCTACATCGAGCCTTGGATGAAAAAACCTCAAAGCTATTGGGCAGTATCCTGTTTATTTCAGTGCCTATTACAATCAGCAGATTGATTTCAA
>Ga0208243_1000874_pt1 | contig 12410 bp, 8 predicted proteins | sample Subbio2Aug_QV12A_FD_184826 | JGI IMG/M metagenome (GOLD analysis project Ga0208243, IMG submission 184826) | Serpentinite rock and fluid subsurface biosphere microbial communities from McLaughlin Reserve, California, USA - CR12Aug_QV12A (SPAdes) | ecosystem: Environmental > Terrestrial > Deep...
AACAAAAAAAGACTTCCTACCTCGTCGCCAAACTAGAATAGGAAGCCGAAGCTTAAACAAACTATTGTTCAATTTAAACCAAACCAAAATTATGAATAAGATTTCATATGTGAAAGGGCGGAGGTACCTTGTACTGTGCTGCCTTTGTTTACAAATTGCTTATCCAGATGAATTGAGTGAGTCAAAAGGGATAGGCCCTTCGACTGCGCTCAGGGTGACACAAAGTGCTAATCAACAAACTAAATTCATTACAGGAACTGTTAGGGATGCCAATGGAGTATTACCGGGGGTAACGGTTAGTGTTAGAAAGTCACAGTCACAGTCACAGTTGGTGAGTACTATAACCGATGAGAAAGGGCAGTTTAGCATTGCTGCCGCTGAGGGCGACACGATGGTGTTTACTTATGTTGGGTATAAGACTATTGAAATTGTAATTGCAATGTCAAAAATCAATGGCAATGTTGTGAATGTGCTATTGACAGCCGATGCGACGACCTTGAAAGAGGTTACTGTGAATGCCGGGTATTATACTGTAAAAGACAAAGAGCGTACGGGTAGTATTGCTAAGATTACTGCAAAAGAGATTGAGAAACAGCCTGTGAGTAATGTACTTGCGGCTATGCAAGGTAGGATGGCAGGAGTTGATATTATACAGGATGGGGGAACTGCTGGTGGTGGTTTTCAAATAAAAATTAGAGGGGTGAACAGTTTGCGCGCTGATGGGAATTCACCGCTTTATGTTATTGACGGTGTGCCTTATTCTTCAGAGTCCATAGGTTATAGCAATACTAACACGGGTTTTGCTTCGCCTACTAGTCCGTTAAACAATATTAATCCGAGTGATATTGAAAGTATTGAGGTATTAAAAGATGCTGATGCCACTGCCATTTATGGTTCGCGTGGTGCCAATGGTGTAGTACTTATTACTACTAAAAAAGGAAAAGCCGGTAAGACTAAGTTTAGTTTGACTTCTTCAACGGGAGTTGGAAAGGTCACCAAGTTTATTGACTTGATGAATACAGAGCAATACTTGGCCATGCGTTTTGATGGGTTTGCCAATGACGGTATCACTACTTATCCTGCCAATGCTTATGATGTTAACGGGACTTGGGATCAAACCCGATATACCGATTGGCAAAAAGAGTTATTGGGTGGTAGTGCGGAAATTAATGACCTGCAAGTAAGTGCTTCGGGCGGGTCGGCACAAACACAATATTTGTTGAGCGGCACCAGAAGGACGGAGACTACTGTTATACCGGGCGATTTTAATTACCGTAGGACAGCAGTTCATTTTAACATGAACCATGTCAGCGAGGACAACAAATTTAAATTATCATTTTCCGGGGGGTATACGCTGCAGGACAATAAGCAACCTTCGACCGACTTGAGTAAGGTAGCTCGAAATCTTGCGCCTAATGCGCCTGCTTTGTATGATGACCAGGGTAATTTGAACTGGGAAAACAATACTTTTCAGAATCCGCTAGGTCCTTTAAAGTCATTTAATATTATTGAGTCAAATGACTTAGTGTCTAATGCTGTTATTAGTTACAAACTTTTGCCGAGTTTGGAAGCTAAAGCGAATTTAGGTTTTACTACTTTAACGAACCACGAGCAACGTATCATTCCGTCAACGATTGTCAATCCTTCACTCAATATTACCAGTGCAAATTCGTCGCTTTATGATAATTTGACTCAGCGACAATCCCTGCTTTTTGAACCCCAACTCAACTGGAAAAGATCCTTCGGTCACAGTACTTTGGATGTATTGGTGGGCGGAACTGCTCAGGCACAGACTACGTCAAGGGTGTATTCGTATGGGGCAGGGTTTTCGAGTAATGCGCTGATATTTAATTTGGCTGCTGCTACCACTAAACAGATTTTTACCAGTGATATACTTGAGTATAAGTATCAAGCTTTCTTTGGTCGAATTAATTACAATTATCGTGATAAATATATTGTGAATCTTACGGGACGAAGGGATGGTTCGAGCCGTTTTGGCCCCGGAAAACAGTTTGCCACATTTGGTGCTGTGGGTGCCGCTTGGCTGTTTAGCAATGAGGATTTTTTGAAGGAGCAAAAGGTGTTGAGTTTTGGAAAATTGCGTTTGAGTTATGGAAGTAGCGGTAATGATCAAATAGGCGACTATCAGTTTTTGAATACCTACAGCACCACCGGACTTAATTATCAGGGAGTGGTTGGACTTGAGCCTACCAGATTATTTAATCCTGAATTTGGATGGGAGAGTAGTACCAAAATAGAGGTTGCTTTGGAGACCGGTTTTTTGAATGACCGATTATTTACTACGTTGGCGTGGTATCGCAATCGTTCTTCCAATCAATTGGTAGGTATACCCTTGCCGGGGACTACCGGTTTTACTTCTTTGAACGCCAATCTTGATGCCACGGTAGAAAACAGCGGGTTTGAAGCCACGTTGCGTACTGTGAATTTTAGCGGAAATGATTTCAAGTGGACTACCCATTTTAATCTATCTATGGCACGCAATAAGTTAGTTTCGTTTCCTGGTTTGGCGGGTTCTACTTATGCCAATCGATATGTAGTGGGTGAGTCGACCAGTATTATTAAGGTTTATGATTACATCGGTGTGAATCCGGAAACGGGTTTGTATGATGTAGCAGATTTGAATGGAGATGGTCTTTTTAACAGTGCGGGTGACAAGCAAAAAACGGTAGACCTTACCCCTGATTATTTTGGTGGTTTGCAAAACCAGTTTCAGTACAAACAATGGCAGTTGGATTTTATGTTTCAGTTTGTAAAGCAACGCACTAGCAATTATACGCCGAATGTACCGGGTGGTAATTTATTTAATCAGAGCGTTAGTTTGGTGAATGCTTGGCAACAAGCAGGCGATGTGGTGCCGCATCAAATGAATACCTCGGGAGCAAATACTGCTGCCGTAAATGCTTTTTACCGTTATGCGGAAAGTGATGCGATGATAGTGGATGGCTCTTATGTAAGATTGAAAAATATCTCCCTGAGCTATGATGTGCCTTTAAAGCATAAAGGTATGGGCTGTAGACTATTTGTACTAGGGCAGAATGTGCTGACTTTTACGCCTTACAAAGGTGGTGACCCTGAATTTAGATTTACGGGTTATTTACCGCCGCTGCGTGTTTATACTGCCGGGGTGCAATTTAATTTTTAACCTTAAACGATTTTACGATGAAACTATATGATTTTTTATGGAATGTGAAACCAAAAGCCGGTGCCTTACTGGTAGGGGTAGTGTTTGGTTTTTGCCTGTCATGTGACAACTATGTAGAGGTTACGATGCCCAATTCACAGCTTACCGGTAGTGCAGTATTTGAAGATGTAGCGACTACGAATGCTGCTATAGGTGGTTTGTATGCTAAGATGCGAACTAACGGAGTGCTTGCCGGTGGGACGGGGATGACTTACTATCTTGGTCTTTATGCTGATGAAACCGACCACTACCAAGTGAACGTTAGCCCTTTTTATAATAATAGTTTGTTTGCGGGTGATGGTGGGGTTACTTCTTTGTGGAACAACAGCTATCGCCAAATTTATGAAGCTAATGCCATTATTGAAGGGATTACCAACTCTGTGAATATGCCACAAGCCAATCGCAATCAGTTTAAAGGTGAAGCTTTATTCATTAGGGCTTTACTGCATTTTTATTTGGTTAATCTTTATGGAGATGTCCCTTATATAACTACTACTGATCATGTTTTGAATAGTCAAGTGAGTAGAACGCCAAGTGCTCTAGTGTATGAGAAGATTGCGGCAGATTTAAATGAGGCATCGACGCTCTTGCCTGAAAACTATATCACTGCTGAGCGTGTACGTCCCAATCGATTTGCTGTGAGAGCGGTATTAGCGAGAGTTTACTTGTATATGGGTGCCTATGCGGAGGCGGCTAATGAAGCTTCTGCAGTTATCAACAGTCCATTGTATGTGTGGGAGACTGATTTGAATAAAGTATTTTTAAAAGCAAGTACAACAACCATTTGGCAATTTATGCCTAATGCTGCGGGTAATAATACTTCTGAGGGTAGTACCTACATTTTTAATGCCGGACCACCTTCCTCTGTTGCCTTGAAGCCTTCGTTTGTTAGCTCTTTTGAGGCTGATGACCAACGTAAGGTAAAGTGGGTTAGGGCGATTAGCAATGGAAGCAATACCTGGTATCACTCTTATAAATACAAGCAGCAGACTACTACGGCTAGTTCGATGGAGTATTCGGTGATATTGCGGTTATCAGAGCAATACTTGATTAGGGCGGAAGCCAGAGCCCGTCAAGGGGAGTTGATCAATGCTAAGTCTGACTTGAACTTAATTCGCAATACCGCGGGGTTACCGAATACAGTGGCTGTGACTGCTGAGGAGATTATAGCCGATATATTGAACCAACGCAGATTTGAATTGTTTACTGAATTTGGGCATCGTTTTTTTGACTTAAAACGAACCAATCAATTGGATGCTGTTTTAGCCGGAGTAAAACCGGGGTGGAATAGTACCGACCGGTTGTGGCCATTGCCGGAACTAGAATTGAATGCTAACCCCAATTTAAACCCTCAAAACCCCGGATATTAATATGAGCCTACGATTCCTATTATTGATTAATTTATGGTTACTGAGTACTTGCCCTATAATGGGGCAGGTAACCAGTAAAAAACACTTAACAGTAGCTGATTATGAGCAGTGGGGTACACTGACCATTAAAAGTATTTCAGAGCAAGGAGGCTGGACTAGTTATGAAATGAATTATGATGCCAAAAATGACACGTTATTTTTACAGAACACCCGTAGCAAGGTGCGATATGCCTATCCGAAGGGTAGGGATGGTTATTTTGAAGGAGAACGAATCTTTGCTTACCTGAATGGTGACGATTTGACTTTAGTTGACCTACCTAAAGTGCGCACTAAAGTTGTTAAAGATGTGAAGCAGTTTGAATTTTTGAAGCGCGGTAAGTATCTCATTACTTTGCACCAAGATAATACGTTGCAAGTACGCAATGCCCAAGGAGAAGTGATAGACAGTATTGCAAAAGTAACCGATTACCAGCTTAGTCCTCAGCGGAATGCTTTAGTGTATCATTGTATAACAACCAATGGGTATGCAGTAGGTTGTTTAGAATTTGACAGGTATAAGCATACGATAGTTACCACAGGGCAGTTTGCTTTTGAGGGTTTTACTTGGCAATTGAAGGGGCAGTCAGTAGTATTTTTTAATGGGGTGGAACTTTTCTATTACCGAATGGCTGACCGGTGGTTATCTCATTTTGATGTTGCTTCTTTAAAGGGGTATGATGATGTTGCTATAGTAAAGAGTGGACTGACCGGTTTTAGGATTTCTAACGATGGTACGAAAGTATTTTTCAGTGTTGCGGTGCCGAACTCGCGTTTTCCGAGAAAGGCATCAGAAATGGTGGAAATATGGAATGGGAATGATGCCTGTCTTTATCCCACGAGTAAAGAGATAGCCTCAAGGGATACACCTAAATTGGCTGTTTGGTTTCTTGCCAACGGCATGGGTACTGTGCTTAGTGACGACTATTTGTATAGGGTGAGATTGACGGGTGAGAGTGGTTATGTTTTATTGTCGAATCCTCATAGTTATGGATTGGAACCTGATTATTATGAGAAAGTTGACTACTACATTAAGAATGTTGCAACGGGTGCCGAAAAAATGTTACTACAGCAACAATCGCATGATCCGAATATGTTGTGCGTTTCTCCGCTGGATAATCGTTTGGTGTATTATCGGGATAAAAATTGGTGGTTATATAATCCTGACGATGATAGTTTGAGGAATCTGACAGCGCATGTTAATACAGCATGGGACAATACGTCAGACGATGCTCCTAATCAATTTAAGGTTCACGGCTTGGCGGGATGGAGTTCTGACGGCAAAAGTATTTTGCTTTATGACCAATATGATATTTGGCAGTTTGCGCTTGATGGTAGTGGGTATACTCGTTTGACGTATGGTAGCGCAACGAAGAAAGTTTTTCGTATTAACCACAATGCCTACAAAAAGTTTCCCTCGAGAGCTTATGATAGTGGACTACTGACTTTATTAGACATAAAGGAGCCTATACTTTTAGAGTGTCGTGATGATAAGCAATATAGCGGATATGCGATTTACCATCAAAATACACCGTTAAAAATGTTGGTTTTTGACAACTGTTATTTTGATCAAATTAAACAGGGAAGCAATGGCAATTATGTTTACAGGAGTCAAACTTTTTCGCAATCGCCACAAGTAGTGTTTTTGAATAGAGAGAGAATATCGCAACTCTTATTTCAGTCGAATAAGCAGCAGGTCAATTTTCATTACGGTCATTCAGAACTTATTAGTTATACCAATAGCGAAGGTAAGTCCTTAAGCGGTGTTTTATTTTATCCTGCTGATTATGATGAAAAAAAGTCTTACCCCATGGTTGTGCTTGTATATGAGAAAATGTCATATCAGTTGCATCGATATGTTAATCCGAGCCATTTAAACCCACAAGGGTTCTCAGTAACCAACTTTACGTTGAATGGTTATTTTGTTTTGATGCCTGATATTGCATATCAGCTGGGCAATCCTATGGTCTCAGCGACAGATTGCATTGTAAAGGCAGTAAGAAAAGTGTTAGACACCCGAAACGTAAATCCGGCTAAAGTAGGTTTGATAGGTCACTCTTTTGGCGGTTATGAAACGAATTTCGCGATTACTCAAACGGGTATTTTTGCTGCTGCTGTTAGTGGTGCAGGTGTAAGTGATGTGGTAAGACATTATTTTGAATTGCATACCAATGGCAGCCTCGGCAGAGACGGTATGTGGCGTTATGAAAAGCAGCAGTTTCGTTTAGGAGATTCGTTTTTTAATGCCAAGCAAGCGTATTTTGAAAATAGTGCCTTAGCACAGGCAGATAAAATAACAACACCTTTGTTGCAGTGGGTAGGCAGGCAGGATAATGTTATTCCATATGAGCAAAGTATTGCCTTGTACTTAGCCTTGCGGAGATTAAGATTGCCTACTATATTGTTGGTATATCCTGATGAAGAGCACAATATTCGCAAAAAGGAAAATCAAAGAGATTTGACCCACCGTATACAGCAGTGGTTTGATTTTTATTTGAAAGATAAAAAAGAGGTAGGCTGGATTAAAAGCGGAACGACAGCCCTATAAAATAATGCAGTTTCCGAAAGGAAACTGCATTACCTTTTTGAACAATTTGTAATTAACCTCCGATTCGTTGAAGTCTTTCACTACAACCTACGGTTGAAAGCCCGAAAGCTTGCCAACCACCGGTGGTACATTCTGCACCACCACCAATTTCACAAGCCACGTTTTCTACTTTCACACAGTCGAACTCCGTTGGGTTATGGATGTAGACATCCATATTTAAAGCGGTTTTGCTTTCGTGCGACGTGTCAGTGCTTACTGCTGCTGCACTTGCTAATGTGAATGCTGCTATTGGCAACATAAACAATTTAATGATTCTCATTTTCATGATACAAACATTTAAATTAAAATTATTGATCTACTTTTTTCTACAGGTTTTCGATCTGCATTCCTGTTACCGGCCCGGTATATCATTGTTTTTTAATCGCCGTTTTGATTGTTTGACCAAAGCTGTATTTTGAGAGATAATGACCAGCTATCAGGTAAAGTGCTTCACTTGTAGCATAGCCATTTTTCATTCGAAATCCATTTTCATCATAGACATAAAAGCTTAGTAAGTAAGATTGGTTTGTGATGTTGTAAACGTCGATTACAGTTGCATGTTGCCAAACTTCCTTCTTTTCAAATTTACCTCTGAGTAAAGAGTTAACCATTAGTAGGTTATCGGTTATGGTAGTGAGATTGTTTACCATTAGTGGAGGAGTTGCCATTTTAGTATCTCCTGATTTTTTAATTGTGGTGACTTTTATTTTGGCAATAGTATTTGTATCAATGGTATTGCCCCTGTTTTCGATGTTAAGGTTTTCGTCGGTAATGATAAATTGATTTCTGTAATAGTAAGTGTAAACTAATTTATTTAGTTCATAGCTGTATTGCATGGTTCCATCGGTATCGAATACGCCATCAATTTGCTTCTGAAGTAAAGCATTATTTGTTTTTACTGTTGTAGTGTCCTGGTTGGAGATGGTTGCTAAAGTGTTTACCCGAGTGCTTGGTATTTGTCCGCGAAATATGGCTTTGTGGTCATTAACGAAAATAATATCACTGAAATTATACTGTCTTGCGGTGACAATGTTGGCTTTCCAATCGGAAACTAGACCTTTGTAAATGATAGGCACCGTGCTGTCATACAAGTAAAAATGAGGATAGACCACTTTCATTTGAAGTGCTTTAAAAGGAAAATCTTCGCGCTCTAGCTTGATAACATGATGTTTTCGATTTTGTAGGTTTACATCATATTCATACACTTGGAGGGGGGCTTTTCTATCGGTTAGGTAGATACTATTCAAGGTAGCCCCAGCAATATAAAGTGTTGCACTTCTTAAATCGGTTTTTGCTGTTCGGGCAGCAGAGCCCGGGGTAAACCGTCGAATAAATGGGTTTTCTTTGTGCATCACTGATTCTGATAACAGAAATAGCACTATTATTAATGCTGTTCCTACCGAGCCACCTACTGCTATGGTAATAAGAGTTTGTTTTGTACCTGAGTGCAGTACTATTGCCACAAGGCCTATAGCCACAAAAACTAAATTAAAAATCAGGTGTTCCGTCCAACTGAGTTTCTCGAGTACTCCTCCGCAGGAACAAGGGATAAATGAGGTAAAATTGAGTATTAAAATGATGTAAAGGGTAAAAATGAACATTAGAAAGCAACTGAAGTGTAAGGCTATGATTCGGTATTTTGGAATCATCAATAAAAGGCAAAGTATGAGTTCTGTAGCTGGTACCACGATAGCTAAAGGACCAGCAAATATGCTCAGCACTGGTGATTGTCCGAGTTGTACTTGAAAGTTTTCGAAGTCAAGGATTTTGCTTACAGCTGCGTAGGTGAAGAGTAGGATGTGGAGTAGCGCTATCGTGTAAATGATATTGGTTTTCATAGTTGAGGTTTAAGTTATTGAGTACTTAATTTTATATGGGTAAAATTCTGTCTTTTTACAATGCAATAATATGCTAATCAGCATTTTGACTATTCCGAAAGGGGCTTTCTGTTTAGTGAAGTGGGAGAGTAATGGTATTTTTGTTTGAAGGATTTATAAAAATGGAGGTAGGAATTGAAGCCACAGCTGTAGGCAATTTCTTTGAGGGGGAGGTTGGTTTCGGTAATCAGGAAGTGTGCTTTTTTGAGTCGCTCTTCATTATAGAATTGGTGTATACCGGTATTGAAGAAGCGTTTGAAGGTGCGTTTTAGTTTGTAGGGATTGGTATTGAATGTTTTTGAGAGTTCTTTAATGGATGGTAGCGGTTCGCTGAGGTTGTTCAGGATGTAGGTGTAGACTTTTTGGATGAGTTGGCTGTCGGTTTCCTTATGGTTTTGGGAGGCTAACAGGAAGGTGCGGTGAGGGTTTGGGCTTTCGAGTGTAGCCAGGACTTTGAGAAGTCTTTCGGCGGTTATGTTTAGGCTGGCGCTGATGCGGTTTAGTTCATCGTCTTCCTCATGCAAGGTTATCCGGTAAAGTAGGTTTCCGGAGGCCATTTCGAGCAGCATTTTGAAGATGCTGTTGAGTTTGCTTTGTTGAGAGGTTTGTTGCATAAGGTTAGCCTATTGAGCAACAAAGCTATGTTGGTGGGGTGGGATGGAAAAATAGTTTGGTGTGTGATTCGGGAATGGAGTACATGTTCCCGCCTTCGCTGGAATAATAGGAGTAGGTTTAAGGTTGCGGGTTTTATTTCGCTGCGCTTCATACGGTTCGGCTGCGCCTCGGGTCGGGTTTCGGGTTGGCTCTTCCCTTAGGCAGGCTCAGGGTGACAATGGTGTTGATAGTAGTGTTATGGGTTAAAGAGGGGCTTCGACCCTTCGACTACGCTCAGGGCAGGCTCAGCTCAGGTCTTCGACAAGCTCAGACTGACAATGGAGGTATTGATTGGGTTTTGAGGTAAAGTGGGATAATTAAATAAAAACTATTGTGATAGAAATTAACATAAAAATATAAACATTTTTGTTTACTTTTGTGTTATGAATAAACATATAAGTATATTAAGAGGTATCCATCCGGGTTTTGTATTGGAACGCGAGTTAAAAAAACGTGGCCTACGTAAAGGAAATTTTGCGCTTCAAATTCAGGAGTATCCACAAACTTTGTCCACTATTACCAAAGGGAAACGCGATATGAATATTGGACTTGCTTTAAAGATTGAAAAACTCTTGGGCATTGAGGAAGGTTTTTTTATGATTCTACAGGTATATTATGATATTGAGCGAGAGAAAAATAAACAAAATAGTTCACTTCCCGATTTATCTATCATCAGACCGGTTTTGTTTTGGGATACCAAAATGGAAAAGCTGGATTGGCAAAAACAAAAGAAAGCCATTATTAAAAGAGTTTTTGAGCGTGGCAATGAAGCAGAGAAAAGAGAAATTACCCGTTTTTATGGAAACGAAACTATTTCTATAGTTTTAAATACTGATAAACAATCTTTCGATTAACAGTGTAAATAAAAAGCCTCACTTTTGTGAGGCTTTCATTGTTTTAGAACCGTTCAGATTTTTATAATCCTACCTTTTACAAGGTCGTTCAGATTTTTAATCCTGTTCTAATATTCTGACACAAAGATAATGTAACATTATATTATAATGTATAATAGCTTTATCTTTTATATCTATACAAAAAAAACGTACTCATAAGTTTTACTTATATCCAAATTCTCCTATATCATTAATTTTACCAACAACTTTCCTTTTTAATGTTGAACTTTCACCATCAATAAAAAGTATGTATTGACCATCAAATATATTAAAATTATCTTCTACCATTGCAGTTATCAAAGTCACTTCGTATCTACTAAGATCAAGATAATGATATTCTACCACAAGATTAAGAAGTCCACCCTCATCAGTTGCTTGTTGTACTAAAATTCTTTTGTCCTTCCCTCTGTATTCAGGATATTGTATCATATTAAATTTTGGTAACCTTAATTGATTAGTATACTGTATGTTTGACAGATTCAATTGCTAAAGCTTTTAGTATATCTAAATCTATTCCAGCACGTTCAACTTGACGAAGTGAGCAATGTTTGTCAATCCATAGTTCGACAATTAAATCATTAGGGTATTCATGAAAATACTTAGCACTATCAGAGCAACTATTTGGCTTATACGCTTCGGGGTCTACAACTTTTTCTTGTAACAACTTTTTAATTCTTGGTCTATCACCCATAACATAAATATTTCTTACAAAAAGAAAAAAATGCTTGACGTATTACTATTAAATGATTATTTGGGGCTTTGTCATAAATACATAAAAATATTCAATCCTTACCTTCGGCAGGCTCAGGGTAAACTAGGTTCAGGGTGACAAGGTTACACAGAGATTCACGGAGATTAACAGAGATGCACAGAGGGTTGGGTTCCTGCCTTTGCGGTAATGATATTGTTTTTTATCGGGTTTATGCTTTTGATAAAATCCACAGCATTAACCATATAGCTACTACTCAAAAAAATATCTTTATTTTTTACCCAAAATCGTTTTGGAAAAAGAAAAAGGTTGTTATATTTGCATCCGCATTACGCAAGTAGGCACATATTTATTGGAGAAATGGCAGAGTGGTCGATTGCGGCAGTCTTGAAAACTGTTGACTGTAACAGGTCCGGGGGTTCGAATCCCTCTTTCTCCGCTGAAAACATTGTAAAGCCCCGTTATTCGGGGCTTTTGTTTTTTGGTTGACAATTTGGTTGACAGTTCTTAACTTTTTAAGTATGTTTTAAGCATCTTCAACCATTAGATTTTTGAAAAAAATATTTACATTTACTGCTGTGAAATTATTAACTGTCATATTATCCTTTTACATTTTTACTCTTTCAGCTATACCTTGTGTTGATGTTGAGGTAGGAAGCGCAGGGCATCCAACGGTTATTCATTCATCAGAAAAAGATAATCATTCTCACAATAAAGAAAACGACTTATGTTCACCTTTTTGTATTTGTAACTGCTGTTCAGGTATCACATTATCTTATGTTCCAACTATTACTTATAATTTTCAAAATCAGTTTGAAGAAATAAAGTCTTCAAATTCAATCTATACCTCAGCTTTGCATTCCAATTTCTATGGAAGCATTTGGCAACCTCCTCAGATAGTATAATGAAACCCGAGTAATTTCGGGTTAGAAAGTTGTGCGATAGCACCAACAATGCAAATACCCTATTTGCTGATTTTCTAATTCATTATATATATTTCAATGTTAGATAAGATTATACAATTCAGTATAAAGAATAAGTTCGTTATACTACTTTTTACCCTTGTGCTTTTGGCTTGGGGT
>Ga0208243_1000875_pt1 | contig 12406 bp, 13 predicted proteins | sample Subbio2Aug_QV12A_FD_184826 | JGI IMG/M metagenome (GOLD analysis project Ga0208243, IMG submission 184826) | Serpentinite rock and fluid subsurface biosphere microbial communities from McLaughlin Reserve, California, USA - CR12Aug_QV12A (SPAdes) | ecosystem: Environmental > Terrestrial > Deep...
TGCTGGCCCAACCTTTATTAAATAGTCACGATTCCCTAGCTGCGAAGTTCCATAATGATTTTCAGCCTCTGCCAGCTGCTGATCCTCATACTTAATTTTCACATTCTTATTGTCAGCCTGAAGTATTATCTTGGTACCACGTTCAGCATAAGTTATTATTGCCTCGTCATAGCCTTCAACGATTTTAGCTATTTCTGCCACTACCTCATCGATGGACAATTGTGTAGTCACGCCATTAAACTTCAAGGCAATGCCTGCATCCTTTGGAACACCCTTTCCTTTAAAGGGCTTCAAGCCTGATACACAGCTGAGCTCTAGCTCATTGAAGATGTCATAATTATCCCTTAGACGTTCCTCCAGTCCCTTCATAAAGAGCACTAATTTATCAACACTTTGTTTTTTCATTATATCATTCCCTTCACTGCAGCCTTCATAAGCTCTACATTATTCTTAACAAATCGAAATCTAAATAATCACAGGATACTAAATGATAGTTTATCCCTCTATGCTCTCCTTGTAAACCGGCGGAATAGGATTCATCTCCATGCAAATGACCATAAACAACCCTTTCCACTCTGTACTTTTCTAGTATCTCGGTAAATAGGGAGGGCTCCAGCTGGTCATTTGTTGGTGGATAATGCAGCATGGCGATAAAATTTTCATAGCCTGCCTTTGAGGCAGCCTCAAGAGAAAGCTCCAGTCGTCTTGCTTCTCTCATATATATTTTATTATCATCATCGGTAAATTTGTTTTTATTAGGTGAAATCCAACCCCTAGTCCCGCAAACTGCATAGCTTTGATAACTGAAATAATTATTTTGTATAAATCTCATATTTTCAAAAAGGCTATTTAGCTTTGAGATTGAGCTCCACCAATAATCATGATTCCCTCGAATTAGTATTTTTTCTCCCGGCAGCTCCGATATCCAGCTCAGGTCCTCCTTTGCCTCCTGCAGCCTCATGGCCCAGGATATGTCCCCAGCCACCAATACGGTATCCTCTTGTTTGACCCTAGCTAACCAATTATTGCGAATTTTTTCATGATGAAATAACCAATGGCTGCCAAAGACATCCATTGGTTTATCAGAATTGCTGCTTAGATGTAGGTCCCCAATCGCGTATAATGCCATTTCAAAAACCCCTAGCTCATTAAATAATTTTTCAATCATAAACCTCGTACTTTTCGCTATACTTACTGATCTCTCTTGCAAGCTTCTTTAGCTCTACTGTGTCGCCCTTATCCCATAGCTCATTAAAGCGCTCCTGGAACTCTGCAGCTTCTTGATTTTTATCTACTAAATAAAGCAGCTGGATATTCTTTAATATATCTGATACAGTATTTGACCTGACCTCGAATACCTTCTGAGCTTGCCGTATCTCATGTCTTATCTCAGACATCTCTTGGTCCAGCTTATATGCTGCGTCAGAGGCCTTTTTTAATCTATCATTTATATGCTCTGGTATTTGGTGCTTATATTTATATTTTAGAGAATGCTCAATTACTGCCCAGAAGTTCATAGCTAGGGTTCTAATTTGAATTTCCGCTAAAATAGTCTTTTGTCCTAAAGCAGTCATAATTGGATACTTTATTACAACATGATAGCTGCGATAACCGCTATCCTTATAGTTATTTATGTAGTCCTTCTCATAAAAAATCTCCATATCCTTGCCGGTTCTCTCGCGGATATAATCAACTACAGTATAGATATCCTCAACAAACTGGCACATAATTCGGATACCGGCTATATCCTCCATCTGTTCCTGAATATCCTCTACAGCGATATTTAGCTTTTTTGCCTTTTCTAGAATACTGGAGGTTTTTTTTACTCTTCCAGTCACAAACTCTATAGGAGAGTATTCACCTAGTGTATGTAGCTCACTTCGAATGCTTTTAAACTTAACCTTTAGCTCCTCCACTGCATTTTCATATGGTATTAAAAACTTCTTCCACTCCACAAACTGCATAAACTCACCCCGCTACCTCTATAAATAATTTGTTTAATAATTCACCAATAAATTCCTCTATTATTATATCACTTTTTTTTAGCTTTGTAATTTATCTTGTGTGAATTTAAATAGCTGGTATATGCTGATAATAATAATATTTATTTTTTATAGTTTTTTTATTACTAATCCAACTAAAATTTCATCCGGTTATATTTCCACCCACATTTAATAAGGCCGCCATTTTCACAGCAGCCTTATTTGTAGATATATATATGTGTGTTATCCTTCTTTGTGGCTACTTAGTATGTCCACCTGTAGCTTGTATTCTTATAGACTCTTAGCAATAAAGTCAGCTAGGTCTACTGCTCTATTTGAGTAACCCCACTCATTATCATACCAGGAGATTACCTTCAGCATCTTATCATTTACCATCATTGTTGAAAGTGCATCAACTATTGAAGATCTAGAATCCTTCTTATAATCAGCAGAAACTAATGGCTCTTCACTGTAGCCTAAAATGTCCTTCATTGGACCCTCTGCAGCCTCCTTCAACAATCTATTTACCTCTTCCTTTGTAGTTCCCTTCTTTAGCTGAACTACTAGGTCAACAACTGACACTACTGGGATTGGTACTCTCATAGCCATACCGTTTAACTTACCCTTTAGGGAAGGGATTACCTTATAGATTGCCTTTGCAGCACCTGTTGAGGTCGGTATGATAGACTCTCCTGCTGCTCTAGCTCTTCTAAGGTCTGAATGCGGTAAATCTAAGATGTTTTGATCGTTTGTATAAGCATGAACTGTAGTCATAAGACCACTTTCAATACCAAAGTTATCTTCAATTACCTTTGCAACCGGAGCTAAACAGTTAGTTGTACAGGATGCATTTGAAATTATGTTATGCTTTGCCGCATCATAATCTCCCTCGTTAACACCCATAACAATAGTAAGGATATCATCATCCTTTGCCGGGGCAGAAAGAATAACCTTCTTGGCTCCACCCTTTAGGTGCTTAGCTGCAGCATCATTAGTTAAGAATAAACCCGATGACTCTATAACTATATCAACGCCCATTTGACCCCAAGGGATATCTGCAGGATCTCTAAATGCAGTAAATTGAATTTTCTTATCACCTATGTAAAGAGCATCCTCTGTAGCTTTTATATCTTGGCTCATTTTGCCGTATAAAGAATCATACTTGAAAATATGCGCATGCTTTTCTGGCCCACTTGTGCTATTAATAGAAACTATTTCTATGCCTAGCTCCTTTTCTAAGGAAGCCTTTAAAACTGCTTTACCTATTCTTCCAAAGCCATTTATACCTACTTTAACCTTCATATTATAGATTCCTCCTCTACTTAATGGTCAATTCCCTATGATATTATATAACATAATTAATAAATGTTATATACTTTTTTCATTTATTTTTCTTAATATTTACCTTAATTTATTAATTGCCTAAAACACGCATTTATATTATTGTCTTATTTTCCTTAATAATACAAGCATCATAGGTTTTCTATTTATTTTTATACCAAGTTTTCTTATGCTATAACGATACTTTTAATAATATTTTTAAATATTTGTTTTTAGGCGATGTTGGATTTGGGTAAATTAAATTTAATTGATATATAAAAGCATTAAAGCAGCTTTATCAGCTGCTTTGTTTTTTTGACCCTAGGCCTTAATTGCTGTGTACTTCTTCAAAAACTCTGGTAGCTCCTCCGTCTCACAGCTAATATTAAATATAAAGCTAATATTATACTTCATTTCCAGTACATCCAGGTTTGCAAAGAAGTTCTCAAGCTGATGTAGCTCACATTGGGTAATACGATAAAGGCTATCGATATAGATTGTCTCAATATCATAATTTGAGGCAATTATCCCACATAGATAACCGTAAAAGCCTACGTCATCATATATTTTATACTCCTTGATGCTCATAAACCTTACTCTATAGTCTATCTGAAACATATGGCTGTTATCGTAATCTATAAAGACAACATGACCTTTAACCTTTTTTATTGAATCATTAGCCGTATCGATTAGAAATTTAGTCTTTCCACTCCCTTTTTTCCCAACAATGAGCTTAATCATAGAATTACCTCCTGTTATTAAAATGGATGATCGCCGATATTCCAGTATATTTTCAATATATTTTATAAATTCTATTTATTCTGATTTTTTCCTTCTGATACTGAAAAATTTATTTTAAGGCCTTTCCATTTAAATAGTTGGCTTTTTTCCCTTGGTAATTACCCTCATCAAGCATTTTTTGATGAATTTCGTCTCTAATCCGCCACCAGCTCATATTCCAGTTCACAAATAAAGAGTTTTCTTCCGGTGCCCTGCCTATGAGTCTTTGGACTACTATATCTGGACTTAGATATTCCAAAAAGGCTATAACTCTCTCCTTATATTCCTCCACACTGATAATATCAAATTCTGAAGCCTCGTATTGCTTCCCCATCACAGTATTTTTCATTATATAAAGGGCATGTAGCTTTACCTGCTGTACCCCTAAGGCCGAAAGCACCTTGGCATTTTCTATTACATCCACCATATTGTCGTTGGGTAGGTTTAATATAAGGTGAGCACATATCTCAAAGCCATACTTCTTAATTCTTAGAACCGCATCTATGAATTCTGCAAGGGTATGTCCTCTATTTATCTGCACAAGACTATGGTAGTTAACCGTCTGCAGCCCCAGCTCCACTGATATTTGAACAGCCTTATCGATGCTTATATTATGGAGAAACTCCATATATTCCTCTTTAATGCAATCAGGCCGAGTAGAAATGCAGATTTCCACCACATCCTCCCTTATAGCCTCCCTGATAACCCTCTTAAAGGTCTCTAATTCTAAATAGGTATTGCTGAAATTCTGGAAGTAAGCGATATATTTTTCAGCCTTGTATTTTTTTCGTATATGCTTTATATTTTCTTCAATCTGTTCTGCAATCGGTATTGTATTGGCAAGATTTTCAAAGCCTGCCCCAACATCGGCACAGAAGGTGCAGCCCCCATGACCCAGTCTACCGTCCCTATTTGGGCAGGTAACAGGTATATTAACTGGTATTTTATAAACCTTTTCTCCATACTTTTCCCTTAGATATTCTGAATATGTTCTATATACTGATACTGTCTCCACTATCAACTACCTCTTTTCCTACTTCCTTGCCCTTTAAGGTAAGGCTAGCTATTATACTAATTGCCCCCATTATAGCAATGATTGCAAAAACATTTCGATATTGTATAGCACTATATACCTTTATGCCATCAACTCTCATGCCACCCCAACCCTTATCTAAAAGAAAGCCGATTAAAAAGCTTAAGGCAGAGCCCCCTATAAATTCCCCTACATTTATTATTGCAGCCGCACTACCTGCGAACCGACTATCATTAACCTCCTTAACATTTGTAAATACAAGTATATGACCTATAGTACTAAAGCCCATAAAGAAAAATAACACTGGTATAAGAGCTACTGGAGGCTTTCCATTTAATAGGACAAATAATGCCCAAACCCCAGTATAGCAAGCAGTTGCCGTCAATAATATTTTTCTTATCTCACCCTTTAGAAAATCAGAAAGCTTGCCTACAAGTGGTGCCCCCAGCATAAAGCCAAGGGATACGAAGGATAGATAGCCAGCAGCTTGAGATTTTGTAATTTCATAGACCTGCATCAGATAGGGCATTCCCCAAAGACCAATTATAGCTGTGGTACCTCCTACCATTGTAAACATAACTATGAAGGGAGGCCATGTATAAGGATTTAGAATAACAGCCTTTACACCCTTTATTATGTCCCTACTGCTTGTGTCAGCTGCACTTAGCTCTTGTGAAGGATGGTCCTTTACTATAATCCATATCCCTATTGCTATAAGTATCGACATAAGACCGATAAAAAAGAAGCTATTCCTCCAGCCTATTGATAAAACAAGAAAGGCTAAAGGGAAGGTTGCTAGGAAGGCCCCCATATTACCAAAAAAGGAGGTATATCCGCTTAAGGTAGAAAATTCCTCCTTGCGGAACCATAGGGCCTGCACCTTCAATATTGAAATAATAATAACTGAGGTGCCTATACCAACTAAAAATCTTGAAATATATGCTATGTACAGGCTTGAAGCCATACCAAATAATATAGAGCCTAAGGCAGCTAAAAGGGTTCCCCAGGTGCAAATACGTCTGACTCCAACAATATCTACTAATATGCCAACTGGAATTTGCATTAGAGCATAGGCATAATAATTCATTGAGGTAAGATTACCTAATAAAGTGCCACTTAGGCTTAGGTCTCTCGTTAGGTCGTCAGCCATAACACTAATAGCCAATCTATGAAAAAATACAAAAATAAAGGCTAATACAAGTATTCCCCAAATATACCATTTTCTATTTTCTTCTTTATGCTGCATCAAATACTTCTCCCCTTTTGATTATTTTCGTAAATTTCAGGCCTATAAAGAATAGAGACTTCTATAAAAGAAATCTCTATTAAAAAAATCTATGTTGGTACAATTTTAATATCTACTTGATCACAAAGCTTCTTGCTCAATCTAGCAATCATGTTGTTTTCTGGATGAGTTTCTAAGGACTCCCCTAAAACTATTCTTCCAATATTATTTTTATTGCAGTATTCTACGATAGTCATCTCTACATTTGTTGATCTCAAAACCGTCATAGAGCCATTAACAGCCTTGGATATTTCAAACAGATAATCCAACGCCTCGCCCTCCTTGGAGTTTCCTAAAAAGTTGTAGCCTTCAGGCGCAACATGTACTATATGAAGCTCTCCACCGTTTTTTTCCTGTAGCTTAGCCCCTGTTTTAATCAGTCTTTCACAGGTAATTTGCTTTGTAACACAAACCATAGTATGTCTTATATCACTCATAATGGGCCCCCTTCTATATGCAATTTTAAAATCAAAAATCTGCTTGTGCCCTTATTGAACTATTTATATTATACTATATTTTCATAGTCTTGTTTTAATGAAAATTATACTGTATTACTAAGTTATTGTAATAATTCCAAAACATCCTGCTGCAATTCACCTAATCTCCAATAGGACACACCTTTGATACCATAAAACTTTGCCAGGAGTAGCTTTATATTAACGCTCATCCTGTTCTCATACTTGATTGTACCCTTTATGTCCTCAACTGAATCAACATATGTGAAGCTAGGGGTCATAGTATTATAGTCAAAGCCTTGAACACCATTTCTAGTGGTTAAAGCCTCATACACCGTGGTCATTGTAGGAGTATAAATCCTATTTCCTTCATTGCCTACGCTTCTAACCTGAGTTGCACCTGCTATCTGAATAGCCAGTATCAATTTGTTTTTAGCTACACCCTTTGCTAGGAGACTTGCCACAGCACCCTTAACCTTTTGTAAGGGGGCATGATCTGTAGCAAAGGCTACAGTGTTCCTATCGTAGTAGTCATGAGCCATAAGTATAATATCCTCTGCTATTTCTGAAATCTGTTTAAAGTCAAAGCCATCATAATAGCCTACAACATTATCAGGCTGTACAGCTACAGATAAGGTGTATTGCTTATTTGCTAAAGCCAACTGTAAATCCTTTAAAAAGCTAACATACATGGCCCTATAGCCCTTTTCAGTATTCCTTATGTTTTCTAGGTCCATCACTAGCCCTGACATCCCTAACTCCTCTATAGCCTGCAGCGCATCCTTAATAAAGACCTCCTGCATAGCCTTGCTTTCCAGTAATGGATATATAACACTGGTTCTAGCATCAGTTACCATAAGCTTTGCAGCTATTGAAAGCTCCTTGCTTCTATTAAGAGGCTCTTGATAGGCGTTGGGCAGCCTATGCTTGCTTTCTGTACTGTTTAAGGTGAAACGAATATTACCCTCAGCATCTGCCATTAGAGCGCTCCAGCCAAATATAATCTCATCGAAGTATTTAATAGTATCAATTTGCTTATAGGAATCAATAGCATAAAAGCCTATCTTCTTTGGGCTTTCCTTAAGACCAATCAGTCTATATATAATAATAGCTGCTTCAGCTCTAGTAGTAGTTTGATGGGGTCCAAAATTAAAGCCTCCTGCTACAGAATAGCCCTTCATCAACTCAGCTTCATAAACAGCTTGCACATAGGGCTTTGCCCCTTCAGTTATCATACTATCATCTAGGAAGCTGGTTTGCGATAAAACCGAAAGCCTTTTTCGTCCAAAGCCCTCTAAGGCCCTAGCCAGCATGAATGCTATTTCTTGCCTTGTTATTGGTTTTTGTGGATCTAAATTTGTTCCGTATTCTAGTGGATAAATAATGCCCATTTGTATTGCAGCCTCAATATATTGATAGGACCAGTGGGCTTGAGGTACATCAATAAAGCTATTGGCATCAGCCTTAATTAAGCTAAAATCAGCTCCAAGAGCTACAATAAGTATTTTTATAAACTCTTCACGAGTAATTGGATTTTGCGGCTTAAAGGTATTATCACTATACCCCTTTAGTACCTCTATATGCTGTAAAAAATATACTACCTCTTTGTAGTCTCTGATCCAGTGCTCCTCTATATCTGATAGAGTCGAAACCGTACCTAGACCAAAGGCACTTACAATAGTTGATGAAATAATTAAAACTATTAGAAGGATGCTTATGTATTTCTTCATCATAAAACCCCTTTGTATTTATTTGCATTTTAATTATAGCATAATTAGCTTTGATTTCTCTGTTCTTAAGACTTTTTTAACAAATATGTAATTTTCTGCATTGTATTAATTGATTATAAAAATCACAATAAAAACCTGTAGACCAGGCTACAGGTTTTATATTACATACATTGTTTGCAGTTTCCTTTTAGTACAATTGGCCCACAGGGTTTAGAGGCCACCGGTATTGGTTCAGCCGTCACAATTAATTCATCATAGCCCTCCAAACCTGTGGTAAACTTCATATAACCTGCTTCAATACCCTGCTGGCAGGCCTTTAATTCCAGCTTTAGATAGGTATCATTTACTCTGTTTGCTAGCCATGCCACATATACGCAGAATTTATCATCAAATTTTGATGGAGCTGGTAAGCCAAAGGCTGCAATCCACATGGCTTTCTCATTATAGTTGATATAGGCAGTTCCTCCTAAGCCCTCAGGAAGTGTAGGAATAAGATTTACTCTACAAATACCAGTTGGAGTCGGGGTTGATGGAATAGGAATACACACCCTCATACCAACCTCCACTATATTAGGATTTGGAATCTGAGGATTAGCCTGTATTAACCTTTGCAAGGTAATACCAAATTTTCTGGCAATGCTAAATAGTGAATCTCCCCTTTGAACTATGTAAACTGTTCCATCAGGACAGAAGGGTCCAGGAGTAGGAGGTGTGGGGGTTATTTGAGTAGGTACACACAGCCTTTGACCAACAAAAATTACATTGGGATTTACAACCTGGGGGTTAGCCCTAAGTAGCTGCTGCAAAGATATATTATATTGATTTGCTATTCTAAACATTGTGTCGCCAGGACGTACGATATAAATAGTGCCTTCTGGGCAGGCAGGCGGTTCCGGTAGTACAGGTACTGATGGCTGATTGTTGATAGGAGCACCATTTAAAGTATAGGGCAATCCATAATTATAATACACAAAAAAATCCTCCCTTCTATATAACTCACTACATTATATGTCTGAGAGGATTTTTTGTTCTTTATTTCGTTATATCCACCTGTAGAGCATTATTAAATCTGTTGAAATAATTAAAGATACCAATTAAGCATGTGATTTCAATGATTTCTTCATCTTCAAAATTGTCTTTCATTTTACGGTATAGTTCATCAGAAACCTTGTTGGAGGCTTTAGTTACAGCCTCTGCATATTCTAAAGCCACAAGCTCCCTTTCTGAAAACAGCTCAGGATTCCTCTGACCCTTTAAAAGGGCCTCTACGGACTCCTCTGAAACACCAAATCGCTTTGCCAAAGCGGTATGGGAGGCGAGTCAGTAATCACAATCATTTAGGGTCGATACCTTAACTGCCACCATTTCTTTAAGTCTTATATCTACGATTCCCTTGTTAAGTACTAAATTAAAATGCTTGTAGGCTGACTCCAGTAATTCTGGTCTATAGGCTAAGGTACGAAACATATTTGGTATGTTTCCTCTATGCTGCATAAACTGGTCAAATATATCCTTAGCCTCGTCGTTGACCTCATCAATATTTAAAGGCCTTATTCTAGCCATATTACACACTCCTTCTCTTTATATAATAGGTACTTTTTCTATAATATACCCTTTATCCTGTCATATTAAATGTTTTATTGATAAAGAGACACTGTTTTGTTGAACAATCAAAAAGCACTAGCCCGAGAGCTACTGCCTTCTATTCCTCTTATCTGTTTAAAAATAGCATTACTATGGTGTAGATCCCGGCTACTCCTATTAGGGTATTAATCACTCTGCCGACCGGGGATGCTTTTCCTGCCAGAGACTCGACAAGGTCCAGCTTAAACAATCCAACAAATCCTCTGTTTAAAGCACCAAACAAAATCAAACCTAATGCGATCCAAGTTAACAAATTGCTCCCCCCTCACCATTGTAATTGATTCAATTACTTAGTTCATATATATGAGGCAAGGGGGCTTGTTATACCTTTGGGTTATTATTTATTATCATTAGTTGCTGTCACCTAATTAATATTCAACGGTTCAGTGGCAGTAGAATCTCTAATAACAACTAAGTACTGTATATACGCAGTTGTAGTGCCCTCCTTGGGTGAGCCGCTCCTATATGGCCAAATCTGATACTTACTAAAAGGGGAAGCCTCACCATTAAGCTTGAACAATGTAAACTGATCCCTTACGAATCCATCAAAATAGCTTAACTGACTTTTATATTCGTCTATTCTTTTTTCTGAATAATTTCCATCAGTGCCTTTACTCATGTAGGTGCAATTATCATAGCTATAGCCAATGGAAATAATCTTGTCTCTAAAATCTGATGACTGATTCAGCAAGGCTCCAAACCAATTAACACCTAATTGCTTGCCCTGAAAAATATGATTTAGACCCCATTGGCCATAATATTTTCCCTTTGGCAATAAACTATTGATTTCTTTAAAATTCTCAAAAATTCTTTTATCTCTGATTTTATTAAAATCTTTTTCCTCAGTACTATAAGCTTCATTTCTATATATTGCATTTTTTACCACTAGAGCAATGCCTGCATAATCCTCTCCTAAAGCCTCTTTATATTCTATTTCCCTATCCAAAAGGGTAGCCTGTAACTCCTCAAAACCTTCAAGAAGTTTATCATCTTGATTCTGAGAGTAATTTGTATTTTTTAACTGAATAATCATTTCCTCTAATTCACTTGGGTAATTTTTATCCACTATAACCTCCTCTAGATAACGGATAGCAATATCGTACTGATGCTCCAAATCTACACCCACTATAAATATTCTGCTATCCTGAGGCAAGCTCTGGTTAATCCCATAAAGCCATTTCCAATGATTATAGTTATCCTTATTCCACTCGTAGGTACCTTTAAATGATTTGTAAAGTTCCTTTAATATTTTTTCATCTCCAGTAGTAAGATACTTATTAAGAAAATAACTCCCACTATAGGACATTTCACATAAATAGTAGGTAAAGTCAGTCTTTTCTTTAAAATATTTCAGGAAACCTCTTCTGAGCTTGTCATTTGCTTTAACTCCATGTAACTCCCCAGTAAAAAATATCTCCTTTCCATTTAAATCCTCGTCAAGAATCGATAGATCAGCTATGCTATCCTCATTATATTCCAAGCTTACATTATTCTTATATAAATATAATGAAATTTCATGCTTAAGCGAAGAATCTATAAAGGATGTGGCACGATTTAAATTACAACTAGTTAGAAAAATAATAATGAAAAAAATAGCCATCAAGATTTTGAGCTTTCTTTTTAACATAAGTCACCTCCCTAACACTTAATCTATAATTTTGATTAATTTAAAAGGAATTTTGTTCCAATTTATTCATTTTTATTATATATTTAATTCACACAGAGTATTTAGAACTTATACCAAGTATAGGGCGCAGTACATAATTACTATCTAAGCTTTAAAAGCACAAATCTACTCACTTTCAAAATTTTCTGCTAAAGTATTAATTTATTATGTTTTCATAATTTGAAGCACTTATTGCAATGAGTATTTTATTTTTTTATTTCACTAAATAGAAAATAGGCCTCGCTCGCGATAACGATGCCTCATTCTCTATACTAGTAAAGTATATTATTAATTATAAACCAAAGTTGTGTAACTAGCATGTGATTTAAAAACTTTTTACTTTTTATATTCCGCCATATTTTACTCCGCTTTATGCTATTATTTTTTACATAAGTACTATCATATTATAATGTGCACGCTTGTCAAGACACGAAAATCAAATTTCTTAGTTATGAACTCCTTTCGTGATTTTTAAGCTGCTGCCTGATTATTTGTGGTGAAATAAATATCT
>Ga0208243_1000876_pt1 | contig 12402 bp, 14 predicted proteins | sample Subbio2Aug_QV12A_FD_184826 | JGI IMG/M metagenome (GOLD analysis project Ga0208243, IMG submission 184826) | Serpentinite rock and fluid subsurface biosphere microbial communities from McLaughlin Reserve, California, USA - CR12Aug_QV12A (SPAdes) | ecosystem: Environmental > Terrestrial > Deep...
CCCGCGTGGGGAAGACTGGACGCCATGCGCTACGCGGTGGAAGACCACGGAAACACCCCCACCCGCGTGGGGAAGACACCCACGCCCTGATAAAGAGCAGGCATATGAGAGAAACACCCCCACCCGCGTGGGGAAGACCTGCCCGGACGGGGGACGAATCAACCCCGTCCGGAAACACCCCCACCCGCGTGGGGAAGACACCCTGCCTTAGCAGCTAACTCCCTCTGTGTCAGAAACACCCCCACCCGCGTGGGGAAGACGGCGTGCTGACCATCTATAAGGTGACAAGTATGGAAACACCCCCACCCGCGTGGGGAAGACACTTCCGCGCCGACCATCGAGCTGTTTGTGCAGGAAACACCCCCACCCGCGTGGGGAAGACGTTATCTTCGGGGCGTTCTCGACTTTAGGCGCGGAAACACCCCCACCCGCGTGGGGAAGACTCACGCCGCGGTGTCTAGCTGTCGCGTATGTGTGAAACACCCCCACCCGCGTGGGGAAGACGGCATCGCGTCCGGTGTGCTGCGTGGCCAAGAGGAAACACCCCCACCCGCGTGGGGAAGACCCCTCCGCGATCTGCTTCACCGCGGCTTCAAAGGAAACACCCCCACCCGCGTGGGGAAGACACATCGTGGCGCATCACAAGCAGCTGCAGACGAGAAACACCCCCACCCGCGTGGGGAAGACGAAAGCGAATTGACCGCCTGTTTTACCTGATGAGAAACACCCCCACCCGCGTGGGGAAGACTGTGCGAAAGGTGTTCCGAACGCTGAAAGACAGGAAACACCCCCACCCGCGTGGGGAAGACGACACGGAACACTTGCCAACGTCACCCGGCGCAGAAACACCCCCACCCGCGTGGGGAAGACTCCTAGGGTTCCTCGAACTGGCGTTTGGCGTGAGAAACACCCCCACCCGCGTGGGGAAGACTCTGTCCATGGTTGCTTGCACCACCTTGTAGCGGAAACACCCCCACCCGCGTGGGGAAGACTGCGGTGTTTGGTCTCATTCTTCTGTACCTCCGGAAACACCCCCACCCGCGTGGGGAAGACTGCCTTGGTGCTAGCGGACTTAGCCTCAGCTAGGAAACACCCCCACCCGCGTGGGGAAGACCGAGCTCGCGTTCTTCGAGTAGACCAATGCGCAGAAACACCCCCACCCGCGTGGGGAAGACATTGCGATGGACACCGTGGGCTACTAGTATGCGGAAACACCCCCACCCGCGTGGGGAAGACACTGCAAGTTAGCATCTGTGAGACTACAGTTAAGAAACACCCCCACCCGCGTGGGGAAGACTTGTGTCAACGGCGCAAATATCAGTCTCCACGAGAAACACCCCCACCCGCGTGGGGAAGACATGAGCCCGACACTCAGTATCGACTTAGAGACAGAAACACCCCCACCCGCGTGGGGAAGACGCAATGTACGCCTCGATGTTGAAGGCCGAGTCGTGAAACACCCCCACCCGCGTGGGGAAGACGCCTTCCCCATGCCGGACGAAGAGCAGCGCCTGGAAACACCCCCACCCGCGTGGGGAAGACGGAGCCGGGCCGCCAAAATCGTCTTCGGCAGAGAAACACCCCCACCCGCGTGGGGAAGACGCATCGTCCATAGTCAATACTTGCACTGGCATAGAAACACCCCCACCCGCGTGGGGAAGACCTTCTTCCGTCTATGCCTCCTTTTTTGGTGGTGGAAACACCCCCACCCGCGTGGGGAAGACGGGTTGGGAGACCGTAACCGTATCACCTGGGCAGAAACACCCCCACCCGCGTGGGGAAGACGCCGCCAGAATCATGTAGCCGATAGCTGCACTGGAAACACCCCCACCCGCGTGGGGAAGACCTCAAGACCTATCGTGACGATGCATGGCGCAGGGAAACACCCCCACCCGCGTGGGGAAGACTCTGCTATTGTTGCACACTTGTACAGGGTCTTGGAAACACCCCCACCCGCGTGGGGAAGACAGCTCCACCCGCTACCGTCTACCCATCCGGCAAGAAACACCCCCACCCGCGTGGGGAAGACAGGAGGAACAACCACATGCAAACCTTAATGCAGGAAACACCCCCACCCGCGTGGGGAAGACGGCTGGAAGAATCGTCAAACATGGAATTGTGCAGAAACACCCCCACCCGCGTGGGGAAGACCTGTGTTTCCGGTGTGAATGTGCATGATTAAGGGAAACACCCCCACCCGCGTGGGGAAGACCTGCCCGCTCCTCAATCTGCGTGAGAATGAGTAGAAACACCCCCACCCGCGTGGGGAAGACGTAGAGCACATAGGCGCATATAACAGCATCGAAGAAACACCCCCACCCGCGTGGGGAAGACCTTCTGCTGTCATCTTTGTAGAAGCATACATAGGAAACACCCCCACCCGCGTGGGGAAGACCCGCTAAGAGGTGTGGACTGAGCAAGGACGTCAGAAACACCCCCACCCGCGTGGGGAAGACCCGGCGGGGCACTGTCGCCATCGCTGCCCGCCGGAAACACCCCCACCCGCGTGGGGAAGACCACTATCGTCATCGCTACCTGCCCATTCCTCAAGAAACACCCCCACCCGCGTGGGGAAGACGTCTGCAAATTTTTAATACCGGCAATGTAACTAGAAACACCCCCACCCGCGTGGGGAAGACGCTGCAAGCTAACCAAGAAGGTTATCAACGTAAGAAACACCCCCACCCGCGTGGGGAAGACCTCATCATCAGGCAAAGCCTGATGGGGAAAGGGGAAACACCCCCACCCGCGTGGGGAAGACCTTGCAGCTGGTGTTGCGCTCGATCTCCATTAGGAAACACCCCCACCCGCGTGGGGAAGACGACGCGGTGTTTGAAGGGACAAGCCTTGAAGTAGAAACACCCCCACCCGCGTGGGGAAGACGGGCGCGGGGTCGGGGTGCCATCTGTCGATGGAGAAACACCCCCACCCGCGTGGGGAAGACCGACCTGCTCGCCCGCCTCGACTGGTGCCCCGAGAAACACCCCCACCCGCGTGGGGAAGACAGGCGGCGCGGGCCTGACACCGCGCAAGGAGGAGAAACACCCCCACCCGCGTGGGGAAGACGTGCCCGCTCGCGTCTTGGCCCCGCGGTCGTTGGAAACACCCCCACCCGCGTGGGGAAGACGCTATCAGTGCGGCAACGATGGCTACTATGAGGGAAACACCCCCACCCGCGTGGGGAAGACTCCGCACGGTTGAAGTCCGCAGGAGTGGGGATGGAAACACCCCCACCCGCGTGGGGAAGACTCCAGGATATTGTGTTTTGGCTCTCTAGAAACACTAGATGTAGTTCACCTAGAACGAGCCATCTTTCTCCTGAACCAGTTGTAGGCCACTGAGTTCTATCAGGGTTCGCGTAGTATCGCCAACACCTCGAATGGTATAGCCTGGGGTAGCGTTGGCCTTTTTGAACACTAATAGTCCCGATTCGGCAGGGCAGTGCTCATACAGGTACTCCACAACACCATCGGCTACGGAATCCTTGATGCCGGAGATGAACACATTGGGCCGGGGTTCCACGAACCATAGTTTCATCCTGCCCCGTACGGCAGGAGGGAGATCATTTGCGATGACTACCAGCATTCTTGCCTCCTTCAAGGATGTCCTTAATATCCGGCCCAAGCCTCGCGAGCAAGTCCATATCAATCACCCTCTTGCGAAACTCGGAGGACACCTTTGCTCTGTTGTATTTCCCGGCCATCTCCAAAGTCAAAGAGAAGGCTAGATCAATACACAACCACTCCTTATACAGGTCCGCCATGTCATAAACGAAAGGCAAGGGACTGCCCGAATGAATAAAACCAATGTGAGGGGAGTAGCCCATGCTGTAGATTCCCGATGTCAAAATGCTGTAAAGCGCGGCATTGCATGCTGTCAAGACCCGATTGGTGATGTCACCCATCTCGAATTTGCCCGGCTGAAACCGGCGCCCCTTCCAGCCCACGTCGTACTCTAGTGCCTTCTGCTCATAAAGCTGCCGGACGCGATGCCCTTCCATACCCATCATGTCTTTCAGACTCTTGCCATCAAGATCTGCTGCAGGGAAACGGCGGGCAAACATCCTGCGAGCGACTTCCACAGCTTGTTTGGGATCAGCCGCCAGAAGCATTTGCGTTCGCATATTGCGCGAATCGGCCGTAGGGCTTTGCCCGACCGCATAAAACAGAAGTGAATCTTCACCGACCCAGCAAACCGCGCAGTTGGCGGCGGCCATGACCTTCACTGCTTCGTGGGTGACAGTGGTTCCTGGCCCCAGAAGGAGAGCGTTTATGGTGGCTATGGGCAATCGAACGACATTGCTGTCACAATCAATCCATTTGACGCTGCTATCATCTATTTCCAGACGACCTCGCTCCAGATACAGGAATGGGTACTTATCCTTGACCTGCGGCAAGTTTGCCCGTGTCACCTTAATCATCAGCCGAGTTTTTTCGTCCGCTGCGGCATTTTGCCCATCAACCATTCCTAATGACCGTAACCCTTCTGTCCGTGTAACGCTTGATATCCCCAAACTGAACCGGGACATCATTTAGGGTCAGCACATCGCCCTTGTCTGTGTCTCCGCCGTCCACCACCCGAAAATCCTCTGCCAGACCTTTATCCTGTGCAATCTCATGGGCTCTTTTCAGTGCCGCTTCTTCATGTGCAAATGTCCCCCGATAGACAAAGTCTGTCGGGACGCAGTTTTTTCGCCCCAGGTACAGGTCGTAGACCGGGTTTTGCAGAGCATCTGCAATGGGCTTGGCCAAATCATCCGGAAGCTCCAAAACCACTGCAAATCTGGCATCCTGTAGGTAGTAGCGGTATGTAAGCTTTGTTCCTCCGCCGACTGCTTTTCCCCCATCACTTGTCCTAGGGATCAAAAGACTTTCCCATGGGTCGCTTTCATCGTAGCCGCTCCCCACCATATGGAAGTCCCTCAGCAGGGGTTCTCTGTCCGTCCGTGCGTATGACACAACCGTCTGTCGTAGTGGTGCTAATCTGAAGAGCAGTTCCCTCTGTTCCCCGGATGCACCCAATGCGCAAAGCAAGAGCCCTGCCACACCAGATTTTGTCGGGAAAGCAAGGGTGTCCCGTCTACCAAATTTGGAATCAGCGCCCCATGACTGCAGAGGCGCCTCCAGCCACAGCAAAATGTGACTCGTGCTCATCAGATACTACCCCGCCGCGATGGCAGTCTTGATAGACTCTATTAGCCTGTCGACATTAAAGTCAGCGTCATCGCCAAACTCGAAGCCGTCAATCTTGCCGAAGAGAGAACCAGCAAGCTTCTCTTTTTTGTCTAGGTAATTGCACAACTCCCTTTTGCTTGGCTCCAGGAAGCCACCATTGTGCTTAACTGCGGTCTCAAATGGTATCTGCAGGCGCTGACCCTTGCGGACCAAGACCCGTGCAAATTCCCAAGGAGACGCGCCGGATTGTGTCGTCTGCCGCGCTCCCGGTACTGCTACGAACAAGGCCTTTACGAAACACTCGATTGCTTCCGGTATGCTTTCGCCTGCCAGGGTCTGCCAAAGCTGCCCTACATTCAGGCTCACATAGCGATAGTATGTCGCGGAGTTAAATTCGAGACTACCCATGTGGGCCGAGCCCGGTTCTTCCGACCTGTCGTCCAGCGCGGTAAAGAACTCTACCTCATTGGTCACGCGATGGGTGGAAATGGCGTGGGCAAAAGAGGCGGCAGCCTCCACGTTAAGCGTAGCGGCCTGCGCAACCATGCGCCCGAAGAGCGCGATGTCCAGTGCATCTATGCTTTGAACGGTTTTACCAATAATTGCTTCGAGGTCTCTCGCCGGATTTTTGGTGGAGGTCTCCTTGATCACTTCGTCCGGCCGAAACCCGGCTGCCTTAAAAGCTGCTGCCAACAACGATACTTCTTTAGGGCTCAGGAACAGGAGAGTATCTGTCTTGTCACGGGAAGCCACATCGTCAGGCAACTCTCCTTCCTGGGTATCGCTCCCCTTCTTCTTCTGGGAGCCCTTATTGCCTGCTGCCTTTTTGATGAAAATCTGTTCGACCTTGTCACCGCATGCCTTCGCCTGTTCTGCAGTGGCACCCACGTCCTCGCAAGCCCTGGCGATAAGAGGGGAAATGAGTTTAGTTCTTGTGCCGAGGTTAGCTCCAAAGTCTCGCATCGCAAGGCGGACCTGCCGTTTCCAGCACTGGCTGCTAACCCGGGCACGGGTAGTACCGCCAACAACTGCCGTCTTGGGCGCTCCAACATCATCTCGGTTCAAACAGGTGACCGGGAACGACTGCAAAATGTGGAACTCGACAATAAGGTTTTGATACGGGTTATGACTCATGCGTTATTCCTCCTTAGTATTAAGGTTTTCTTGTTTTTGCAGGGGCACGATCTGTAGCAGGCCAAAGCCGAATCCTTTTGCCCTGCCTACACCGTTCTTAAAGCTGTACACAAAAGCCTCTCGGTTAGTCACCTGGAGTTTACCCACAAAGGTGGCTGACCCGTGCGTCTGAGTGACGCCATTCTCTCGGCCGAAACTCACCACACCCATGTTTCTGATATGCAGGCTGTCTGGGTCGACAGCAAATCCCCAGACGCTCGACTTCTGCATAAACCAGTTATGCAGGTTGTCCCTACCCCTTATCGGCGTAGTAGTTCGGGACGGTCCGTTTCGCCGGGTGGGGTTGACCGTCACCTCAAAAGCATAATAGTCCTTGTGCAAAAAGGATTCCTGTATCTCCCTTGACTCAATTACGCCGAACTCCGGGGTTTTGGGCCTGCGCGCTGACAGTAATAATATGCGGCGGCAGTTCCAGTCGCCACCCTTGTCGACATAAAGGAAATCTCGCTTGCGCCCATCCTGTTCAGGGAACAGGGAGTAGACCAGCTTATGTAGCCCATATGCATCTGTTAGGGCCAGCGCCTTGCAGTCAGCGCGACTCAGGCTGAGTGCCGAAGCGATCATCATTCCACCTCCGGCCGTAGAAACTTACCGCCCATCTTGCTTTTACCTTGTCGCCAAAGTGAGTCAACTCGTTCAATAGCTTGCCGTATCCCAAGCGTACCCCGTGGGACGATATGAGGCTGAGCAAAGGGCGCAAGACAACGCACGCTTCTTCTGTGGAATCGCAGGCCAGTAGGCGTCGCAGCTTGGACTTAGCCGAATCTGAAGCGTTGCCTTCCTTGTAGCACGCTGCTATCGCCTCTCCGATTCCCAATGACCCGTCCCCGGCCGGCTTGGCGCGCGCTATGGCGGACGCTATTGTCGCGTAGGGCCTCCTCTCTACCTCCCTTTCAATGTTGCACCAGGCCGCAAGGTACTCCCACGCCTGATACTCTGTGGCAGGATTATCTGCCCGCCGTAAGGCAGCACCAAAGGCGCTATCGTCCTCCATCCGTCCCAGGACATAGTCGACAAACACCTGTTCGTGACTCTTCCCCGATTTTTCCGTGCTCACAATAAAACCGACTCCTTCCTTTACTATCTTAGGTACCTTAGCACATTAGGTCTGTTAGCCGCCCAAGCATCGACTTGCCTGGCTGTATCTCTGGGGCAGTATGTGTCGTAGGCCCTCTCGGCGAAGCCTGCAAATGCGCGGCGCAGTCGCTTCACTTGCTCGCCGGAATCATCGCAACAGGCTTCCACAAGTTCCTGAAGCCTGCGCTCGCAGAGCTGCCAGAACAGATTGACTGCTTGCGCGGCCTGGTTCTTGCCCGCAGCCTTCTGCGCCACAAAATAGGCAGTGGTTGCGCTCCAGATAATCTTGTCGAGCTGGTCCAACTCATCCATTTCTCGTTTGAAGTTAGTAAACCAGTTTTTGCCCAGCTCTGAGGCGTCAAGATAGATTTCGGACTCCACGAAATCGTCTGACCCTGATACTTTCTGCTCTCCAGAATTGACGCGCACCTTTAATCCGCCAGACCAGAGACCAAAGCTGGGCAGGTGCTTCTGGGCTCGCGGAACGCCCATCCGCAGCTGCCGACACTCAAAGGCATCTCCTCTGTCCATATTGCTTAAGAATGAGAGTAGTGCGGGCAGCTGCCTCCACGGGCGTTTTTCGGGGTCCGCCCATATTGCTTTATGCGTGGCACCGGAAGAAGCCACCGCAATGCTGACGTCCACGCCGCCTTCGGCATAATCCGGATGGGCAATCCCCTCTGAATAATGCAGTCCATCCTCTGCCAGCAGAACAAAACGTGATAGTGGAATCAGTCGTCCCATGTAGGACGTTTTCAGTTTTCTCGCCACAGCACAAGCCTCTCCCTGAGGCATGCTCTCCCAAGGCGCTGTGCCAAAGCCCTCTGCGAAGTCAGTGAGCTTCTTCATGTCCTCTTCGGTAAGGAGATTAAGCCACAGTGTTTCGCTCAGGGATTCACCTTGCAAAAAAGTGTGAAGGAACCCATAACGCCCAATGGACGGACCGGGCTTACCGGTCTTAGACTTTCCTTGGTAGCCGGGAGACAAGGTAATGCTGTTGTCCGTTTGCTTCCCGCCCAAAGAAAAGCCCATTAGTTGAACAAGCAGCATGGCCTTAGCTGCATCAGTCAGGGGTGTTTCCACCTGACCCTGCGTTAGTATAGTCGTGTTTCCCGTAGCCGTGTAGACTTCGGCTGTACCCAAGCTCTTCTTTTTGGCCCCCGCAATGGCTGGCATCTGCAAAAACGGCCGTTCCCCGTATAGCCAGAAGAGTTCTCTCTTAGCTGACAAGTATTCTGCCGTTTTGTCCATCATCCCCGAAGGGCCAAGGCGTTGCCAGTCTGCCTCATTCGCTGGTATATGTGCAGACTGCGCAATCGCCAGTAGTAGCTTGGTCAGGGCAATTTTCTGGACAGGATTTCCCCCCAGAGCAGATAGTTGATGGTCGCTGAAAATTGCGCCAAGGCTTACTAGGCCCTTCCCTACAACAGGGACCCATGGCTCATCCACCAGATTAAACCTCTGCGATAAGGGCATCTTAATTTCCTCCTCTCTTCTTAACGCCATATCCCAAACACGAATCATAGCTTAACTCGAAATCCTCGTTGGCAATTGAACCGTCTATCCCTCGCACCTCGTCGCTCTCGAGCACCATTGCCGCCCGAAAGGGGCTTTCCTCGTGGTCCCCCAGATACACGTAATCCCTTAGCCAGGAAATAGGTTTTGTTAAGACAGCAGGGGCATGATAGGCCGGAACAGTCACCGTGTTTTTCAGCAAGACTGCGGCGATCCTGCGCCGCTCAGCCGGACTAGGGGATTGCGGCAGCATCAGCTCGGAGTTGTCCAAGAAACGTACTATTACTCCGTTTTCCACGTTCACCTGCTTCTTCATCAACAGGACTTCCACTGACTCCATCTCCGAGTACCTGGTAGTGGCTTGGCTCTCCGGCAGTGTCTCCCCCCCCCTCGATACACCGTACAGGGCCAGCCGAGACAGTTTGTCGCGCTCTTGCTCCACTAGGTGCTTGCTACGCGCCATGTCCCCAGTTTCGGTACGATCTTGGTAAGTGGCCTCTAGTAAAGGTCGAATCCCCCCCGGCAACCTGACAATCTGCACATCCTGCCATACCTCAAGTGTCCGACACAGAACATAGGGGCTATAAACAGCGGCTGATTTACCTAAGGTGCTGTGATTATCGATTGCCTCATGCAGGAAGGGGGCCAAAACCCATGCCTCACGCCTTGCTGCCTCTGGTCGGATGGAGTCATTTTCACGATGCCTCCATAGCCGTCCCAACCGCTGAAACAGCATATCCGTAGGACATAGCCGGCTAACTAGGAAGTCAGCGTCGATATCCAGTGACTGCTCCAATACTTGGGTGCCTACCAAGATCCGCCCCTTCGCTTGCCGCAAGCTGTGTCCTTCCTTGCCGAAAAGACTGACCCACCTCCCCTCGTTTGCCTGTCGGTCTGTTTTGAGGAAGCGGGAGTGCAAGAGCCCGCATTCGAGCTGCAGCTCCACTGCCTTGGCTGCCAAGCCGCGATATCTCTGCTGGGCTTCGTCTACGGTGTTCTCAATCCAGAGAACCTGTTCGCCTCTATCGGCCCGCAACAGAGCCTCATCAACGGCATCGTCGTCGCTATTGACAATGCGCACGTTTACCTCGGCATCCTCTAATTGTTCTACCCCTTGTTCCTGGATCTCCCCACCTGCCGGGCAACTAGTAATAAGGGGATAGGGGGAAATGGCCTCCTCTTGCTCGTTGCCCTTAGATGACACGCCGAGAATATTGCGCCTCTGATTATCTGTCAGGGTTGCGCTCAGGATAATGACCGTACAGTGCAGTGCTCGAAGCGAGCCGACCAGCTCTTTGAGAATGGTACCGGTATAGCTGTCATAGCTATGTACCTCATCGAGGATGACAACCTTCCCTGCCAGGCCAAAGGCCCTGACAAAACCATGCTTTACATTCATCACAGCCATTAGAGCCTGATCTACGGTACCCACGGCAAAGGGAGCCAGAAGCCCGCGCTTGGAGCTGTTAAACCAGGACCGACCCGGAGCACCGTCTTCACCCAGCTCCGTGTCCCGCAGCCACGCTAATCCATGCAACAACAGCGAGCGTCGGTTAGGGTCTTCCTCGTCCAAGATGCTGCTCAAAAAGCTATTCATCCTGTCGTAGACCTTGTCTGAGGTTAGTTGAGTCGGGAGTGCGAAATACACCCCTGTTGCCCGCCCGCTCTCTAATGCCTTATAGGCCGCATAAAGAGCGGCTTCTGTCTTGCCTATTCCCATAGGGGCCTCTAAAACATAGACCCCCCAGTCATTTACCCGCTCTGCAAACCGCCTCTGGACATCGCGCGGAGCAAACCCACCCATGGATTCAAAGACTCTCTCAAAAGTAAGACCGCGGCGAACCCTAGGCGTGACAAAGCCTGCCTTAGTGACAGCTTCGGAAATGCGTTTCTGCACTGAATGGCGATCCCCGTGCACCCATGTCTCTGCATCATCGAATAGGGCGCCGGAACCAATCCAATCCGCCACACTGGTTAACCCCGCAAGGATATCTGAATGAAGAGAGGTTGGTATGATGGGCCAATCCACATTCAAAGACTGCCTCAGGTTATCCAGTAGCTCTATGCGCTGTTTCTGCCAGGCAGGTCCACCATACACTTCTGCATCAGGCTGGTGTGTATTGTGTGGAGTGTAGCCGTGATGCCTTCCCACAATCTCTGAGATATATCCTGGACACTGAGAGGTAGCTGCCTGGCTAACAGCAAAATGGTAGCCTATCTCCTTATCCCGAGCAGGCTGTGTGAACCCGAGTACCAGCCCGATCTCCCGGTGGATCTTCTCCTGAAATGCCGGACTGACTTTGCCCACATCGTGTGCCGCGGCAACCAGTTCGCTGCCTAGGGGGAAGAGGCTTTCCCTAAGGCGCGCAGGCAAACGAGATAATAGCTCGCGTGCAACTAGGCCTACCACTCGGCAATGCGTTTCCACAGATGCGCCCGGCCTGTTATCTAGCCCCTGACGAACAGTCTTTGCCAGGCACTTACTGAGAGGCAAAACGCTGATTTTGGAAGGCCCCGGCTGCTTGTTTCTAGGCTTCAACATGCTGGTCTCCTCCCATTCATTCCTGTCGCTCTAACTCCACGACAAACCGTACTCAGGTCCCCAGCGAATATGGCGTGTCATGATGCAGTCTGCCATGGGCAGGATCGCCATGACGCGAAGTGAATGTTGGGTTGCGCAGTCCTATTTGAATTCTACATATGGTATATATTTCATCATTGATCATCAACATCCTGCTCAAAATCCTGCTCACTTTTGATAAAAGCAATGTCAACGTTGACATGAATGTTGGGGTTGCTGGCTGTGTTAATGGCGCTCTCTAGCTTTGGCCTGTCCAAAAACTAGTGCCGGACCCATTGACTGAACGTCGGCAAGTCAAAAATGAAAAGAACTGCCGCCGCAGTCACCCTTAAGCTGTACTCTATGCTCCAGGAGGCGGTTGACCGTGAGTGATCGACTGCGAGAGCTATGCCGCCAAATGCGACTGGGGAATCTGGCTATGCTTATTTAACCAAGTAGAGTATGCCGACAAAAAGCAGCACCTTACTGAGCTTCTGGAGATAGCTCACTAATGGCCGCTGACACTGCCCGTCCGCCCTTTGAAAAGCAAAATTGTTCATGCCGTCCTAGATCCACAAGGGCGGGAACAAGCAATTCCATTTGCATGCCTCGTTTTTTCTTCGCTCGCCGTTCATAGGCGGCCTGCTTCTCTCAACGCTCCTGTTCGTACTCTATCACTTCCCCAGTGATAGTAGATGCACTCAAAGAAATGACCTAGAGCAGCAGTTGATCGCTACATCGTGGGTCGCTGCAGCGTGTTTCATAGACTAGCCACAAGTGGTAAACTACTATCAACAACCCCCTCCACCACATCCCAAAGGAGGCCCGACATGCTACCCCAAGCCAAATTAGATCGCCTTAACGCACTGGCGCAAAAGCAAA
>Ga0208243_1000877_pt1 | contig 12397 bp, 6 predicted proteins | sample Subbio2Aug_QV12A_FD_184826 | JGI IMG/M metagenome (GOLD analysis project Ga0208243, IMG submission 184826) | Serpentinite rock and fluid subsurface biosphere microbial communities from McLaughlin Reserve, California, USA - CR12Aug_QV12A (SPAdes) | ecosystem: Environmental > Terrestrial > Deep...
CGGGCAAGACTGACCATGCCAAGTATATGAACCTGCGTACTGCCGTGGACAAACACGGCAACATCCTTTGCCGGACGCTGGATGCCCATGTCGACAACGGCGCCTATACCCATATGGGGCCAGTCTACATCTCGGCAATGCGCCACCGCATCACCAATCTCTATCGGGTCAAGGCGGCGGCGATTGAGGCTAACCTGGTTTACACCAACAAGGTTCCAGGTGGTTCATATCGGGGCATGGGCGCACCCGGCATCATCTGGGCGATCGAGAGCCAAGTCGATGAAGTCGCCGAGAAACTCGGCCTGGACCCTGTGGAGTATCGGCGGAGCATTGCCAATCAGCCGGGCGATGAAACCATCCTGGGCTGGAAAATCACCTCCTGCGGCCTGGATGAGTGTCTGAAGCGTTCAGCCGATCTGATCGGCTGGAAGGAGAAGTACGGCAAGCTGCCCAAGTATCGCGGCGTCGGGGTTGCTTCGATGATTCATGCCAGCGGCAGCGTTCTCTATGCCGAAGGCAATTTCTCCAGGATTGTTCTGGTTGCGTATCCCGACGGAACCTTCCGTATCGGCACGCAAACTGCCGACACCGGTACCGGCCAGAATACCTTGCTTGCCCAGCTCCTGTCGGACTCCCTCGGCATCCCGATGAGCCGGATCGACGTCCTGCACATGGATACGGAAGAGAGCCCTGACGACCTGGGCAGCGCCGCCTCCCGCGTGACCTTTGTCACCGGCAATGCGGTCCTTGATGCCGGCAGGAAACTGGTGGCTGCGGTGAAGGAGAATCTGGCTGTCGATTGGTCGGTTCCGGTTGATGCCATTGACTATGCAGACGGTCGGTTCAAGCGGCCGGATGCCCCGGACTTCATGACTTTTGGGCAGGCGGCTCAACGATATGGCACGCTGAAGGTTGAGGGCTTCTACGAAATCGACCTGGCACGGCCGGATGCAAAGACCGGCTTTGGTAATTACGCCGCCTCGTATGCGTTTGCAGCCCAGACGGCCGAGGTCGAAGTCGATCCGGAGACCGGTCGGGTCAAAGTCCTCAAGATTGCTTCTGTCCAGGACGTCGGCAAGGTCATCAATCTTACGGCACTGGAGGGGCAGACCTACGGTGGTATCGTTCAGGGCATCGGCATGGCACTGAGCGAGGAGGTTCTGTTCCAGGACGGCCGACCGATCAACCGGTCGCTCTTCAACTACCGTGTCCCCCGGATGCTCGACACGCCGGATATCGTGGTCGAATTCGTCGAGACAGAAGAAAATCTGGGCCCCTTTGGCGCCAAGGCGGCCGGTGAGCCTACTATCAACGCCACTGTGGCCGCGATCGCGAATGCGGTTGCCAATGCGACGGGTGTTCGCTTCCACAGGCTTCCGATCACGCCGGAAATGGTTCTGGAAGCCCTGCGCAAGAAGGAAAATGCCCCTCTGCCGGAGATGAAGTCGCTCAGCCGGTTGCGCAATCTCGAAATCGCGACTGTACGCAAGGCCTATCCGGCGATGGTGCCCGTGATGAAAAGACTCGGCAAGGCCATCGGGGCCTCGCGCGAGGCCAGCACGCCGAAAAGAATCGTCCAGGCCGAGTCTATAGCGACTGCGGTTCATACGCTTGCGACTCCTGATCTCAAGAGCCAGCTCATCGCGGGCGGCACGGATCTGATCCCCGGCATAAAGCAGGGCATTTACTCGCCCAGGCAGTTGGTTTCGGTCGGCCATATCGCATCGATGCGGAAGATACGGCTTGATGAAGGCTTCATTCAGGTCGGCGCTGGCGTCACCTTGTCAGCTCTGGCTGAGGACGAGCTTATCAACACTCATTTCCCGACATTGAAGAATGCCATTCTGCAGATTGCGACGCCTATCGTTCGCAACCGCGCCACCGTGGCTGGCGATCTGTGCCAGGAAAAGCGTTGCTGGTTCTTCAGGTCGGCGACGCCTTGCTACCGTTTTTCCGGGCCGGCATGCCCGTGTTACGCCGTACTCGGCGAGAACAGGCACCATTCCATCATGGGAACGGGGCGCTGTGCCGCGCCGTGTGTTTCGGATCTTGCGCCAATCCTGACCGCGCTGAAAGCCGATCTGGTTGTGGTCGGTCCGCGTCGAACGCGAAAACTTCCTGTCGGCGAGCTGTATGTCTGGGCTGGTGAGACGGTCCTGGACCCGGATGAAATCATCACGGAAATCAATATTCCCGTGCCGTCCCGCAGAAGCGCTTTCCACTTCGAGAAATTCGCCCGCTGGGCTGGTGACTTTGCGGAAGCCTCGGCTGCGGTTGATGTAGCGGGAAGCCGTGTCCGCCTCGACTATGCCGCCATCTCGCTGGGCGGCGTGGCGCCGAAGCCAATCCGCATCCCGGTCGCTGAGAATATCCTTCTGTCCGATCCGCTATCTCAGGACCTGATCGACGAGGCGGCGAAGTCAGTGGTATTCGGCGCTCTGCCGATGAAGGACAACGCCTACAAGGCGGAACTGACCATCAATGTCGCACGACGCGCTATCGCGAAAGCAATTGAGCTTTTGTGACGCGGACATTGCCAAATCATGCAATTTGCTTGACGCTACGTTCGTCTCGATATTATAGACATTATTGCAAATAAAGAGACAAGGAGGGGTTTATGCAAGTTTCACCACGCGTATCGCGCTGCTTTAATATGCTTCGGAGCGCCCTGATCGGTGCTGCGGTTCTGGTTCCGGCTCTTGCCACACAACCTGCTGTCGCAAAAGACAAATTTGTCTTTGCCTGGCCGTCGGCCCTGAATACCGGCACCGCCAATTTCACCTTCGCCAAGGCTCTGGGTTTCTTCGATGAGGAGAATCTCGACGCCGAAATCATCGTCCTGACCGGATCGGGCGTCATCATTCCCCAATTGCTGGCAGGCACGATTCATTCGGCCTATGCGAGCCTGGAGCCGTTGCCGATCTCACGCCAGGAGGGGAAGCCGAACTTCCCGCTGCGCTTCGTCTATAATTTCCTGCCGCGCTCCATCTGGGAGATGGCGGTGCTGGAAGATAGCCCGATCAAGACGATGGGCGATTTCGGCGGCAAGACGATCGGCTTCGTGTCGCTGACCTCGGGCAATATCGCGATGACCCAGGCGATGGCGCAGAGTGAAGGTGTTAACTGGAACACGGTGCAAAAGATTGCCGCTGGTTCGGGCGTCCCGGCTTTCGAGGCGCTGCGCCGCAAGTCCATCGATGGCCTGAACCTGTGGGACACCGCCCATGTATCGCTTGAGCTGACGGGCACCAAGATCCGCCGCATCCCGTTCCCGAAGGAATACCAGAATCTTTCTAGCCATGGCTTCCCGGTTACCGAGGAGCTGCTGAAAAAGAACCCAGGCCTTGTCATCCGCTTCGGTCGGGCGATGTCGAAGGCGGCAATTGCCTGCAACGCCAATCTGGAAGGCTGCATCTTGTCGTTCTGGCGTCAGTATCCCGAACTGAAGCCGACTAGTGGCTCGGATGCCGACAACATGAAGAAGGAGGTCGAGGTAATGAAGCCTCGCATGGCCAACCTTCTCGCCGGTCGGAACGAGACCAACATGGGTGCCTTCACGGAAGAGGATTGGAAGCTCCTCATAAATGCTTTGAAGGTCGGTGGTTTGATCGAGAAGGACGCCAATATCCCGCTCAACACGCTCTACACGAACGAGTTTGTTCCCGAGTACAATAAATTTGACCGCGCGGCGGTCATTAGCAAGGCCAAGGCCTACAAGTAAGTCCAGCATCTAGATGTGAGACCAGGTAGTCATGCAAAGCCCCGACGTTGTCTTAAACATCCAGAATATGTCCGTTGTTTATGAGACAACGCGGGGCCCACTTACTGCGCTTTCCAAGCTCGATTTGCAGGTGAGGAAAGGGGAATTCGTCGCGGTTCTGGGGCCTTCAGGATGCGGCAAATCCACCCTTCTCAAGGTGGTGAGTGGTCTGCTGGGTATTGCTGAAGGCGAAGTGACGGTTTCGGGCCAGAAGATCACCGGTCCACGCAAGGACGTCGGTATTGTCTTCCAGCAGCCGACGCTGCTGCCCTGGAAGACAGTCCGCGAAAACGTGCTGGTGCCCATCCGCGCCCAGCGTCTGCCGAAGGCCCAGTATGAGGTCGAAGCTGATCGTCTGTTGAATCTGGTCGGCCTTGGAAATTTTGGTGGCCATCTTCCCCACGAGTTATCCGGAGGCATGCAGCAGCGTGCCGGTATCGCTCGTGGTCTCATTCACGACCCGGCCGTCCTGCTGATGGACGAGCCGTTTGCAGCTCTCGACGCACTGACCCGTGAGCGCATGACCGATGAGCTGCAATCGATCTGGATGGAGACCAAGAAGACCGTGGTCTTCATCACCCATTCAATCCAAGAAGCCGTCTATTTAGCCGACAAGGTCGTTGTTCTGTCGGGGCGTCCGGGTACCAAGGTGCTGGAGCTGGATGTCAACCTGGAGCGTCCGCGAACTCTCGACACCATGGCCAGCCCCCGATTCTCCGAAGTCGCGAACAAGCTTCGCGAGATGTTCGGGGCCGGGAAGAGAAATCTGTAAGGCGGTATGAAAATGAAGAAGCTCAAGGGTCGCCTCATCTCCGCTCTGTCACTCGTCGTCTTCTTGCTGTTCTGGCATTACGGCACCGTATTGTTCGGCGTGCCTGCCTACCTGCTACCCGGCCCATACGCGGTGCTGCAGTCCGCAATCAAGCTGTACTCAACCGGACTGATCTTCCCGCATATCGGCATTACCGTGACCGAGATGATGGTGGGGTATGCCTGCGGATGCTTGGTTGCTTTCCTGCTTGCTTCCCTGGTTGCCGAATTCGAAATTGTCGAACAGATCGTCGTTCCCTATGTCATCGGCTTCCAGTCGATGCCCAAGGTAGCTCTGGCGCCAATCCTGCTCGTGTGGTTCGGCTTCGGGCTGACTTCCAAGGTTATCCTCGTTGCGTTGATCTGCTTTTTCCCGGTCTTCGTAAACACGCTGTCCGGTCTGCGCGCGACCAATTCCGATCTGCTCGATCTCTACAAGGCGTTCTCGGCCCCACGCTGGCTGGTTTATTGGGACGTGAAGCTGCCTGGCGCCGCACATTCCATTTTCGCCGGCCTGCAGATTGCCATCGTGCTGGGCCTGATCGGCGCCGTTGTCGGCGAGTTCGTCGCGGCCAAACAGGGCCTTGGGTATCTGATCCAGGCATCGTCGATGAATTTTGACGTTGGAACCATGTTCACCAGCGTATTCACACTTTCGATGATTGGCATCATTGGGCACATCGTTATTCGCGCGGTACAGAGTCGGGTTATATACTGGGACGGGAATCGGCAGTCGGGCCGAGCATTGCAACCTCCAGTGGAAAGTGCATGACAACCAACCAGTCCTTATCGCGCGGGCTGCACATCCTCGATGTCGTCAGCAACAACGGACCCGAAATCGGGGTTCGCGAATTGTCACGCCTTATGGATCTCGACAAGAGCATTGTGTCGCGACTTATCAACACACTGGCCGAACAGGGCTTCCTTGAACAGAACCCGGTAACGCGGCGCTATCGGGTCGGAGCACGTGCCTTTCAGGTCGGTCAGCGCTACACGCAGAGCAACCCGCTCTACAGTGTGGCCTATGACGAACTGCATCGACTTGCCGAGGAAGAACATTTGAATGTCTACCTCGGCGTTCGAAGCGATACTGCCCTCCTGTATCTGTGCAGTATCCAGGGCTCGCAGCCGTCTGTCTTCCGCATCAATACGGGGGCGACGGGTCATCTGCACACCACAAGCGCAGGCAAGGTTCTGCTTGCAGCTCTCCAGGACGAGGTGCTGGAAAAGGTGATGCAGAAGATGGTGCTTGCCCGCCTGACACCATACAGCATTACCGAGCCGGCAAAACTCCTCGCCGATATCAAGAAGATTCGCGAGCGGGGATATGCGATTTCCGATGAAGAAAACCTTGTCGGCATTCTTGCCGTCGGCGCGCCCATCCGGAATGCGCCAGGCGAAGTGATTGCCGCTATCAGTGCTGCTGTCGGGAAGGGAAAAGCCCACGCTGACTCACACAAACGCCTGGCAGAACTCGTCGAACGGACCGCTGCGCTCATTTCGACAAAGCTCGGCGCCTATCCAGGCTCGGCATTCGTGCCCGTTGAGAAGGAAGGCGCGGCCAGGCCGGTTCCGCATTGAGGGGGGAATATGGAGATCATACCTGACGGCATCGAGCCTCAGGAGCTCTACAAGCTTCTGACTGGAATCGTGGTGCCCCGTCCCATCGCCTGGGTTTCCACCCTGGGGCCTGGAGGCATTGTAAATCTGGCTCCCTTCAGCTGCTTCACCTTTGTTTCGTCGAAGCCGCCGATGGTGGGAATCAACGTCGGCCTGCGCAGCGGTCGACGCAAGGACACATCGCTCAATATCGAGGCCAACAAGGATTTCGTGGTCAACATCGGCGACGAAACAATGATCGAGGCCATTCATAAGAGCGCAATCGACTATCCGCCCGATGTCAGCGAGGTCGATCTGCTGGGCTTCAGCGTCAAGCCAAGCCAGAAAATCAAGACGCCATATCTGGCAGAAACGCCAATCAGTCTGGAATGCAAGTTCGTGCGCAGCATCGAGTTCGGTGAAACCGGCGCGGAATTCATCGTCGGCGAGGTGGTGGTTTTCCACATCCGAGATGGTCTGTGCGAGTCCAACAAGATCGATACGGCGCTCCTCCGGCCAGTGTGTCGGATTGGCGGACCGAACTACGCCGTGCTGGGCGAGATACATTCCATGCGTCACGTGGGCGATGTTCGCACAGGGCCGGGCTGAGCCTCGTCGAGATCGGCGAAACCAATTTTAGAGACGAATTCAAGCGGGACGCGATGCGTCAGCTTACTGAGCGAGCCTATTCATACCTTTTCCCCGTTTGGAGAGGGGGCAATCCCTGATATTTTGCCGGGGCTGAGGTTGCTAAGGCGTTCTTTGAGGTCTGGAGAGCGACGATGTATTCCCGCCGGAGCCGCCTGACTTCGCGTCAGCAAGGCCGTCTGCTGGAGTATTTCATTGCTGGGACGGCAGCCCGGGCAGCAACTGACCTGGTTGGGGGTAACAGAACACGGCGCTCCGTTTTTCATGCGCCTGCGCCGGCTGATTGCCAGCAAGCTGCCGTCTTATGAGCTATCCGGCGAGGTTGAGGCCGACGAGGGCTATTTGGTCGGTATCCGCAAAGGCCGGGCTCACCTGATGTCTGAGCCGGAATATGGCTACCTGTTCCATCGTTTGCCAATCGATATCCGCACCGGGCGACTCGTCGAGCCGATGTTTTTGGGCAAGCCAGCCAGGATGCCGCCCGAAACTCGCCTGAGCGCTTTGCGAAAAAAGATACTGAAACAAATCCATTGTAGCTGATTTCAGGGGTGGGGCGGGGATATTCGCCTGTAGGGGGCGCTTTCCCCCACGACACCTACAACTGTTTGATGGCGCCAGTTCCGGCTTCGCACCCGCCGGGAGGGTGTGGAGGTTTCCTCTGGATTCCAGGTAGATGGGTGGTGCTGGTTGCATTCGCCACCAAGGTCAGCCTCGCTGGAAATTGCAATTACTCGCAGGGCGATTGCAACCATGCAGGGAAGTCTGGGGTCCAAAAGCGATAGCGAATATGCTCCGTGAACCCCCTTTCACAAATGCCAGAATTTGACGCAATTCACAGAAATTGCAGGAAAATTTGGCGTGCAATGGGTGAGCAATTTGTGGTAGTGAATTGATGTTTTGGTAATGGTGTTGCGGCATATTTCAGTGCAGTGGCCCTTTGCCGACAGCGTAGCGTTGTGTGCAGTGTCGTGGGTGTGTCGGTCGCACATGGGGGTGTAGGCGGAAGTTCTTCCGCATGATTTTCATCCCGGTTTGACCTGAATCATACCCAGCGATCTGTTTTGCGTGTCGAGTAAATCATCTGGAAGTCGCAGGCGAGAACGTCGGGCGACGACTGCATGATGCCGGGCTCGGGCGAAAGCGCGAGCAGCCCGGCAACTTTAGTCGCGCACGCTGCGTTATCAAAAGCTTCGTTGCGATCGCTCAGTAGAGCGGTTGATGGTCAGAAAGAAGTTCGGAAGGAGCTTAGGTCTTAGTCGTGCCGACCACGACCCTGAATGACGAGGGTGGCAATTACACCCTTACCAACGTCGAGACGCTGCAAGGTGGCAGCGGCGACGATAGGGTCGTCGTGTCCAAATTCACCGGCAGCGTGTCTGTCGATCTCGGCGACGGCAAAGACCATCTCACCCTGCCAGACACCACCAACAATCTTTCCGCTGCCAATGTCGAGACCATTCTCGGCGGCAAGCTTGGCGACACGGTCAATCTCAGCAATGCCGCCGGCGGCGTGCAGGTTGATCTTGGCGCCGGCATAGATACGCTGAAGATTTCCGGCACCGCCAGCAATGTCACCGTCGCCAATGTCGAGAATATCAGCGCAAGTGGCGGTAACGACAGTATCACCGCCACCACGCAGCTGAGCCGCGCCAGCGTTTCGCTGGGCGACGGCAAGGACAGCCTGCAGCTCGCCAATACAGGTAACAGTGTCACCGTCAGCGGTATCGAAACCGTGCTGGGTGGCAGTGGTGCCGATATCGTGGTGGCCAACACGGCCTTTACCTCCGATAGTCGCGTCGACCTTGGCGCTGGCGCAGACGCACTGACGTTGACTGCCAGTGGCAATACTGTCAGCGTCGCCAATGTCGAGACCATTACCGGCTCTACCGGCAACGATGTCGTGACGCTGGAGCAGGCTTCCACCGGCGTCAAGATTGACCTGCTCAACGGCAACGACACACTCAATCTTGCCAATGGTGGCAATAACCTCACGGTTGCCGGCGTCGAAACCCTGGTGGGCGGTGGTGGCGATGACAACATCGCGGTCAGCGGCCGCGTGCAGGGCGGCCAGTACGATCTTGGCGGCGGCAACGACAAGCTGACGATTCTCACCTCATCCGATATCGGTGTTGCCAATGCCGAAACCATTATTGGCTCAACCGGGGCCGACAATGTCAGGCTCAACGCGGCAACGCCGGACGGCGTAACGATTGACCTGGGCGGCGGCACCGACAGCCTGCGGCTGGCCGATGGCGTGAACCGTGTCACCGCCAACAATGTCGAGGCCGTTTATGGCGGCAGCGGCGACGACCAGGTCAAGCTTGGCGATGGCGCCACCAAGGCGACTGTCGATCTTGGTGGCGGCACGGATACCGTGACGTTCGGCAATGCCGGTGGTGTGTACAATGTGTCCAATGTCGAAGGTGTCGCCAGCGGCAATGGTGCCGATAAGATCACATTCAATACAGCTTTCAACGGTACGATCGATACCGGTGTTGGCAGTGATACCGTCATCTTCAACAATGCCGCCAACACGGCGACCATTGCCAACGCCGAAACCATCACCGGCGGCCTGGCGGTCGACAACATCACGCTGTCGGCGCCTGCCAATGCCAGGGTCGATCTTGGCCTAGATTTCGACACGCTGCGCCTGGCCAACGGCACCAATAATATCACGGCCACGGGTGTCGATACCTTGCTCGGCGGCAGCGGCAGCGACTCGGTTGTACTGGGGCGCGGCAGCTACGATGCGCTTTATGATCTGGGCGACGGCGCCGACAAATTGCAGCTTGGCACCGGCGGCAACCGCGTCAGCGTCGGCAATGTCGAGACCGTTACCGGCAGTAGTGCTGCCGATGCCGTCACCTTCACGACCAATCTGGGCACCCAGCACAACGTTGATCTTGGTGCCGGTGCCGATGTGGTTACGCTCGCGAATGGCGGCAATATTACAACGCTTACCAATGTCGAATCGGTTTATGGCGGCACAGGTGACGACAGGATCACCCTGGGTGGTGGCGTAAGCAAAGGCGTGGTCATGCTGGGCGATGGCAAGGACAGCCTGACCCTGAGTGGCGCGAGTAACGTACTGACGGTTTCCGATGTTGAAACGCTGATCGGCGGCGCTGGCAACGACGATATTACCATCGCCACAACGCTGGAGTCGCAGAGCACCATCGATCTGGGCGCTGGCCAGGACAAGCTGTCTCTAATCAGCCCGAGTGGCTCCACGCTTTTCCTCTCGAATGTCGAAAGCATCAGCGGCAGTATCGGTAACGACGAGATCACGCTGAAGACCAATATCAACGGCGGCAAGGTCGATCTGCGCAGCGGTGCCGATACGCTGCGTCTCGCCGATGGCGGCAATTCACTCACCGTGCAGAATGTCGATACCGTGATCGGCGGCAGCGGGGCTGATATTGTCACCGTGTCTGCGGCTGGCCCTGGTAACTTCGATCTCGGTGGCGGTGGCGATAAACTGGTGCTCGGCAACGGCACCAATAGTGTCTACGTTGCGAATGTCGAAACCCTCGTCGGCGGCAGTGGCGCCGATACGGTCCGCTTTGTCGGCACTGTAGCAAGCGAAGCGTCGATCGACCTTGGCAAGGGCACGGACCGCGTTGAACTCGACAATGTCGTGAACACGGTCACGCTGGCGAATGTTGAGCAGATCGTTGGTGGCGACAAGGCCGATGACATCTATCTCGGCACTGGTTCCACGCAGACAGCTGTCAACCTTGGTGCCGGCAGCGACAAGCTGACGCTCAACGCCGCCGGCGGCAAGATCACGGCGAATGGTGTAGAAACCATTATTGGTGCGGCCGGTACCGACATCGTGACCATCAATACCGGCTTGACTAACGGCAAGATCGATCTTGGTGGCGGCAACGATACGCTGAAGCTGTCTAACTCCACCAATTCCGTTACGGTTGGTAATGTCGAAACCATCACCGGCGGCGGCGCCAGTGACACGGTCACCATTGATGGTGCGCTGAAGAATGCCAAAGTCGATCTTGGCAGCGGCAACGACAGCCTGACCCTGGATGATGTCGCCAATTCGCTCACGGCGATCAGCATTGAGACGATCGTTGGTGGCAGCGGCAACGACAGCGTCCGCCTCGACAAATCGGCGCGGGCCAATGTCGATCTCGGTGGCGGCCAAGACAGCCTGGTGCTGGGCAATGTCTCCAGCATGCTCACCCTGGCCAATATTGAAACCCTGACCGGCGGCAGCGCGGCCGATATCGTTGCGCTGAGCGATGACCGGCTCAGCGGCTCGGTGATCGATCTTGGTGGCGGCGTCGACAAGCTGACACTGGCGAACGGCAACAACACCCTCACGCTGGCCAATGTCGAGACCGTGGTCGGCCTCGGTGGCAACGACGTCATCTACAACAACGTCACTACCGCCAAGGGCAGCTTCAATCTTGGCGACGGCCTCGACAAGGTGTTCCTGGCGAACGGCAACAACACGGCCTCGTTCGCCAATGTCGAAACCATCATCGGTGGCAGCGGGATCGACAAGATCACGCTGATGAATGGCATCACTAATGGCTTTATCGATGCCGGTGGCGGCAGCGATACGGTGAAGCTGGCAAATTTTGCTAACAGCTTGACCATTGCCAATGCCGAGACGGTGACTGGCGGCAACAATGCCGACACCGTCACGTATAGCGGTACCGGCAACGTTGATCTGAGCACCGGCCTCGACAAGCTGATCCTCACCGGTGCCGCCAATACTGTGACCGTTGCGGGCGTCGAAACCCTGGTCGGCGGCGCCGGTGACGACAGCATCACCATGAAGGCGGCGCTGACCAAGGCGATCAGCCTGGATCTCGGCGCCGGCAATGACAGCCTGAAGCTGGCCAATGGCGCCAATACCCAGACCGTGTATGGCACCGAGACGGTGCTTGGCGGCACCGGCAACGACACCATCACTGTTGGTGACGTGATCACCAACGGCTACATGGATCTCGGCGCCGGCAAGGACAAGCTGATCCTGGCCGTTGGTGGCAGCACCTTCACCATCAGCAACATTGAGACCGTGATCGGCTCGACTGGTAACGACACCATCGCGCTCGGCCCGAACCAGCCGGCCAATGCGGTGATCGATCTTGGCGCCGGCAACGACACGCTGATCATCAATTCCGGCGGCACCCTGTCGCTGACCAATATCGAAACCGTGATTGGCTCGTCCAATGGCGACGTGCTGACGCTCGGTACCGTGCTGAAGAATGGCCGGGTCGATCTGGCTGGCGGCAATGATGCGCTGACCTTGGCCAAGGGCGATAACATCGTCACCCTGGCGAATATCGAGACCATCACCGGCAGCACCGGCAACGAGACGATCTACTTTGCCGGCACCGGCACTGTCGATCTTGGCGCCGGCAATGACCTGCTGCGCTTCGCCGATGGCGGTGACAATGCCGCCACTGCCTCTAATTTCGAGACCGTGGAAGGCGGCAGCGGCAACGATGCGCTGACCCTGACCACGGCCATTGGCAATGCCACCAGCCCCTACAGCATCGACATGGGGGCGGGCCGCGACTCTGTGAAGCTGGCCGATGGCGGCAACACCTT
>Ga0208243_1000878_pt1 | contig 12369 bp, 6 predicted proteins | sample Subbio2Aug_QV12A_FD_184826 | JGI IMG/M metagenome (GOLD analysis project Ga0208243, IMG submission 184826) | Serpentinite rock and fluid subsurface biosphere microbial communities from McLaughlin Reserve, California, USA - CR12Aug_QV12A (SPAdes) | ecosystem: Environmental > Terrestrial > Deep...
TTGTGGTGGTTATGTTGACGTTACTTGGACTTATACTGTTGACTCTTGTGGTCAAGAAAGCGGTTGTGGTAACAACAATACTATGACTTGTACCAAACGTTTCACTGTTCAAGCTCCGGCTCCGGTTGTATTCAACTGTGGTAACAATGTAACTGTTGCTGCTTGTAGTACTCAATCTCAAGTAAATTCAGCTTGGAATGCGTTCTTAGCTTCAACAACTGCATCAGGTGGTTGTGGTGGTACATTAACCAACAATGCACCTGCTAACCCACCTTCAATTTGTGGTGGTTATGTTGATGTTACTTGGACTTATACTGTTGACTCTTGTGGTCAAGAAAGCGGTTGTGGTAACAACAATACTATGACTTGTACCAAACGTTTCACTGTTCAAGCTCCGGCTCCGGTAGCATTTGCAGGTGCAAACGATATTACTATCCCATCATGTAGCACTCAATCTCAAGTAAATGCGGCTTGGGCCGCGTTTAAATCGTCAGTTACTGCAACTGGTGGTTGTGGTGGTACATTAACCGTTATCGCTCCGGCTAATCCACCTTCAATTTGTGGTGGTTATGCAGATGTGACTTGGAAATACACTACTAGTTCTTGCGGACAACAAAGTGGCTGTGGAAATTCAAACTTTGTTACTATTACAAAACGTTTCACTGTAGCTTCTCCATCACCAGTAGTATTCTCCGGAGCTAACAATGTAACTCTTCCTGCTTGTAGTACTCAAGCTGAAGTAAATGCTGCTTGGGCTGCATTTAAATCTTCAGTCACAGCTACAGGTGGTTGTGGAGGTGTATTAACCGTTCATGCTCCTGCCTATCCGCCTTCAATCTGTGGTGGCTATGCAGATGTGACTTGGAAATATACAACAAGTTCATGCGGACAACAAAGCGGCTGTGGAAGTTACAATTATGTAACTATCACAAAACGTTTCAGAGTAAGTGCTCCATCTCCGGTAGTCTTCTCAGGAGCTAACAATGTAACACTTCCTGCTTGTAGCACTCAATCTGAAGTAAATGCTGCTTGGGCTGCGTTTAAATCGTCAGTTACTGCAACTGGTGGTTGTGGTGGTACATTAACTGTTATTGCTCCGGCTAATCCACCTTCAATTTGTGGTGGTTATGCAGATGTGACCTGGAAATACACTACTAGTTCTTGCGGACAACAAAGCGGTTGTGGAAGTACTAATTATGTAACTGTTACAAAACGTTTTAGAGTAAGTGCTCCATCGCCGGTGGTATTATCAGGTGCTAACAATGTAACTGTTCCGGCTTGTAGTTCTCAATCTCAAGTAAATGCTGCTTGGGCTGCGTTTAAATCATCAGTTACAGCAACAGGTGGTTGTGGAGGTACATTGACCAATAATGCTCCTGTTAATCCACCTTCATCTTGCGGTGGTTATGTGGATGTAACTTGGACATACAACGTTTCCGGTTGTGGTCAACAAAGCGGCTGTGGAAGCTCAAATGCTGTAACAGTAACTAAACGTTTCACTGTAACAGCTCCGGCTCCGGTTGTATTCTCAGGTGCTAATAATGTAACTGTTGCTGCTTGCAGTACCCAAGCTCAAATTAATGCAGCATGGGCAGCCTTCAAATGTTCAGTAACAGCTACCGGAGGTTGTGGAGGTACATTGACCAACAATGCACCTGCTAATCCACCTTCATCTTGCGGTGGTTATGTAGATGTAACTTGGACATACAACGTTTCCGGTTGTGGTCCGCAAAGTGGTTGTGGAAGTTCTAACACTATGTCGGTAACCAAACGATTCACAGTTGCTTCTTCTCCTGCAGTTACTTTCAAATGTGGAGGTAATGTTACTATGCCGGCTTGTAGTACTCAAGCACAAATCAATGCTGCTTGGTCTTCATTCTTGTGTTCAACAACTGTAAGCGGTGGATGCTATGGAGGAACTTTGACTAACAATGCTCCTGCTAATCCACCTTCCGCTTGTGGAGGTTATGTTGATGTTACTTGGACATATACTACACCTGGTGGTTGCGGAACTCAATCTTGTACCAAACGATTTACTGTAGCTAGTGGTGCTGCTGTAGACGTGACCGGACCTTCAAGCGTAACTTACAACGGATGTAATTTTACAAGTCAGTACGCTTTAGATTGTGCCTTCGCTAACTGGTTGTCTCAATTCAGAACATTGAACGCAGGATGTCCAGCTCCGGGTTGTGGTCCTAATGGAAATACCGCTGTATTCAGTGGTAGTCCAAGAGTAGCTCCAAGATTAATTTATGGTGGCTCAGTTTGTGTTACTTACAGTATTTCAGGAAATTGTAACCAAGACAGTGTTACTGCTACATTTACTGTAACCAGACCACAAAACTGTTATACTACTTGTAAAACAACTGATGAAAAATCAGAAATGGTAAAAGGATTAACCGTTAAAGCTTATCCAAACCCATTCTCTGAAGTATTCAATATCAGTTTGACCACTTCAAGCGACGAAAAAGTAGAAGTGTCAGTATTTGACTTGACAGGAAAACAATTAGAGCGCAGAGAAGTAAGTCCGTTAGAAGTATCAGAATTACAAATTGGTGATCGTTACCCTAGTGGAGTTTACAACGTAATCGTTACTCAAGGAGATGAAGTTAAAACACTCAAAGTAGTAAAACGATAATTAAAATTAGGTTCAATAAAAAACCCTTTCCGATTGGAAAGGGTTTTTTTATATCAAAAAAATAAAATTAAATACCCGCAATCAATTTTATTTCATCAATGATTCTCAAAGCTAAAGAATCAGCCGCCTCTTGTGAAGGCGCTTCCGTGTAAATACGAATTATAGGTTCGGTATTCGATTTACGCAAATGAACCCATTCAGTAGGAAAATCAATTTTTACTCCATCAATAGTAGAGATATTTTCGGTCTTGTATTTGTTGGTCATGGCGGTTAAAATGGCATCTACATCAATTTGTGGCGTCAGTTCTATTTTATTTTTACTCATGTAATATTGAGGATAAGATGCTCTCAATTCGGCCACACTCATATCCAAATTCGCTAAATGCGTTAAAAACAAAGCCACACCTACCAAACTATCGCGTCCATAATGTAACTCAGGATAAATAATCCCGCCATTTCCTTCTCCGCCAATAATGGCATTAGTAGATTTCATCATTTCAACTACATTAACTTCCCCAACGGCACTGGCTTGGTAACTACCTCCGTGTTTTTGCGTTATATCTCTCAATGCACGTGAGGAAGACATGTTGGAAACGGTATTGCCCGGAGTTTTGCTCAATACATAATCGGCACAAGCTACCAAAGTATATTCTTCACCAAACATTTCACCGTCATTGGAAATAAAGGCCAATCGGTCTACATCAGGATCAACAACTATTCCGAAATCGGCTTTCTCTTCGACTACCAATTTACAGATGTCTCCCAAATGCTCTTTCAAAGGCTCGGGATTGTGTGGAAAATGCCCATTGGGTTCGCAATATAATTTTACGCACTCTACTCCCATTTGTTCCAATAACTTAGGGATGATGATACCCCCGGAAGAGTTTACCCCATCAACAACCACTTTGAATTTTCTTTTGGCTACCGCTTCCGCATCTACCAATGGCAATTGCAAAACCTCATCAATGTGAATATCCATGTAAGCATCATTGGTCGTAACTTCGCCTAGACTATCAACATCAGAAAAATTAAAAGCTTCTGCCTCTGCAATTTCTAAAATTTTAGCACCATCGGCACCGCTTAAGAACTCTCCCTTAGCGTTTAGTAACTTCAAGGCATTCCATTGTTTCGGATTGTGAGATGCTGTTAATATAATACCACCATCGGCCTCCTCCAAAGGAACGGCTACTTCAACCGTTGGCGTAGTAGACAAGCCTAAATCGATTACATCAATGCCTAATCCTACTAAAGTATTAACTACTAAATTATGTATCATTGGACCGGAGATTCGGGCATCGCGACCAATTACCACTTTAAGTTTTTCTTTTTGAATGTTATTTTTCAGGAACGTTCCGTAGGCTGAAGCAAATTTTACGGCATCAACCGGTGTTAAATTGTCACCAACTTTCCCTCCAATAGTCCCTCGAATACCCGAGATAGATTTTATAAGTGTCATCTTTTGCTATTTTGGTTTTGAAGTACAAATATAAAAAAGTTCCTAAGGTACTAAGGTACTAAGTTTTCAAAAGCTTGTACTAAAAGACAAACTTTTCTATATTTACAGAACAACACAGAGCAATTCTTAGTTTCTCAGAACCTTAGTACCTCAGCGCCTAAAAAACAAACATGAATTTCCTAGCCCACATCTATCTTTCCGGCGACAACGATTTGCTTAAAATCGGGAACTTTATGGCCGATAGTATTCGCGGGCACAAGTACGAGGAATACCCAGCCGAAATAAGAAAGGGAATATTATTGCACCGAGCCATTGACAGTTTTACTGATACACACCCGATATACCGACAAAGCAAGCACCGATTACACGAAAAATACGGCCATTACTCAGGTGTGATTATGGACATTTTTTACGACCATTTTTTAGCCAAAAATTGGTGCGACTATCACAATGAAAAACTTGAAGACTACGCAGAAAATTTCTATGCTTTGCTGAAAAACCATCGCGATATTCTCACCGAAAACATCAAAAATATGTTGCCTTACATGATTGGTCGTAATTGGTTGGTGAGTTATGCCTCAATTGAGGGCTTGAAAACGATACTGTTTCAAATGGATCACCGCACAAAAAATAGAGTAGCTATGCATGAATCGATTATCGAGCTTCAACAATTTTATTACGAATTTGAAAATGAATTCAAATTGTTCTTCGAAGCTTTACGCGTCCATTGTCAAGAAAGACTATCCCAACTTTAACTTTGCTTTTTCCCATTGCCTAATTGAATTTTGAAATCGTATCTTAGCCATTCAAAAGTTTATCCACAATGCCTTCAAACAAAGCTTCCCTTTTTAAAATTATTTTCAGAAGTATTTTCAGAAGAGTCGAAAATTTGGTTTTTCTTTTGAAAGACAAACTCAACGAGAGAAACTTTATCTATTTCGCTTGCGTTGCTGTGGCCATTACTTGTTCATTTGCCGTAATTCTGCTTAAAAGTTTTGCGCACAACATTTTTTTGTTGGCCAACGACATCAATGGTTTCTTGAAGTTGCCTTATATCAACAGTTTATTACCCATAGCCGGAATTTTACTAACAGTATTTGTGGTTCGCAATTTCCTAAATAATCATATCGAAAAAGGAAGTTCTAAAGTGCTTTACGCCGTAGCCAAAAAAGGCGGTATTATGCCTAAAAAGCAAATGTACGCACAAATAGTTACCAGCTCCTTAACCGTTGGCCTTGGCGGTTCTGCCGGATTAGAAAGCCCAATTGTAATTACCGGTGCTGCCTTTGGTTCTAACTTTGCGCAGAAATACCATTTGTCACAAAAAGACCGCATCTTACTGTTGGCTTGTGGTGTAGCGGCCGGAATTGGTGCAGCGTTCAATGCGCCTATTGCCGGAGTTTTGTTTGCTATTGAAGTAGTTTTAACCGATATCTCCATAGCGGCTTTTATTCCTATCATCATTTCTGCTGCAACCGGTGCTTTAATTTCCACCATTTCATTAAGTGATGATGTAATTCTGAACTTTCAACAAAGCTTAAAGTTTGATTACCACAATACGCCTTATTATATTTTACTCGGAATTCTAGCCGGATTGACTTCAGTATATCATGCCAGAAATTTTCAAAAAGTGGAAAAGTTCTTCGGCTCTTTTAAAAATAAAGGATATCGCAGGGCTTTGTTTGGTGCAATCCTATTGGCAATACTTATTTTCTTTTTCCCAACCCTTTTTGGAGAAGGTTATGAAAGCATTCGAACCTTAGCTTCTAAAAATCCCGAAATTTTACTCGACAACACCATGCTCGAACGTTTCAAAAGCGAATGGGTTTTATTGGCATTTGTTGGAGTAACTATGTTATTGAAAGCCTTTGCCACCGGATTAACACTGGGAAGTGGCGGAAACGGTGGGAATTTTGCGCCATCACTATTTGTAGGTTCTTATTTGGGTTACTTTGTGGCCAAGTCTATTAATTTACTTAACTTCACACACCATTTGCCCATTGCCAATTTTACCATTGTTGGTATGGCCGGAATCCTGAGTGGCTTGTTTCATGCGCCTTTGACAGCCATCTTCCTTATCGTAGAGATTACCGGTGGTTACGATTTAATGGTACCGCTAATGATAGTATCTTCCATCAGTTTTGCGGTGTCCAAACAATTTGAAAAGCATTCTATGGATGTAAAAGGTTTGGCTGATAAAGGCGAAGTTTTTACCAGCGACAAAGACAAAAACATCTTGCAAAGTATTAACTTTTATAATTTGGTCCAACAACACTACAAAACCCTAAGCCTCAAAGATTCTCCTAAAACAGTAGTAGAAATTTTCTCCACCAGCGACCAAAAAATAATTCCGATTGTAGATGAAGACAAATCTCTTATAGGCTTGATTGATTTTGAAGACGTGAAGGCTTTTATCTTTAATCCGAATCATGTCAAGTTTATGACCTTATCGGAAATTATGAGTCAGCCTAAAGAGTTAGTCCTTTTTGAAGACAAGCCAGAGAAAATCATGAAACTGTTCGAAACTTCCGGCGCCACTATTCTACCGGTAATCTTCAAAGGAAAATACTTCGGATTTCTCTCTAAAATTGATGTCCTTGAAAGCTATCGCCACCGATTGAAAGAGATGATAATCGAATAGCTTTTTAACAACAACTTCTCAATTGTCTATTCGATAATTCTTTTCAAAAGCTTACCTTTGCTTCCGAAATTTCGGAATGCCAAATTGCTATGCTAGAAACAGAAAATACGATTGAAGTTCTCGGTGCCCGTGTGCATAATTTAAAGAACATTGACATTACCATTCCCCGTGAAAAATTGGTTGTGATTACCGGTCTTTCAGGCTCGGGTAAATCGTCATTGGCTTTTGACACCATTTATGCGGAAGGACAGCGTCGTTACATCGAAACTTTCTCGGCTTACGCACGCCAGTTTTTAGGTGGTTTAGAACGTCCGGATGTGGATAAAATTGACGGTCTTTCTCCCGTAATTGCCATCGAACAAAAAACCACCAGCAAAAGTCCGCGTTCAACCGTTGGCACCATCACCGAAATTTACGACTTCCTGCGTTTGCTTTACGCACGTGGCGGAGAAGCGTATAGTTATGTTTCGGGAGAGAAAATGGTGTCTTATTCCGATGAGCAAATTAAGGAGTTGATTATCCAAAACTTCAGCGGCAAACGCATCAATATTTTGGCACCGGTGATTCGTGCTCGTAAAGGACATTATGCCGAACTATTCCAACAAATCACCAAACAAGGTTTCTTAAAAGTTCGTGTAAATGGTGAAGTACAAGATTTGCTTCCCGGGATGAAATTAGACCGATACAAAACCCACGATATCGAGATTGTCATAGATCGAATGGTAATTGAAGCGAATGAAGACAACGAAAAACGATTAGCCGAAAGCATCAAAACAGCGATGTACCACGGCGAAAATGTTTTGATGATTTTGGACCAAGACACGAATGAACTACGTTATTTCAGTCGGAATTTAATGTGTCCGACCTCCGGAATCTCCTACCAAAATCCGGAACCGAACTTGTTTTCCTTCAATTCGCCTAAAGGTGCTTGCGAGGAATGCAAAGGTTTGGGAACCGTACACCAAATCAACCTCAACAAAATTATTCCAAATCCGAAATTATCCATCAAAAACGGTGGTTTTGCGCCGCTGGGTGAATACAAATCATCGTGGATTTTTAAGCAATTGGAAATCATCGGAGAAAAATTCGGATTCTCTTTAACCGATGCCATAGCAACAATTCCGGAAGAAGCCATGCAAATCATCTTGTACGGCGGAAAAGATAAGTTTACAGTAGCGTCCAAAACCTTGGGCATAACCAAAGAATATAAAATTGAGTTCGAAGGGATTTCGAATTTCATCAAAAACCAATACGACGAAAGTAATTCGACTTCGATCAAACGTTGGGCAAAGGACTTTATGGACGAAATTGAGTGTCCGGAATGTCACGGTTCTCGTTTGAAAAAAGAAGCGATGTATTTCAGAATCCACGAAAAAAACATCTTCGAATTATCGACTATGGATATTTCGGATTTGTCGGCTTGGTTTGACGAATTAAGCCAACATTTATCGGACAAACAAACCATCATCGCCTCTGAAATCGTTAAAGAAATCAAAGACCGTTTGCGCTTTTTGGTGAACGTTGGCTTGAATTATTTGTCCTTGAACCGCAGCTCTAAATCGCTTTCGGGCGGTGAAGCGCAGCGCATTCGATTGGCCACACAAATTGGCTCTCAACTCGTTGGCGTGCTATACATTTTGGACGAACCGAGTATTGGCTTGCACCAAAGAGACAATGAAAAGCTCATTCAATCGCTGGAACAATTACGCGACATTGGGAACTCGGTTTTGGTGGTGGAACACGACAAAGACATGATTGAACGCGCCGATTATGTGATTGATATTGGACCGAAAGCCGGAAAATTCGGAGGACAAATCATCAGCCAAGGAACGCCGAAAGAACTTTTGAAAGAACAAACCATCACAGCCCAATACTTAAATGGTCAAATGGCGATTGAAGTGCCGAAGAAGCGTCGCGAGGGCAATGGCAAAACCCTCAAACTAACCGGTGCAAGCGGCAATAATTTGAAAAACGTTTCGATTGAATTGCCGCTCGGAAAACTCATTTGCGTAACCGGTGTTTCGGGTAGCGGGAAATCGACATTGATTAACGAAACGCTGTATCCGATTTTGAATGCGCACTTTTTCAATGCTGTAAAAAAACCGCAACCTTATAAAAAAATCGAAGGCTTAGAGCATATCGACAAAGTAATTGATATTGACCAAAGTCCGATTGGCCGTACGCCTCGTTCCAATCCGGCGACTTATACCGATGTGTTTTCAGAAATACGGAGTTTGTTTACCCAAACGCCGGAAGCCATGATTCGCGGCTACAAAGCCGGACGTTTCAGCTTTAACGTTTCAGGCGGAAGATGTGAAACCTGCGAAGGCTCTGGTGTGCGTACTATTGAAATGAGTTTCTTGCCTGATGTTTATGTGGAATGCGAAACCTGTCAAGGGAAACGTTTTAACCGTGAAACTTTAGAAATTCGCTACAAAGGCAAATCGATTTCGGATGTGTTAAACATGACCGTGGATGAAGCGGTAACCTTCTTTGAAAACATCCCGAAAATTTACCGAAAAGTAAAAACGATACAAGATGTTGGTTTGGGTTACATTACCTTAGGTCAGCAAAGCACAACCTTATCGGGCGGTGAAGCGCAGCGCATTAAATTGGCCACCGAATTATCGAAAAAAGACACCGGCAATACGTTTTACATTATGGACGAACCTACGACCGGTTTGCATTTTGAAGACATTCGCGTGTTGATGGACGTGATTAACAAATTGGTAGACAAAGGCAACACGATTTTGATTATTGAACACAATATGGACGTCATCAAACTGGCGGATCATATTATAGACGTTGGTTTGGAAGGCGGCAAAGGCGGTGGCGAAATCTTGTGCGTCGGAACACCGGAAGAAATCATCAAGAACAAAAAAAGCTATACCGCTCAATTCCTGAAAAAAGAACTAAATTAGCAGGCTGTTTTTAGCCCGGATTGCAATGAAAATCCTTTTGTTTTGTCATGCTGAGCTTGTCGAAGCACAAAACAAAAGATTGCCGTGGAAAGCCGGACACAGCTCCAAAATAAAAATAAAAAAAGATTACTATGGCATTTGAACAATACGAAAATGAAGACCACAGAATACAGGAAAAATTAAAGCAAAAAACCTGGAATGAGATAAGAACCAACGACTCTTGGGCGATTTTTAAAATCATGTCGGAGTTTGTGAACGGTTACGAAAGCATGGCGCGCATTGGTCCGTGTGTGTCTATTTTTGGTTCTGCCCGAACCAAACCGGATACCAAATACTATTTGCTGGCCGAAAAAATTGCTTATAAAATCAGTAAAGCCGGTTATGGCGTAATCACGGGCGGCGGTCCCGGAATCATGGAAGCCGGAAACAAAGGTGCGCACAATGGCGGCGGAACTTCGGTAGGTTTGAACATTGAGTTGCCTTTTGAGCAGCATTTTAACCCCTATATTGACAAAGACAAAAACCTGAACTTTGATTACTTTTTTGTGCGCAAAGTAATGTTTGTGAAATATTCACAAGGTTTTGTGGTCATGCCGGGCGGCTTTGGGACTTTAGACGAATTGTTTGAAGCAATCACCTTAATCCAAACCAAGAAAATCGGTCGTTTTCCTATTATTTTGGTAGGAAGCGAATTCTGGTCGGGTTTACTCGATTGGATCAAAGCGACTATGATTGAAAAAGAGCACAACGCCAGTCCGGAAGATTTGAACTTGATTAAGATAGTTGACACCGAAGATGAAGTGGTAGAGGTTTTGGACAATTTCTACAAAAAATACAATTTGAGTCCGAATTTTTAATGGTTATTTGGCCACGAAATACACCAATTTGCACTAATTTAACGTGTTGATTGTTGTACTTTGTGGCTTATTTTTTTTAACAGATGTTTTTCAACTCGCTCCATTTTGCCGTTTTCCTGCCCATCGTTTTTTTGATGTATTGGTTTGTGGGCCAAAAATCCAAAATCAACCAAAACTACATTCTGATTTTGGCGAGCTACTACTTCTACTCCTGCTGGGATTGGCGGTTCTTGTTTTTATTGGTGTTCTCTACGCTACTCGATTATTTTTCGGCCATACAAATTGAAAAAAGCGATACGCCACAACGGAAAAAACTTTGGCTCTGGCTTTGTATTTCCATCAATTTAGGGTTCTTAGGCGTTTTTAAATACTACAACTTTTTTGCGGAATCGTTTGCCGAGTTGTTTACGGCTATCGGCTTTAAAGTCAGCCCGCTTTTGTTAGACGTGATTTTGCCGGTTGGAATTTCTTTCTATACTTTTCACGGCTTGTCGTACATCATTGATATTTACTACAGTCGCATCAAATCGGAGAAAAACTTTGTTGATTATTCGCTGTTCGTGAGTTACTTTCCGCTCTTAGTGGCCGGACCGATTGAACGCGCGACACACTTGCTGCCACAGTTGAAAAAGCGCCGCAAATTTGATTTCGAAAAAGCCAAAGAAGGCGTTTACCAAATCATTTGGGGATTGGTTAAAAAAGTGGTCATTGCCGATACCTGCGCGGTGTATGCCAATGGTATTTTTGAGAATTACAACTCGATGAATTCGCTTTCGCTAATGTTGGGCGCCATTTATTTTGCGTTTCAGATTTACGGCGATTTTTCGGGCTATTCCGATATTGCCTTGGGCACGTCAAAATTGTTCGGCATCGATTTATTGAAGAACTTTAACTTCCCTTATTTCTCTCGAGATATAGCCGAGTTTTGGCGCCGTTGGCACATTTCGCTTTCGTCTTGGTTCAGAGATTATTTATACATTCCGTTAGGCGGCAGCAAAGGTTCGAAACTATTTCAAATTCGCAATGTGATGATTATCTTTTTGGTCAGTGGTTTTTGGCATGGCGCGAATTGGACGTTCATTGCTTGGGGATTGATTAACGCCCTGTATTTTATTCCGCTGATGGTGCTTAACAAAAACCGCAGCAATATGGACAGCTTTCAATTGACGTTGAATTTTGATTCGCTACGCATTCTAATCAACATCATCCTAACTTTTGGTATTACTTGTTTGGCGTGGATTTTTTTCCGATCTAAAACCATACAAGATGCCTTTGCTTATATTGCCCGAATGTTCACCGAAGGACATTTTACCGAGCAATATTTCAAAATTGAGCGTTACACCACCGAATTGTGGAGTTTATTGCTGATTTTTGTGTTAGTCGAATGGAACAGTCGCACCAAAATCGAACCCATTTCGGGGAAATACAGTTGGTTGAAAGTCAGTTTATGTATGGCCGCCATCTTGGCCTTGGGCGTGTTTTCGGATTACAAAGAATTTATTTATTTCCAATTCTGATGAAACGATTTTTCCAATTTTTAGGCAAAGGTTTAGCGGTGTTGTTACTTACTATGATCGTGCTGGATGTATTGTATACCGTGGTTTACAAACAATCGGATGATCGCAATAAAATCAGCCATTTGTACCATTCTGAAAATCAACAATACGATGTGGTTTTTTTGGGTTCTTCACGTGTGAACAATCATTTTGTTCCAAAATATTTTAACGACAGAGGTTATAAGACTTACAACTTCGGTATCACGCGTTCCCGTTTGGAAGAATCGGCCTTAATGTTAAAATTGATGGTTGAACGCAACTATGTAATCGATACACTCATCCTTCAGGTAGATTTGAACA
>Ga0208243_1000879_pt1 | contig 12368 bp, 13 predicted proteins | sample Subbio2Aug_QV12A_FD_184826 | JGI IMG/M metagenome (GOLD analysis project Ga0208243, IMG submission 184826) | Serpentinite rock and fluid subsurface biosphere microbial communities from McLaughlin Reserve, California, USA - CR12Aug_QV12A (SPAdes) | ecosystem: Environmental > Terrestrial > Deep...
GACAAGAATTGTGGCAATACATCCACAAACTCAAAGAAACCTCCAAAATGACCATTCTTCTGACCACTCATTACTTGGAAGAAGTCTTGGATGCGGATCAAGTCATTGTGATTGATCAAGGGGTTTGTGTCGAAGACGCCAGCAGTCATGAGTTACGTGAAAAGTACACCAAAACCAAGTTGTTTGTTAGTCCCCTTCCAGAATTAGAAATGCACTTAACCCAAGACAACATTCTGTTTCATCATCACCAACAACGTCTGCTCCTTCCTTTATCCTCTCCTTTTGATGCCTTACCATTATTAGACAAGTACAAACCATGGATTCAATCCTTTGAAATCATTCAAGGAAGCATGGATGATGTGTTCTTTGCCTTAACTGAAAGTGAGGGTCAATAAATGATACTCAAACTCATTGAACGCAACTTAAAACGCTATCTGAAAGATACGATGGGTGTGTTCTTTAGCTTCCTTTCTGTCATTATGGTCATTATTATGTATGCCGTTTTCTTAGGAGATAACACGCTTAACAGTGTTAAAGCTTCGGTTGGTGATATTCCTTATGTGGATGGCATGGTGATGGCATGGCTTATGGCTGGGATCGTATTTATTTCAACCGTCACGGTTCCTATTTCGGTCTTAGGCTTATTTTCAGAAGATCGCAGTGCAAAAACACTGAATGATTTTTATACATCCCCAATCTCACGATCTTCCTTTATCTTAAGTTATCTACTTTCCTCTCTTATCATTACCACCATCATGAGTAGTCTTAACTTCATCTTAGGTCAACTGTACATCTTGACTTTAGGGTATAGTTTTATTCCAATCATGGACATTCTAACTGTCTTTTCAATCATCCTATTATGTTCACTGACATACAGCAGTCTCTTCTTCTTTTTAGCCCTCATCATGAAGTCGGCTAAAGCATTTGGTTCCTTAGGATCCATTGTGGGAACCCTCATTGGTTTCTTTGGTGGGATTTATGTTCCTATTGGGGTAATTTCAAGCACCATTGCTAATCTGATTCATTTACTTCCTTTCTCATATGGGGTTACCCTCATGCGTCTTGCCTACATGAAATGGTTCATGGGACAAGTGTTTGATGGAGCTCCAGAGGGTGTTCGCTCAGGCTTTGAATCTTTCTTTGGATTAACAGTAGAAATCAATGATTGGTCAATGCCAATCTATGTGATGGTTTTAGGATTAGTGTTTTATACCTTCATTTTCTATGGATTAAGCGTATTTGTGATGAATACTAAAAAGGTGGTGTAACATGGAAGCTTTTTTTGAATTGATTGCGGAATTGGCATTTGATTTATTTGGAGAAGGCTTATTTAAGAAACTTCATTGGTTAACTCATTTACTCTTAGGAAGTCTCATTATTGCAGCCTTAATCTTTGCCTATGTTTTCAGAAGTAATATCATCATTGTGGTCATGATGCTGCTGTTTGCCTTGATGTTTACCATTGTGTTTATTGCCTTAAAGAAAAAAGATGAAGACATGTAAAAAGCTCACTGATGTTGAATCAGTGAGCTTTCTTTAGTAACGTGAGATTATGCAGTTACTTTTTTAGCAAAAGCACGAGATGTAATGACAAGACCAGTTCCTAAGACAAGGAATAATCCGATCCAAATGAATGAGTTATCATCATTGGTTTGTGGGATTGGCTCATCAAGTGTGAAGTTGGATGGGATTAATACAGAATCAATCACATGAACCACACCATTTAAAGCTTCTAGATCAGCTGCTACAACTTCTGTGTCTGCATTCACAAACACACCTAATCCAGCAGGACCTTCAGAATCTAAAGTGAACGTTAAAGTTAAACCATCATTAAGTGTAGGAGCAGTGAGTCCATTAGTAATGTCTGTGGAGAACACTTTACCACTAATCACGTGGAACAGTAACACTTTTGCAAGTTCGCTTTGGTTTAACAATTCTTCTGCAGTAAGATCTAATGCAGCAAGTAATGCTTCAAACGCAGCATTGGTAGGAGCAAAGACTGTGAATGGTCCTTCTCCTTGTAGAGCACTGACTAAACCAGCTTTGGTTAATGCAGCAACTAGGATTGAAAAATTGTCATCGGATAATGCGATATCCACAACAGTATCAAACTCAATAGAGAATGCATCTGGAATTAACACTTTATCGATAATATGAATAACACCGTTGGTTGCTAATACATCGGCAGTGGTCACATTCACATCACCATTGATAGTGACACCTTCACCAACACCGATTGTTAAACTTTCACCAAGAACTGTTTCAGCTACCATTCCATCGCTAAGATCGGTAGATAAAACTTGTCCAGCCACCACATGGTATAACAACACTTGTTTTAAACGTGGGTGGGCTAATAACTGCTCTGCGGTTACATCAAGTTCCGCTAGTAAAGCAGCAAATGCTTCATCGGTTGGTGCAAAGACCGTGAATGGTCCTTCACCTCGTAAGGTACCTTCTAACTCAGCCGCAACAACCGCTTGGACTAATACCGTGAATACTTCAGCACCAATGGCTGTATCTACTATATCATCTGCTGGGGCAGCAGTAATGGAAGTCATTGCGAACAACATGATAGACAATAACACAGCTAAGAACTTCTTCATCAATAATCCTCCTTTTATGTCAACTCCTTGACTGTCCCCATTGTACACAACCATAAAAGGATAAATAAAGTCATTTGACCATCAAAGTATGTGAAATTATGGAAGCGCTTTTATTCCCAATCAAGAAGCCTTTTCTCTCCATCGAGTCCAATAAAAGAAGTCACATCTTGGGTAAGTTCAACCACTCCCTTGTAGTTACCTTGATCATCACGCATCGCTAAGTACTGAATGTAGAGTTTCTTACCCTTGAAGTTAATCCAAAAAGTGGCTTCATCTCGCTCATTATTCCTAAAAGCTGCCAATATTTTCATCACCATGTGCACACTGTGCCCAGGATGGCAGTTCACCACATCTCGTCCTAAAACAGCTGCACTGCGTGGGAAAAAGCGTTCTTTAGGATTATTGAAATAGATGACTTTATCATGTTCATCCACAATCGTGCAATCCAATGGTAATAGATTGAGAAACTGCGTAAGTTGATCAAAAGAGAGAACTCCAGTTTGGGTGATGTACACTTGATTCAGAGATTGAGGAAGTATGGAATCTATTTTTCTAAATTCAGGAGTCTTTATCCAAGCGAAACCATATTCAAAACTTTGTTCACGCATACTTTCATGTTCATTAATCGATAATAGACTTAAGGCAGGAAACAAGATGTACGTTTCTTTTTGAACAAGACCTATGGCTTGAAAGAAGTATTGTCCGATTAGTTGACTCACACGTTGCTCACTTTCATGATCAAAGGCATCAAGAAGCTGCTTTAGCGTTGCTTTGATTTGATCATGAAGTGACCACATCAGTGTTAATCCTTTAAGTTCTTCTTGTTTCTTTTCTAGTAAAGGAAAAAGAATATTTTCTTTCTTTAAATAATGAACATTCATGACTTCGCATGCTTCAAACAAGGCTTTTAACTCATTTCTTCGTTTTAATCCATCGTTTTTTAGAAACACTTTGATTGAGTCTAAATGCTTTAGGAAAGCTTCATTTTCTAAATGCAGATGCTCAATGAAGGTATCTTTTTCAATTGCATAGTTAATCTGTTTAAGTACAGGATAAAACGTTAACAACACACGATCCAGATAGGATAGGATGAACTCATGACTTTCACCCTCAAGACGTCGTGCATCCATTAGCGCAAAACAATCCATCATTGTAAGTTCATCAATGAAAGGCTTCACCTTTTCAAAGTCTTCAGGTGTGGCTTTCTGTTTTGACAACAAAGAAATATACAAGTGAAGTTGATTCAATTTTTCATGTGACATAAGTGACCTCTTTATACTTCATTCTATCCTATTCTAACTTGATGTCAAATTGACCGTAGATGACTTGAGATTTTGAAAGCTGTGGGTCTATACTAGATTTGACTCATTCATTGCCACAATTTGCAATCAGTGTGAGTCATCCTAGGATTGAAATTTTACTTATACTAAAAGCGAGGAAAAACCATGATCACTCAACGACAGTCTTTACTTGTTCAAGTTCTAATGAATTCACCTCATCCTCTAAGTGTTGAAACCTTAGCACTTCATTTTAAGGTAAGTTCAAAAACCATTAGAAATGAACTCAAGGCTATTAACCATGAAGGAGAGCGATTCAAGCTTAAAGTTATTAGTAAACCTTCATTAGGCATCTATATTCAAGATAAACAGAACGCCCATTGGAGCAAACTGAGTCAAGACTTAAACTACATCAATCCTCAATCACGACAGTACTTAATCTTTCTCATCGCATTGACACATTCAAAAGTTTCTGTGCAAGCATGTGCAGAAAGACTCTATGTATCAAGGCAGACCCTTACTCGTGATATTGGTCGTTGTAAGCAAACTTTTCAACTATCTTCTTCGGTGTTCAAACAAACCACTCATGGCTTCATGTTTTATTTGGATGAACCCAATTTAAGACATCAGTTAATTCAAACGTGGTTGCCTTTACTTCCTATTGAGTTAACCATCACTTATTTATCACAATCATTTCCACATCATTACCAAACAAGTCAACAATGGATTAAAGATGTTCAAGAGGAATCAAAGATTGAACTTGAACCGACTTCGTACACTTTAGTTTTAGTGCTTACAACGCTACTCATGATTCGCTGTACATTGAATACACCCTCATCTGAGAACTTGGCGTTGGATGATGATGCAAAACAAAGACTTCAAGTCATCATTCAATCCTCTCGACTTTCCATAGGTTCAATGCAAGTACATCGCCACCAAGATGAGTTAGCTACACTACTACTTCATTCATTATGCAATTCTCTTCATATCAACGTGAATGAAGAAGACGTGCACATTCAAAGTTTACTCATGCATTTGAAAGCGACACTGCAACGAATAAAACATCAATCTTTCATTGAGAATCCTATGATTGAAGATGTAAGAGTCTCATTATCACTCATCTATGATGTCACTCAACAATGCTTACTGCAATTTGAAAAAGAACACCAACTCAGTTTCAATGATCATGAAATCTCATATATCGTGATGCACTGTGGTGTTTTGATTCAATCATTAGGAACCATCGACTCTCAATTAAAGATTGCGATTGTGTGTCCTCATGGTAGCGCAACGTCCCAATTATTGATGAGCCGACTTCAACACATCTTACCTCATCATCATTTGCATGGACCGTATTCTTTGAATGAATTTGAAGCACTCCGTTCTCACACCATCTTTGATACGGTGATTACCACCGTTGCACTTGGGATTAAAAATGAAATTGTGGTGCATCCCTTACTCAATCTAATGGATCAAGATCGCATTGAAAAGAGTGTATGGAACGCTACCTATCAAAAACAGTGTGAACGTGTTCTTCAAACCTACCATGTGAATCAACACGAACACTTAACCATGGGTATGATGCTAAAGCCACATCAATTTCAGTTCTCAAACACCAGTTTAAGTTGGAGACAAGCCATCCACAAGGCTGCACAACCCCTATTAGAAGAAGGAAGAATTAAACCCTCCTACATTGAAAAAATGATTTGGGCAGTTGATCATCTAGGTCCTTACATGGTGATCCTTCCTCATATTGCTTTTGTGCATGCTGCCCCCGATGATGGTGTTATTCACAATGGTATCAGTTGTCTACGATTGCATGAACCCCTCAGCTTTGGAGACAAGAAAAGTGTAGAGGTGAAAGTCATCTTCGTGATTGCTTCCAAAGCCAAAGAAGACATGGGCTTAGTTAAACTCATCCATCTGTGTGAGCACGAATCCAACATGAATACCCTTCTTTATTCCAACTCCATTCAAGACATTCTCGCAATGAAAGGATCAAACCAATGATTAGACTAGAAAACATCGCATTAACTCATGATCAATTGAGCGCTAAAGAAGCAATGGAAGTGGTCGGACAACTTCTCTTAAACAACGAAAGCATTCATCCTCAATACATTCAAAACATGATTCAAAGTTATGATCGATTAGGCCCTTACTTTGTGATTGCACCAGGTATTGCGATTGCTCATGCTCAACCTGATGAAAGTGTCATTAAACATGATTTGGCATTATTGGTCAGTAAGAAAGAGGTGTATTTCAACTCTCACAATGATCCTGTTCACCTTATTTTTGGCTTATGTGCACCTTCAGCACATCACCATATGGATGGCTTAGTGGCTTTGGCCGAGTTGTTAAGTGATGAAACCATCATCACACAAATCAAAGAGGCCAATGACATTACCACCATTCATCAACTTATTCACTTAAACCATCAAGGAGAAAACGTATGAAAGAACTTAAAGTACAAGCCGTCTGTGGATTTGGAGTGGGCTCCTCCACTTTACTCAAAATGAAGTTGGATCAAGCTTTTAAGAAGAATGGTATTACAGCTTCAGTGTTTGCGGGTGATGTTGCTACGGCTTCCAGTGTGGAATGTGATGTGATTTTCACATCTCTTGAACTTGCTGAAAACCTCAAACAACGGGCTAAAGTTCCAGTGATTGTCATCCATAGTTTTGTGGATAAAGTTGAAATTGAAACCAAGGCAATGGCTTATGTGGAGTCGGTGAAGATACTATGAAGTACCTGGATTATTATCATGATTTAATGGATCAACTTCAAAGACAATTCAGTGAGGAACACGATTCTATCCTTCAAGCAGCTTATTTGATGAGTCATGCGATTGAAAACAAAGGACTTATTCATGTGTTTGGAAGTGGGCATTCGCAAATGTTTGCCTTAGAAATGTTTTATCGCTCTGGAGGATTAGTTCCTGTCAATGCACTGCTTTATCCACAAATGAGTGTTCCACCTATCGCACTGATATCATCCACATTTGAAAGACTTGAAGGATGGGCTAATGATGCCTTGTCCTATGAGACATTAACTTCTGATGATGTCTTTATTATAGCCTCAGTGTCAGGGCGTAATGGTGCGGTTGTGGATATGGCCTTAGCTGCACAAAAGCGAGGATGCAAAATCATTGCTTTAACTTCTCTCACTTATTCAAAACAGGTGTCATCTCGTCATTCAAGTGGCTATAAACTGATGGATTTGGCTGATGTTGTGATTGACTTGAAGTGCCCGCTTGGTGATGCAACATGCTCAATGGATGGTGTAGAAAGCAAGTTTGCTCCTACCTCCTCTGTTTTGGGCATGGCTGTACTTAATGCATTAGTAGCTCAAGTTGTTGAGAATTGTGTTGAAAGAAACATTGATCCACCTTTGTGGGTTAGTGCTAATCTTGATTCAGGAAGGGGGGAACAGATCAATAAGCAACATGTGAAAGATTATGCTTCTCGTATCCGCTTTTTATAGGGTTGGGGAATAGACAATGTAGCCCAAACAAGCCATGGCTTGATTAATAAAGGAGGAAATTATGGCTGTATTAGATTTTATCATTAATGAGATTTTCGGCAGTGCTCCCATCTTCCTGTCTTTGATTGCTCTTTTAGGATTATTACTTCAACGTAAATCCTTTCCAGAAGTGCTATCAGGGACTTTCAAAACCGCTTTAGGTGTCGTTATCTTAACGAAAGGGGTAGATATCATTATTGGTGCTATTCTACCTCTAGCAACCGCATTTGGTGTATTCAGTGCTGATGGTGGTCAAGCCATTGAGTCCATGGGTTCTGCTGCCTTCATGGGACAATATGGTTCATCCATTGGGATTGCAATGGTATCTGCTTTTGCAATTAATTTGCTTGTGGCTCGTTTCACTAAATGGAAAGCTGTCTTCTTAACTGGTCATATGTTGTATTGGTTCCCATTCATCTTTGTTGCGGCAGGAGTGGATGCAGGATTAAGTGGAACCACATTGGTTGTTGTAGCAACATTATTTACTGCAGCTTACATGGTGATTACCCCAAACATCATTCGACCTTTTGTTAAAGAAGTCACTAAAGATGATTCCTTCACACTAGGACATCCTACCGTAGGTTTATCACTCATTGCTGGATACATTGGAAAATGGTTTGGTGATAAGAGCAAATCCACTGAAGACTTAAAGTTCTCTAAGAATTTATCCTTCCTTAAAGAGATTTCCATTACATCTTCCATTGTAATTGTTCTTGTTTATGGTGTCTTAATGGCAATCTTAGCCTTCAGTGGCGAAAATGCCCTTGAAGTGTTTGGTATTGCATCAACTTCCAAAGTCTTTACATTCTTGTTGACACAAGGATTAACCTTTGGTGCTGGTTTAACCGTTCTTCTTCTTGGTGTACGTATGATGATTGCTGAAATCGTTCCAGCTTTCACTGGTTTCCAAGAAAAATTAATTCCAGATGCGATTCCAGCATTGGACTGTCCTTTACTTTTCCCTTATGCTCCTAATGCACTCATCATTGGCTTTGTGGTTTCAATGATCAGTTCCACTGCAGCGATTGTTTTACTTGCTGTTGCTGGAGTCTTCCCTTATGTGATAGCCCCTCTTACCATTACTTGTTTCTTTGAAATTGGTACAGCATCCATCATCGGTAATGCAACTGGTGGACGTCGTGGTGCAATCTTAGGTTCAGCTGTTGCAGGGGTGGTCATGGTACTGCTCGTTGGTTTCTCTATTCCATTCCTACAAACCACTGTTGCTGACTGGATTATCATCTTTGGTGGTAATGACTTCTCATTATGGGCTATTATTGAGGGTCTTATTGCTCGCTTAATTGCATAAATAAATGAAAAGAGAATCACTCAGATTCTCTTTTTTAGTCCAAACAATGCCTTCCAGCGTGATATCCCATGCTCATGGCAAGGGTGATATTGTACCCTCCAGTGTGAGAATGCACATCAATCATCTCACCACACACACTGACATGGGGGTACGCTTTTAAACGCATGGTGGTTGGATCAATGGCTTTGACACTGATTCCTCCACTAGTGACAAAAGCTTGGTTAAATCCTCGCATGTCATGAACATTAAATGTCCATAATTTGAGAAATTGTGTGGGGGTTAGTGAATCCTTAAGCATCTCATACGCTTCACTTAGTCGCTTAGGAAGCTGATGCATGGATAATACTTTTGACAGTGTTTGATTTTTAAGCAGTTCTTCCACCTCTTGATGATTCAAGTGAGGAAGAGAATCTATGCTCATCATGACGGATTGCTTCTTTTCAAAGCAATCTCGACACACACTGCTCAGTTGCAAAACTCCAGGTCCTGAAAAACCAAAATGAGTAAATAACATGTCATGTTTGACGTGTTTCTTCTTCTTACCATCAATAAAGAGTGTTAAACTGACATCCTTCAAAGAGACCCCTTGAAGAAGTTTAGATTGAATGAGTGCATCATTGGACACCAGTGGTGTTTCCGCAGGATAACACTTCTCAACGGGTACATGTTGAGACAACGTTTTTAGCAGATGTCCATCACTGCCTGTCTGTGGATAACTTAGTCCTCCGCTGGCAATGATTAAGTGGTCATAGTTAAGGGATTGATTCGATGTGATGACTTTGTTGTTGTGTAGATCAATCTGATTCACATAAGTATTCAGTAAAATAACGACTTTAAGTCGATTAAGTTCATTAAGCATTACCTGGGCAATATCCGTAGCCTTATGAGACTTTGGAAATAAGCGTTGATGATCTTCTTCAATTAAAGGACATCCTTTTGTACTAAAGAAGTCTTGAATGTGAGTGCTATTAAATTCATGAAGAGAAGCATATAAAAAACGTCCATTGCGTGGGGTTTGTTCAATGATGGTTTGGACACTCACATTGGCACTGACATTGCATCGTCCTCCCCCACTTAAACGTAATTTCTTAAGAATGAGCTCGTTTTGATCAATGAGTATGACATTGGATTCAGGAAAGTGAGTTTTAGCGCTGATCGCAGCCATGCACCCTGCTGGACCTGCTCCACAGATAATGATATTTTTCATGAGTTCATCATAACATATTCTCATTGCTCATGAATTTCTCTTTTATTTCGTTGATGTTAATGATACTCTATAAATGTGATGTACATCACAAGGAGAAAAAGATGTTATCGTGTCATACTTGCAAATCACCTGTATGCATTAGCCAACTGGGCATTTTTTCTCATGTCAGTGGGAAACATCGTGCTAAGATCATTGCCTCTGTGCATCGTCTCGCTTTCAAAAAGGGAGAACATGTCATCTTTGAATCACAGCCTTTGCATCAATTTGTGGTGATTTCATCAGGATCTTTTAAGTGTTACACCCATCATGAAGAAGGCAAACAAAAAACATTGTATTTTCTTCATAAAGGGGATTTCTTTGGTCAAGAGTCTTTGTTCAAGGAAAGTCAATCCGCTTTCAGTGTTGAGGCCATGGAACCTTCCACTGTTTGCATGATTGATGCTTCCACAGTTCAAGAGCTGATTGAAAACGATCATGAATTTTCCTTAGCCATCATTCATGCCTTATCTTCTCGAATACATAATCTAGAATCGGAATTATCCAATGTTACCATCGATCCACTTGAACAACGCTTATTCAAACTCCTTCAGACCTTAGCTTTGGATTTTGGTTTTGAAACACACCAAGGCATCGTAGTAAAACTACCCCTAACACAAGAAGAAATTGGCATGCGACTGGGTGTGACCCGTGAAAGTGTCTCTCGAAGCATGAAACACCTTGAAAACAGTGGTAAACTGCGAATCCTTAAACAAAAACAAATCTTATTAACAAGAATGTGATGTATATCACATTCTTTTCTATTAATGAAGTGTAAACTGATGTTACTGGAGGATTACCATGAGTGAATTAATCGATAACACAAAACAAAGACAAGCACGCTTAAAAGAGTTAATCTTGCGTTTACATAACGGTGATGATATTGAGGAAGTAACACAAATCTTCAAGAATGAATTTAAAAGTGTCACTGGTGCTGAGATTGCTCAAATGGAATACAACCTTGTGCAAGAAGGAGTCAGTATTGAAGAGATTCAAAATCTATGCGATATTCATGCTTCCTTGTTTACAGGCAGCGTTTTTCAGCTTCATAGTGATGAGATTACCATTAATCCTATTACAGAGTTTGAAGAGGAGAACTCCACCTTCTATGATGCTTTGATGAGTTTTAAAGACGATGTCAAACTCGCTTTTGATGTGAATGTTTTAAGAAAACATGTTACAAGTTTTCAACCAACGTTTGAGGCGATAGTGAAACATTATGAAGATAAAGAAAACATCTTGTTTCCTATGCTTGAGAAACGTGGTGATTTCATTATCCCTAAAGTCATGTGGGGTGTTGATAATAAAATACGCAGAAGCATCAAAGAAAGTCTTCAGTTGACAAGTAAAGATGTGGCATTCAAGAAACTACAATCTCAGATAAGCAAAACCATCCAATTGATTGAAGACATGATCAGCAAAGAAAACAACGTGTTGTTTCCTATGCTTTTAGAGAAACTTAATCATGCTGACTTAAAAGTGATTGCACAAGCTCGTGAACAACACCTTGATGAACCACAGTATGAACCACTTCCTGAATCCAACACTGAAATGAGTAATGACGTTTTAAACATGAGTATGGGGTACTTAACTCATGAGCAAGTGAATGCTATCTTCAACACAGTGCCTTTTGATATGACCTTTGTGAATGCTGAAAATAAAGTAACCTTTGTCACACAGGGTAAAGAGCGCATCTTTGAACGTCCAATTTCTGTCATTAATCGCAGTGTTGACATGTGTCATCCTCCCCAAAGTGTCGATATTGTGATGGGAATTGTAGACGATTTAAGAAGTGGACGTAAAGATCACGAAGACTTCTGGATTAATTTCAAAGGAAAACGTGTCCATATCCGCTATTATGCAATCAGAAATGAAGATAATGATTATTTAGGAACCCTAGAAGTCACTCAAGATATCACAGAGATTCAACACCTTCAAGGTGAAAAACGCTTAGTTAACGCATGAGACACCCTATTAGTTTTCTTCTGGGTTCACTCTTTTTCATCTTAGGTTCGATTGGACTACTTCTTCCTTTACTTCCTACGACCCCTTTCTATCTGGCCAGTGTAGGGTGTTTCATGAAATCATCCCCTTCCTTTGCATTACACATCATGAAACATCCTACATTTGGTCCTATGATTAGCGACTATCAAGACCACCGCTGTGTTAGACCCCATATAAAGAAGAAGGCAATCCTTGTTTTATGGATAAGTTTACTCACAAGTGTTTTTGTTGCACCATTACTAATCGTCAAAATAATCCTAGTCTTAGTAGGAATAGGATGTTCGCTATTCATTCGAAATCTTAACGAAACCCCTCAAACATTCACTTCACAGTGAATGTTTTCTATACGACAATATCCGACTGTACAATCAATTCTTTTGCAAAAAGACTGCCTTTAGGACTACAATGAAAGC
>Ga0208243_1000881_pt1 | contig 12348 bp, 13 predicted proteins | sample Subbio2Aug_QV12A_FD_184826 | JGI IMG/M metagenome (GOLD analysis project Ga0208243, IMG submission 184826) | Serpentinite rock and fluid subsurface biosphere microbial communities from McLaughlin Reserve, California, USA - CR12Aug_QV12A (SPAdes) | ecosystem: Environmental > Terrestrial > Deep...
TATTAGATATGGATGATTTAATAAACAACATAACCAATGATATAAAGCTAATAGTAGCTTGTAACCCAAATAATCCTACCAGTACATTGATTTCTAGAATAGACATGAATAAGCTAGTTGAATTTTGCTATAGTAGAAATGTTTACATAATGATTGATGAGGCCTTTATGGATTTTGTCGATAAAGAAGGAGAAATTACACTACTGAAGGACTATCAAAGGTATAATAATCTTTTTATCGTTAGAGCCTTCACAAAATTCTTTGGGATACCTGGACTAAGGCTGGGCTTTGGAGCTTCCTGTAATAATAGAATTATTGCTGAGCTTAACAGGGCTGCTTTACCTTGGAATATCAACACCTTTGCAAGTGGCTTTGGAATAATGCTAGGAGAAAATAACAAGTACGCTGCTGACACCTATAAATGGCTGGAAGCTGAAAGAGAGTGGTTTTCAGGGGAATTAAAAAAGCTAAGAGGAATGAAAATATATAAGCCTAGTGCTAATTTTATTTTAATAAAGCTACTTGAAGAAAAAATAAATACAGAACTATTGAAGGAAAGACTTATAAATTATAAAATTATGATAAGAGAATGTAAGAGCTTTCATGGGTTAGATAATAGCTTTTTTAGAATTGCTATAAAGGATAGAGCTACAAATCTCTATTTTCTTGATGCATTGGATAAATGCTTGTAGTAAGTAAATAGAGCAGTATAAAAACGTCAAAAAACCCTAGCTTCTACATGCTACAGGCCTCAATTATGCCTAGGATAACATAATTTAGGTTTGAAGCTCCTAGATTTGAAGGGCTTTTTAGCATTTAGTTGGGGTATAATGTTTGAGATTAAATTGAGCCACACTCTGGACATACTCCATAAAAGCTCAATTGCTGTTTTGAAATTTTGTACTGGGTAGTGGATTCCACCTTTTCAGTAAGATCCTTAAAATAATCAACGTTTAAATCCTCTACCTTATGGCAAATACTACAGATTAAATGTGGATGTGAGAAGGCTTTACAATCATATCTGAAGCTGTTTTCACCTATATTAATTACCTGAATCAGCCCTAGTTGATCAAAAAGTTCAAGAGACTTATAAATAGTAGCTAAACTAATCGTAGGATATGCCGGCTCCAGCTTTCTATAGATAGCCTCAGCGTTGGGGTGATCGTTGCTTTCCTTAAGAATATTGTAAATAGCTATTCTTTGGGGAGTTATTTTACAATTACTTTCCTTTAAAAACTTAATGAGATTCTCCAATTACTTCACCACCTAACAAATAAGTATTATTAAATAAAATTTCTTATACGTTAATTATAAAATAGTGTTAATAAATTGTCAAACGTGTTTTTGTAGTATGGACAAAAAAACTTGGGAGGATTTAAAGTATGAAATACGATTTAATCATATTGGACATGGACGGTACACTACTAAATAGTAAGAGCGAGGTGAGTGATGGAAACCGTATGGCTTTGGAAAGGGCAGCAAAAAAAGGAGTAAAAGTGGCAATTGCTACAGGGCGAATTTTTACCTCAGCCCGCAGCTATGCAGAGTTATTGGGTATATATACCCCAATAATAGCCTGTAATGGTGCTTTGATAAGAAATTATTCAGATTTAGAGGTTATATATAGTAATCATATTTCTATGGAGGACACCTTAAAGGTAATTGAGCTTTGTTATAAGCATAAGCTCTATTTTCATATATACGATATAGAGAACCTTTATGTTGAAGAGGATAAGCTTCAATATCTAGAAAAAATATACTGGAGAGGTAGGAATCGAAATAGTGATGAGGTTAGCATAGTAACAGTTAAAGATATGGCTAGCTTTGTACAGGAAAATCAGGTGGAAGCCCTAAAATTTGTGTTGGTTGATGAAGTCCCTGAAAACTTAACAAACATTAGGGTAGAGCTTGAGGAGATAGAATCAATTGATGTTGATAAGTCATGGCATAACAATTTAGAGGTTATGAACAAAGGGGTATCGAAGGGCAAGGCAATAGGTAGACTTTCTGAGGGGCTAAACATACCTAAAGAGAGGCTGATTGCCTTCGGTGATAATTATAATGACATTTCAATGAAGGACTATGTAGGAGCCTTCGTAGCAATGGGAAATAGTGAAGCTCCAGTAAAGCAAAGGGCAGACTATATAACCAGCTCCAATGACGAGGACGGAGTTGCGGCAGGGATAACTAAGCTAGTATTTGAGGAGGAATATAATGAAGGTTGTATCAGTACGGAGGGCCAGTAGCTACGATTATTTAGAGGTAAAAAGAGCCCTGCAGGAAAACCTTAAAGATCTGGGTGGACTTGATAAATACGTGGCTAAAGGAGAAAAAGTACTACTTAAGCTGAATCTCCTAATGAAGAAGCACCCCGATGAGGCAGCAACGACTCATCCAGTTTTTGTAAAGGCCCTCGCTAGTATTTTGCTAGATTATGGCTGTGAGGTAATTATCGGGGATAGTCCAGGCGGGCCCTTTAACCCCTCAATGCTAAAGGGAATATATAAGGTATGTGGTATGGAGGAGCTTTCAAAAGAGCTTCCAGTAAAGCTAAACTATAATACACGCTCCTTTGAGATAAAAAATGATGATGGACTAATACTAAAAAGGATCACTGCTATAGAGGTACTAAAGGAGGTACATAAGGTGTTTTCAGTGTCAAAGCTAAAGACCCATGGGATGATGCTCTTTACAGGAGCAGTAAAGAATATGTTTGGTGTGGTTGCAGGCTTAGAAAAGGCTGAGTACCATGTGAGAATGCCTAAAAATGTTGATTTTTCAAATGCCTTGGTGGATATATGTCTTGCAGTAAAGCCGGTACTGTCCTTTATGGACGGAATAATAGGCATGGAGGGGGCAGGCCCCAGTGCGGGAAACCCAAGAAATATAGGTGTAAGCATTGCTTCCGAAAGCCCTTATCATCTAGATTATATAGCAGCTTCCATTGTAGGAATAAATCCAATAAAGGTGCCAACAATACAACGCTGTATCGAGAGGGGTATAATAAAGGGCAGCCTTGAAGATATAGCCCTCAGAGGTGAAGCCATATCTTCAGTAAGGGTAATGGACTTTGTAGTACCAGAAATTAGAAGTATAGATTTGCTAGAAGGTAAGCTACCAAGGTTTATGATAGACATTATAAACGGACTAATGCAGCCAAGGCCTGTATTTAATCACGAAGCCTGCATAGGCTGTAGTGATTGTGCAAAAAATTGTCCACCACAGGTGATCACTATGAATAATAAAAGACCAGAGGTTAAATTGGATGAATGTATAAGATGCTTCTGCTGCCAGGAGCTTTGTCCCGTGAAGGCGGTGGAGATATATAGGCCTATTATGATGAAACTAATGTCCAAAATTTGAGAATGATGAAAAGGCCTCATTTTCTTCGTTACTCCTACAGCCCAGCGCTATCACGTATGTGTTTTTATACGCTCAAGCACTGGGCTTTGGAGTGCCTTGAATCTAAGACCTTTTGATCATTCTCAGAGGATGCTGAAAAGCCACCATCTTCTTCGTTACAGCTACAACCCAGCGCCATTGCGTATGTCCTTTTATACGCTCAAGCACTGGGTTTTGCTGTGCCCTGCATAAACCCAGCCCTAGATGGGAAAACAATAATATATATTTATTGTAGGAGGGGCTATATGCGAACAAGACGAGTGACTGAACCGATAGTAGGAATAGCTCGAAGTGGAGCTGAGCAGAAATCCATTGTTGAGGCTATAAATTTATTGCCTATTAATGAAATAATTAAGGAGGGGGATACTGTAGTAATCACCCCAAATTGGGTTAAGGCAATGCCACCCCATACAGCTACTGTTGTAGGACCCGAAACCTTAAGGGAGCTAATTCAATTTGTTAAGGGAAAGAATCCAAAGGAGATTATTATAGCGGTTGGCTCAGGTGGGGACGATACAACGAAGGTGTTTGAGGGAATTGGCTACAATAGGGTTATTCAGCAGGAGCAGGTGAAATTTGTGGACTTAAACTATGGGCCTTACTTTGATTTGCACTTAGAGCATCCAATCATTAATCAAACTAAAATGAATAACTTATTCCAAGAAGTGGATGTCCTTATAAGCTTCACTCAGCTAAAGTATCATGAGGAGGCAACTATTAGTGCATCAATAAAGAATATTGCTCTAGGCTGGCCGCCAGCAGAGATCCATGGTTTTCCAAAAAAAACCTTAGGGATCCATGAGGATCTCCATGGCTTTATAGTAGCTATGGCAAAGAAAACACCAATTGATTTAGCTATTATAAGCGTTGATAAGGCAATGATAGGAACAGGTCCAACGGAGGGGAAGGCTGTAGATACGGAGGGGATGGTAATAGCAGCTACTGATCCTGTTGCGGCAGATGCAATTGGTGGTAGGCTCTTGGGCTTTTTACCACAGGCAATTCAATATTTATATAGGCTTTATCTTGATAAGGTAGGTGAGGCAGATCCCAAAAATATGACAATAAAGGGTCTGACACTTGAAGAGGCTGAGAGTATTTTTTCAATGGCTGCCTATGGTCAGGAGGTAGTTATGGATAAAGATAATCAGCTTAAGCATATACATGGAACACAGCCTTCAAATTAAATGCAGGTGACTATATTAAGGCTTACAAGGGGGAATTACACTGGAATATAATCGTAGAATAGCAAAGGAAGAGGATATACCAGCAATAACAACCATATATAATCAAGGCATTGAGGATAGGATAGCAACTCTAGAAACAAGATTACCCTCAGAGGAGGAAATGCTACAGTGGCTGCGGGGCAGGAGTACTACCTTTTTCATTATTGTTGCAATTACCATAAGAAATGAATATAATCAAAATATAACAAAGAAATAAGGTGATGCTATGGATATTGAATTTCGCCTATGGTTAAAGAAGGATGGTAAAAAGGTCTTTGGCGAAGGTCCAAGGGCTATATTAAAGCAGGTTGAGGAGCAGGGTTCCTTGAGGCAAGCAGCTATAAATCTTAATATGTCCTATAGCAAGGCATGGGGGACTATTAAGATGCTGGAGGAAAATCTTGGTTTTAGGATAATTGAAAAAAGTATCGGAGGGTTTAAGGGGGGAGGTTCACTCTTGACTCCAGAGGGTAAATATCTATTGAGTAGCTTTGAGAAGCTTGATAAAGAGGTGGAGGAATTTCTAAAGGATAAAGCAAAGAAAATCCTAGGAAACCTTTAATTTTTTTGATGCCGTTATTCGAATTAAAATATAACGATTATATGGAGGCAAATATGAAGGGGAATGTTTTTAAGATACTTTTAGTAATTTTCGTGGTAGCAACAACTTTAGTTGGATGTAATACTAAAGGGGTGGCTGAAGAAAATCAGGTTTTAACTATTTTTGCAGCTGCAAGCCTTACAGATGCTTTAAATGAAATAAAGGGCCTTTATGAAGGGAAAAATAATACAATACTACAATTTAATTTTGCTGCTTCAGGAACTCTGCAAAAGCAAATAGAAGAGGGTGCACCAGCCGATGTATTTATATCTGCAGGAGTCAAACAGATGGATGAGCTACAAGCAAAAGAGCTAATTGTTAGGGGGACAAGACAGGATTTATTAAAAAACTCTATAGTACTTATAGGTGCTGAGAAGTTTAAAGAAAAAATACATAGTCTTGAGGATCTACAATCAGAGGATATAAAATATGTAGCTATTGGTACTCCAGAAACGGTTCCAGCTGGACAATATACAAAGGAGTCTCTTGAATACTATAAGCTATGGGAGCTATTAGGGAACAAATTTGTATTTACCAAGGATGTTAGACAGGTTCTTACCTATGTGGAGTCAGGAAACGCAGAGGTTGGCTTTATATATCAAAGTGATGCTTTGGTATCAAAAAATACTGTAGTGATATTAGAAATACCAGAAGTGGCTCATAAAGCAATTGTTTATCCAGCAGCAGTTGTTAAGGGTAAGGCTGAAGAGGAAAGTAGAAAATTTCTAGCTTATTTAAACGGTAAAGAGGCAAGAATTGTATTTGAGAAGTATGGCTATGTAGTAAATAAATAGATAGATAGACAGATTACAGAAATATCTATAGTATAGCTTAATATTTCATTTATTAATAATCTATGTATGTTAAAATTTCAGCTTAAGGAGGGAAGGATATGCTTCAACCAATATACTTATCCCTAAGAGTTGCAACAATAGCAACCATATTATCTCTAGTAATCGGAACGAGCTTTGCTTATCTATTAGCCCATAAGAGGTTGAAGGGAATAACACTTATTGAAACCCTACTTACCCTTCCTTTGGTTTTGCCTCCTACGGTTATTGGATATGGTCTGTTGATTTTATTTGGAAGAAATACAATCTTTGGCAGATTTCTTTATAATAATCTAGGCATTCAGGTTGTTTTTACCACTACGGGAGCTATCATTGCTGCTACCGTTGTAGCACTACCCCTTATGTATCAAAGCATAAAGGCTGCCTTTGCTAATATTGACCCAATATATGAAAGGGCTGCTGCAACTCTGGGGGCAGGAAGAATTAAGATTTTCTTTACCATAACCTTACCTTTGGCGTGGACTGGCATTCTTAGTGGCACTGTTCTAGCCTTCGCAAGAGCACTAGGGGAATTTGGGGCTACTCTTATGATAGCTGGAAATATACCAGGAAGAACTCAAACTATTCCCTTGGCAATATATTTTGCAGTTGAAACAGGGAATAAAGCCTTAGCAAATAAGCTAGTAGCCTTGATGACGACTTTTAGCTTTATAGTTATATTTGTGTTAAACCTTTGGTTAAAGAAAAAACATTACATATCATTAATGAGGGAAGAAAATGTTGAGAGTTAATATAATCAAAAATCTAAATAACTTCAAAATAGATGTAGCCTTTGAAATGGGCAAGGAAACCGTTGTTTTACTAGGACCCTCTGGTGCGGGGAAATCTACTATACTTAACTGTATTGCTGGGCTTGTTAAGCCCGATATTGGAAGCATAAGCTGGTATGACCAAGCCCTATTTGACTCGGATAAAGGAATAAATCTTCCTGTTAGAGCTAGGAAGGTTGGCTATGTTTTTCAAGCCTATGCTTTGTTCCCACATATGAGTGTTTCAAAGAATATATGCTATGGAGTAAATGAAAAGGATGTAATAGGTAACCCTAAAGCACTTGTTATGGAAATCATGGAGAAGTTTCATATTTCTGGACTAGCCAACAAATATCCACATCAGCTTTCGGGAGGAGAGCGACAAAGAGTTGCATTAGCGAGGTCTTTAGTTATCAGGCCTAAGCTTTTACTGTTGGATGAACCCTTTTCAGCCCTTGATACAGAAACAAAAGCTATGCTTTATCATGAATTTTTGCAATTAAAAAATGAATGGAACATACCTATTATTCTAATAACCCATAATGAAGAGGAGGCAAGGCTTTTAGGAGATAGGCTAATCAGTATTAAACAAGGTCAGCTTCAAGAGTAGCTTAAAAAGGATTGACTATGCTACTATTTTTTGTATATGGCTGAGCCTTTTTTTCCATGGGGCTTTCTGCTCTCAATTTTGGCACAAAACAGTAATGCAGGCTTAGAATGGTTACAATCTATAGGATTAGAATACAAAATGCATGCTTCTGAAGCATGGACTCTAGTTCCTGTAGAAGGACACTTCGGTTCATTAATGGTTGCAGCATACCAAAAAGAAGCTGAGAAGTATAAGAATCTTGAAATTAGAGTTAATACACAAGCTACAGAGCTAGTAGTTGAAGAGGGCAAGGTAGTAGGTGCTGTTGTTAAAGGTAAAGAGGGGGAGTACACAATTAAAGCAAATGCAGTTATTTTAGCTACTGGTGGATTAGGAAACGCTCCTGAAATAATCGCGGAATACAATCCTAAGTATGCTGGTGGAACTGGTACAATGAGTACAGCTGGTGCAACAGGTGATGGTCTGAAAATGGCAACTGCAATTGGTGCAGGTGTTGTAGATATGGAACACAATATGATGAGACCGTTAGCTACTCCTGGTTACTGGATTAGAGAAACTGTAGTTTCTGACCCTGAAATTGGTGGAATTCTTGTAAATAAGTCAGCTAAAAGATTTACAGCTGAAACTCAACATAGATGGGACCTTGTACCTGAGATAGTAAAGCAAGAAGCTAAGGTTTCATATGTAATCTTTGATCAAAGATGTTGCTGATACAGCAAATGGTAAAGCTGCAGTTGATAAGGCTAAAATGATAAAGGCCGATACACTAGAAGAATTAGCGACTAAGTTAGGCTTAGACCCAGCAGCGCTTGTGGCTACTGTAGAAGCTTATAAGGTTTATCAATTTAGGTTTATCAAAAATTACCAGCTATAAAACCTCCTACAGTAAAATATTTCTTATGTAAACCTTTTCTGAATCCCTGTATAATTAACCTATGACAACCTTGTTAATTAGAAAGGATAGAAAAATGCAAAAGATATATATTACTAAATTAATCGTTTCAGTAGTTTTGATTGTTACTATTGCTTTATCAGCTACATTATTTATCTATACCGATAGGAAGGAGCTGAGGGGGCTTACGGTTATGGTTCTGGATAATACGAACTCTGTGAGACAAGATGAGCTTACATATTCAGATGTAGATACTACAGATGGGGATGCTCCAGATGCAAAGGAGGTAGAAGAGGAAATAATAATACCAACGCTGCCTCCATTACCAATGAATGAGTCTGAAGTTAAGCCAAAGGCTCCAGCAATAGTACCACCAGTGCAATCGCCAACAGAGCCAGTGAAACCGCCTGAAGATGAGCAGCCTCAGCCAGAGGTTCCTGTGGCGCCCGAAACGCCAAGTACACCACCTGAAAATATTGAACTACCTAAAGAAATAGTTGAAGAAAAACCAGTTGTTCCAGAGGTACCTGAAGTAAAGTCCCCGGCACCAATTGTGAATAATGAGTTAAATGCTGATCTAAATCAATATGTGCTTAATATTATTAAATCCTACAAAATAGGCAATTACCCTTATTTACTAAATAATGACTATATGAATTATAACGGAGTAACTATGAACCTGTACTATCAAAATAAGCTACTTCTAAAGGCACATCCTAGTGGGAGCAAAGCTAGTCATTGTGTAGGCTTAACCTTTGAGGTAATGCTAAGGGCTCTGCAGGAAAGAAATAAAAAGCTAGGTCTAAGCTCAGATGACATTAATGGAATGTCCTATAAGGATATGTATGATATGGCGCTTATATGGTTTGTAAGTAGCGGAAATAAGAAAACTAATAACCTGCATATAGCAGTTGAAAAATATGGAATTGGTAAAGCAATTCATAACCTAAAGGAAGCGAAAGCTGGTGATTTTATAGATATATCAAGAGAGAATAATACCGGACATACTGGTGTCTTTATGAATTGGATAAAAGAAGGAGATAAAATAATTGGCTTTAGATATTGGTCAACACAGACCTCTACAAATGGAATAGATTATAGAACAGAATATTTCAACGTGCTAGATTCAAAGGGTAAAAAGTATGGAAACGTAATGATGGATATGGTGTTTCTAGCAAGAATAAATGCTGTAAAGGAATATAAAAGCATTAAATAATTAAAGGATAAAAAATTAAACCGCTGGGAAAGACCAGCGGTATTTTAATATGTCAATAGGTCTTAATATAAGCTTCTTATTATACTAGCCTTATCTGATGATAGATTTTTTTACCCTTTTTAATCATTAGGGTGCCATCCTTAAAGCTATCTTCCTTTAATACTAGGTTTGGATCCTCTACCTTCATATCGTCGATGGAAATTCCACCCTGCTGAATTAAACGACGGCCCTCTCCTCTTGAAGGTATTAGATCAGCCTTAGTTAGTAAAGTTAATATGTCTATGCCATTACCTAATTCATCTAAAGAAATCTGAGTTGTTGGTATAGAGCCAGCTAAAGCGCCATTACTAAAAAGTGCCCTTGCAGCCTCTCTCGCCTTTTCAGCCTCTGCTTCACCATGAACAAGCTTTGTTACCTCAAAGGCTAAAATTTCCTTTGCCTTATTGATTTCGGCACCTTCGAGAGATCCAAGACCTCTTACCTCATCCATTGGAAGGAAGGTTAGTAGAGATAGGCACTTTTCTACATCCTTATCATCAACATTTCTCCAGTATTGGAAAAACTCAAAAGGGCTTGTCTTTTCAGGGTTTAACCATATAGCTCCGGTTTCTGTCTTACCCATTTTTTTGCCTTCGCTAGTAGTTAGGAGGGTAAAGGTCATGCCGTAGGCAGCTTCGCCTTCAACTCTTCGAATTAAATCTGCACCAGCAATTATGTTAGACCATTGATCGTCTCCGCCTAATTGAAGCCTACAGCCATATCTTCTGAAAAGCTCTAGGAAGTCATAGGACTGCATTATCATGTAGTTAAACTCCAAGAAGGATAAGCCCTTCTCCATACGGCTTTTAAAGCACTCTGCAGTAAGCATTCTATTAACTGAGAAATGTCGGCCCACCTCTCTTAAAAAGGGTACATAGGTTAAATTTAACAGCCAATTAGCATTATTTTCTAAGATTGCTTTACCTTCAGTAAAATCAAGGAATCTCTTAGTTTGGTCGATGAAACACATACCATTATGCTGGATTTCCTCTTGTGTCAGCATTTTTCTCATATCTGTCTTGCCACTTGGGTCACCAACCATCGCTGTACCACCACCAAGAAGGAAAATAGGTCTATGACCTGCCCTTTGAAGATGAGCCATTGCTATAACCTGAAGGAAATGACCAACATGCAGGCTATCGGCTGTAGGATCGAAGCCGATATAGAAGGTTACAGGCCCTTTACCTAAAAGCTCTTTTATTTCCTCCTCATGGGTGGTCTGTTGGATAAAGCCACGTTCCTTTAACACATCAAAAACATTTTCCATAGTAAAACCTCCTTATTAAAAAAGGGCCTTCTCATCTGTCAAGGACGAGAAAACCCGTGGTACCACCTTAATTTACGCAAAGCGCCTCAAACCACGATAACGGGTGGGACCGTCAAGGATCACTTGAAGCTCCAGAGCGTAATTCGTACATTTGCGTGCTGTAGATTTTTCACCAACCAATCTACTCTCTAAATTTGTAACCGCAAGGACTTATGGACTCCTTCAACACTATTTTAAATTGTTTAAGATATAATATCATAGGTACTTCATTTGTGCAAGATAATTCTAATTCTTAGTCCTGTACGATTTCAACCGCCCCGGATTGCTCCATTATCTCTCTTATTCTATTGGTGTTATGCTTTGAAGTCTCTACTGCCACAATAATACCTGCTTTGCCCTTAAGGCCGGTAATACCATCGGCGAGGGTTCCCAACTCTCCTAAGCCATCTCTTTCGCTTTTTATAAATATCATGTTCTCAGAAGCGGTTTCTAAATCATGGAACTCCTGCTCCTTAGCTAAGCTGCTTACAATCATGTCCTTACGGTCTAAACCTACATTTCTTAAGCTGTCAATCAATCCACTGGCTTGCCTTTGATCTGGAAATCTAGCTATCAATCTCATAAAAACACCTCCAAAGGTAGTATAACCATTGAAACCTGTACATATTAGCATTTTTATAGCTTTATGAAAAAATCTAATAAAGGTGCTGTATAGGAGTATTTTTATTCCAAGGGGCTTTTGGTTCACTCCAATAGCTATGCTCTTTGGAGTATTAACTGCCAGACTGATGAGCAAAACTAAGGGACAGGAAATGGGTGTTTTTTTATCTTAGTGGCGGCTTTAAGCTATTTGCTGAAGATTATTTGCTGACCTCTACCTGTAATAACAACTGCACTAGTAGGAAAGTCCTCTATACGAAGTGCAAATTCTTTGCTAATCTCAGGGGAATCAGCGAAATGCATTGGGATAAATAGCTTAGGCTTTAGCTTTGAGATAAAATATTCTCCAGCTAAAAAAGCGAATTCCTCTAATCTTGGATCAACTGGAAGGAAGGCAATGTCTATTTCTTCTCCAATTAGCTTATCTAGCTCCCTTTTAAAGTCTAACTCCTCCTGTAACTGCTGATCCTTGGTAAATTCCTTCCAATGCCACCAATTTAAATCACCTGAATGGAATATATTTAGACCATCTACGGCTATGAGAAAGGATACACCCTTATCTGTTGTACCAAAGGTTTTAATCTCAATCTCATCTGTCTTGAAATTCTCATAGGGTCCCATAAGGCTTATTTTATTTTCTTCAGTGGCATTAATACTTATGTCGTTGCTTAATATATAGTTTATTTCATGAGTTTTACTCCATTGGAAAATAACAGGATTGTAGTGGTCCCCATGGCTATGGGTAACAAATACATAAATAGTTTTATCCGATGGAAGAAGCTTAGAGTTTATTACTCCATTTGACAAGGTGTTTTCACCAGCGGCCGTAGTATTA